>Ga0164241_10000163_pt1 | contig 157142 bp, 148 predicted proteins | sample OricomyardsoilBY_FD_108780 | JGI IMG/M metagenome (GOLD analysis project Ga0164241, IMG submission 108780) | Backyard soil microbial communities from Emeryville, California, USA - Original compost - Back yard soil (BY) | ecosystem: Environmental > Terrestrial > Soil > Unclassified | place... | reverse complement strand
GGCGCGCAGGTGCGGCTGGTGTGCGAAGAAGACGTGTTGCCCTACCAGCGCCCGCCGCTGTCCAAGGCCTTTCTGAAGAACACCGAAGAGGTGGTGCAACCGCACCGCGCCGAGAGCTGGTTCGCAGACGCCGGCATCCGGCTGCACCTGGCCGACCCCGCCACCGCGATCGACCGCGCGGCGCAGACGCTGAGCCTGCGGACGGGCAAGGTGCTGCGCTACCACCGCCTCGTGCTCGCCACCGGCACGCGCGCGCGCCGGTTGCCGCATCTGCCCGAGCACCTGGACAACGTCGCCGTGCTGCGCCATGCCGACGACGCCGCGCGGCTGCGCCGGCAGATGCATGCCGCGCAGCACCTGACCGTGCTCGGCGGCGGCTTCATCGGGCTGGAGATCGCGGCCACGGCGCGCGTGCTGGGCAAGACGGTGACGGTGCTGGAATCGGCACCGCGCCTGCTGATGCGTTCGGTGTCGCCCGAGATCGCCGAGCACGTGCTCGTCAGCCACCGCGCCGCCGGCGTCGACGTGCGGCTGGGGGTCGCGGTCGGCGGCTTCGAGTTCGACAACCAGCGGCTGCACAAGCTGGCCGTCGACGGCGTGCCCGAGGCCGTTGAACTGCTGGTGCTGGCGGTGGGCGCGGCGCCGGAAGAAGGCCTGGCGCGCGCGGCCGGGCTGGACTGCGCCAACGGCATCGTCGTCGATGCCTTCATGCAGACCTCGGACCCGGCGATCCTGGCGATCGGCGACTGCACGAGTTTTCCCGAGCCCGGCAGCGGCGGCCGCCTGCGCCTGGAATCGGTGCAGAACGCCAACGACCAGGCACGCACCGCGATGGCCACGCTGCTGGGCACACCGGCGCCGTACACCGCGCTGCCATGGTTCTGGTCCGAGCAGGCGAGCCTGCGCCTGCAGATGGCCGGGTTGCTGCCGGCAGGCGCCACCCGTGCCCTGCGCCCGGGTGCAAACGCCGGCAGCTTTTCGGTGCTGCACTATCTGGGCGAACGTTTTGTCTGCATCGAAAGCGTGAACGCGGCTATGGACCACGTGATGTCGCGCAAGCTGCTCGAAGCCGGCAAGAGCCCGCCGCTGGCCGCCGCCTGCGACCCTGCCGTGCCGCTCAAACGCTGGCTCTGAAGCTCTGAAGCGAAGGAAAAAGATGCAAGCCCTGGTGATCCACGCCGCCGGCGATCTGCGTGTCGAAGAGGTGCCGACACCGCCGCTGGGCGCGCAGCAGTTGCAGGTGCGGGTGCGCTGCGGCGGCATCTGCGGCTCCGACCTGCACTACTACCAGCACGGCGGCTTCGGCACGGTGCGCGTGAAAGAGCCGATGGTGCTGGGGCACGAGGTGGCCGGCGTCGTCGAAGCCGTCGGCGCCGGTGTGCAGGACTTCGCCGTCGGCGAGCGCATCGCGATCAGCCCGAGCCGGCCCTGCGGCGTGTGCCGCTTCTGCCAGATGGGCCTGCAGAACCACTGCCTGGACATGCGCTACTACGGCAGCGCGATGCGCACGCCGCACGTGCAGGGTGCGTTCCGCCAGCAGATCGTCGTCGAGACCCACCAGGCGCACCGCCTGGCGCACAGCGTCAGCGACCACGAAGGCGCGCTCGCCGAGCCGCTGGCGGTGGCTTTGCATGCGGTCAACCGCGCCGGGCCGCTGCTCGGCAAGCGTGTGCTGGTGACCGGCTGCGGGCCGATAGGCGCGCTGCTCATCATCGCCGCGCGGCGTGCCGGCGCGACGCAGATCGTCGCCACCGATGTCGGCGCGTTCACGCTGCGCAAGGCGCTGGCGGTGGGCGCCGACGAAGCGCTCAACGTCGGCGAGTCAGCCGATGCGCTGGCACGCTTCGCGGCCGACAAGGGCCACTTCGACGTGCTGTTCGAAGCCAGCGGCAACGCGCGCGCGTTGCTCGGTGCGCTCGATGCCTTGCGCCCGCGCGGCGTCATCGTGCAGGTGGGTCTGGGCGGCGAGGTGGCGCTGCCGATGAACACCCTCGTCGCCAAGGAGTTCGATCTGCGCGGCGCGTTCCGCTTTCATGAGGAATACGCCACCGCGGTGGCCTTGCTCAACCAGGGGCTCGTGAACGTCAAGCCCTTGATCTCGGCCACCGTGTCGTATCGCGATGCGGGGCGCGCGTTTGCGCTGGCCGCCGATCGGTCGCAGGCGATGAAGGTGGTGCTCAGCTTCGACGGCGATTGAATGTGAAGCACCGCGCGGCCACGCGAACCGCGCGATCCGCTCGCGCTCGATAGGTCAGCCGCGCCGGCCGCCGAAGCCCAGCAGCAGCGCGCCGGCGACGATGCCCGCCACGCCGGCCCAGACCGGCACGTTGACGGTCTGCTTCTCCTTCACCGCCAGCTCGATGGGCCCGACCTTCAGGTCGTGGGTGTCCTTGGTGTAGCTGAAGCTGCCGTACGCCAGGCCCAATATGCCGGCGACGATGAGCACGATGCCCAGTCCCTTCACTGCATTCATTGCCGCTCCTCTCGAACTCTCGAATGTGATGTGCGGCAGAGCATAGGGAAACGGCCGCCGCTGTTGCCAGCGGCGGCCGTCCCGAAGCTCTGTAGGAAATGGATGACAGCGCGGGCCGGCCCGCCAGCTCAACCCAGTTTCAGCGGGACGAAGATCTTCTCGCCGTTGCGGTCGACCAGCAGCGCCACGTTCTTCGGCTTGCCCTTCATCACCGCCTGCACCTGCTCGATGTTGCGGATCGGCTGGCCGTTGATGGCCAGCAGCACGTCGCCGGCTTCCACCCCGGCGCGCGCCGCGGCACCGGCCACGTCCTCGATCACGAGCCCGTTGTCGAGCTGCGCCTGCTGGCGCTCGGCGCCTGTCAGCGGCCGCAGCGCAAGGCCCAGGCGGCCGCCCTGCGCGTTGTCGCTGTCATCGTCGGCCACGGCCATCTGGCTGTCGGCGTTGCCGAGCTTGACGTCGATCTCGTGCGACGCCTTGTTGCGCCAGACCTTGAGCTTGACGTGTTCGCCCGGCGCCGACATGCCGATCAGGCTCGACAAGGTGCCCGAGCGGTTGACCGGCTGGCCGTTAACGGCCGTGATCACGTCGCCCGCCTTCAGCCCCGCATCGGCGGCCGCGCTGCCCTTGCTGATGCTCGACACCAGTGCACCGCCGGGCTCCTTCAGGCCGAACGATTCGGCCAGGCCCTGGTTCACGTCCTGCACCGTGACGCCCAGCCGCGCATGGGTGGCGTGGCCGTGGGCGAGGATCTGCGACTCGACCTGCATCGCAACGTCGATCGGGATCGCGAAGCTCAGGCCCTGGAAGCCGCCGCTGCGCGAATAGATCTGCGCATTGATGCCGACGACGCCGCCGTTGGCATCGATCAGCGGACCGCCCGAATTGCCGGGGTTCACCGCGGCGTCGGTCTGGATGAACGGCACCACCGCGTCGTTGGGCAGCGAGCGGCCCTTGGCGCTGACGATGCCCGAGGTGGCCGTCTGCTCGAAGCCGTAGGGCGAGCCGATGGCCATCACCGGGTCGCCGACCTGCAGCTTGTCGGAGTCGCCCAGGCGCATCACCGGCAGGCCCTTGGCGTCGATGCGCAGCACCGCGATGTCGGTCACCGGGTCGCTGCCCAGCACCTTGGCGGCGAACTCGCGCCGGTCGCTCAGCTTGACAGTGACTTCCTTGGCCTCACGCACGACGTGGGCGTTGGTCAGGATCAGGCCGTCGGCACTGACGATGAAGCCCGAGCCCTGGCCGCGGAACGGCACCGCCGAGTTGCCGCCGCGCCCGCGCATCTGGAAGCCCGGCATGCCGCGGAAGAACTGGAAGAAGGGGTCGTTCTCTGCGCCCGGCGGCATGCCGCCGCCTTCTTCCATCGAGGTCTTGTGCATGCCCTGCACGGTGATGCCGACGACGGCCGGCCCGGCCTGCTTGAAGATCGCGCGGTAGTCGGGCACTTCGCCCTGTGCCGGAATCTTCGGCACCGGTGCGGCCGGCACCACGGCCGTGCTGTTCTGCGCGACGGTGCTCGTCGTCGCCCTGTCGTCGTGCCTGAGCCAGTGCGGCAGCGTGAAGGCACCGGCAGCGCTGGCGCCGAGCAGGCCGCCGGCAACGAGGGCGGAAGTCAGGGGCTTGAATCTCATGCTGCTCTCCTTTGTGTGTCTGCAACGAACACAAAGTTACGGCCGCTCGATGAGGCCTTCGTTAGCGCTGCGTGAAGCGGGGATTAAGCCGGCGGCAGCGGCGGCGACATTGGCAGCGGCGGCGCCGGCGCTGGCCCGAAGCGCACCGTGACGCGCAGCCCGCCGAGCGGCGCGTCGCCGAGCACCACCGTCGCTGCGTGGCGCGTGGCCACCGTGCGCACGATGGCCAGGCCCAGGCCGCTGCCTTCGCTGGCCGCCGGCTGGCGGCGGTAGAAGCGGTCGAACACACGTTCACGCTCATGCACCGGGATGCCGGGGCCGGCATCGTCGACGACGAGCAGCGGCGCCCCGTGGTCCAGCGAGGCCTGCACCTCGACGCGCGAGCCCGGCGGCGCGTGGCGCACGGCGTTGTCGACGAGGTTGCGCACCAGCACCGTCAGCGAAGCGGCGTCGCCGAGCAGCGGCAGCGCGGCGTCGGCCTGAAGGTCGATCTCGGTGCCGCGCGCCAGTGCCGCCGGCACCGTCGCCGCGGTCGCGGCGCGCGTGATTTCGGCCAGGTCCACGGGCTCGAACGGCAGCGCCGGCGCCGCCGGCTCGTTGCGCGCCAGCGCGAGCAACTGCTCCACCAGCCAGGCCGCGCGCGTGATGCCGTCGCCGAGCGCCTTCACGGCGGCGGCGCGGGTGGCGTCGTCGGCGGCCCGTTCAAGCAGGCCGAGCTGCAGCTTCAGCGCCGTCAGCGGCGAGCGCAGTTCGTGCGCTGCGTCGGCGACGAAGGCACGCTGCACGTCCAGCGTCGACGACAGGCGTTGCAGCAGCGCGTTCAGCGCGTGCACCAGCGGCGCCAGTTCGTCGGGCAACCCGGCGCCGGGCAGCGGCGCCAGCGACGACGAATCGCGCTCGCTCACCGCCTGCGCCACCTGCTTCAGCGGCCGCAGCGTCAACGACGCCAGCCACCAGATCACCAGCGCCAGCAGCGGCGCCAGCCCGAGCAGCGGCGCCACGCTGCGCAGCGCGGCGTTCGCCGCCAGCGTCTGGCGGATCTGGCGCGGCTGCGCGACCTGGATCACCCGCTGGCCGGTGAAGACGCTGAAGGTGCGCCAGGCCTGGTTGCCCACCGTCACGTCGGCCAGCCCGAGCAGCGCGCGCGTCGGCAGTTGTTCGTGCGGGCGCGACGCGTAGATCGCGCTGCCGTCGGCGCTCCAGATCTGGATCACGAAGTCGAGCTGGCGGTCGGCCAGCGCGCTGGCCTGGTCGGGCGCGATGGCGCCCTGGTCGCGCAGCGAGAGCGCCATCTGGCGCAACTGGTAGTCGAACAGCGCTTCGGTCTCGGCCAGCACGTTGTGATAGGTGACGCCGCCCATCACCAGGGCGGCGACGGCCAGCATCGCCAGCAGCAGCACGAGCAGGCGCAGGCGGATCGAGTTCACTGGATCAGAAAGTAGCCGACGCCGCGCATGTTGCCGATGTAGTCGGCGCCGAGCTTGCGGCGCAACTGGTGCACGTAGACCGAGACGGCGTTGCTCTCGATCTCTTCGCCCCAGCCGTAGAGCCGGTCTTCGAGCTGGGCGCGCGACAGCACCGCGCCGGGCCGCTGCATCAGCGCTTCGAGCACCGCGAATTCGCGCTGCGACAGCAGCACCGCGTTGCCGTTGTGCGTGACCTGGCGCGTCGCCGGATCGAGCGTCACGCCGCGGTGCTGCAGCGCCGGCTCGGCGCGGCCGCCATGGCGGCGCAGCACCGCGCGCATGCGGGCCTTGAGCTCGTCGAACTCGAAGGGCTTGACGATGTAGTCGTCGGCGCCGCTGTCCAGCCCCTTCACGCGGTCGCCGGCGGCGTCGCGCGCGGTCAGCACGATGACCGGCGTGCGGTCGTGGCGCGCGCGCAGCTCGTTCAGCACCGTGAGGCCGTCGCTGTGGCCCGGCGCCGCGGCATCGGGTGCACTGCCGCCGGGCGGCAGCCCGAGGTCGAGCAGCACGAGGTCGAACCGCTCGCTGGCGAGAGTGGCGCGTGCGGCGGCCACGTCGCGCACCCAGTCCACCGCGTCGCCGTCCAGGCGCAGCGCGGCGCGCAGGCCTTCACCGATCATCCGGTCGTCTTCGACGAGCAGCAGTCGCATGCGCCAAGCATACCCGAGGGAATACCCTGTTGATGCGTTCGATCTCGATGACAAAATCAATCATTGAGTTTGTCAATGTCGTGGGAAACGATGCCACTGCACCCGCTCAAGGCCGTGTCCGTCACCACGTCCGCCACCGCAGCCCGCGCCGTGGGCGATGTGCGCGACGTCCTGATGTTCCGCGTGTCCCGCCTCGCCACCATCATCGACCGCAGCGGCCAGTTGCGCCTGTCGCGGCTGTTCGAGCTGAACCTGGGCGAATGGCGCGTGTTGAGCGTGATCCACGCGCTGGCGCCGGCGCCGTTGGCCGAAATCGCGAACGAACTCTGCCTCGACAAAGGGCACCTCAGCCGCACCGTGTCGCTGCAGATCGACGCCGGCCTCGTCTGCGCCAGTGAAAGCCCGAGCGACCGCCGTCAGATGTTGCTGGCACTCACGGCCAAGGGCCGCCGGCTGCACGACCGCGTCTTCAAGTTTGCCGCCGCGCGCCATGCGGACCTGATGGCCGCGCTCAGCGCCGCCGAGCAGAAGGAACTGCTGCGCCTGCTGGACAAGGTGACGCTGGCGGCGGCCCGTTCCTACGACGAGCTGTCGACCCGCAAGCCCGCTGCCGGCCAGTCGCCGTCAAGCCCTCGTGCAGTCGCAGCCGCAGCGTCGGCCCCTGCGCCGCGCCTGGCGGCCAGGCGTACCGGCGCTGCGGGCAGCGGCTGATGAATCCCGCGCCAGCCCCGGGTGGGCTGGCGCGTCATGGCAGCCACTGGAAACAAGGAGACGACGATGCAAAGACGGGACTTCATGGCGGGTGTCGCCGCTGCGGCGGGCGGGGTGTGGACTGAGCAGGCGCAGGCAGCCGACGCGCTGCTGAAGCTGGAATACCCGTACGCGCCCGGCAGCGGCGGCGACATCCTCGCGCGCGTGCTGGCCGACGACCTGCAGAAGAAGCTGGGCTTGTCGGCGATCGTCGAGAACAAGCCGGGTGCCAGCGGGCGCATCGGCGTGCGCGACGTGGCGCATGCCGAGCCCGACGGCAATACGCTGCTGTTCACGCCCTTCGGCACGATGGTGTTGTTCCCCACCGTCTTCAAGAACCTGCCGTACGACGCCTTCAAGGACTTCCGGCCCGTCACGCAGGTCGTCACCTACGACTTCGGGCTCGCGGTCGGCCCCACCTCGGGTGCCAAGACACTGGCGGAGTTGACCGCGTGGCTCAAGAAGAACCCGGACAAGGGCAATTTCAGCGTGCCCGGCCTGGGCGCGTTGCCGCATCTGCTGCCGCTCAAATATGCGGCCGATGCCGGCGTGAAGCTCAACGTCGTTGCCTACAAAGGCACGGCGCCGGCGCTCACCGCGGCGATGGCGGGCGAGACCGCGATGGTCTGCGCGCCGCTGGCCGACCTGATCGCCCAGCACAAGGCCGGCGCCATCCATCTGGTGGCGGTGTCGGGCCGGCAGCGCTCGCCCTACCTGCCCGATGTACCGACCTTCGAGGAGCAGGGCTTCAAGATCCAGGGCTCGGGCTGGTACGGCATCTTCGCGCCGGCCAAGACCCCGGACGCGGTGGTCGCCAGGCTCAACAAGATCCTGACCGACGCCATCCATTCAGAGTCGTTCCAGCAGCGCGCCAGGTCGGTCTTCCTCAATCCGACGGGCACGACGACGGCCGAGCTCGGTGCGATCCAGAAAGACGACTTCGAGCGCTGGGCGCCGGTGATCCGCAGCGCCGGCCTGGACGCCAAGTAACGCGCCCGCTCCCGAGTCGGAACAGGCGTCCCGCGACCATGCCGAATCGACTGCAGCGACAGCGCGAGTGCTACGCCGGCGCGCTGATGACCTTCATCGGCGTGCTCGCCGGTTATGTGGCCACCACCTACGACATCGGCTCGCTGCGCAGCATGGGCCCGGGCTTTTTTCCGCTCGTGCTCAGCGTGCTGATCGCGGCATTGGGCATTGCCATTGCAGTGGCAGGCGCGCGCGGCGCTGACACCGCAACGGCCATGCACCGCGGCGCCGCCGCGGCGCATGGCCGGCGCGGGGGCTTCGACCTGCGCGGCTGGGTGGCGATCTTCGTCGCCGTGATCGCGTTCATCGTGCTGGCCTGGTTCGCCGGCATGGCACCGGCGACGTTTGCCTGCGTCTTCATCGCCGCGCTCGGCGACCGCCAGAACACCTTCAGGAGCGCCGCGCTGTTTGCGCTCGGGCTCACCGTCTTTGCCGTCGTGGTGCTGGCCTGGGCGCTGCACGTGCAGATGCCGATCTTCAAGGGACTGTGACGCATGGAGTGGATCAGTCTTGTCGACCTGGCGCACGGCTTCGGCATCGCGCTGCAGCCGCACAACCTGCTCTTCTGTTTCATCGGCGTGCTGGTCGGCAACCTCGTCGGCGTGCTGCCCGGCATGGGCGTGCTGTCGGCGGTGTCGATCCTGCTGCCGCTGACCTTCGGCATGGCGCCGGTGCCGGCGATCCTGATGATCGCCGGCATCTTCTACGGCGCGCAGTACGGCGGCGCGATCTGCTCCATCCTGCTGAACCTGCCGTCGCATCCGCCGCACGCCGTGACCTGTCTCGACGGCTATCCGCTGACGCAGCAGGGCAAGGGCGGCGTCGCGCTCGGCATCACGATGATGGCGGCGATGTTCGGCGCCGCCTTCGGCATCGTGCAGATGATGGTCCTGGCACCCTACATCGCGAAGATCGCCTTTTCGTTCCAGGCCGCGGAGGTCTGCTCGCTGATGCTGCTGGGCCTGCTGGCGGGCTCGACGCTGGCCAAGGGCTCGGCGCTGAAGGGCCTGGCGATGACGAGCCTGGGCATGCTGCTCGGCCTGGTGGGCACCGACACCGCCAGCGGCATCGAGCGCTACACATTCGGCCGCTTCGAGCTCGCCGACGGCATCGAGCTGGTGGCGCTGGCGCTGGGCGTCTTCGGCATCGCCGACTTCCTGCGCAGCGTCAACAACGTCGCGCCGGTGAACACCACCTACGCCAAACTCAGGCTGCGCGACATGCGCCCATCGAAGGCCGAGGTCAAGGAGGCGGCGCTGCCCATCCTGCGCGGCACGATCGTCGGCTCGCTGTGTTCGCTGATTCCCGGCACCGGGCCGGTGATCGCCTCGTTCATCGCCTACGCCACCGAAAAGAAGATGTCGCGCCACCCGGAGAAGTTCGGCCACGGGGCGATCGCCGGTGTCGCCGCGCCCGAGGCGTCCACCCATTCGTCGATCCAGGGCGACTTCGTGCCGACCATGTCGCTCGGCATTCCGGGCGACGCCGCGATGGCCTTGCTGCTGGGCGCGCTGATCATCCACAACATCACGCCCGGGCCGCGGCTCATCGTCGAACACCCGGACGTGTTCTGGGGCCTGATCGCCAGCTTCTGGATCGGCAACCTGATCCTCGTCTTTCTGAACCTGCCGATGATCGGCGTCTGGGTGCGCCTGCTCACCGTGCCTTATCGCTACCTGTACCCGGCGGCCTTGTTCTTCATCTGCATCGGCGTCTTTGCCACCCGCAACTCGCTGTTCGACGTCGCGGTCACGCTTGCCATCGGCGTGCTGGGCTACCTGCTGCTGCTGCTGCGTTTCGAGCCGGCGCCGATGCTGCTCGGCTTCGTGCTCGGGCCGCGCTTCGAGGATAATTTCCGGCGTGCACTCGACATCTCGCACGGCGACCTCGCGGTCTTCGTCCAGCGGCCGATCAGCGCCTGCTTCCTGGCCGTCAGCGCGATCCTGCTCGGCCTGCAGATCGTGGCGCGTCTGCGCAAGACCGCCACACCGCTTGACCTCAGGGCCACCGTCGTCGACTGATGCACCCCACGACCATGAAACAACCCAGCATCATCTTCATCGTTGCCGACGACCTGGGCTACGCCGACCTCGGCTGCTACGGCGGCCGCGACGCGCCGTTCGGCGCCGTCTCGCCGCACATCGACGCCCTGGCCGCCGGCGGCCTGCGCTTCGACCAGGGTTATGCGAATGCGCCGGTGTGTTCGCCGACACGTTTTGCGCTGATGTCGCTGCGCTACCAGTACCGGCTGCGCGGCGCACTGGAAGAGCCGATCAACAGCCGCAGCAGGGGCAGCGCCACGCTCGGCCTGCCCCCCGAGATACCGACGCTGCCGTCGCTGCTGCGCGAGGCCGGCTACGCCACGTCGCTGATCGGCAAGTGGCACCTGGGCTACCCGCCGTCGTTCGGGCCGCTGCGCTCGGGCTACGACGAGTTCTTCGGCATCATGGCCGGCGGTGTCGACTACTTCACCCACTGCTCGTCGCAAGGCGACCACGACCTGTACGCCGGCGAGAGCGCGCACCACGAGGTGGGCTACCTGACCGATGTGCTGTCGCAGCGTGCCGTCGACCACGTGCAACGCAGCGCTGCGGCGGCGCACAGCGGCAGGCCGTTTTTCCTCAGCCTGCACTACACCGCGCCGCACTGGCCGTGGGAAACGCGCGCCGACGCCGCCGTCGCGCCCGAGGTGGCGGCCAACCTGTTCCACCTGCACGGCGGCAACGTCGACAGCTACCGCCGCATGATCCACCACATGGACGAAGGCATAGGCCGCGTCGTCGCCGCGCTGCGCGAGCAGGGGCTGCTCGATGACACCATCATCGTCTTCACCAGCGACAACGGCGGTGAACGCTTTTCCGACAACTGGCCGCTGGTGGGCGGCAAGATGGACCTCACCGAAGGCGGCATCCGCGTGCCATGGATCGCGCACTGGCCGCGAGGCATCGCAGCCGGCGGGCTGAGCCACCAGCACTGCATGACGATGGACTGGTCGACGACGCTGCTCGACCTGGCCGGCGGCCGGCCGCACGCGAGCCATCCGCCCGATGGCATCTCGCTGCGCAGCGTGCTGCATGACCCCGCACACAGCTTCGAGCGGCCCATGCACTGGCGCATGAAACACCGCCAGCAGCGCGCGCGCCGCGATGGGCGCTGGAAGTACCTGAAGGTGGACGAACACGAGTACCTGTTCGACATCGACGCCGATGCACGCGAGCGCGCCAACCTCGCGCAGCACCAGCCGCAGCGGCTGCAGGCGATGCGCGAAGCCTGGCTGGCCTGGGACGCGACGATGCCGCCGATTCCCGACGACGCGACGGTCAGCCTCGGTTATTCGGCGAAGGACATGCCGCAGCGCTGACGCGCTAGAACGCGATCTGCGCCGACAGATAGGCGCCGGTCTGGCGCCTGGGCTGCACCGCGGGTGCGATGCGGCCGAGGTCGACGTAGGCCAGCGTCAACGACACGTGCTTGTTCGGCGCCCACGCGATGAAGGCATCGAACCAGTCGTCTTCCTTCAGCGCGCCGGCGCCGAGCGCGCTGCGGTTCAGGTTGTCGGGCTTGGTGCGATATTCCGCGCCCAGGGCCAGCCTCTTCGTCAGCAGATACGCGAGCGAGAACTCGCTCTGCAATTTGTAGCCGTCGCCCTGCGCGCCTCCGAAGCCGAGCAGCCCGTTCTGGTTCGCCTTCGTCGCGCGCAAGGTCGCGTTGACAAGCACACCCGGCGCCAGCAGCAGCTTGGTGGCGCTGATGTAGACATCGGTGCCGTGCTCGCTGGCGCCCAGCGCGCCGGTGAGGGTGCTGCTCAGCGCGCCGCTGTCGCTGCGCTTGAACTCGGCGCCGATGGCGATCTGCGGCATCAGCGTGTCGCTGTCGAGCACCGCGTCGCCGGCCACGCGCAGCTTGACGCCGAAGATGTTCTGCTTCAGATGCAGGCCGCCCAGGCCCAGCGGCGCCAGGTTGTCGTGCGTGTTCAGATCCTGCTGCGCGAAGCTGAGTTCGATGCGTTCGTTCCACGACCACGCGGCGCCGGCAACCCGCAGGTCGTAGTCCTGCGTGTGCACGGCGGTGACGAAGGCGCTGGCGCCGGTCTCGCCGCGCGTGGCATAGGTGCCCGTCACCGCCCACGGCGTGAGGCCGCCGCCGGCCACGCCGTCGATGCTGCTGACGCCACCGGTCAGCAGCAGCTTGCCGCTGGCGGCGCGCGCGGGGCCGCCGGCCAGCGCGAGGGCGAGCGCGACCGCGACCGTGCCGAGCAGCAGCGTTGGGGTGCGGGGACGGATGCTCATGCGGGCGTCTGGGGCTGGGTGTGCACTGTAGACCCGAGCGGACCGGAGCGGGCGTTCAGTCGCTGCCGGCGCCGCCCGCGCCGAGCCGGGCCGACAACTCCGTCGCACAACGGCACAGCGCCGTCGCGGGCACACCACGGGGCCGGATGTCGAAGCTGGGCGTCGGGCCGATGGCGGTCAGGCTCAGCACGATGTGGCCGGCGGCGCCGAACACCGGCGCCGCGAGCGCGCTGACGCCGGGCACCGCGGCGTCCACCGCGTGGCTGAAACCCTGCTCGCGCACGGCGGCCAGTTCACGTTCGAAGGCCTTGTCGAAGCGCGCGTTGCCGGCCGCCGCGCGCACCGTCTCGCGCGCCAGATGGGCGGCGAAGACCAGCCCCGATGCGGTGCCGCGCAGCGACATCACGGTGCCGTGACGCATGTTCACATGCACCGGGGACGGCGCTTCCTCGATGCGCACGATGGTCGCACCGCGGTTGCCCCAGACCGCGATGGCCACCGTCTGGCCGATGGTCTGCGCCAGACCGGGCAGCCGCGCCGATGCCAGCCGCACGGGGTCGAACTGCTGCAGGCTGATGAGGCCGAGCTGCATCGCCAGCGGACCCAGGCCGTAGCGGCCGCTGGCCGCGTCCTGCGTGATGAGGCCCAGCTTGCCGAAGCTCACCAGATAGGGGTGGGCCTTGGCCGGGCTCATCGCAGCGGCCAGCGCCAGGTCTTTGAGCGCCATCGGCCGGCCTTCGTCGGCCAAAGACAGCAGCAGCCGGCCGCCCACTTCCACACTTTGAATGCCGCGCTGGCTCATCTCGTGGTATTTCTACTAAAGTGAATTGCTTAGACATTAACAAACGCATTGTTTAAGATCAAGTCTGCCATCCGCCATCGAGGACGACGCCCCCATGAGCCCAGCGACCCCCACCAAAGCCTTCGCCAGCCAGGCCGACCTGCAGGACAAGCGCGTCAGCTTCACGAAGCTGTCCGAGCATGCCTATGCCTACACCGCCGAGGGCGACCCGAACACCGGCATCGTGATCGGCGACGACGCGGTGATGGTCATCGACACCCAGGCCACGCCGGTGATGGCGCAGGACGTGATCCGCCGCATCCGCGAGGTCACCGACAAGCCCATCAAGTACGTCGTGCTCAGCCACTACCACGCGGTGCGGGTGCTCGGCGCGTCCGCCTACAAGCCCGAGCACGTGATCGCCAGCGACGACACGCTGAGCCTCATCAAGGAACGCGGCGAGCAGGACAAGGCGAGCGAGATCGGCCGCTTTCCGCGCCTGTTCCAGGCCGTCGAAAGCGTGCCCGCGGGGCTGACGTGGCCCACGCTCACCTTCAGCGGCAGGATGACGCTGTGGCTGGGCGCGCTGGAGGTGCAGCTTCTGCAGCTCGGTCGCGGCCACACCAAGGGCGACACCGTGGTCTGGCTGCCTGCCGAGCGCATCCTCTTCAGCGGCGACCTCGTTGAATACGACGCCACGCCGTATGCCGGCGACGCCTACTTCAGCGACTGGCCGCAGACGCTGGACAACGTGGCGGCGCTGAAGCCCGTGAAGCTGGTGCCGGGCCGCGGCGCGGCGCTGCAGAACGAGGCCGAGGTCGCGGCCGGCCTGGCCGGTACACGCAATTTCATCGCCGACGTGTTCGGCAGCGTGAAGCAGGGGGCCGCCGCCGGCCACGATCTGAAGCAGGTCTATCGCAGCACGATGGATGCGGTGCGGCCGAAGTACGGCCACTGGGTGATCTTCGACCACTGCATGCCGTTCGACGTCACACGCGCCTACGACGAAGCCACGGCGCACCGCGACCCGCGCATCTGGACCGCCGAGCGCGATGTCGAGATGTGGAAGGCGCTCGAAAGCTGACGCGGGGCCCGCACCGTGGTGGAGATGATCTACCGGCGCGCGCCCGAACACGGCGCTGCCGACGCCGTGCTGCACCCGGTGGTGGTGGTCGGCGCCGGCCCGGTGGGGCTGAGCCTGGCGATCGACCTCGCGCAGCGCGGCCAGCGGGTGCTGCTGCTCGACAGCGACCACCGGCTGTCGACCGGCTCGCGCGCCATCTGCTTTGCCAAGCGCACGCTCGAGATCTGGGACCGTCTGGGTGTCGGCGATGCGATGGTGACCAAAGGGGTGTCGTGGAACGTCGGCCGCGTGTTCTTCGGCGCCGCGCCGCTGTACCAGTTCGACCTGCTGCCCGAGCCCGGCCACGAGCGGCCCGCCTTCATCAACCTGCAGCAGTTTCATGCCGAACGCCATCTCGTCGAGCGCGCGGCGGCGCTGCCGAATCTGGACTTGCGCTGGGACAACCATGTCAGCGGCCTGGCGGTGCACGACGACCATGTCGAGCTGACGCTGAGCACGCCCGACGGCCCGTACACGCTGCGCGCCGGCCACCTCGTCGCCTGCGACGGTTCACGCTCCACACTGCGCGGCCTGCTGGGGCTGGAAACACAAGGCCGCGTCTTCCACGACCGTTTCCTGATCGCCGACGTGCACATCGAAGGCGAGCTGTTTCCCGACGGCCGCGCCGAGCGCTGGTTCTGGTTCGACCCGCCGTTCCACCGCGGCCAGAGCGTGTTGCTGCACCGCCAGCCCGACGGCCAGTGGCGCGTGGATTTCCAGCTCGGCTGGGACGCCGACCCCGAACTCGAAAAGCGCGCCGACCGCATCACGCCGCGTGTGCAGGCGCTGCTGCGCCAGGGCTTCGGGCGCGAGGTGCCGTTCCAGTTGGTCTGGGCCAGCGTCTACACCTTCGCCTGCCAGCGCATGGCGAGCTTTCGCCACGGCCGCGTGCTGTTCGCCGGCGACGCCGCGCACGGAGTTTCGCCGTTCGGCGCGCGCGGTGCGAACTCGGGCGTGCAGGACGCCGAGAACCTGGCCTGGAAACTGGCGGCCGTGCTGCGCGGCGACGCGCCCGATGCGCTGCTCGACAGTTATGCCCGCGAGCGCGAAGCGGCGGCCGACGAGAACCTGCTGCACTCCACGCGCTCGACCGACTTCATCACGCCCAAGAGCGAGATCAGCCGCTTGTTCCGCGACGCCGTGTTGCAGCTCGCCGCGCGCCACGCGTTCGCACGCCAGCTCGTCAACAGCGGGCGGCTGTCGCTGCCGGCCACGCTGCATGCATCGCCACTGAACACGCCCGACGTCGACGTCTTCGCCGGCGCGCTGTGCCCGGGCGCACCGGCCGCCGATGCGCCGCTGCGCGACGCCGGCCGCGACACCTGGCTGCTGCGCGAACTGGGGCCGGGCTTCACGCTGCTGGTGTTCGGCGACGCGCCGGCGTGGGCGGTCGATGCGACGCTGCTGGCCGTCGACGGCCGCACGCTCGTCGACGTGCAAGGCCACGCCGCGCGGCGTTACGACGCGCGACCCGGCACCGCCTATCTGCTGCGGCCCGACGGCCACGTGGCGGCGCGCTGGCGCGCGCCACAAGCGGCGCAGGTGGCCGCCGCGATGACCCGCGCGCTGGCCCGGAGTTGACAAGCATGATCGAATCCCGACTCGACCGGCCCGATGACTTCTACGAGGCGCTGCTCGAAAGCCACCGGGGGCTGACGAGCGAACAAAGCCACGCCTTCAACGCCCGCCTGATCCTCATCCTGGCCAACGAAGTGGGTCGGCTGGACACCCTGAAAGCGGCGCTCGCCGCCGCCCGCGAAGGACTCGACGCACCATGAACCGCGAAACGCTCACCGGCTTCGGCAACCACTTCGAAAGCGAGGCCGTGGCCGGCGCGCTGCCGATAGGCCGCAACAGCCCGCAGCGGGCGCCGCTGGGGCTGTACGCCGAGCTCATCTCGGGCAGCGCCTTCACCGCGCCGCGCGCCGACAACCGTCGCACCTGGATGTACCGTCGCCAGCCCAGCGTGATGGCCGGGGGCTACGAGGCCTACGCGCAGCCGCTGTGGAAGACCGGCGCGGCCGACGGCGAAAACGCGCCGCCGAACCCGATGCGCTGGCACCCGACGCCGGTTCCCGAAGAGCCGCTGGACTTCGTCGACGGCCTGCGCACGGTGGTCGTCAATGGCGACGCCGAGGCCCAGACCGGCCTGGCCGCGCATCTGGTGCTGGCCAACCGCAGCATGCAGCGCGCCTGCATCAACGCCGATGGCGAAATGCTCATCGTGCCGCAGCAGGGTGTGTTGAGCATCACCACCGAACTCGGCGTGCTGAGCGTGGCGCCCGGCGAGGTGCTGCTGCTGCCGCGCGGGCTGGCGTTCAAGGTGGCGCTGGCCGGCCCGAGCCGCGCCTACGTGTGCGAGAACTACGGCGCGCCGTTTCGCCTGCCCGAGCTGGGGCCGATCGGCAGCAACGGGCTGGCCAACACGCGCGACTTCATCGCCCCGCACGCGGCCTTCGACAACGACGCGCAGCCGAGCGAGATCATCCGCAAATACGGCGGCCGGCTGTGGCGCGCCAGCGCGCGTTCGACGCCGTTCAACGTCGTCGCCTGGCATGGCAACCTGGTGCCGCTGAAGTACGACACCGCGCGCTTCATGAGCATCGGCTCGATCAGCTTCGACCATCCCGACCCGAGCATCTTCACCGTGCTGACGAGCCCGAGCGACACGCCGGGCACGGCGAACTGCGACTTCGTGATCTTCCCGCCGCGCTGGATGGTGGCCGAGGACACCTTCCGCCCGCCCTGGTTCCACCGCAACGTGATGAGCGAGTTCATGGGCCTGGTGCACGGCCAGTACGACGCCAAGCCCGAGGGTTTCCGACCCGGCGGCATGAGCCTGCACAACAGCATGGTGCCGCACGGCCCCGACAACGAAGCGTTCGAAAAAGCCAGCAGCGCGGCGCTGGCGCCGCACAAGCTGGACCACACGCTGGCCTTCATGTTCGAGAGCCGCTGGCGCTTCAAGCCCACTCCGTGGGCATTGAATGGCGGCGCGCTGGACCGCGCCTATGCCGACTGCTGGTCGACGCTGAAGGACCGCTTCGCATCATGAGCGCCACGTCTGCGCCGGCCATCACCGATGCCACGCACGACCCCGCGCTGCGGAGCTGGGTGGAATCGGCCAATCCGGCGGACGCCGGTTTCCCGATCCAGAACCTGCCGCTCGGGCGCTTTCGCCGCGCCGGCAGCGACGAGCCGCTGCGTGTGGGCGTGGCCATCGGCGACCAGGTGCTCGACCTCAAGCTGGCCACCGAACGCTGTCCCTGGCCCGACGGCATCGAAGCGCTGCTGGCGCCGCTGGCCGCGGGCGATCTCGCCGCTTTCATGGCGCTCGGCCGGCCAGCCTGGAAGGCCGTGCGCGCGGCCTTGTCGACGGCACTCGCCCAGGGCAGCCAGCAAGGGCCGTTTCTCGAACTCTGCCTGCTGCCGCAGGCCGAGGCGCGCATGGCGATGCCATGCACGGTGGGTGACTACAGCGACTTCTTCGCCGGCATCCACCATGCACGCGCCGCCGGTGCGCTGTTCCGGCCCGAGAACCCACTGCTGCCGAACTACGCGTGGGTGCCCATCGGCTACCACGGCCGCGCGTCGTCGGTGGTGCTCAACGGCAGCGTGCGGCGGCCGCAGGGCCAGGCCAGGACGAGCACCGGGCAGCCATCGTTCGGCCCCAGCCGGCGCCTGGATTACGAGCTCGAACTCGGCCTGTGGATCGGCGTCGGCAACGAGCTCGGCAAGCCGGTGACCATGGCCGCGGCCGAAGAGCGCCTGTTCGGCATCACGCTGCTAAACGACTGGTCGGCGCGCGACATCCAGGCCTGGGAATCGCAGCCGCTGGGCCCGTTCCTGGCCAAGAGCTTCGCCACCACGGTGTCGCCGTGGATCGTCTCGTTCGAGGCCCTGGCGCCGTTCCGTCGTGCCTTCACGCGGGCCGCGGGCGACCCGGCGCCGCTGCCGCACCTGGACTCGCCGTTCAACCGCGAGCACGGCGCGCTCGACATCACGCTCGAAGCCTGGCTGCAGACGCCGCAGATGCGCGCCGCCAAAGAGCCGGCGGTGCGGCTGTCGCAGTCGAACGCGCTCGACGCCTACTGGACGCCGGCGCAGCTTGTCGCGCACCAGACCAGCAATGGCTGCAACCTGCGCACCGGCGACCTGCTGGGCACCGGCACCTTGTCGGGTGCGCTGCCCGGCCAGGGCGGCTGCCTGCTCGAACTGACGAGCGGCGGCCGCCAGCCGCTGACGCTGGCCAATGGCGAGCGGCGCGCGTTTCTCGAAGACGGCGACACACTGAGCCTGCGCGCGTTCTGCAGCGCGCCCGGCGCCGTGCGCATCGCGCTCGGCGAGGTCAGCGGCACGGTGCTGCCGGCGGCCTGAAAAGCGCGGCGAAGGCACCGCTGTTGCACGCCTGAGCGGCGCCGGCGGCAGCGGAAAATCGGCCGCGCGCATGGAGCTTGATCGCAGCATCGAATGGGCCACCCGCGTGGTGGCCTGGCACAACCGCCACCCCCTGGCGCGCCGTGTCGTGCCCGCGAACGTGGTCGCGCCGGGCTGGGTTTCGCTGCCCTGCAGCGCCGCCGACAAGCCGCGCCGGCGCGGCTGGCGCATGCTGTTCGGCGAACGTTTTCTGCCGCCGCTGTCGGTGCGCCGCGTCGCGCGCTGGGCCTTGCGCCACGGCGTCGAGACGGCGCCCGCCGGCACCACACTGCCGGTGCGCGAAGTGCCGGTGGACAACAGCCGCCTGCCCGCCGAAGGCCGGCCGGCGCTGCTGTGGGTGGCCAGTGTGGCGATCGAAGCCGGCAGCGCGCAGACGCGCGTGCTGCTCGGCGGCGGGCCGCGCGCGGCGGTGCTGGGCACACGCCTGTGGAGCTGGCCGCGTTGCACCACCGTGTTGCTGTTGCTGGCCGCGACAGCGGCTGCGCTCTGCAGCCCCGGACTGCTGAGCGAACAGGTGCAGGCGCTGGTGTCGGCCATCGAGGTGCCGGCATTCGACGCCGCTGCAGGGGAGCCGGCGGCCGGCGAGGCGGCTGCGGAACTGGCCCACGACGGCGCGGTGGAAGCGTTGGCGGCGGTGTCGGCATCGACATCGACATCCGCAGCGTCGTCATCGCCATCGCCATCGCGGCAGAGCGACCACGCGCCGGAAACATCGCCTCGCTTTGCGCCGCCGGTGCCTGCGCCTGCCTCGAGAACCGCCAGTCCCGCGCCGGCGCCACGGGCCTCTGCCGCAGCGTCGGCGCCCGCCGTCGCACGGCTGTCGGCGTTGCCGCCTGCCGCAGCGGCGCTCGCCACCTCGACCCGAACCGCGGCTGCGGCCACCTTCGTGCCGCCCGTCATTCGCCCGCACCTGAGCGACGCCGCCAAGGCGGCGGCACGCGAAGCGGCGAACGCCGCGCGGGCGATGCTGGCGGCGCAAGCGCAATCGCAAGTGCAATCGCAGTCGCATGTGCAAGCGAAAGCGCCGCAGGCCACGGCAGCAGCGCCGGCAGTGGCCTGGGCGCTGGCGATGCCGCACACGCGCACACAGGCCGAATCGCAACTCGTGCTGACGACGCTCGCCGCGGCGCTGGCCCGCACCGGCCCGCTGCCGGGTCTGCGCCTGGAGACGCTGCCGGCCGGCGACGACTGGCGCGCGGTCTGCTGGCCGTTCACGCAGCGCGCGGCTGCGGAGCGTCTGCGTGCGCTGCTGCTCGCCCGCGGCGTGCGCGTCGAGCTGGTGCAGTTCTGAACGCGCCTTACGCGTAGCGGATGCGGTAGTACGCCAGCGGCGAGCCGCCGATCAACTGCTCGCCGAGCTTGTCGATCACGCCGGCCGTCTTCACATCGCCCGTCGGCTTGATCGTCGGCACCGGCTTCACGAGCGCCGGCCTGGCGCCTGCCAGCGGCGGCGCGGGATTGGTCTTGTAGAACACGCCGCTGCACTCGTGCTTGGAGCTGGCGTGCAGCACGAAGCCGCCCGGCCGCACCATCATGTTCGAGTTGGTGTTGTCGACGTGAGCCGAGCAGATGATCTGGATGTCGGCCACGCTGCCGGTCTTGCCCATCACCGCCTTCAGCACGCCCTTGTAGTGGTCGAAGCAGATCTCGAATGCAAACGTGATGCCGCCCACGGCCTGCATGCTCGCCTTCAGCCCCGGCACGAAGATGCCCTGGTCGGCATCGTCGCCTATGGCTTCCAGCATGTCGGCGCGTTTGCCGTAGCTGGCGACCACCTCGCCGCCGAAGAACACGTACATCTTGTTCTTGACGAGCTTGGAGACCGCGTCACCCTGCTTGATGAGCTGGTTCTTCTCCTGCGCGCTGACCTGGCCGAACACCGGGTTCTTCGCCTCGCTGGTTGCCGCAGTGGCCAGCACGCCGACGGTCTTGAGCTTCTTCGCCGCACCGTGGATCGGGAACTGCTTCAGGTCGACCTTGTAGATGATGGTGCCCGGCACGATGAGCATCTTTTCGTAGTGCGACGACAGCTCGGCGAGCAGCTTTTTCAGCGCCGCGCGCGAGACATCGGAGATCGCACGCGCATCGGTTTCGTTGCGCCGTTCGGCAGAGAACAGGTATTCGGGCGCGACGAAGATCGTCTCGATGGCGCCGGCGTCGGCGAACTGGGCGGCCTGCTCGGCACGCTTGGCTTGCGTGGCCTTGACGGCCTCTTTCAGCCAGTACAGCCGCGTGCCCTGGTTCTCGCCCAGGATGGTGGTCGTGTCACGTGACCACAGCCCGACAAGGATGTCCATGCGCTGCCTCCTTCAGCCGAATGAGCCGCCATTCTGCGCCGCGCGCCGCTTCAGCCAGCGCCGCATCGCCAGCGACGCCTTGTCGGCCTGGAACGAGATCTCGCTCTGCTGCGTGGTGTAGCCGGCAAGCAGCTCTTCGATCGCGGCCAGGCCGTCGATGTCTTCCTGGAACGCCTTGCGCAACTGGCTGTGCATGAAACCGGTGATGGCGTCGTCGTCGAGCGCGAAGTTGCGCGCGTGCTGGATGAAGTAGTGCGTGCTGGTGGCCGTCTCGGGCGTCACGATGTGCGCGGTGCGGATGGCGCGTGACGGCTGCTGGCCTTCGGGCGCGCTGCAGGCATAGAACTTCACCGCCACCACGTGCAGACTCGGCGCGACGAAGCTCGACTCGGCCACGCGCGCGGCGTCCACGCCGTCCAGCCCGGTAGGCAGGGCCCAGATCGGCGGCAGCCGAGTCGGCACCACGCTGCGCAGCAGCGTGAAGCGGCCGCCGTCTTCGTCGACCTGCGATTCGTAGGGCGCGCTCGCGTAGTCGGGCGTGCCGAAGCTCTTCGCATGCAGGAAGCTCAGGTGCGTGAGGTCGAGCAGGTTCTCGTGCAGCCGCACGTAGCTGGCGTGCAGGTGCATGCGCTCGGTGGAACTCACCCAGCCGGCATCGGTCATCCACGGCTGCTGCGGCAGCGGCGCGGCCGCGGCCGCTGCGGGGTCGCCGAGCCAGATCCAGACCCACGCGCCGGCCTCGACGACCGGGAATGCGCGCACCAGCGCGCCCGGCGGCACCCGGTCCTGCGACGGCACCTTCACGCAGCGGCCATCGGCGCCATAACAGGCACCGTGATAGGCGCAGACCACGTGGTCGCCGACCACCTCGCCGCGCGACAGCGGGAACGAGCGGTGGGCGCAGCGGTCTTCCAGCGCCGCCACGCCGCCGTCGAGCTTGCGGTAGAGCATGACCGGCAGCCCCAGCAGCCGGCGCGCCAGCGGCTGGCGCGTGACCTCGCTGCCGAGCGCGGCGACGTACCAGCAGTCGAAGATGAAGGGCGTGCGCTCGTCGGCCAGCGCCTGCTGCGCGTGCAGCGCGGCCGCGCGGATGCGTTCGCTTTGTGCGTGCATGCTCATCGGTTCTCCTTCAGGCCGGCGTGCCCAGCCGGGCGATCAGTTGGTCCAGCGCGTCGTACAGCCTGGCCGTGAATTCGGTGCCGACCGTGGTCTCGATCTCGGCATAGGCGGCCTCGATCTGCGCCGCGATGCGCCGTGCCAGCGCCCGGCTGGTGGCGGTGGGCGAAACCTTCAGCCGCCGCGCATCGTGGTCGACCTTCTTGCGCGTCACGAAGCCCAGCGCTTCCATGCGCGAGAGCACCCCGGCCAGGCTGGGGCTGGAGATGCCGCACAGCCGGACGATCTGGCGTGGCTCCAGCGGCCCCAGCTCGAGCAGCACGCGCACGATGCGCCACTGCTGTTCGGTGATGCCGGCCGCATTCAGCAGCGGCCGGAAACGCGAGATCACGCATTCGCGCGCCTGCAGCAGCAGCAGCGGCAGGTTGCGATGCTGGAAGGTCGAGCCGCGTTCAGGCATGTGCGCACAACGCCGGTGTTGACATGAGGCTGCGCCGGTGACTACATTGCTAACATATTAGCGAAAATGGCGGAGCCGATGTTCCAGAGTTTCCCGAGCGTGGCCGCGCCGCCGTTCCGGCTCTCGGGCGTCGTGCACGGCACGCTGCTGAACGACCCCGCCGTGCTCGCCGCGCTGGGCGATGCGGTGGACCAGCCGCCGTACAAGGCGGCGCCGAAAGCGCCGGTGCTGTACCTCAAGCCGCGCAATACGCTGGCCGCGTCGGGCTCGCTGCTGGCCAGCGAAGGGCTGGAGTTCGAGCTCGGCGCCGCGCTCGGCCTCGTCGTCGGGCGCAGCATCTGCCATGCCGACGAAGCCAGCGCGCTGCAATGCCTGGCCGGCGTGGTGCTGATGGCCGACCTCTGCCTGCCGCACAACACGTTCTACCGCCCGTCGGTGCGGCTGCGCGCGCGCGATGGTTCGTGCGTCATCGGGCCGCGTGTCGCCACCGACCGGCGCGACCCCGATGCGCTGGCGCTGCATCTGCGCATCGACGGCGAAACGGTGCAGCGCATCAGCACCGCCGGCCGCGTGCGCGGCGCCGCGAAGCTGCTCGCCGACGTGAGCGAATTCATGACGCTGCGGCCGGGCGACATCCTGATGACGGGTGTGGCCGCCGGCGCGCCGCGCGTGCGTGCAGGCCAGCGTTTCGAGATCGAGGCCGACGGTCTGGGCTGCCTGACGGGAGCGCTGGCTTGAAGAGCGCCCGCGTGGCTTACGCCGGCGCCTTGCACGACGCCGTGCCGCATGCGCGCGGCCTCGAGCTCGAAGACGGCCGCGTGCTGGCCGAAGACGCGGTGGTCTGGCTGCCGCCGTTCGACGTCGGCACCGTGATCGCGCTCGGGCTGAACTACGCGGACCACGTGAAGGAACTGGCCAAAGAGCTGACCGTCAGCGTGAAGGACGAGCCGCTGGTGTTCCTCAAAGGGCCGGCCGCGCTGCTGGGCCACCGTGGTGTCACGCGGCGGCCGCGCGACGCCGCGTTCATGCACTACGAATGCGAGCTGGCCGTGGTGATCGGTGCAGCGGCGCACAACGTCAAGCGCGCTGACGCGATGCAGCACGTTGCCGGCTACACCGTCTGCAACGACTACGCGGTGCGCGACTACCTCGAAAACTGGTACCGCCCGAACGCGCGCGCGAAGAACCGCGACGGCGCCACCGTGCTCGGCCCCTGGTTCGTGCCCGCCGCCGACGTGCCCGACCCGCACGCGCTGGCCTTGCGCACGTGGGTCAACGGCCGCGTCACGCAGCAGGGCCATACGTCGAACATGGTCAACGACATCCCGTCGCTGATTGAATACCTGAGCAGTTTCATGACGCTGCAAGCCGGCGACGTCATCCTCACCGGCACGCCCGACGGCGTGCTCAATGTCGACACCGGCGACGAAGTGGTGTGCGAGATCGACGGCATCGGCCGCCTCGTCAACACGCTCGCCGACGACGCCTGTTTCGGACGCTAGAAAGCCCGTGCCCATGCGCATCCAGCACCTCATCGACGGCCGCGCCGTCGAAAGCCGCGACGTTCTGCAGACCGTCAACCCCGCCACGCAAGAGGTGCTGGCCGACGTGGCGGCCGGCGGCGAGGCGGAAGTGAACGCAGCAGTGGCGGCGGCGAAAGCGGCGTTCCCGAAATGGGCCGGCCTGGCGGCGAGCGAACGCGCGCGGCTGATGCACAGACTGGGCGAGCTGATCACGGCCCACGTGAGCGAGATCGCACGCACCGAAACCATGGACACCGGACAGGTCATCGCGCAGACCGGCAAACAGCTCGTGCCGCGCGCGGCCGACAACTTCCACTACTTCGCCGAGATGTGCACCCGTGTCGACGGCCACACCTACCCGACGCCGACGCACCTGAACTACACGCTGTTCCACCCGGTCGGCGTCTGCGCGCTGATCAGCCCGTGGAACGTGCCCTTCATGACGGCGACGTGGAAGACCGCGCCCTGCCTGGCCTTTGGCAACACCGCGGTGCTGAAGATGAGCGAGCTGTCGCCGCTGTCGGCGGCGCGGCTGGGCGAACTGGCGCTGGAGGCCGGCATTCCGCGCGGTGTGCTGAACATCGTGCACGGCACCGGGCGCGACGCCGGCGAGCCGCTGTGCCGCCACCCCGACGTGCGCGCGATCAGCTTCACCGGCTCGACCGTCACCGGCCAGCGCATCGTGCAGAGCTCGGCGCCGGGCGGGCTGAAGAAGTACAGCATGGAGCTCGGCGGCAAGAGCCCGTTCGTGGTCTTCGACGACGCCGACCTCGCACGCGCGCTCGACGCCGCGGTTTTCATGATCTTCAGCAACAACGGCGAGCGCTGTACCGCGGGCAGCCGCATCCTGGTGCAGAAGCACATCTACGCCGACTTCGCCGCAAAGTTCGCCGCACGGGCCAGGCGCATCACGGTGGGCGACCCGCTGGACGAGAAGACCATCGTCGGCCCGATGATCAGCCAGGCCCATCTGGCCAAGGTGCGCAGCTACATCGAGCTCGGGCCGAAGGAGGGTGCGACGCTCTTGTGCGGCGGCCTGGCTGCACCCGATTTGCCGGCCGCGCTGGCGCGCGGCAACTTCGTGCTGCCGACGGTGTTCGCCGATGTCGACAACCGCATGAAGATCGCGCAGCACGAGATCTTCGGCCCGGTGGCCTGCCTGATTCCGTTCGACGACGAAGCCGACGCGATCCGCATCGCCAACGACATTGCCTATGGCCTCTCGAGCTACGTCTGGACCGAGAACCTCGGCCGCGCGCACCGCGTCGCCGCCGCCATCGAAGCCGGCATGTGCTTCGTCAACAGCCAGAACGTGCGCGACCTGCGCCAGCCCTTCGGCGGCACCAAGGCCAGCGGCACCGGGCGCGAAGGCGGCACCTGGAGCTACGAGGTCTTCCTCGAACCCAAGAACGTCGCGGTCTCGCTGGGCGGCCACTCCATTCCGCACTGGGGCGTCTGAATGGGCACGCTGGCGCTGGCGGCGAAGATCACGCATGTGCCGTCGCTGTACCTGAGCGAGCTCGACGGCCCGCACAAGGGCTGCCGCCAGGCGGCGATCGATGGCCACCACGAGATCGGCCGCCGTTGCCGCGCACTGGATGTCGACACCATCGTCGTGTTCGACGTGCACTGGCTCGTCAACAGCGAATACCACATCAATTGCGGCCCGCGCTTCAAGGGCGTCTACACCAGCAACGAGCTGCCGCACTTCATCAGCAACATGGCTTACGACTACCCCGGCAACCCGGCGCTGGGACGGCTGATCGCCGAGGTGGCGAACGAGATGGGCGTGAAGACACGCGCCCATGCCGAGACGACGCTGGAAATCGAATACGGCACGCTGGTGCCGATGCGCTACATGAACGCCGACCAGCAGTTCAAGGTCGTCTCGGTGGCCGGCTGGTGCATGTGGCACGACCTGAACGAAAGCGCGCGTTTCGGCCTCGCGGTGCGGCGCGCCGTCGAGCAGCACTATGACGGTCGGGTCGCGATCTTCGCCAGCGGCTCGCTGAGCCACCGCTTCGCGCAGAACGGCCGCGCGCCCGAGTTCATGCACAAGGTCTGGGATCCCTTTCTGGAGCAGGCCGACCATGCGGTGGTCGAACTCTGGAAGCAGGGCCGCTGGGCCGAGTTCTGCGCGATGCTGCCGATGTACAACGACAAGTGTTTCGGCGAAGGCGGCATGCACGACACCGCGATGCTGCTGGGCGCCCTGGGCTGGGACCGCTACCGTGCCGGCGTCGAGATCGTGACGCCGTACTTCGGCAGCTCGGGCACCGGCCAGATCAACGCCATCTTCCCCGTAACGCCGCTGGACTGACAACGATGCCGCATCTCGTCATGCTCTACACACCACAGCTCGACGCCGAGGCCGACATCGCGGCGCTGTGCCGTCAGCTCGCCGACACCATGCTGAGCATCAACGACGAAGCCGGCAAACAGGTCTTCCCGACCGGCGGCACGCGCGTGCTGGCGTATGCGGCCGCGCACGCGGCGGTGGCCGATGGGCGAGGCGACTACGCGTTTGCCTACCTGAACCTGCGCATGGGCCGCGGCCGCAGCGACGCCGTGAAGCAGCGCATCGGCCAGGCGCTGAGCGCGGTGGCGCAGGCGTTCTTCGCGCCGCTGCTGGCGCGGCGCGCACTCGGCATCACGCTGCAGATCGACGAAGGCCAGGAGGTCTTCGACGCCAAACACAGCAGCCTGCACCCGCTGTTCAACAAGAGTTGACGATGCTGTCCGACGACACTCTGCAAAGCCTGGCGCGCGAGCTCTACAACGCGCGCAAGACACGCACTGCCGTGCGCCATTTTTCGCGGCGTTTTCCCGCGATGACGGTGGACGACGGCTACGCCGTTCAGCGCGAATGGGTGAAGCTCGAACAGGCCGACGGCCGCGTCGTCAAGGGCCGCAAGATCGGCCTCACGTCGCGCGCCATGCAGCAGTCCAGCCAGATCAACGAGCCCGACTTCGCGCCGTTGATGGACGACATGTTCTTCGAGCAGGGAAGCGACATCCCCATCGAGCGCTTCATCGCGCCGCGCGTCGAGGTGGAGCTGGCGTTCATTCTTGGCAAGCCGCTCAAAGGCCCGGGCACGACGCTGTACGACGTGCTCTCGGCCACCGACTACGTGACGCCGGCGATCGAGATCATCGACGCCCGCATCGAGCAGTTCGACCGCGAGACGCGCGTGATGCGCAAGGTCACCGACACCATTTCCGACTTCGCGGCGAATGCCGGCATCGTGCTCGGCGGCCGCCCGGTGCGGCCGAACGACGTCGACCTGCGCTGGGTGGGCGCGCTGCTGTACAAGAACGGCGTCATCGAGGAAACGGGTCTGGCCGCCGGTGTGCTGAACCACCCGGCCAACGGCGTCGCGTGGCTGGCGAACAAGATCGCGCGCTTCGGCGAACAGCTCGCGGCCGGCGACGTGGTGCTGGCCGGCTCTTTCACGCGCCCCGCGCCGGCCGCAGCGGGCGATGGCTTTCATGTCGACTACGGGCCGCTGGGCGCCGTGTCCTTGCGTTTTGTCTGAGGTCCGACGATGAATTTCACCCGCCCGCAACGATTCAGCGCCGACGAATGGGAAGCGCGTGTGCAGTTGGCCGCCGCCTATCGCATCTTCGACATGGTGGGCTGGACCGAGCTGATCTACAACCACCTCTCGCTGCGTGTGCCGGGCACCGAAGACGAGTTCCTGATCAACCCGTTCGGGCTGCATTACCGCGAGGTCACGGCGTCGAATCTGGTGAAGGTCGACTCGGCCGGCAACATCCTGGGCAACAGCGACTGGCCCATCAATCCGGCGGGCTTCACGTTCCACGGCGCCATCCATCGGGCGCTGGCCGACGCGCACTGCGTGATGCATGTGCACACGACGCCGACGATGGCCGTTTGCTGCCTGGAAGACGGCCTGTCGTACACGAACTTCTACGCCGCCCAGCTCTACGGCAAGGTGGCGTACCACGAGTTCGAGGGCATCACAGTGCACGCCGACGAAGGCGCGCGCATCCTGGCCAGCAGTGCCGGCCAGCCGGTGCTGCTGCTGCGCAACCACGGCCCGGTGGTGATGGGCCACACGGTGGCATCGGCGTTTGCGCTGATGTGGCTGGTGCAGCGCGCCTGCGAGGTGCAGCTCGCGTCGCAGAGCATGGGCGCGCTGCGGCCCATTCCGCAAGCCGTGTTGCAGGGCTGCGTGCGCGACTCGCTGCAGTTCGACACGCGCTACGGCGCCGGCCAGGACGCGTTCGATGCGATGCAGCGTCTTGTCGACGCGCGCGACCCGGGTTACCGTAGGTAGGCGAGCCCCCAGCCCGCTTTCGCTCGCTACCCCCGAGGGGGCCGTCCGCCGACGGGCCGGCGAAGCCGGTCCCGTGGCGGGAAGCTTGATCAGGGTCGGCGGTGGTACGTCGGGAGAACTGAGATGTCGTCAGGCAAGATTCTCGTCGCGCAGGGCGGTGGGCCTACCGCGGTGATCAACCAGTCGCTGGCCGGCGTGGTGCTGGAGGCGCGGCGTTTTGCCGATGTGCGTTGCGTCTACGGCGCGCGCCACGGGGTGCGTGGCATCGTCAATGAAGACTTCGTCGACCTCACGCAGGAGACGCGAGCCAACCTCGAACTCGTGGCTGCCACGCCGTCGTCGGCGTTGGGTTCGACGCGCGACAAGCCCGACCTGAAGTACTGCGACGAGATCTTCAAGGTCTTGCAGGCGCACCAGATCGGGCACTTCTTCTACATCGGCGGCAACGACTCTTCCGACACCGTTCGCATCGTCAGTGAACAGGCACAGCAGGCGGGCTACGCGCTGCGGGCGATCCACATCCCGAAGACGATAGACAACGACCTCGTCGGCAGCGACCACACACCGGGCTATCCGTCGGCCGCGCGTTTCGTGGCCCAGGCGTTTGCCGGAGCCAACCTCGACAACGCCGCGCTGCCTGGCGTCTACGTCGGCGTCGTGATGGGCCGCCACGCCGGGTTCCTCACCGCCGCCAGCGCCGGCGCGCGCCGATTCGACGGCGACGGTCCGCACCTGATCTATCTGCCCGAGCGCGTGTTCTCCATCGCGCAGTTCCTGGCCGACGTGAAGGCCGTGCACCAACGGCTGGGGCGCTGCGTCGTCGCCGTCAGCGAAGGCATCCACGACGCGTCGGGAACACCGATGCTGGTGCAACTGACAAAGAGTGTCGAACACGACGCGCACGGCAACGTGCAGCTTTCGGGCAGCGGCGCGCTGGCCGACCTGCTGTGCGACGAGATCAAGAACAAGCTCGGCATCAAGCGCGTGCGCGGCGACACCTTCGGCTACCTGCAGCGCAGTTTTCTCGGCTGCGTCAGCGATGTCGACCAGCGCGAAGCGCGCGAGGTCGGCGAGAAGGCCGTGCAACACGCGATGTGGGGCGAGCACGGCGGCTCGCTGGCGATTCGCCGCGTCGGCGACTACGCGGTCGACTATGAACTGCTGCCGCTGGCCGCGGTGGCCGGCAAGACGCGCACGATGGAAGACGAGCTGATCGCGGCGTCGGGCAACGATGTGAGCGCGGCCTTCCAGCGCTACCTGCGGCCGCTGCTCGGGACCGGTCTGCCTGAGGCCGGGCGGCTGCGCGCGCCGCCAGTGGCCAAGGTGCTGAAACGCTGAAGGCAGGAAGACAGCGGCGCCGCGGCTGGGCGCGGCGCCGCCGTCGTCGGCGACTCAGCCTTTGCGGCGGCGGCTCGCGCCGGCGGCGCCCAGCAGCGCCAGCGACACGAGGGCCAGCGAGGCGGGTTCCGGCACCGCGTTGCCGAAGACCTGCACGTTCAGGTCCGAGGCCTTGTCCCAGCCCATGCCAGGGTCCGCCGACGACCAGCTGCCGATATTCGCGGTGTCGACGACACCGTTGACGACTTCGGCGTACAGCATCAGGTCGTCCGCACCGTCGGCCGGCACGCCGCCGAGCGCCGCGTTCGACGCGTGAGCGAACGGGATCGACGTGCCCTGTCCGGCCGCGGCCGAGCCGCTGCCGTCGAGGAAGAAGTCGTAGGTTTCGCCGGCGCCAAGCAGGATGTTCACGGCGAAGTCGATCTGGTGCATCGTGATGAACGAGCCCGACGTGCCCTGATAGATGCTGTTGAACGCGTCACCGTAGGTGGTGTCCGAGATCACGCCGACGGTCGAGCCCGAAAGGCCGCCGCGCAGTACCGCGGAATCGGTTTCGCCGACGGTCCACATGCGGATGCTCGTGATGGCCCAGGTCTGCGAGCTGGTGTTCGTGAACGTGTCGCCGACCATCCAGTAGTCGTTCGACGTGTATTGCGAGAAGGCCCACGACACGTTGGAGCGGTCGGCGCCGGCGGCGTTGTTGAGGTTGTCGGTCGGCAGGCCGCGGTCGACCAGCAGTGCGGACGCCGCTGCCGGGCCGCTGAAGGCCGCCGTCAGCGCCGCTGCGCACAACAGGCTCAGCAAGGATTTGGTTCGGGTCATGAAGGGTCTCCGGCTGAAAAAAGAATGGGCGTTTACGGTCCGTGTTGACCAGGCTTTGCAACATTTGCGCCAATGTGGTGGCCGTCCAAGTTTTTCCCTTTCCTGCCAAGGACTTGGAAGCCGATCTCCACGCGCCCCGGCACGGCGGTTGCATCCATTTGTAAAAAGGCTCGACGCGTTTCAGCGCGGCGCGTGGTCCGCACATGGCGGCGCGGACTTGCGCCACCGCGTGCACGCTGCTGACGCAGAATGGCGGCCATGCGATTCGACAATTGGTCCCAGCCCTACCGCACCATCCGCAGTCCGCTGATGGCCCGCAACGTGGTCGCCACCTCGCAGCCGCTGGGCGCGCAGGCGGGGCTGCGCATGCTGCTGCAAGGTGGCAATGCGGTCGATGCGGCGATTGCCGCGGCCGCGGCGATGACCATCGTCGAGCCGGTGTCCAACGGCCTGGGCAGCGACAACTTCGCCATCCTCTGGGACGGCCAGCAGTTGCATGGTCTGAACAGTTCGGGCACCGCGCCGGCGGCGTGGAACCCCGGTTATTTCCGCCGCAGACACGGCCAGACGATGCCGGTGCGCGGCTGGGACTCGGTCACGGTGCCGGGTGCGGTGGCCGGTTGGGTGGCATTGTCCGAGCGCTTCGGCAAGCTGCCGTTTGCCGAGCTGCTGCAGCCCGCCATCGAACTGGCCGAACGCGGGTACGGTGTCGGCGTCATCACCGCCACCAAGTGGGCCGCCGCGGTGCCGCTGCTCCAGGACCAGCCGGGTTATGCCCAGGCCTTCATGCCGCGTGGCCGGGCACCGCGCCCCGGCGAGCGTTTTGCGCTGCCCGACGCGGCGCGCACGCTACGCCTGATCGCAGCCAGCAAGGGCGATGCCTTTTATCGTGGCGAAATCGCCGAACAACTGGTCGCCCACGCGGCCGCGCACGGCGGCGCGCTGACGATGGCCGATCTGGCCGCCTGCACGCCGAGCTGGTGCGGCACGATACAGAAGGACTTCGCCGGCCACACGCTGCACGAGATCCCGCCCAACGGCCAGGGCATTGCGGCGCTGATGGCGCTGGGCATGCTGGAGAAGATGGACCTCGGCCGCTTCGCCGCGGACAGCCTGGACAGCCAGCACCTGCAGATCGAAGCGATGAAGCTCGCGTTCGCCGACACCTATCGCTGGGTGGCCGACGAGCGTTTCATGACCGAGGTGCGAACGGCCGACCTGCTGGACGACGCCTACCTCGCGGAACGCGCGGCGCTGATCGACCCGCGGCGTGCGCAGGACTTCGCCCACGGCACACCGCCGCGCGGCGGCACGATCTACCTCAGCGCGGCCGACGAGAGCGGCATGATGGTGAGCCTCATCCAGAGCAACTACATGGGTTTCGGCAGCGGCGTCGTCGTGCCGGGCACCGGCGTCAGCCTGCAGAACCGCGGCCATGGATTCACGCTCGATGAACGGCATCCGAACGTCGTCGCGGGTGGCAAGCGGCCGTTCCAGACCATCATCCCCGCCTTCCTCACCCGGCACGGCGCACCGGTGATGAGCTTCGGCGTGATGGGCGGCAACATGCAGCCGCAGGGCCACATGCAGACGCTGGTGCGCATGCTGACCCACGGCCAGCAGCCGCAGGCGGCCTGCGACGCACCGCGCTGGAAGGTGGCCACCGGGCTGGCGATCGACTGCGAGCACACGATGGACCCGGCGCTGGTGCAGGGGCTGCGCGAACGCGGCCACCAGATCGTGCCGGTGGCCGATTCGTACATGGACTATGGCGCGGGCCAGTTCGTCGCGCGCCTGGGCGACGAGCTGCAGGACGGCTACGTCGCCGCCAGCGACTCGCGCCGCGACGGCCAGGCCGTCGGTTTCTGACCGCTCACGCGTCGGCGGCCATCAAGGCCCGCCAGCCGGCGCTGCCCAGCCGTCGCAAGGTCTCGATGTTGCGTTCGTAGATCGTTTCGGCTTCGGGGAACGCCGCCACCGCGCGTTCGACGCTGTCTTCGCGCAGCAGGTGCAGCGTCGGGTAGGGCGAACGGTTGCTGAGGTTGCCCGCGTCGGCGTCATCGCTGCCTTCGAAGCGGAAGTCGGGGTGGAAGCTGGCCACCTGCAGCACACCGTCGAGGCCGAGTTCGACCAATGCCGCGTCGGCGATGTCGAGAAAATCGTTGTAGTCGAGAAAGTCGTTCAGCGCATGCGGATGCACGAGCAGCGTGGTGTCGACGACATCGGGGTCTGCGGCCGCCAGCCATTGCAGTTCGTGCACCAGATCCTGCAGCAGCGATTCGGCATCGCGCGCCGGGCTCTCGACCCAGCGGATCTGCTGCTTCAGGTGCACCGCCTTCGCGAAGGGGCACAGGTTCAGGCCGATCACGGCTCGCTCGAGCCACAGCCGCGTGGTGTCAAGCGCGCTGTCCATGCGGCCCGGGTGCTGGGTGCGGTTCATGCGCGCATTGTCGGCGCACCGCAGCGCGATCAACGCTAACGATTCGTGGTCCAACCACTGTGGCGTGGGCATCGTGCGGCCTGCGCCGGCGCGCGCCACAATCGGCCGGCCGGTTCAGCACAGAAGGGACAACAAATGCAAGGCGACGCCAAGGTTCTGGAGCACCTCAACAAGCAGTTGAAAAACGAATTGACGGCCATCAACCAGTATTTCCTGCACTACCGCATGTTGAAGAACTGGGGCTTTCTGCGCATGGCCCGGCATGAGTACGAAGAGTCGATCGAGGAGATGAAGCACGCCGACAAGCTGATGGACCGCATCCTCGTGCTTGAAGGGCTGCCCAACCTGCAGGATCTGGGCAAGCTGCTGATCGGCGAAAACGTCGTCGAGATCCTGAACTGCGATCTGAAGGCCGAGATGGGTTCACAGGGTCCGCTGAAGGAAGCCATCGCCTACTGCGAAAGCGTGCGCGACTATGTCAGCCGCGAGATCTTCGAACGCATCCTCGAAGACACCGAGGAACACATCGACTACCTCGAAACGCAGATTGAACTTGCCGCCAAGGTGGGTGAAGCGAACTACCTGCAGAGCCAGATGGGCGAGGGCAGCGCGTGACCCTGTTCACGACAACGAGATTGAGAGGGATTCGCATTTGATGTAGAGTGCGGCCATTCCTCTTCGGAACTGCGCTGCACCATGATCGTTTGCGTCTGCCACCGCGTCTCTGACCGCGACATCAAAGCCGCCGTGCGTTCGGGCATCGCGAACTTCGAGGTGCTGCAAGACGATCTGCGGGTGGCGTCGTGCTGCGGCTGCTGTTTCGACAGCGCGCTCGAGGTCTTCGACAACGCCTGCGCAGAGGCGGGCGGCGGCCAGCGCCGCGTCGTCGAAATCCAGGCCGCCTGAGCGTTCAGACGGCAGCGGCAGTCGCCGTCGTCAACAGCTCCAGCAACAGCTCGCGCACCAGCACCACCGCCTGATCCAGCAGCGGCCCGCTCGGCCGCTGTGTGGATGTCGCGGTCCAGAGCTTGGTCGCCAGCGCCGGCTGGCCTTTGGCGAGATGAATGGGCCGCGCGACAAACGCCTCTTCGCGCCCGCGCAGCGCGTTCAGCGACAGTACCGCATGCAGCGGGTTGCGCTCGACGAGGTCGAGGATGGCCGGCACGCTTTCGATCTCGAGCGCGATGCGGGCCTTGACGCCGGCAGCGGCGAGCGCCGTTTCCAGCAGCATGCGTATCGAATGCGGCCGGCTCGGCATCACCAGTTCATGTTGCGCCACCTGTTCCGGCGTCAGGGCGCCGCCGCGCAGCGCGGTCTGGCCCGCGCTTCGCGCCGACACCAGGAACAGCGGTTCGTCGAGCAGCGGACGCAATTCCACCGTCGGCAGCGGCGTGACGTTGTAGACCACCGCGCAGTCGATGCGGCCCAGCACCAGCCATTCCAGCGAGTAGGTCGACAGGCCTTCGACCACCGTCAGCGTGGCCTTCGGAAAACGCGCGCGAAAGGCCTCGACCAGCGGCCCCGTCAGCGTCCGGCTCACGCTTGGCGGCAGCCCGATGGCAAGCCGCCCCGACGCCGCGCCGCGCTGGTCTTCCAGATCCTGGCGCGCGCGCTCCACCTGCTGCAGGATGCCGCGCCCGTGGGCCAGCAACCGCTTGCCGCCTTCGGTGAGCGTGACGCCGCGGCCGTTGCGGTGGAACAGCGGCTGGCGCAACTCGACCTCCAGCGCACGCACCTGGCGGCTGAGCGCCGGCTGCGCGATGCGCAGGATGGTGGCGGCACGCGTGAAGCTGCCCAGTTCCGCCACATGCACGAAGGTTTCCAACTGCTTCAGGTCCACCACGCGATTGTCGGCCAATCCCATGCCGGGCCGATCTAGCAGCTAGTGAGGGATTCGCGTTGATGAATGGCTCGTGCTGTTCAAGAATCGGCTTGAGCACTTCACGGAGACACGCGCCCATGATCATCGACTGTCACGGCCACTACACCACGGCGCCGAAGGCGCTGGAGAGCTGGCGCAACCAGCAGATTGCGGGCCTGAAAGACACCAGCGTCGCGCCCCGGGTGGCCGATCTGAAGATCAGCGACGACGAACTGCGCGAGTCGATCGAAAACAACCAGCTCAAGCTGATGAAGCAGCGCGGCTCCGACCTCACGCTGTTCAGCCCGCGCGCCAGTTTCATGGCGCACCACATCGGCAACTTCGAGACCAGCAGCACCTGGGCGGCGATCTGCAACGAACTCTGCTTCCGCGTCAGCCGCCTGTTCCCTGAACATTTCGTGCCGGTGGCGATGCTGCCGCAAAGCCCGGGCGTCGACCCCGCGAGCTGCATTCCCGAACTCGTGAAGTGCGTCGAGCAGTACGGCAATGTCGGCATCAACCTCAACCCCGACCCGTCGGGTGGCCACTGGACGAGCCCGCCGCTGAGCGACCGCCACTGGTACCCCGTCTACGAGAAGATGGTCGAGTACGACATCCCGGCGATGATCCACGTCAGCACGAGCTGCAATGCGTGTTTCCACACCACCGGCGCGCACTACCTGAACGCCGACACCACGGCCTTCATGCAGTGCCTGACGAGCGATCTGTTCAAGGACTTTCCGACGCTGAAGTTCCTGATCCCGCACGGCGGTGGCGCCGTGCCCTATCACTGGGGGCGCTTTCGCGGCCTGGCGCAGGAACTGAAAAAGCCACTGCTGAGCGAGCATCTGCTGAGGAACATCTTCTTCGACACCTGCGTCTACCACCAGCCCGGCATCGACCTGCTGACCAAAGTGATCCCGCTCGACAACATCCTGTTCGCCAGCGAGATGATCGGCGCGGTGCGCGGCATCGACCCCGAGACCGGCCACTACTACGACGACACCAAGCGCTACATCGAAGCGTCGACACAGTTGTCGGCGGCGCAGAAGCAGCAGATCTACAGCGGCAACGCACGGCGCGTCTTCCCGCGCCTGGATGCGCTGCTGAAAGCGAAGGGACAGTGAACCATGTTTGAACTCGGCATCGTCAAACGCCACATCACGCGCGCCGACCGCACGACCGCCGACGCGCTGGGCCATTTCGGCACCGCCACCGTGCACGAGGCGCAGGGCCGCGTGGGGCTGTTGCAGCCCTACATGCGGCCCATCTATGCGGGCGCGCGCATTTCGGGCACCGCCGTCACGGTGCTGCTGCATCCGGGCGACAACTGGATGATGCATGTGGTGGCCGAGCAGATTCAGCCGGGCGACATCGTCGTCGCCGCGATCACCGCCGAATGCACCGATGGTTATTTCGGCGACCTGCTCGCCACCTCGTTCATGGCACGCGGCGCGCGCGGCCTCGTCATCGACGCCGGCGTGCGCGATGTGAAAGACCTCACCGAGATGGGCTTTCCGGTCTGGAGCAAGGCCATCAGCGCCAAGGGCACGATCAAGGCGACCGTGGGCTCGGTCAACCTGCCGGTGGTCTGCGCCGGCGCCTTCGTCACGCCGGGTGACGTGATCGTCGCCGACGACGATGGTGTCGTCGTCGTGCCCGCTGCCACCGCGGCCAAGACACTCGAAGCGGCCACCGCGCGCGAGGCCAACGAAGGTGCGAAGCGCGCGAAGCTGGCCTCCGGCGTGCTGGGGCTGGACATGTACAAGATGCGCGAGCCGCTTGAAAAAGCCGGCCTGCGCTACATCGACTGAGTCGATGAAGATCAGCCTCATCGGCTACGGCGAAGTCGGCCGCATCCTGGCCGAGGATCTGGCGCCGCACGGCCACGCGCTGCGGGCGTTCGACCTCAAGCTGGCCGATGAAGCCGGTGCAGCGGCCAAGGCGATGCGCGCGCACGCCGCGGCGCACCGCGTCACGCTGGCCGCGTCGCACGCCGACGCCGTGCGTGATGCCGAGCTCGTGATCTCGGCCGTCACCGCGAGCCAGGCGGTGCCTGTGGCCGCCGCGTGTGCGCCGGCCATCGCCGCCAAGGCCTTCTTCCTCGATTTCAACTCCGCGTCGCCGGGCGCGAAGATCGCTGCCGCGGGCCTGATCGCTGACGCGGGCGGGCTGTATGTCGAAGGCGCGGTGATGACGTCGGTGCCGCCGTATCGCATCAAGGTGCCGCTGCTGCTGGGCGGGCCGCATGCAGCCACGCTGGCGCCGCTGCTGCGGGCGCTGGGCTTTTCGCCGAAGGTCGCGAGCGAACGGCTCGGCGTCGCATCGGCCACGAAGATGTGCCGCAGCGTGATGATCAAGGGCCTGGAAGCGATGGTCATCGAGAGCTTCACCACCGCGCGCCATTACGGCGTCGAAGACCAGGTGCTGGCGTCGCTGACGGAAACCTTCCCCGCGATCGACTGGGAAAAGCAGGGCGCCTACTTTTTCCAGCGTGTCATCGAACACGGCCGCCGGCGCAGCGAAGAGGTGCGCGAAGTCGCCGTCACCGTGCGCGAAGCCGGCCTCACGCCGTGGTCGGCCGGCGGCACGGCCGAGCGCCAGGCCTGGATGGCCGATCTGGCCGACGAAGGTTTGTTCGGCGTCAAGACACAAGCCGGCTTCGCGCGCCAGACTGACTGGCGCGTGGAGGCCGACCGCATCCTCCAACACCTGAAAAAATCCTGATGGCCTTCGAGAAGACACCGGGCTGGCTGGACTGGTACGCCGGTCCGTCGACACCCCGCTTCAAGCTGCCCGCCGGCGCGGTGGACGCACACTGCCACGTCTTCGGCCCGGGCGATGAATTCCCGTTTGCGCCCGAACGCAAGTACACGCCGTGCGATGCCAGCAAGGCGCAACTCTTCGCGCTGCGCGACCATCTCGGCTTTGCGCGCAACGTCATCGTGCAGGCCACCTGCCACGGCGCCGACAACCGCGCGCTGGTTGACGCCTGCCGCGCCGCGAACGGCCGCGCGCGCGGCGTCGCCACCGTCAAACGAAGCATCAGCGACAACGAGTTGCAGCAACTGCACGCGGCCGGCGTGCGCGGCGTGCGCTTCAACTTCGTCAAGCGGTTGGTGGACTTCACGCCGAAGGACGAGTTGATGGAGATCGCCGGCCGCGTCGCACCGCTGGGCTGGCATGTGGTGATCTACTTCGAGGCCGTCGACCTGCCCGAGCTGTGGGATTTCTTCAGTGCACTGCCCACCACCGTGGTCGTCGACCACATGGGCCGCCCCGACGTGAGCCTGCCCGTCGACGGCCCGCAGTTCGCGCTTTTCGAGCGTTTCATGCGCGAACACGCCAACGTCTGGAGCAAGGTGAGCTGCCCCGAGCGCCTGAGCGTCGACGGCCCGCCGGCGCTGCACGGCGAACAAAACGCCTACCGCGATGTCGTGCCCTTCGCACGCCGCATCGTCGAGACCTTCCCCGACCGTGTGCTGTGGGGCACCGACTGGCCGCACCCGAACCTGAAGAACCACATGCCCGACGACGGCTTGCTGGTCGACTTCATCCCGCACATCGCGGTGACGCCCGAGCTGCAGCACAAGCTGCTCGTCGACAACCCGATGCGGCTGTACTGGCCGGAAGAAGCGGGAGCGCGCGCATGACGCGCGAGCCGCGCATGGGGCGCGCCGCGCCAACCATCGCCGCAGCGGCCCTGCTCGCCGCCTGCGGCAGCGCGCCGCCGCAGGCCGGCGGGCCACTGGCGTGCGCTGCGTTGCCGGCGGCGATCGGCAGCGTGCCCGGCGTTCGGCTGACGTCGGCGCACGACGAAGCGGCCGACGACAAAGGCCACCCTGCGGCCTGCGTGGCGCGTGGCGTGGCCAACGAGCGCACCGGCGTCGATGGCCGTCACTATGCAATCGGCTTCGAGATGCGGCTGCCGCTGCAGTGGAATCGCGGCTTCTGGCAGCAGGTCAACGGCGGCAACGACGGCAAGGTCGTGCCGGCGTTCGGCGAACTGCAGGTGATGCCGCGCGGCGCGCTGGCGCGCGGCTTCGCCGTCATCTCGTCAGACTCGGGCCACAGCGGCGCCGACCCCGCGAACGCGGCCGACGGGCTGACGCAGGGCAACGTGTTCGGCCTCGACCCGCAGGCGCGGCGCGACTACGGTTATGCAGCCGACGACACCGTCTACCGCATCGCGCAGGCGCTGATCGAACGCCGCTACGGCGAAAAGCCGCGGCGCAGCGTCATCGCCGGCTGCTCCAACGGCGGCCGCCACGCACTCGTCGCCGCCACGCGCCATGGCGAGCGTTATGACGGCGTGATCGCCGGCGACCCCGGCTTCGACCTGCCCCGGGCCGCGATCCAGCATGCCTGGGACGTGCAGAGCTGGCACCGCGTGAACCCCGACATCCGCCAGGCCTTCAGCGCCGCCGACATGAAGGTGGTGGCCGACGGCGTGCTTCGCGTCTGCGACGGTCTGGACAACCTCGTCGACGGCATCGTCGGCGACCTGCCGCGCTGCCAGCAGGCGTTCCGGCCGCAGGAACTGGTGTGCCGCGCCGGCGCCACCGCCGGCTGCCTGAGCCAGAACCAGGTGAGCGCGCTCGAACGCAGCTTCGCCGGCCCGCACGACAGCCAGGGCCGCGCGCTGTACAGCGACTGGCCGTGGGACGCCGGCATCGCCTATGGCAACTGGCGCACCTGGAAGCTCGAAAGCCGCGTGCCGCCATGGCAGCACCTGCCCATCATCGGGGTGATGGGCGCGGGTTCGCTGAGCTACATCTTCACGACGCCGCCGACGCGCACCGCCGGCACGCCGCAGGCGCTGATGCAGTTCCTGCTCGACTTCGACTTCGATCGCGACGCCCCGAAGATCTATGCCAGCGATGCGGGCTTCAGCGAATCGGCGATGAGCGTGATGACGCCGCCCGATCTCGACGATCCGCGGCTGGCGGCGCTGCGCGCGCATGGCGGCAAGCTCATCGTCTACCACGGCAACAGCGACCCGGTGTTCTCGGTCAACGACACGACACGCTGGTTCGGCAAGCTGCAGGCGCATGGTGGCAAGGAGTTTGCCCGCCTGTACACCGTGCCCGGCATGACGCATTGCACCGGAGGCCCGGCCACCGACCGCTTCGACCCGCTGCAGGCGCTGCTGGGCTGGCTGGACGGCGGCGCCGCGCCGGGGCCGCTGGTGGCCACGGTCGATGCCGCCAACCCCGAGCTGCCAGCGGCCTGGAGCAAGACCCGCACACGGCCGCTGTGCCCGTATCCGCAGGTCGCGCGCTACAGCGGCGGCGACAGCGAATCGGCCAGCAGCTTCCGTTGCATCGAACCCTAGAAGGAATCGTGATGTCGCTCGACAAACCCTATCTCGACGTGCCCGGCACGACCATCTTCGACGCCGAGCAATCGCGCAAAGGCTACTGGCTGAACCAGTTCTGCATGAGCCTGATGAAGCCCGAGAACCGCGCCCGCTTCAAGGCCGGCGAACGCGCCTACCTCGACGAATGGGCGATGAGCGAAGAGCAGAAGCAGGCCGTGCTGGCGCGCGACCTGAACCGCTGCATCGCCGCCGGCGGCAACATCTATTTCCTGGCCAAGATCGGTGCCACCGACGGCAAGAGCTTCCAGCAGATGGCCGGTAGCATGACGGGCATGAGCGAAGAGCAGTACCGCAACATGATGATCGCCGGCGGCCGTTCGGTCGAAGGCAATCGCAGCCTCGGAGACAAGCGCTGATGGCCCGCATCACGAGCAGCGTCTACACCTCGCACGTGCCGGCCATCGGCGCCGCGCTGGACACGGGCAAGACGCAGGAACCCTATTGGCAGCCGGTGTTCCGCGGCTACGAATTCAGCAAGCAGTGGCTGAAGGACAACCCGCCCGACGTCATCTTCCTCGTCTTCAACGACCACGCCACCGCGTTCAGCCTGGAGATGATTCCCACCTTCGCGATCGGCACCGCCGCCGAATACGCGGTGGCCGATGAAGGCTGGGGGCCGCGCCCGGTGCCCAAGGTCATCGGCCATCCGGAGCTGGCGTCGCACATCGCGCAGAGCGTGATCCAGGACGACTTCGACCTCACCATCGTCAACAAGATGGACGTCGACCACGGCCTCACGGTGCCGCTGAGCCTGATGTGCGGCCAGCCGACGGCGTGGCCGTGCCCGGTGATCCCGTTTGCCGTCAACGTCGTGCAGTACCCGGTGCCGTCGGGGCGTCGCTGCTACAACCTGGGCAAGGCCATCCGCAAGGCCGTCGAAAGCTACGACGCGCCGCTGAACGTGCAGATATGGGGCACCGGTGGCATGAGCCACCAGTTGCAGGGCCCGCGCGCCGGCCTCATCAACAAGGTCTTCGACAACAACTTCCTCGATCGCCTGATCGCCGACCCCGATGGTCTGGCCGGCGTGCCCCACATCGACTATGTGCGCGAAGCCGGCAGCGAAGGCATCGAGCTCGTGATGTGGCTGATCGCGCGCGGCGCGATGAGCGATGTCACGGGCGGCGCACCGCCGAGGGTGCTGCACCGCTTCTACCACGTGCCGGCCAGCAACACGGCCGTGGGCCACCTGATCCTGGAGAACGCATGAGCATCAAGGTCGCGCTTGCCGGCGCCGGCGCATTCGGCATCAAGCACCTCGACGGCATCAAGCTGATCGACGGCGTCGAGGTGGTCTCGCTCGTCGGCCGCGAACTCGGCAAGACGCAGCAGGTGGCGGTGAAGTACGGCATTCCTCACGTGACCACCGAACTCGCCGAGAGCCTGGCGATCAAGGAGGTCGACGCGGTGATCCTGTGCACGCCGACGCAGATGCATGCGGCACAGGCGATGGCGTGCCTGCGCGCCGGCAAGCACGTGCAGGTGGAGATTCCGCTGGCTGACTCCCTCGCCGATGCGCAGGCCGTGGTGGCACTGCAAAAGCAGAGCGGGCGGGTGGCGATGTGCGGCCACACGCGCCGCTTCAACCCCAGCCACCAGTGGGTGCACCAGAAGATCGGCCGCGGTGAATTCCAGATCCAGCAGATGGACGTGCAGACGTATTTTTTCCGGCGCACGAACATGAACGCGCTCGGCCAGGCGCGAAGCTGGACCGACCACCTGCTGTGGCACCACGCCGCCCATACGGTCGACCTGTTTGCGTACCAGTGCGGCAGCCCGGTCGTGAAGGCGAATGCGATCCAGGGGCCGATCCATCCGGTGCTGGGCATCGCGATGGACATGTCGATCCAGCTCCAGGCCGCCAACGGCGCGATCTGCACGCTGTCGCTGAGCTTCAACAACGACGGTCCGCTGGGCACCTTCTTCCGCTACATCGGCGACACCGGCACCTACCTCGCGCGCTACGACGACCTCTTCAACGGCAAGGAAGAGAAGATCGATGTCTCCAGCGTGGCGGTGTCGATGAATGGCATCGAACTGCAGGACCGCGAGTTCTTCGCCGCCATCCGCGAGCAGCGTGAGCCCGACGCCAGCGTCGCGCAGGTGCTGCCGTGCTACGAAGTGCTGCACCAGCTCGAACGGCAACTCGCATGAAGACACGCCGCATCGGAGTGCTCGAGGTCTCGGCCATCGGGCTGGGCTGCATGAACCTGAGCCATGCCTACGGCGTGCCGCCGCCGCCCGACGTGGCCGCGCGGCTGCTGCTGGAAGCGCTGGACCTCGGCGTGACGCTGTTCGACACCGCGGCGCTGTACGGTTTCGGCGCCAATGAAACCCTGGTCGGGCGCGTGCTGAAGCCGCACCGCAGCCAGTTCGTGCTCGCCAGCAAGTGCGGCCTGCAGGGTGTCGACGGCAAACGTGTGATCGACGGCCGCCCGGCCACCATCAAAGCCACCTGCGACGACAGCCTGCGCCGGCTGCAGACCGAGGTCATCGACCTCTACTACCTGCACCGCTGGGACAAGCGCGTCCCGATCGAAGACAGCGTCGGCGCGCTGGCCGACCTGGTGCGTGCCGGCAAGGTGCGTGCGATCGGCCTGTCGGAGGTTTCTGCCGCCACGCTGCGCAAGGCGCATGCGGTGCATCCGATCAGCGCCGTGCAGACCGAATATTCGCTCTGGTCGCGCAACGCCGAGATCGCGGTGCTCGACGCCTGCGCCGAGATCGGCGCCGCCTTCGTCGCCTTCAGCCCGCTGGCGCGCGCCTTCCTCACCGGCACGCTGCACGACCCGTCGACGCTGGAGGCGAAAGACCTGCGCCGCACGATGCCGCGCTTCGAAGCCGCGCACTACGCCGCGAACCTGCGCCTGCTGCCGCGCTACCAAGCGATCGCGGCCGAGCTCGGCTGCACGCCGGGGCAGCTTGCCCTGGCGTGGCTGCTGGCGCGCGCGGCGCACATCGTGCCGATTCCCGGCACCGCCAACATCGAGCACCTGCGTGAAAACGTCGGCGCCGCCGCGCTGCAGCTCGCGCCCGATGTCGTGGCGCGCGTCGATGCGCTGATCAACCAGCAGACCGTCAGCGGCGTGCGCTACAGCGCGAGTGCGCAGGCAGACGTCGACACCGAGACTTTCGACTAGGCGCTGTCAGCGCGCCGGCCGCCGTACCGCCCGCAGCGCGATCTCGGCGCTGTCGTGGATGCGCTGCGCGTCGTGCACCAGCAGCGCCAGGCGGCGCAGCAGCCACGGCAGGATGTGCTCGGCGGGCGGATCCGCGGGCAGCCGTGCCAGCTCGTCGATGTCGGCCGTTGCCGTGCTTCCCGCGGGCGCTGCGGCAGCGCCGGCCTTGAGCGACAGGCAGCGCGCCAACGCGGCCTGCGTGTCGGCGAGCGCCGTGGCCGCCGCGGCTTGTTCGAGGTCGGCGCGGCGCAGCGTCACGCGCACCATCGACAGGTGCGCCATCAGGCGCTGGCCGTGGTCGATCAGCGTCGCCACGTCCTTCAGCGGCAGGCGCACCGCGCGCGGCTCGGCGCTGCTGCGCTGCAGCGCGGCGGCCAGCAGCGCCAGCGCGTCGTAGGCGCGCCGGCGCGACAGGCGCTGCGCGACCTGGTCGCCGGCCTCGAAACGCAGCGCATGCGCGGCGTAGTCGTTCAACTCCTTCAGCACGCGCGTGATGGCGTTCGGCAGATTGCGCCGTTCCCACGACGGCAACACGTAGCTGAAGGCCCAGGCCAGCGCCGCGCCGAGCACGGTGTCGGCCACGCGTTCGGGAATCGCGAAGCCGCCGGCGGGCAGCATCATGTGCGACTGCAGCAGCGCCATCACGGTGGCCGCGCAGGCGGTGAGCCAGTAGCGCTGCAGCACGAAGGCGTGCGCGATGCCGACGGCGGCCAGGAAGATCAGCGACAGCGCGGCGTTGCCGTGCACGGGCGACAGCGCGAGCACCACGGCGCAACCGAGCAGCGTGCCGCCGACACGCGCATTGCGGCGTGCCAGCGTCTGCTCGAGGTTGCCGCGCAGCACCACCGCGACGCTCAGCACGAGCCAGTGCGGATGCGACGCCCACGGCAGCGTCAACGCGATGTAGAACGCGCTGCCCAGCGCCAGGCCTGCACGCAACGCGTGGCGCAGCACCGGCGAGCGCCAGCTCCACTGCGCGCGCAGCGCCGCCAGCGGCCAGCCTTCGGGGGCCACGAAATGCTGCAGCTCGGCACGGCTGAGTGCCGGCGTGGCGCTTTCGCCGCGCTGCAATGCGTGGATGCGCTGCAGCTCGGCATCGAGCCGGCGCATGCGATCGGTCAGCGAAGGCAGCAGGCGTGCACGCGCATCGTGCGCGGCCAGCGGCGGGTTCGTGAACAAGGCGTCGACATCCAGCCGCGCGGGTGGCGCCGGCGCCACCCCGCGCCGCTGGCCGCGGCGCGCCGTGGCCGCGGCGCTGTCCAGGCCGTCGGCGATGGCGTGCAGCGCGCCGGCCACGCGCCCCAGTATCCATTGGCTGCCGCGGTCGTGGCCCAGCAGATCGAGGTCGAGCCGGCTCGCCAGCAGCACGTCGCGCAGTTCCACCGTCAGCAGCAGGATGGCAATTTCGCGCTGCGCCTGCGCGTTGTCGGCCTGCACAAAAACGAAGTCGCGCGCGCCTTGCAGGCGCTCGGCCAGTGTTGTCTCACCCTGGATCCAGGCCTGCATGCTGCGGTTGTCGTCGGCGCCGACCGCGGGCGAGGTCAACAGCTCGGCGCGGGAGCGCAGCAGGCCCGCCGCCGCGGCCAGCGCCTGGCCAAGCGCCAGCGCACGGTAGCGCCGCTGCAGCGCGGCGCCACTGAGCAGCGACCACACGAGGTAGCACGCGCCGCCCACCGCGTTCCACAACAGCAGCACCGGCAGCGACGCGCTGCCCAGCGGTACGGCCATGATGAAGATCAGCGCCAGGATGGGCGCGAACGCCACTGCGCCTGCGCGTGCGCCCCAGGCCATCGCCATCATCGCGGCGAACGCGATCGATGCGACGGCGCTGCCCATCAGCAGCGGCGTCGGCTTCAGCCACAGCGTGACGGCGGCCGAGGCCACGCTCAGGATCGCGGCCACCGACACCCGGCTCCAGGTGCGCGGCACCGTGTTCGGCACATCGGCCAGGCTGGCGCAGACGGCGCCGCTGAGCGCCAGCGCCGCCGCGTGCGGCCCCGCCAGCGCGCCGACCACGAGCTGGATGAGCGCGATGCCCAGCGCCACGGCCAAGCCGTTGAGCGCGTAGGCGGGCAGGTCGAGCAGGCGTTTCATCGAGTGGCCTGATTCTGGGGCCAGCCACGCGGGTGTGGACAATCGGCGCTGGTGGTGCGCACGGCGCGGGGCCGGCGCGATGGAAGGCAACCGAGATGGAAAGAGGATTGTTTTGTTCAAGAACCTGAACGTGTACCGCTGCGAAACCACCGCCAGCGCGCAGGACATGCAGGCGGCGCTGGAGCGCGCCCGCTTCGCCGAATGCGGCGCGACCGAGCCGTTGTCCAGCGGCTGGGTGGCGCCGCGCGGCCAGGCCGACGCCGCGCTCGTCGAGGCGGTGGGGGGCCAGTGGCTGATGACGCTGATGAGTGAGCGCCGGCTGTTGCCGTCGGCGGTGGTGAAAACGCGCGTCGACGAGATGGCGGCGCGGGTCGAGCGCGAAAGCGGCCGCAAGCCGGGCAAGAAGCTCAGGCGCGAACTGAAGGACCAGGCGGTGCTGGAATTGCTGCCGCAGGCGTTCACGAAACGCGCGTCGTTCAAGGTCTGGCTCGATCCGCTGGCGCAGCGGCTGCTGATCGACGCCAGCAGCGCGGCGCGTGCCGACGAGGTGGTGACGCAGCTCGTGCAGGCGGTGCCGGCGCTGGTGGTCAAGCCGCTGCACACCGCGCGTTCGCCGGCCGCGTTGATGGCCGACTGGCTGCTCAACGACGAGCAGGTGCCGGCGCACTTTTCGGTCGACCGCGAGTGCGAGCTGAAGGCCGACGACGAGATGAAGGCCGTGGTGCGTTACGCGCGCCACCGCCTGGACACCGACGAGGTGCGCGCGCACATCCGCAGCGGCAAACGGCCGACGCGGCTGGCGCTGACGTGGCAAGGCCGGGTCTCGTTCGTGCTCAGCGACGCCGGCCAGATCAAGAAGCTCGACTTCCTGGACGTGGTGTTCGAGAACAAGCCCGCGCGCGCCGACGAGCACGAGGCCTTCGATGCCGACGCAGCCATCGCCACCGGCGAACTGGTGCGCCTGCTGCCCGACCTGCTGGATGCACTGGGCGGCGAGCACACGCCAGGCGCCGAACAGGCGGCGGAAACACCGCCTGTTCGTCACGCTGCCGTCACAGCCACGGCGTAACATCGCCGCATTCGACGCGCAGAACCGACCGCAGCACTGGGCGGAACCCCGGGAACCCGTGCCCCAGCGCCGAGAAAACCGTCTTCGCCGTCAGGTGTTGTCCGGAGAGATCAAGCCCGCCGCCAGCGATGGTCGCGGGCTTTTCTTTTGTCTGGCGCATCAATTCATCGCCAGCATGCACTTCACAGCGCACGCGCTTGTGGCCAGACTCGCGGCATCGACGCTGCTTCAGTGGCAAAGCGCCGGCCCCGAAAGCCTGTGAATGAACGACACCCCCAACCCCGAGCTGACGGCCTGGATCGGCCGCAGCGAAACGCTGCACGACAGCCTGGCCGCCACGCCGGTGGCGGCACTGAGCGCGACGCTCGACCGTGACGACGCGCCACCCGCCGCCGGCACGCCGCTGCCGCCACTGTGGCACTGGCTGTACTTCCTGCCGCTGCACCGCCAGAGCGAGATCGGCGCCGACGGCCACGCGCGGCGCGGCGGTTTCCTGCCGCCGGTGCCGCTGCCGCGCCGCATGTGGGCCGGCAGCCAGTTCGAGTTCCGCGCGCCGCTGCGTGTGGGCGATGCCGTGGAGCGCCAGTCCACCATCGTCGACGTCACGCGCAAGGACGGCCGCAGCGGGCCGCTGGTGTTCGTCAAGGTGCGCCACGAACTGCGCCGCACAGGCGACGCCGAAGCGGCGGTGCTGGAGTTCCACGACATCGTCTATCGCGATGCGCGCCAGCCGGGCGACGTGGAACCGGCGCCGACCGCGGCGCCGGCCAGCGCGAGCTGGCGGCGCGAGATCGTGCCCGACGACGTGCTGCTGTTCCGCTATTCGGCGCTCACCTTCAACGGCCATCGCATCCACTACGACCGCCGCTACGTCACGCAGGTGGAAGGTTATCCGGGCCTGGTGGTGCACGGGCCGTTGATCGCGACGCTGCTGCTCGACCTGCTGCGCCGCCAGATGCCCGAGGCCGAGGTGAGCGCCTTCCGCTTCAAGGCCGTGCGGCCCACCTTCGACCTGCATGCGTTCCACGTCAACGGCACGCCGTCGGCCGACGGCCGCAGCGTGCACCTGTGGGCGAACGACCACGAAGGCTGGCTGACGATGGACGCCACCGCCACGTTGAAAGGCTGATGCCATGCAACCGCTGAAGGGCCTCACCGTCGTCACGCTCGAACACGCGATCGCAGCGCCGTTCTGCACGCGCCAGCTCGCCGACCTGGGCGCGCGCGTGATCAAGATCGAGCGCCCGGGAACGGGCGACTTCGCACGCGGCTACGACGCACGCGTCAAGGGGCTGGCGTCGCACTTCGTCTGGACCAACCGTTCGAAGGAAAGCCTGACGCTGGACGTCAAGCACCCCGAGGCCGCGAAGCTGCTCGACCGCCTGGTGCTGGAAAAGGCCGACGTCGTGGTGCAGAACCTCGCGCCGGGCGCCGCCGCGCGCCTGGGCATGGGCTACGAACGGCTGGCGGCGCTGAAGCCGCAGATCATCGTCTGCGACATCTCGGGCTACGGCGACGACGTCGAAAGCCCGGGCCCGTACCGCGACAAGAAGGCCTACGACCTGCTGATCCAGAGCGAAGCCGGGTTCGTCTCGATCACCGGCACGCCCGACGAGCCCTGCAAGGCCGGCACGTCGATCGCCGACATCGCCGCCGGCATGTACGCGTACAGCAACATCCTCGCCGCGCTGCTGCAGCGCCAGATCACGGGCCGCGGCCAGCGCATCGACATCTCGATGCTCGAAGCGCTGACCGAATGGTCGGGCTACCCGCTGTACTACGCCTTCGACGGTGCGCCGCCGCCGATGCGCAGCGGCGCCGCGCACGCCACGATCTATCCGTACGGGCCGTTCCCCACCGGCGATGGCGGCAGCGTGATGCTGGGGCTGCAGAACGAACGTGAATGGGTCAACTTCTGCGCCAAGGTGCTGCTGCAGCCCGAGCTGGCCACCGACGCGCGCTTCAGCGGCAATGCCCGGCGCAGCGCTGAACGCGCCGCGTTGCGCGCGATCATCGTCGAGACCTTCGCCACGCTCAGCGCGCCGCAGGTGGCCGAACGGCTGGACGCCGCGCAGATCGCCAACGCGCGTGTCAATACGATGGCCGAACTGTGGGCGCACCCGCAGCTTCAGGCCCGCCAACGCTGGCGCGAGGTGGACTCGCCGGCCGGCCCGCTGCCGGCCTTGCTGCCGCCGGGCACCTGGGACGAAGAGCCGCGCATGGATGCGATTCCGGCACTGGGCCAGCACACCGACGCTTTGCTCGCCGAACTGGGCTACGACGCGGCGGCGATCCGCGCGCTGCGCGCCGCCGAAGCCATCTGAACATTCAACCGAAAGACGCTCATGCCATCCACCGTCATCGACTCCAACATCTTCCAGGGCATCTTCTCCAGCGACGCGATGCGCCGGATCTGGAGCGACGAGAACCGCACGCAGAAGTACCTGGACATCGAATGTGCGCTGGCCAGGGTGCAGGGCCGGCTGAAGCTGATTCCGCAGGAAGCGGCCGACGAGATCGTCAGCCACTGTCATCTCGATCAGATCGACATGGCCCGGCTGCGCCAGCAGACCGAGCGCATCGGCTACCCGATCCTGGGCGTGGTGTCGCAGCTCAACGCGCTGTGCCGCGACAAGCTCGGCGAGTACTGCCACTGGGGCGCGACCACGCAGGACATCACCGACACCGCCACCGTGCTGCAGATCCGCGAATCGCTGGCGCTGGTCGACGCTGATCTTGCCGCCATCTCGAAGGCGATGGCCGAACTGGCGCGCCAGCATCGCGACACGCCGATGATCGGCCGCAGCAATCTGCAGCAGGCGATTCCGGTGACCTTCGGCTACAAGATGGCCGGGCTGCTGAGCGCGATCGAACGCCACCGCGAACGCCTGGCGCAGTTGAAGGAACGTGTGCTGGTGGGCGAGTTCGCCGGTGCCGCGGGCACGCTGGCGTCGCTGGAAAAGGGTGCGATGGATACCCAGGCCGGGCTGTGTGCCGAGCTCGGCCTGAAACAGCCGCTGATCGCCTGGCACACGATCCGCGACAACATCGCCGAGGTGGGCGCTTTCCTGGGCCTGGTCGGCGGCACGCTGGGCAAGCTGAGCATGGACGTCAAGCTGATGATGCAGACGGAGGTCGGCGAGGTCTACGAGCCCTTCGCGCATGGGCGCGGCTCCAGCAGCACGATGCCGCAGAAGCGCAACCCGATCTCGTCGTGCTACATCCACGCCGCGATCTCGGTCGTGCGCCAGCACAGCGCGGCGCTGATGGACGCGATGGTGGCGGACCACGAGCGCAGCACCGGCCCGTGGGAGATCGAATGGATCGTGCTGCCCGAGGCCTTCTGCCTGATGGCCGGGGCGCTGAAGCAGAGCCGCTTCGTGCTCGAAGGGCTGGAGGTCGATGCGACGCAGATGCGCAAGAACATCGACATGACGCATGGCCTCGTGATGAGCGAGGCGGTGATGATGGGCCTGGGCCCGTACATCGGCCGCGAGGTCGCGCACGACCTGGTCTACGACATCTGCCGTGAAGCCGTGAAGCAGCAGCGCCCGCTGCTCGACCTGCTGGCCGAACACCCGCAGATCAACAAGCATCTGGACCGCGCGGCGCTCGCCAGGCTGTGCGACCCGGCCAACTACCTCGGTCAGTCGGGCGTGATGGTCGACCGCGTGCTCGCCAGCTTGCGCTGAGCCGTCTTCATGTCGACGAACGACGCGTAGAGCTGCGCCGCGGCCGGTGACAGCGTGCGGCCCTTGCGCCGTATGAGGCCGATGCGGCGCGTCACCACCGGCTCGCGCAGCGGCACGCTGACCAGCATCGCATGTCCGGCGCCGGGCATCGCCAGCGCCGGCACCGCGGCCACGCCGAGGCCGGCCTCCACCAGCCCGAGCAAGGTGCTGATGTGCTGCGCTTCGTAGATGCTCTGCGGGCGCGGCGACACATGGGCCAGTGCCTGGTCGAGCAGCAGCCGGTTGCCCGAGGCCTTGTCGACCGAGATGAAGTCGTGTGCGGCCAGATCGGCCCAGCTCACATGGCGCTGCCTGGCCAGCGCATGGTCGCGCCGGCAGGCGGCGACAAAACGCTCGTTGAGCAGGGGCTTGAACTCGATCTCCGGCTCCTGGCTGCCGATGAAGTTCAAGCCGAAATCGGCCTCGCCCGCGACCACCGCGGCGAGCACCTCGTTGGCGCCGGCGTCGAGGATCTTCACCCGCACCTTCGGGTAGCGCTCGTGGTAGCGCCGCAGCACCTGCGACAGGAAGTAGTAGACGGTGGATGGCACGCAGGCGATGCTGACCTCGCTCAGCCGCGTCGCGGCAACGCCGCGCATGCCCAGCAGCGTGTGGTCCAGGTCGTCCAGCAGCGTCTGCACCTTGCGTGCGAAGTCGCGCCCCACCGCCGTCAGCGTGACGCGCCTGGTCGTGCGTTCGAGCAGCCGCACGCCCAGCGCCTGTTCGAGCTTGTCGATGCGGCGACTGAATGCCGGCTGCGAGATGTGCACCGCTTCGGCCGCCTTGCGGAAGCTGCTCAGTTCGGCCACCGCGCGGAAGGCCAGCAGATCGCTGAGTTCGAAGTTGATCGCCATGCCGCACTGTGCCTGAGACAGCGTGCAGGCTCTACAGTGCGCAACCATGGCCGATGTGATCTTCCCCGCCCGCCGCCGCCTGCTCGCGACAGCCCTGCTGGCGCCGGCGGTGCGTGCGCAGCCGGTCTACCCCGACAGGCCGATCACGCTCATCGTGCCGTTTGCGCCCGGCGGCATCGCCGACCTGAGCGCGCGTGCGGTGGGCGACGAGATGGCGCACCGGCTGGGCCAGAGCATCGTCGTCGACAACCGGCCCAGCGCCGGCAGCATCGTCGCCTCCACCGCGGTGGCGCGCGCGCGGCCCGACGGCTACACGCTGCTGCTGATGAGCAACGGCAACGCCGTCAGCGCGGGGCTGTTCAAGACGCTGCCGTATGACACGCTGAAGGCCTTCACGCCGGTCAGCACACTGGGCTTCTTCGACCTCGGCCTGTTCGTCGCCGCGGACTCACGCTTCAAGAGCCTGAGCGATGTGCTGGCGTTTGCCAGAACACACCCCGGCAGGCTGAACATCGGCAGCATTGCCGTGGGCAGCACGCAGCAGCTCGCGGCGCGCCTGTTCACCACGGTGGCGGGCATCGACGCGCTGATCGTGCCCTACCGCGGCACGCCGGCGGTGTTCACGGCCTTGCGCGCCGGCGAGGTCGACCTGTCGTTCGAGATCAGCGCAGCGATGGTGTCGCAGGTGAAGGCCGGTGTGGTCAGGGCGCTGGCGGTCACGTCGTCGCAGCACAACCCGGCGCTGCCCCAGGTGCCCACCGTGCGGCAGGCCGGCGTGGCGGGCTACGACGTGGCGTCGTGGAACGCCGTCGCGGCGCCGGCCGGCACCCCGCCGGCGGTGGTCGAGCGCCTGAACCGCGCCGTGCACGACGCGGTGACGCAGCCGGGGGTGCGCGACAAGCTCGCCGCGCTGGGCGTGCGTCTTCAGGCCGGCACGCCGGCCGAATTGCAGGCCTTGCTGGTCAGCGAGATGCAGCGCTGGAGCGCGGTGATGCGCGCGGCCGGGATCACGCCGCAATGAGCGCGCATCTGCTGCTGCTGCCGGGGCTGCTGTGCGATGCCGCGGTCTGGGCGCCGCAGGTTGCCGCGCTGAAGCTGCCCTGCACGGTGGTCGACTACGGCGGCGCGCAGTCTCTGACCACGATGGCCGAGATGGCGCTCGCCGCCGCGCCCGCCGGGCCGCTGGCGGTGGCCGGTCATTCGATGGGCGGCCGTGTGGCCTTGGAGATCTTTCGTCAGGCACCCGCGCGCGTCGATCGGCTGGCATTGCTCGATACCGGCTGCGACGCGCTGCCGCCCGGCGCCGCCGGCGAACAGGAGCGGCAGGGTCGCATGGCGCTGCTGGCCCTGGCGCGTGCCCAGGGCATGCGGGCGATGGCGAGCCAATGGGCGCGCGGCATGGTGCACCCCCAGCGCGTCGGCGGCCCGGTGTACGACGCCGTGCTCGAGATGTTCGAGCGCCGCGATGTGCCCACCTTCGCGGCCCAGATCGAGGCGCTGTTGAAACGCCCCGACGCCGCGCCGCTGCTGCGGCGCCTGCAATGCCCATTGCTGCTGCTGACCGGCGCCGAGGACGGCTGGAGTTCGCCGGCGCAGCATCATCGGATGGCGGACCACGCGCCCGGCTCACGCCTGGTGGTGGTGCCCGACTGTGGCCACATGAGCACCTGGGAAGCCCCCGATGCGGTGAGTGGCGAGCTTGCCGCGTGGCTGGCGGCGCCGCGTCAGGTCTTGTAGTGCACCAGTGGCCAGGCCACGCTGCCGTTGTAGGTCTTGCGCGTCTTGCGTTCGGCGTCGGCCTGCGTGATGGCCTTGAACGTGCCGCCTTTGGCGGGCACGGTGGCCCGGTCCTCGACGGCGTTGTCGTAGTGGTACAGCAGCATGCGCTTGCCGTCGGCGTCGGCCTCATCGGGCAGGATGGCGTAGTGCAGATAGCCCTTCAACTTGGCCTGCTCCAGCACCACGCGTCGCGCCTGCTGGGTTTCGGCGGTGTGCTTCTTGTAGGTCCAGGTCTGCACCTTCTGCGTCGTCGTGAACAGCATGTCCTCGGGGTTGCGCGTCTCGACGTTCCAGGCCACCACCAGCCGCAGGTATTCCTCGATCAGCTCGAAGCAGTTGGTCGCGTTGTAGGCCTTCATCTCGGCGCTGAGCTTCTTCACGTCCTCGAGCGGGATCCACGAGCTCAGCGGCACCGGTTTGGCGCCGTAGATGCGATTCGTCGCATCGGACACCGAGCAGATCTTGTTCGCCGAACAGTGGTCGGACTCGAACTTCTCGGAGATGTATTCCAGGCCCGCGGTCTTGCTCGCTTTCTTGTCGCCGCGCGAGTCCAGCGCCGTGGCGCCGCCGCCCATCAGGCGGTCCATGCCTTCGATGGCTTCGCGAAACAGCAGCACATCGGCGCCGGTGGCGCTGAAGGCCTTGCCGGCACCGGTGGGCGTGGCCGACACCTTGCAGGCCGTCAGCAGCGGCTGGTGCGCGGGGATGATCAGCGTGTGCTGGGTGTAGGCCTTGAGGTAGGTGCGGGCATGCTCCTTGATGCGCGCCGACAGCCCGCCGGCGGTCTGGATGACGTCGCTCAGCGCCTCGCCGGTGTAGCGCATCTCGGCGCCGAGGTCGTCGAATCCCAGTGCAGACAGCAATCCCATCGTGTGCCCTCGCGCTCCATGCGGATCAGCGAATCTAGCGGCATTTCGGGCCGCGCGGCCGCACCTGGTTGAAAATTGCGAGCCCGCACCCATCTGCGGTGGGCAAAGCGCCGCGCCGTCGCGGCACCTCCCCGATCACCCGGAAACTCGAACATGGACAAACAAACGCTCTCGTTCCAGGCCGAGGTCAAGCAGATCCTGCACCTCGTCACCCATTCGCTGTATTCGAACAAGGAAATCTTCCTGCGCGAACTGGTTTCCAACGCGTCAGACGCCTGCGACAAGCTGCGCTTCGAGGCGTTGGACAACAACGCGTTGTTCGAGGACGCACCCAACCTCGAAGTGCGGGTCTCGTTCGACGCCGAGAAGAAGACCATCACGATCAGCGACAACGGCATCGGCATGAGCAGCGACGAAGCGGTGGCGCATCTGGGCACCATCGCCAAGAGCGGCACGCGCGAGTTCATGGCCGCGCTGGAGGGCGACAAGAAGAAGGACGCGAACCTGATCGGCCAGTTCGGCGTCGGCTTTTATTCCGGCTTTATCGTCGCCGACCGCATGACGGTGGAGTCGCGCCGCGCCGGCCTGGCGGCCGAACAGGGCGTGCGCTGGAGCAGCGAAGGCACGGGCGACTTCGAGGTCGAGACCATCACCAAGCCCGGCCGCGGCACCGACGTCACGCTGCATCTGCGTGACGGCGAGGACGAGTTCCTCAGCGCGTGGAAGCTGAAGAGCATCGTCTCGAAGTATTCCGACCACATCTCGCTGCCGGTGCTGATGCCGAAGACGAAGTGGGACGAAGAAAAGAAGGAGCAGGTCGAGACCGGCGAGTGGGAGCCGGTGAACAAGGCCGCGGCGCTGTGGACACGCCCCAAGAGCGACATCACCGACGCCCAGTACCAGGAGTTCTACAAGCAGATCAGCTACGACAGCGAAGCGCCGCTGGCCTATACGCACAACCGCGTCGAGGGCCGCAGCGAATACACGCAGTTGCTGTACGTGCCGGCGAAGGCGCCGTTCGACCTGTGGAACCGCGACAAGCGCGGCGGCGTCAAGCTCTACGTCAAGCGTGTCTTCATCATGGACGACGCCGAGGCGCTGATGCCGGTGTACCTGCGCTTCGTCAAGGGCGTGATCGACAGCGCCGACCTGCCGCTGAACGTGAGCCGCGAGCTGCTGCAGGAAAGCCGCGACGTGAAGTTGATCCGCGAGGGCTCGACCAAGCGCGTGCTGAGCATGCTGGAGGAGGTGGCCGAGAACCAGAAGGACAAGTACGCCGCGTTCTGGGAGCAGTTCGGCTCGGTGCTGAAGGAAGGCATAGGCGAAGATCACGCAAACCAGGAGCGGCTGGCGAAGCTGCTGCGCTTCGCGTCGACGCACGCCGACAGCGGGGTCTCGTTCGCCGACTACGTTGGGCGCATGAAGGAAGGCCAGGACGCGATCTACTACGTCACCGCCGACACGCTGGGCGCGGCGAAGAACAGCCCGCAGCTCGAGATCTTCCGCAAGAAGGGCATCGAGGTGCTGCTGATGGTGGACCGCGTCGACGAATGGATGCTGTCGAACATGATGGAGTTCGACGGCAAGACGCTGCAGAGCGTGGCCAAGGGCGGTGTCGATCTGGGCAAGCTGCAGGACGACGAGGAAAAGAAGCAGGCCGAGGAAACTGCAGAGGCCTTCAAGCCGGTGCTCGAACGCCTGAAGCAAGCGCTGAAGGACCGCGCGAAGGACGTGCGCGCGAGCACGCGGTTGGTGGATTCACCGGCCTGCATCGTCGTCGACGAAGGCGACATGAGCTCGCATCTGTCGCGGCTGTTGAAGCAGGCCGGCCAGAGCGCGCCGAAGTCGATGCCGATCCTCGAGGTCAACCCCGCGCACGCGCTGGTGAAGCGGCTCGAACGCGACGAACGTTTCGACGACCTGGCGGCGATTTTGTTCGACCAGGCGCTGCTGGCCGAAGGCGGCCAGCTCGACGACCCGGCGGCCTACGTGCAGCGCGTCAACCGGCTGCTGGTGGCATGAGCGCGCCGGGCCGCTCCCCAGCGTTCATCCCGGAGCGCACTGCGCGCCGGTCTGTGCAATGAGTTCGAGCTGCTCGCGAAGCTGCGTCGTCTGCTGCGACCAGTAGGCCGAGCTGCCGAAGAACGGGAAGTTGAGCGGGAAGGTCGGGTCGCTCCAGCGCTCGGCCAGCCACGCGCTGTGGCGCAGCATGCGCAGCGTGCGCAGGGGTTCGATCAGCGCGCGCTCGCCATCGTCGAAGTCGATGAACTGCTCGTAGCCTTCGAGCAGGGTATTGAGCTGGCGTGCCATGGTTTGCGCGTCGCCCGACACCAGCATCCACAGGTCCTGCACCGCCGGGCCCTGCATCGCGTCGTCGAGGTCGACGACATGGGGGCCGGCGTGCTCGCCGCTTTCGCGCCACAGCACGTTGCCGATGTGGCAGTCGCCGTGCAGGCGCAGCGTGGCCAGCGGTGCCGCACGTTCGAAGGCGGCCTCGACGGCATCGAGCGCGCGCGCCGCCGTGTCGTGCCACGCCGGCAACTGGTCTGCGGCCACGAAGCCGCCTTCGATCAGCAGCGCCAGTGATCGCCGGCCGTCGACGTGTGCATCCATGCGGTGGCGGTGTTCGAACGGCCGCCGCCGGCCCACGGCATGCAAGCGGCCGATGAAACGGCCGATCTGGCGCAGCGTCTCGGGCTCGTCCAGCGGTGGCTCACGGCCGGCACAGCGCGCGGCCACGGCAACACGGTGGTGGTGCAGGCAGGCCAGTGTCGGCGGCGTGCCATGCAGCACCACGTCGTCGGCCATCTTCGACAGCACCAGCGGGGGCACCACCGGCACTTCGGCATCGGCGAGTTCGAGCGCGAAGGCGTGCTCTTCGACGATCTGCGCATCGCTCCAGCGGCCGGGCCGGTAAAACTTCGCGACCACCGCGCTGGTGTCTTCGAGGAAGACCTGGAAGACGCGGTTCTCGTAGGAGTTGAGCTGCAGGATGCGGCCGTCGCCGCGCTGGCCTACCGCGTCGAGCGCATCCAGCACCTGGGCCGGCGTGAGATCGGCGTAGCCCGCAGGCGTGCTCATCGGCGGACGCGGCGCGCTCGGTGACGCCTCAGTGGCGCTCAGAGCGCTCAGTGGCGCACCGGCGGCGGGCTGTCGACGACAACGCCACCGATGTCGCCCGGCGGCGCGTCACGCCCCGTGCGCGGGATGCCGTATTCGCTCGCCTGGCCGCTGTCGCTGCGCGCATCGGCGCCGAAGAACGAGTCCTGGAAAAAGCCCGAGTCCTGCCACAGCGTCGTGCGTTCGCGCCGGCGCGACGCCACGGTGCTGGAAAGATGGTCGCGCGTCTGCGCCATCGTGGGCGCCGGCTGCGGCCCGCGCGTGGGCGCCACGCTGTGCGGCACCAGCAACTGCAGTTCGGGGATCGACGGCAGGTGGTCGACCGGGCAGCGCAGGTAGCGCACCCGGCAGGCGCCCAGCACCGACTGCTTGATCTGCTGCACGCGGCGCGAGTTGCCGCGGTCGGTGTCGAGGTCGATCGCCGCCAGCACACGGCCGTTGGCGCTGCAGATCGCGAACGTGACGTGGATGGCGCCGAGCAATTCATACCAGAAGCGCACTTCGGCGGGGTCGGTCGGCTGGCAGAAACGCACCAGCGGCAACTTGGACAATACGATGTGATGCGGCAGCGCCTCGCGCAACTGGCGGTAGACACGGCGCTCGTCGGTGCTGAAGACCGGGCGCGCGGCAAGCGTCCATTCATTGGGCAGCGGCGGCGGCGGGCGCTTGCGCCGGCTGAACAGCCACAGCACGCCGGCGCCGGCCAACAACGCCAGAGCGATCGACGCCAGAATCCAGGGAAGTGCTTGTTGCATGTGGGTTGAGGCCGTGAACCAGCGCCCGTCCCAACCCAGGTGAGTCGCGATGAAGGCGCCGCGGATATTAAACCGCGGGGGGTGCGTCGGGCCGGGGCGGCGGCGCCGAAACACCTGGGTCGGGGACACTCGTCTCGGGGGCGTCGCCATCGACCAGGAACTGCCACCAGGCGTCCAGACGCCGGGCCTGGCGCTTCAGCCCGTAGTCGATCTCGGCCACCTGGCGGTTGAACAGCGCCTCGACGTGCGAAGCCAGCGTGTCGGGCGGCAGGCGCAGACGCGCGAGCGCGTCCGGGCCGTGGTTCTCGACCTTCGCGCCGGCCCGGCGCGCGATGTGCAGCATGACGGCGTTTTCACCCAGGGCGTGGATGATCAGCGTGTGGATGCCACGGTTGCGCGCGTGCAGCATCGCGCGTTCGAAAAGATGTGAGCCCCAACCGCGGCCGCGGGCGCGTCGCTGCACCGAAACCCCGAATTCGGCTGCGGTCGTGTCGTCAAGGTAGGCCAGGTGCGCCATCGCCACCAGTTCGAGGCGGCGGTTGAAGATCCCGAAGATCTCGTCGCGGTCGAAGTTGAGTTGCGCGACATAGCGGGCCACCTGCTCGTCGCTGGCGATGTGGCCGAAGCGCAGATATCGATCGTCGGTCTGCAACGCGAGCAGATGCGACAACACACGATGTCGATGGCGTGCGCTGAGCCTGCGTATCGGCACATGCGATGCATCATGAAGGTGCGTTGACTCCGACATGGGGCGCATGTTACCGCAATGCCTAGGGTTTACCCTTGACGCCACCTTTGCGCGACCCAGGCGTTGTCGGTCGGCTCGGGCTCGCGCCCAATGGCGTGTCGCCACTGGGTTATACTCACGGGCTTTCCCGAAATCGGCGGGGGAAGATGCCGACTGTTTTCCGACCCTGAGAGGCCGCCTCGTCTCAAGCCAGCAAGGCTTGAATCCACAAGCGGCGCCGAAGGGCGGCAGCGGTTTTTCAACAGCCGTTGAAACGCGTGCCTTCACGGGCATGCAGTTTAAAAAGCCTTTCATGAAGACCTTCAGTGCCAAACCGGCCGAAGTGACGCACGACTGGTTTGTGATTGACGCCACCGACAAGGTGCTCGGACGTGTTGCCAGCGAAGTGGCACTCCGTTTGCGCGGCAAGCACAAAGCCATTTACACGCCTCACGTCGATACCGGCGATTTCATCGTCATCGTCAACGCAGAAAAGATCCGTGTCACCGGCGCCAAAGCCACCGACAAGATCTACTACCGGCATTCCGGCTACCCGGGCGGCATCTATGCCACCGCGTTCAAGGACATGCAGGCCAAGTACCCCGGCCGCGCCCTCGAGAAGGCCGTCAAGGGCATGCTCCCCAAGGGGCCGCTGGGCTACGCCATGATCAAGAAGCTGAAGGTCTATGCCGGTGCGACGCACCCGCACAGCGCTCAGCAACCCAAGCCGCTTGAGATCTGAGGACTGGTGATGATCGGACAATGGAACTACGGCACCGGCCGCCGCAAATCGTCTGTGGCGCGTGTCTTCATCAAAAAGGGCAGTGGCCAGATCGTTGTCAACGGCAAGACCGTCGACGACTATTTTGGTCGCCAGACCTCGATCATGATCGTCAAGCAGCCCTTGTTGCTGACGGCCAATGACGCGGCCTTCGATATCAAGGTCAACGTGCACGGCGGCGGTGAATCCGGCCAGGCCGGCGCGGTGCGCCACGGCATCACGCGGGCGCTGATCGACTACGACGCGGCGCTCAAGCCCGACCTCAGCCGTGCCGGCTTCGTGACGCGCGATGCGCGTGAAGTCGAGCGCAAGAAGGTCGGCCTGCACGGCGCGCGCCGGCGCAAGCAGTTCAGCAAGCGCTGACAGCGTTTGCCGAAGCCGGCGTGCCCGCTGTGCGGCTGTGCGCCGGCCAGGGACGCGCTCGCCGCATGGCGCGTCGTGATACCTCGATCGCAGCCACCAGCCTGGGCGTTTGTGCCGGGCGGTGGCTGTTGTCATTTCTGGCGCCCTGCTTGCCGCTGCGCGGCGGCAATGTCCGCGTGCGGACAAGGTGAAGGGCTGCATGTGATCATCAGCAGCGAGGTCCACGATCTTTGTGGCGCGTCGCTCGGCGGCAGCTTCAAGCCATTGAAGAGCGCCGAGAAACCCGCAGTTAAAATGGGCAGCGTCCAACGACGCGTGACTGGAGATTTCCATGAATGCAATCGCCGAACCGATCCAAGCTCCCGCAGACGAGATGCCGCCGCCGCTGATCTTCACCGACAGCGCGGCCGACAAGGTCAAGCAGCTTGTCGACGAAGAAGGCAACCCCGATCTGAAGCTGCGCGTGTTCGTGCAGGGCGGCGGATGTTCGGGCTTCCAGTACGGGTTCACGTTCGATGAAGTCACCAACGATGACGACACGCAGATGTCGAAAAACGGCGTCACGCTGCTCATCGACGCCATGAGCCTGCAGTACCTGGGCGGCGCCGAGATCGACTACAAGGAAGATCTGCAGGGCGCGCAGTTCGTCATCAAGAACCCCAACGCGGCCACCACCTGCGGTTGCGGGTCGTCGTTCTCCGCCTGATCGGGGCGGTTCAGGCCGGGTACAGCGCGCCGAGCACGCGCGCCCCGCGCGCCCCGGTCACCGAACTCAGGTTGCCGGGGCGGCGCTCGATAAAGCACCAGGCCAGCCACGCAAAGGCAATCGCCTCCACCTGATCCGGCGGCACGCCGGCGTCGGCGGTGCTGGTCACGCGCAGGCCCGGGCGCAGAGCCGCCAGGCGCTGCATCAGGTGGCCATTGAAAGCGCCGCCGCCACACACCAGCAACTGCGTCGTCGCCGGCGCATGGCGCGCCAGCGCATCGATGGCGGCACGCGCCGTCAATTCGGCCAGCGTCGCCATCACGTCCTGCGGCGCCAGGGTTGCCGATGCGCTCAGATGGCGCTCCAGCCAATCGGCATCGAACAGGTCGCGTCCGGTGCTCTTCGGTGGCGGCAGCGCGAGGTAGGGCTCGGCCAGCAGGCGCGACAGCAGTGCGGCGTTGACCTGGCCGCCGGCCGCCCAGCCGCCGTCTGCGTCGTAGGCATGACCCAGGTGGCGGCGGCACCAGCCATCCATCAACACGTTGCCCGGCCCGCAGTCGAAACCACTCACCCCACCGTCGGCTGACAGCAGGCTGAAATTGGCGATGCCGCCGACATTGAGCACCGCCACGTCGGCGCCGGCGCGGCCGAAGCGCTGTGCATGAAACGCGGGCACCAGCGGTGCACCTTCGCCGCCGGCGGCAACATCGCGGTTGCGGAAGTCGCAGACGACGGCGATGCCGCTGCGCTCGGCGAGCAGCGCGCCGTTCAGCAGTTGAAGCGTGTAGCCGGTGCCATCGAACTCGTGCGGCCGGTGGCGCACCGTCTGGCCGTGGGCGCCGATCGCCGTCACGCCAGGCGAAGCACCGCCGCTCGACGCCAGCAGGCGTCGCACCGCTTGTGCATAGACCTCGGACAAGGCGTTCGCGGCCAGCGCCGCGCGGTGCAATTCGTTGTCGCCACGCCGGTTCAGCGCCAGCAGCTCGTCACGCAGTTCGGCCGCGAACGGCTGATGCACATGAGCGAGCACAGCCATCTGCGGGTGCGTGAACTCGGCCAACACGCCGTCGACCCCGTCCAGCGACGTGCCCGACATCAGCCCGATGAACAGGGCCATGGCGGGGCGACCGATCTACTCGACCTGATCGCGTGTGCCGATCGTCGTCTCGGCGAGCTGCAATTGCGCCTGCAGGCCTTTCGAGAGCGCGGCGAAGCGGGTGCGATCGGCAGGGTCCAGCGTGACGGGCTCGGACGCCCGCGCGACCTGGATCGGGTCGACGTGTTTGCCGTGCACGCGGAACTCGAAGTGCAGGTGCGGCCCCGTCGCCCAGCCGGTCATGCCGACGGCGCCGATGGTCTCGCCCTGCTCGACGTGTTCGCCCCTGTGCACGTCGATGCGGCTCAGGTGCGCGTACAGCGTAGAGCGGTCGTTGCCGTGCTTGACTTGGATCACGTTGCCGTAGCCGTTCTGGCGTCCGGCGAATTCGACCGTGCCGTCGCCGACGGTGCGCACCGCCGTGCCGATGGGGGCGCCGTAGTCCACGCCCAGATGCGCTTTCCAGGTTTTCAGAATCGGGTGGAAGCGCATCGAGAAGCCCGAGGTGATGCGCGAAAACGCCATCGGGCTGGCGAGGAAGCTTCGATGCTTGCTGCTGCCGTCGAGGCCGTAATAGCCACCCTTGCTCTTTTCGCCCGCATCGCCGCCGAACCACAGCGCCTGGTGGGCGCGGCCATTGTTGACGAACTCGGCCGCCAGCACGCGCCCCGCGCCTTCGTTCCAGGCCACCACCTCGCCGTCGGCGGTCAGCGCCTGATAGACGACGCTGAAGGTGTCGCCCTTGCGCAGCTCACGATGGAAGTCGATCTCGGTGCCGAAGATGTCGGCGAGCTGCGCGCCCACGGCGTCCGGCAGCAGCGCGTCGTCGGTGGCGGCAAACAGCGAGGTGCGGATCGTGCCGCTGCCCAGGCGCACCTGCGCCTGCAGCGGCACAGTTTCCAGCCGCGCCAGCCATTGGCCATTGGTGCGCGCGATGGTCATGCGCGTGAAATGGGTCTTGGCCTGCTTCGGATCTTCGGCCGGGTAGCGCGCAACCAGTTCGTTGAGCTGCCCGTCTTCCGAGGTACTGACCTGCACCATCTTGCCGCCCCGGCCGCTGAGCAGCCGTTTTGCCGTGGGGTCGGCGCGCAGGAAGTTCGCGGCCGACGCGTCACTGACGCCCAGGCGCGCCAGCAGGCTGGCCGCGGTGTCGATGCCGCGCGTGATGTCATTGCGACGCAGCGACAGCGTCTGGTCCGACAGCGCCTCGACCTGCGGTGCCAGCGCATCGGGTACCACGTTTTCGGTGACCAGCCGTTGCGGCAGCAGCGCGGCGTCGGGCGCGAGCGGCGCAATGCCGAAGGCCGTGACGGCGAAGCCGCCCAGCAGCGTGATCGCAGTGGCGACGATGCTGCGGCGATGGTGGACGGCAAAATGCCGCGACGCCTGCAGCCAGCGCTGCGTAACTTGATCCAATGTCAAAGCTGTATTCCTGATCTCTGATGCAGCCCGACAAGGGCGCAGCCCGACCGCGGGTGGGGCACTAGAATTCGGCGCCCATTCGTCGGCCACCGCGCTGAGCAAAGTATATCGGACCCCCTGTTTGAGTGGCCCCCTGAATTACCCCGGAAAAGCAACCATGTCTGACCCCGCCGCGGCTGCCGTGCCGTTCGAAAGCCAAGCGATCGGCGAGCGCGTCGAGCAAGCGATGACCGTGTCCTTGCGTGGCTGCGACGAACTTCTGCCGCAGGCCGACTGGCTGAAAAAGCTCAGCCGTTCGGCCGCCACGGGCCAGCCGCTGCGCGTCAAGCTGGGGCTGGACCCGACGGCGCCTGACATTCACATCGGCCATACCGTCGTTTTGAACAAGATGCGCCAGCTTCAGGATCTGGGGCATACGGTAATTTTCCTCATCGGCGACTTCACCTCGATGATCGGCGACCCCTCGGGACGCAACACCACGCGCCCGGCGCTGACGCGCGAGCAGATCGAGGCCAACGCGGCCACCTACCGCCGCCAGGCCGATCTGGTGCTCGATCCGGCAAAGACCGAGCTGCGCTACAACAGCGAATGGAGCGACAAGCTCGGCGCGCGCGGCATGATCGAGCTGGCGGCGAAGTACACCCTGGCGCGCATGCTCGAGCGCGACGACTTCACCAAGCGTTACAAGGCCGGCAGTCCGATCAGCATCCACGAGCTGCTGTACCCGCTGATGCAAGGCTACGACTCGGTGGCGCTGAAGAGCGACCTCGAGCTCGGTGGCACCGACCAGAAGTTCAACCTGCTGGTGGGCCGCGCGCTGCAGAGCGAATACGGCCAGGAGCCGCAGTGCATCCTGACGATGCCGCTGCTCGAAGGTCTGGACGGCGTCGAGAAGATGTCCAAGAGCAAGGGCAACTACATCGGCATCACCGAGCCGGCGAACGAGATGTTCGCGAAGGTGCTGTCGATCAGCGACACGCTGATGTGGAAGTGGTTCACGCTGCTGTCGTTCCGCAGCGAGGCCGAGATCGCGACGCTGAAGGCCGAGGTCGAGGGCGGACGCAACCCGAAGGATGCGAAGGTGATGCTGGCTTCGGAGATCACCACACGCTTTCACAGCGTGCAGGCAGCCGCCGCGGCAGCAGAGGACTTCCAGCGCCGCGCCAGCGGCGGTGTGCCGGACGTGATTCCCGACGTTGCGCTCGGCGGCGCGCCGCTGGGCATCGCAGCGCTGCTCAAGCAGGCCGGCCTGGCGCCTTCCAGCAGCGAAGCGATGCGCCTCATCGAACAGGGTGGCGTGCGCATCGACGGCGCGGTGGTCAGCAACAAGGGCCTGAAGCTCGGCGCCGGCACGGTGGTCGTGCAGGTCGGCAAGCGCAAGTTCGCGCGCGTCACGCTGACAAGCTGAACGCTGCGGCATGCAGGTCCGCAACTACCTGAAACTGTCGATCGCGGTGGCGCTGGTCACCATCACGCTGAAGACCGCGGCGTGGTGGGTCAGCGGCAGCGTCGGCCTGTTGTCCGATGCGCTGGAGTCGCTCGTCAACGTGGCCGGCGCCACCTTTGCGCTGGCGATGGTGACCATCGCCTCGCGGCCGCCCGACGGCGACCACCCGTTCGGTCACCACAAGGCCGAATACTTCTCCAGCGGTTTCGAAGGCGTGCTGATCTTCGCTGCCGCGCTGGCCATCATCGCGGCCGCGGTGCAGCGCCTGTTGCACCCGCAGCCGCTGCAGGCGGTGGGGCTGGGGCTGGTGCTGTCGGTGCTGAGTTCGCTGATGAACGGTGCGCTGGCCTGGGGCATGTTGCGCAAGGCGCGCGCCGTGCGCTCGATGGCGCTCGAAGCCGACGCGCGCCACCTCTACACCGATGTCTGGACCTCGGCCGGCGTCGTCGTCGGGTTGCTGGCGGTGATGGCCAGCGGCTGGCTCTGGCTCGACCCGCTGATCGCGATCGCGGTAGCGCTGAACATCCTGCGTGAAGGTGGGCAGCTCGTCTGGCGTTCGACCGGCGGCCTGATGGACGAGGCACTGGAAGCGCCGGTGGTGGCCGAGATCGACAAGGTGCTGAGCGGCTTTCGCCATCGCACCATCCGCTTCGACCACGTCGCCACGCGGCGCGCCGGCCAGCGTCGCTTCGTCGATCTGCACATGCACATGCCGGCCGCCTGGACCCTAGGCCGCGCGGCCGCGGTGCGCGCCGACGTCGAGCAGGCGCTGATGAGCGCGGTCCCCGGGCTGCGCGCGACGATCCAGCTCCTGCCGATGGATGTCGAGCCGCACACCGGCGACATCGAGGACATGCCTTGATCGCGCTCATCCAGCGCGTGACGCAGGCGCATGTCGAGGTGGGCGGCGCCAGCGTCGGTGCCATCGACCGCGGCCTCCTGGTGCTGGTGTGCGCCGAGCCCGACGATGGCCCGGCGCAGGTGGCGAAGCTGGTCGACAAACTGCTCGGCCTGCGCATCTTTGCCGACGCCGCCGGCAAGATGAACCTCAGCCTGCAGGACGTGCAGGGTGGGCTGCTGATCGTCTCGCAATTCACGCTGGCCGCCGACACCCGGCGCGGCAACCGCCCCGGCTTCAGCGGCGCTGCGCCGGCTGAACAGGGGCGTCAGATCTACGAAGAGACGCTGCGCGTCGCGCGGGCGCGGCATGCGCCGGTGGCCGCCGGCGTGTTCGGCGCCGAGATGCAGGTGCACCTCGTCAACGACGGCCCGGTGACGATTCCGCTGACACTGCGCTGAAGGCGCTCCGCCGCCAGCTTTCAGAACGTGTGCATCGCGCTGCCGCCGAGCAGTCCGAGCACGCCGATGATGATGAGGTAGACGGCGACGATGTAGTTCAGCAGACGCGGCATGATGAGAATCAGAACGCCGGCGAGCAGCGAGACCAGCGGGCCCGGGCTGATGTGAAGGTTCATCTTCTGCTTTCAGCGCGGCGCTACACGCGGCGGCCGCTGACGAGCTGGAAGACCACCGCGACGACGGCAATCACCAGCAGCAGATGCAGCAGGCCGCCGGCGGTCACCGCCGTGACCATGCCCAGCACCCAGAGGACGAGAAGAATCAACGCAATGGTGTAAAGCATCATGCTCTCCTGTGATGTCACCGCGTAACGCCCCGCGCGTGCGGCGCGCCGCAGCGCTGACGGTGATGCGGAGCATGACGGCCAGGCCGACGCTGAACCATCGGCTGGCAACACCAATCTGCGTAGGCGCAGTCCCACCCGCGATGCGCGGCGGCCCTTCTGCCCCGTGTGTTTTCGTGCGGCGACGCGCTCGGCTTATGCGGCCTGCAGCCCCAAACGGTCGCCCGGCCCGGCGCGCCGGCGCTGCAGCCAGGCGATCAGCGCCAGCAGCAGCAACGCCGGAACGAATAGCCATTCCTTGGCCGGCCGCGCGTGGTCGACCTCGAGCCCGGTGACCATGAAGCCCTGCTCGAAGCCAGCCTTGTCGGCCGCGCTGTTGAGCGCCACCGACATCACCTGCACGCCCGTGGGCAGCACCATCGTGCGCAGCCCCGCATGCGCGATGCGCTGCGCGCCGGTGCCGGCGTCGCCCAGCGGCAGGCGCACGGTCTTGCTGACGTCCTTGCCCTCGATCGTCGTGCCCTGGATGCGCACGCGCAACGCGCCGTTGTCGGGCGCATGAGCCGCCAGTTCGGTGATCTGCTGCGCCGGTACGAGGTCGTATTTCGGCAGCACCAGATCGACCCAGAAGCCCGGCCGCAGCAGCGTGAAGGTGACGAGCAGCAGCGCCACCGATTCATACCAGCGGTTGCGCGTGAAGAACCAGCCCTGGGTGCCGGCCGCGAACGACAGCATCGCGACGATCGCGGCGGCGATCACGAGCACGAGCTGGCCGATGCCGGTGATGCCGATCATCAGCAACTGCGGGTTGAAGATGAACATGAACGGCAGGATGCCGGTGCGGCTGCTGTACCAGAACGCGGTGATGCCGGTGCGTATGGGGTCGGCGCGCGAAATGGCCGCCGCCGCGAACGACGCCAGGCCCACCGGGGGTGTGACGTCGGCCATGAGGCCGAAGTAGAAGACGAACATGTGCACCGCCACCAGCGGCACCACCAGCCCGCCCTGCGCGCCGAGTTCCACCACCACCGGCGCCATCAGCGTCGAGACGACGATGTAGCTCGCGGTCGTCGGCATGCCCATGCCGAGCACGAGGCAGACGAAGGCCACCAGACCCAGCATCACCATGATGTTGCCGGCCGACACCGCCTCGACGAACTCCGTCATCACGAGGCCGAGGCCGGTGACCGACACCGTGCCGACGATGATGCCGGCCGCCGCGGTGGCCAGCGCGATGCCGATCATGTTGCGCGCGCCGCGCTCCAGGCCGTCGATGAGGTCGTCGACGCCGGCGCGGAACACCGACCACGGTGTCGGCTGGCGCCGGAAGAACGCAAGCAGCGGCCGCTGGGTGATGAGGATCACCATCAGCAGCAGCGTGGCGTAGAACGCCGACAGCCCCGGCGAAAGCTGCTCGACCAGCAAGGCCCACACCAGCACGACGATGGGCAGCAGGTAGTGCAGCCCGGCGAGCAGCGTCTGCTTCAGCGGCGGCAGCGTCAGCACCGGCGCGTTCGGATCGTCGATCGCCAGGTCGGGCTCTTTCGCCACCTGGCGCACCAGCAGCACGTAGGCGACGGCGATCACGGCCAGGATCAGCCACGACGCTCCGGCACCGAGCAGCGGCTTCAGCCAGCCCAGGCCGTAGTAGACGAGGTTGCCGATGATGACGATGCCGGCCAGCGTCATCAGCACACCGGCGATGCGCCGCCAGCCCGAGACACCGGCGTTCGGCGCGATGCCCTTGATGCCCGATTTGCAGGCCTCGAGGTGCACGATGTAGAAGAGGGCGATGTACGAGATGATGGCCGGCAGGAAGGCGTTCTTGACGATCTCCGAGTACGGCACGCCGACGTATTCGGCCATCAGGAAAGCCGCCGCGCCCATCACCGGCGGCATGATCTGGCCGTCGACGCCGGCCGCGACCTCGATCGCACCGGCCTTCTCGGCCGAATAGCCCACGCGTTTCATGAGCGGGATCGTGAAGGTGCCGCAGGTCACGACGTTGGCCACCGACGAGCCCGAGATCATGCCCATCAGCCCCGACGACACCACGGCCGCCTTCGCCGGCCCGCCGCGCATGTGGCCGAGCAGGGCAAACGCCACCTTGATGAAGTAGTTGCCGGCGCCGGCTTTTTCGAGCAGCGCGCCGAACAGCACGAAGAGGAAGATGTAGCTCGCCGAAACGCCGAGCGCGACGCCGAACACGCCTTCGGTGGTGAGCCAGAAGTGAGACACCGCCTTGCTCAGCGAGACACCCTTGTGCGCGATGACATCGGGCATGTGCGGCCCGGCGAACGCATAGATCAGCATCAGGATGGAGATCACCGCCAGCGGCGGGCCGACCACGCGCCGCGTCGCTTCCAGCAGCAGCAGCATGCCGAGCACCGCGGCCACGATGTCGAGCGTCGTCGGCTCGCCCGGACGGGTGGCGATCTCGCGGTAGAACAGGAACAGGTAGGCGCCGCAGAACGCGGCCATCAGCGCCAGCACCCATTCCTGGGCTGGAATGCGCTGGCGCGGCGAGCGTTTGCCGAACGGGAACGCCAGGTAGGCCAGGAAGAGCCCGAAGCCCAGATGCAGCGAGCGCATCTCGGTCGAGTTCAGCACGAAGAAATTGAACGTGAAGGGCAGCGGCGAGGCGTACCAGAGCTGCAGCAGTGACCAGGCCAGGCAGGCCCACGCGATGATGCGTTTGGGCAGCCCGGTGGGTTGGCGCCCGCCGAGGTCCGATTCCTGGACCAGGGCGGCGGCGGCGTCGGTGTCGGCGGGCGCGTTCATCACAGGCTCACTTCAGCCAGCCCTTTTCGCGGTAGTAGCGCATCGCGCCTTCGTGGATCGGCGCCGACAAGCCGTTCTTGATCATCTCCTGCGCGTTCAGATGGGCGAACGCGGGATGCAGTTTCTTGAACTCGTCGAGGTTCTCGAACACCGCCTTCGTGATGGTGTAGACGACGTCGGCGGGCACCTTGGCCGAGGTCACCATCGTCGCCAGCACACCGTAGGTGGGCGTCGGGTTCGGGTTGTTGGCGTAGATGCCGCCCGGGATCGAGACCTTGGCGTAGTAGGGGTGCTTGGCCACCAGCGCGTCGATGTGGGCGTCGGTCAGCGGCACCAGCTTGGCGCCGCAGGTGGTGGTTGGATCCTGGATGTTGGCCGACGGGTGGCCCACGCCGTAGAAGAAGGCGTCGATCTTGTTGTCGCACAGCGCCGGGCCGTGTTCGTCGGCCTTCAGCTCCGACGCGAGGCCGAAGTCGGACATCTTCATGCCTTCGGCGGCCAGCAGCTCCTCCATTGCCGAACGTGTGCCCGAGCCGGGGTTGCCGACATTGACACGCTTGCCTTTGAGGTCGCTGAAGTTGTTGATGCCGGCTTCCTTGCGCGCCACCAGGGTGAACGGCTCGGGGTGCACGGAGAACACCGCACGCAGGTCCTTGTCGGCCGATTTGAACGAGCCGGCGCCGTTGTAGGCCAGGTACTGCACGTCGGACTGCGCCAGGCCGAAGTCGAGCTCGCCGGCCTTGATGGCGTTGACGTTGTAGACCGAGCCGCCGGTGGATTCCACCGAGCAGCGCAGGCCGGACTTCGCGCGGTCCTTGTTGACGAGGCGGCAGATCGCGCCGCCGACGGCGTAGTAGACGCCGGTGACACCGCCGGTGCCGATGGTGACGAACTTCTGCTGCGCCGCCGCCGGCAGCGGGGCGCCGAGCAGGCAGCTCAGCGCGAGTGCGGTGGCCGCCAGCACCGAGCGGCGGGGGGTGAAACGACAGGTCTTGACTTGCATCGGGAGTCCTTTGAAACGAGTGGGGCCGCAAGGGGTGCGTCTGCGAGGTGGTCACGGTCTGCCTCGCGAGGGCGCTAGTTTGCGTCCCCGTCTGCCGCTGCGATACCCGGGCTGGCCCGGATCAGGCGCTGGCGCGTGCCGCTTCGATGGCCGCGTCCACCGCCTCGCCGAGACGGCCGACGATGTCGTCGATCTCGGCATTGCTGCTGATGAACGGCGGCGCCAGCAGCACGTGGTCGCCATGTCGCCCGTCGAGCGTGCCGCCCATCGGGTAGACCATCAGCCCGCGCGCCATCGCCTCGCTCTTGATGCGCGCATGCAGCCGCAGTGCCGGGTCGAAGCTGGCCTTGCTGGGGCGCTCGGCGACGAGTTCGATCGCCATGAACAGGCCGCGGCCGCGGATGTCGCCGACATGCGCGTGTGCGTCGAAGCGCGCGTGCAGGCGCTCGCGCAGGTGGGCGCCGCGCTGCACCACGGCGTCCAGCAGGTGGTCGCGTTGAATGACCTGCTGCACCGCCAGCGCCGCGGCGCAGGCGACGGCGTGGCCGAGGTAGGTGTGGCCATGCTGGAAGAAGCCGCTGCCCTGCTTGAGCGCATCGATGATGCGCTGCTGCACCAGCACGCCGCCGATCGGCTGGTAGCCGCCGCCCAAGCCCTTGGCGATCGTCATCAGGTCGGGCACCACGCCGTCCTGTTCAACCGCGTGCAGCGTGCCGGTGCGGCCCATGCCGCACATCACTTCATCGGCGATGAACAGCATGCCGTGGCGGTCACAGACCTCACGCACGCGGCGCAGATAACCTGGCACCGGCGGCGCCGCGCCCAGCGTCGCGCCGACCACGGGTTCGGCAACAAAGCCGATCACGGTCTGCGGCCCGAGTTCCAGCACCGCGGCGTCGAGTTCCGCCGCCAGCCGCTCGCCATAGGCTTCGGGCGTTTCGTCGTCGCGCTTGTCGCGGTATTCGTAGCACGGCGAGACGTGCGTCACCGGAATCAGCAGCGGCGCGAACTGGCGCCGCCGCCATGCGTTGCCGCCCACCGCCAGCGCGCCCAGCGTATTGCCGTGGTAGCTCTGGCGGCGCGCGATGAAGTGGCGCCGTTCGGGCTGGCCGATCTCGACGAAATACTGACGCGCGAGTTTCAGCGCCGCCTCCACCGCTTCCGAGCCGCCGCTGACGAGGTAGACGCTGGCCATGCCGGCCGGCGCGTGCTCGATCAGGTGTTCGGCCAGCGCCTCGGCGACATCGGTGGTGAAGAAGCTGGTGTGCGCATAGGCGATGCGGTCGATCTGCCGGTGCATCGCGGCCACCACGTCGGGGTGGCCATGGCCGAGGCACGACACCGCAGCGCCGCCGGAGGCGTCCAGGTACTGGCGGTTGCTGCTGTCGGTGATGGCGATGCCGTGGCCGCTGACGGCCTGCGGCAGCGGGGTTTTCATCTGGCGGTGAAGGATGCGGCTCATTGCTGAAGGCGCCTCGTGCGCTGTGTGGTGGACTTCAGCCGATTCTGCGCCTGTCCTCGATCAGCCGGCCATCGTTGGGCAGACTGCCTGGCGCGCACAGCAGCACCTCCCCGCGCAGCTTGGTGAGCTCGCGCAGGCTGTGTTCTACGCGTTCGGCCAGGCCGCTGGCAGCCGTCGCGCATTCGGCATGCAAGGTCATGCGGTCGTTCGCCATTTCGCCTTCGACGAGCAGGCGCACGCGGCCGAGTTCCGGATGGCGCTGCAGCAGCGCGGCCACCTGCCCCGGATGCACGAACATGCCGCGCACCTTGGCGGTCTGGTCGGCGCGGCCGAGCCAGCCGCGGATGCGCACATTCGTGCGCCCGCTGGGGCAGGGGCCGGGCAACAGCGCCGAGAGGTCGCCGGTGCCGAAGCGCAGCAGCGGGTAGTCGGCGTTGAACACGGTGACGACGACCTCGCCCACCTCGCCGGCCGGCAACGGCTCGCCGGTGCCGGGGCGCACGATCTCGACGATCACGCCTTCGTCGAGCACCAGTCCCGCGCGCGCTTCGGTCTCGTACGCGATGAGGCCGACATCGGCGCTGCCGTAGCTCTGCAAGGCATCGACGCCGCGCGCGCGCAGCGCGTCACGCAGTGCGGAAGGCAGCGCTTCGCCGCCCACCGACGCCTTGCGCAACGACGGCAGTTCGACGCCCAGTTCATCGGCCTTCTCGAGCACGATGCGCAGAAAGCTCGGCGTGCCGGCATAGGCATCGGGCCGCAATTCGGCCATCGCCTGCAACTGCAGTTCGGTGTTGCCGGTGCCGCCCGGAAACACCGTGCAGCCGATCGCGGCGGCAGCGGTTTCGATCATCGACCCGGCCGGCGTCAGGTGGTAGCTGAAGCTGTTGTGCACCAGATCGCCGGCGCGGATTCCGGCGGCGAACAGCGCGCGCCCGAAACGCCAGTAGTCGGCGGCGTGGCCTTCGGGCTCGTAGATCGGGCCCGGCGACTGGAAGACGCGGCGCGCCAGCCGCGGCACGCCCAGCGTTCGCCAGCCGATGGTGGCAAAACCGCCGAACGGGTTGCCCGCACGCTGCGCCTGCTGGCGCTGCAGCAACTCGTGCTTGCGCGTCACCGGCAGCAGCGCGAGCGCGGCGCGCGAATTCACGGCCGCGGCGTCGGTGTCACGCAGCAGTTCGGCGAAGGCGGGCGCGCGTTGGGCATTGGCCACCTGGCGCGGCAGCGCGGCCATCAGCGCGGCCTCGCGCAGTTCGGGGTCGCGGCCTTCGAGCGTGTCGTAGAACTCAGTCATCACATTCAGTCGTCACGATCGCCCCAGGCGGCGAGCTTCTTTTTCAGATCGGCGATGAAGTCACGCGCGCCGGCGGCGTCGCGCAGCACGCTGCGCTGCCATTCGGGGCTGTTGCGCGACGGCCGCTTGACGCTGGCCGCCTGCAAATCGCCGCCGGCCAGCGTGAGGCGCGCGATGGCGACACCGCGGCGCTCGAACACGCCGGCGCGTTCGCTCAAGCCCAGCTCACGCAGATCGCGCTTCAGGCGCTGCAGCAGTTCATCGTTCATCCCAGCCACCTCATGAGAGCCAGCGCTTGCGTCGCTTGTAGCTCTTGACGTCGCGGAAGCTTTTTCTGTCGCCGCCGCCCACGCCCAGATAAAACTCCTTCACGTCCTCGTTCTCGCGCAGTGCGCCGGCCGGGCCGTCCATCACGATGCGGCCGTTTTCGAGGATGTAGCCGTGGTCGGCATAACGCAGCGCCATGTTCGTGTTCTGCTCGGCGAGCAGAAAGCTCACGCGCTCGCGCTGGTTCAGATCCTTGACGATCTCGAACACCTCTTCGACGATCTGCGGCGCCAGCCCCATGCTCGGCTCGTCGAGCAGCACCATCTTCGGGTTCGCCATCAGCGCGCGGCCGATCGCGCACATCTGCTGTTCGCCGCCCGACGTATAGGCCGCCTGCGACGCGCGCCGCACCTTCAGGCGCGGAAAGTAGGTGTAGACCTTTTCCAGCGTGGCCGCCACCGCGGCCTTGCCATCGTGGCGTGTGTAGGCACCCGTCATCAGGTTGTCCTCGATGCTCAGATGCGCGAAGCAGTGGCGGCCCTCCATGACCTGGATCACGCCGCGCTCGACCATCTCGGCCGTGCTGAGCCTTTCGATGCGCTCGCCGCGCAACTCGATGCTGCCCTTGGTGACCTCGCCGCGCTCGCCGGCGAGCAGGTTCGACACCGCGCGCAGCGTCGTCGTCTTGCCGGCGCCGTTGCCGCCCAGCAAGGCCACGACGCTGCCTTCGCGCACCTGCAGCGAGACGCCCTTGAGCACGAGGATCACGTGGTTGTAGATGACCTCGATGCCGTTGACGTTGAGGAGGATGTTGCTCATGAGCAGCCCCAGGGTCGGGCCAGCCCGCCGCGCCCCCCGCGGGGGTTCAAGCCAAATGGCAGAGCCACATTGGCTTGTGAGCAGCCACTATGGATCAAGTGGACGCCGCGCATCCGGCTGCGCCGGTTCGCTGGCGTCGCCCCCCTGAGGGGGAGGCGGGGCCAGCCGCCTCGGGGGTGGATCAAGATTGGCAGTCCGCGGGTGTGCGGCGCGTGATCTTCTTTTCCGCCGCGTACTTGTCGGCGGCCGCGCGCACCATCGGCTTGAGGATCTGCTCGTCGGCCTGCATCCAGTCGCTGGAGAAGTTCCACTTGCTGCCGTCCCAGGTGTGCACACGAACCCAGCTCGAACCCATGTGGTCGATGCACGAGGTGCTCAGCGGCCGCATCACGCCCGCCAGGCCCAGCGCGTCGAGCTTCTTCTGGTCGAGCGCCAGGTTCTCCAGGCCCCAGCGCACCTGTTCGCCCGTCATCACCTTGCCCTTGCCGAAACGCTCCTGCGCGCGCCGCACCGCTTCGATGCCCAGCATCTGGATGATGACGCCGCGCGTGTAGAGCACGGAGCCGACTTCGTCCTTCGGCCCCGTGCCCTGGCCCTTGGCATGCACGTACTTCAGGATGTCCTGGATCACCTTCGGCTGCGTGCCCGAGCTGTTCAGGTTCAGCGCGTTGTAGCCCTTGGCGCCTTCGCCGACGTCCTTCACGTCGGGCTCGGCACCCGACCACCAGACGCCGTACATGCGGTCGCGCGGGTAGCCGGTGGCCTGCGCTTCTTTCAGCGCGCTGGAATTCATCACGCCCCAGCCCCACAGCAGCACGTAGTCGGGCCGCTGCTGGCGCACCTGCAGCCAGGCCGACTTCTGCTCGACGCCGGGCGCGGTGACGGGGATCTTCACGAGCTCGAAGCCGTGCATCTTCGAACGCTCTTCGAGCAGCGGGATCGGCTCCTTGCCGAACGGGCTGTCGTGATAGACGAGCGCGATCTTCTTGCCTTTGAGCTTGTCGAGGCCGCCTTCACGCTTGCCGATGGCCTGGACCAGCACATCGGCGGCGGTCCAGTAGCTGCCCATCAGCTCGAAGTTCCACTTGAAGACGCCGCCGTCCTGCGACGCGGCCAGGCCGTAGCCCAGCGTCAGCAGCGGGATCTTGTCGATCGGCGCCTTGTCGGTGAGCGCGAAGGTGATGCCGGTGGACTGCGGGTCGATCATCGACGCGCCCTTGCTTTTCAGGCGTTCGTAGCACTCCACGCCCTTGTCGGTGGCGTAGCCGGTTTCGCACTCTTCCCAGGTGAGCTTGACGCCGTTCACGCCGCCGTCGCGGGCGTTGATCATCTTCAGGTAGTCCTGCTTGCCGTTGGCCCACGGCGTGCCGTTCGGCGCGTACGGCCCGGTGCGGTAGACGAGCAGCGGGAAGAACTGCTCCTTGGCCTGCGCAAAGGCGCTGGCCGCACTGAGCAGCGCGGCGCCCGCGAGCACGATCGATGCAAGTTTCATGTGATGTCTCCTGGTGAGCACTGCGGCTAGTGCGGGAACGGCCAAAGGCGCAGCTTCTCTTTGGCCATCGACCAGAGCCGCGCAAGGCCGTGCGGCTCGACGATGAGGAAAAACACGATCAGCGCGCCGAAGATCATCGACGCCAGATGCGCGGCGAGCGCGGTGTCCACGGGGATACCGAACCAGTACGGCAGGTTGTCCAGCACGATGGGCAGCACGACGATGAAGGCGGCGCCGAAGAAGCTGCCCATGATCGAGCCCAGCCCGCCGATGATCACCATGAACAGCAGCTCGAACGAGCGGTTGACGCCGAAGGCCGCCGGCTCCCAGGTGCTCAGGTGCACGAAGCCCCACAGCGCGCCGGCGACGCCGACGATGAAGCTGCTGACGGCGAACGCGGTGAGCTTGGCATAGACGGGGCGGATGCCGATGACGGCGGCGGCCACGTCCATGTCGCGCATGGCCATCCATTCGCGCCCGATGTGGCCGCGCACGAGGTTCTTCGCCAGCAGCGCGAAGACGAGCACGAAGGCCAGGCAGAACAGGTATTTGGAGACCGGCGACTGGATGGGCCAGCCCATCACGTTCAGCCCCGCCACCCCCACCGAGCCGGATGTGGAGCCATTGGTCACCCACGGCAGGCGCAGGCAGGCCCAGTCGACGAAAAACTGCGCCGCCAGCGTGGCCACCGCGAGGTACAGGCCCTTGATGCGCAGCGACGGGATGCCGAACAGCACGCCGATGACGGTGGCACACAGGCCGCCGAGCAGCAGCGAGACGATGAGCGGCAGGCCGTCGATGCGGGCCTGGAAGTTGTACGCCGCGTAGGCGCCCACCGCCATGAAGGCGCCGGTGCCGAGCGAGATCTGGCCGCAGTAGCCGACAAGGATGTTCAGCCCCAGCGCCGCCAGCGACAGGATCAGGAACGGGATCAGGATCGCGCGCAACAGGTATTCGGGCGCGGTGAGCGGAACCACGACCAGCGCGACGGCCAGCAGCAGCGCCATCGCAATGCGGTCCTGCACGATCGGGAAGATCTGCTGGTCCGCCCGATAGCTGGTCTTGAACTGGCCGTTTTCGCGATAGAACATGCTCAGACCCGGTCGATGATTTTCTCGCCGAACAGGCCTTGCGGCCGCACGAGCAGGAAGGCCAGCGCCAGCACATAGGCGAACCAGATCTCGATGCCGCCGCCGAAGTAGGGCCCGATGTAGACCTCGGACAGCTTTTCGCCGACGCCGATGACGAGGCCGCCGACGATGGCGCCCGGCACCGACGTGAGACCGCCGAGGATCACCACCGGCAGCGCCTTCAGCGCCACCAGCGACAGCGAAAACTGCACCCCGAGCTTGCTGCCCCAGATGATGCCGGCGACGAGGGCGACGAAGCCCGCCACCGACCACACGATGACCCAGATGCGGCTGAGCGGGATGCCGATGGACTGCGCGGCCTGATGGTCGTCGGCCACCGCGCGCAGCGCGCGGCCGGTGCCGGTCTTCTGGAAAAACAGCGACAGCGCGATGACGAGCGCGGCCGCAACAAGGGCCGCATAGAGGTCTTCCTTGTTGATCAGCACGCCGCCAGGGAAAACGTTCTGAAGGATGAAGGCCGGGTCTTTCGGCAGCCCGACGTCGATCTTGTAGATACTGTTGCCGAACAGCGTCTGGCCCACGCCGTCCAGCAGGTAGGCAATGCCCAGCGTCGCCATCAGCAGCGTCACGCCTTCCTGGTTCACCAGGTGGCGCAGCACCAGGCGTTCGACGAGCCACGCCACCGCCACCATCAGCACCATCGCGGCGGCGATGGCCAGCGTGTTGGCGAGCAGCAGGTTGTCGAAACCGAACCACTGGGGCAGCAGGCTCGACAGGCGCGCCATCGCCAGCGCCGCGAACAGCACCATCGAGCCCTGGGCGAAGTTGAAGACGCCGCTGGCCTTGAAGATGAGCACGAAGCCGAGCGCGACGAGCGCATACAGCATGCCCGTCATGAGGCCGCCGATGAAGGTTTCGATGAAGAAGCCCATCTCGGCGCTGCCTCAGTGCGTGCCCAGATAGGCGCTGATGACGTCGGGGTTGGCGCGCACCTCGTCGGGCGTGCCATCGCCGATCTTCAGCCCGTAGTCGAGCACGACGATGCGGTCGCTGATGTCCATCACCACGCCCATGTCGTGCTCGATGAGCACGATGGTGGTGCCGTACTCGTCGTTGACGTCGAGGATGAAGCGGCTCATGTCCTGCTTTTCCTCGACGTTCATGCCGGCCATCGGCTCGTCCAGCAGCAGCACCTGCGGCTGCATCGCAAGCGCCCGGCCCAGGTCCACGCGCTTTTGCAGCCCGTAGGGCAGGCGGCCGACGGGGGTCTTGCGGTGGGCCTGGATTTCGAGGAAGTCGACGATGCGCTCGACGAACTCGCGGTGCTCGGTCTCCTCGCGCGCGGCCGCTCCCCAATGCACGGCCTGCTGGAAGAGGTTGCTCTTCATCTTCAGGTTGCGGCCCGTCATGATGTTGTCGAGCACGCTCATGCCCTTGAAGAGCGCCAGGTTCTGGAAGGTGCGCGCGATGCCCATCTCGGCCACCTGGCGGCTGTTCATGTGGCTGAAGCTGCGGCCGCGGAAACTGATGGCGCCCTGCTGCGGCGTGTAGACGCCGTTGATGCAGTTCAGCATCGAGCTCTTGCCGGCGCCATTGGGGCCGATGATGGCGCGCAGTTCGTGCTCGCGCACGTCGAAGCTGATGTCGGTCAGCGCCTTCACGCCGCCGAAGGCGAGCGAGATGTTTGTGACGTCGAGGATCACGTCGCCGATGCCGCGGGTGTTCATCGCGTCGCGTCCATCAGTGGGCATCACGCAGCGCGCTGCACGCCCGCAAAGGTCCTGGCATCGACGATCTTCAGCGTCGCCGAGACGGTGCCGCTGCGGCCGTCCTCGAAGGTCACCGCGGTCTCGACGAACTGCTCGCTGGCGTCGCCGTACAGCGCGTCCACCAGCAGCCGGTACTTGTCGGCGATGGCGCCGCGGCGCACCTTGCGCGTGCGGGTGAGCTCGCCGTCGTCGGCGTCGAGTTCCTTGTGCAGCACCAGGAAGCGGTGGATCTGGCTGCCGGCGAGCTTGTCGTCCTGCGCCAGGTCGGCGTTGACCGTTTCCACGCATTGGCGCACCAGCTCCAGCACCGGCGCGCGGCCGGCGAGGTCGGTGTAGCCGGCGTAGGGCAGGTTGCGTTTCTCGGCCCAGTTGCCCACCGCCTCGAAGTCGATGTTGATGAAGGCGCAGGCCATCTTGCGCTTGTCACCGAAGGCCACGGCCTCCTTGATGAAGGGAAAGAACTTGAGCTTGTTCTCGACGTACTTCGGCGCGAACAGCGCGCCGTCGTGGCTGCCGCCGATCAGAACACCGACGTCGCGCGCGCGGTCGATGATCTTCAGATGGCCGCCGGCGGCGATGAAGCCGGCGTCACCGGTGCGATACCAGCCGTCGGCCGTCAGCACCTCGGCGGTGGCTTCGGGGTTCTTGTAGTAGCCCTTGAGCAAACCCGGCGAGCGCACGAGGATCTCGCCACCGTGCTCGACCTTGATCTCGACGCCGGCGATCGGCACGCCCACGGTGTCGGCGCGCGCTTCATGGTCGGGCTGCAGGCAGACGAAGACGGCGGTCTCGGTGGAGCCGTAGAGCTGCTTCAGGTTGATGCCGATGCTGCGGTAGAACGTGAACAGGTCGGGGCCGATGGCCTCGCCCGCGGTGTAGGCCACACGCACGCGGCTGAAGCCCAGCGTGTTGCGCAGCGGGCCGTAGACGAAGATGTCGCCGAGGCGGTATTTCAGGCGGTCGAGCGCCGACACCGCCTGGCCGTCTCGCAGCGCCGGGCCGACACGCCGGGCCAGCGCCATCGCACACTCGAACATACAGCGCTTCGCGCGCGACGCATCCTCCATGCGGATCATCACGCTCGTCAGCAGGCCTTCGAAGACACGCGGCGGCGCGAAGTAGTAGGTGGGCCCGATCTCCTTCAGGTCGATCATCACCGTCTCGGCCGACTCGGGGCAGTTGACGACATAACCGCAGGCCAGCCACTGCGCATAGCTGAAGATGTTCTGGCCTATCCACGCCGGCGGCAGGTAGGCCAGCACCTCTTCGTGGTTCGTCAGCTTGTCGAATGCGGCGCCGGCGCGTGCGCGGTCGAGCAGCGTGAAGTGCGTGTGCACCACGCCCTTGGGCTGGCCGGTGGTGCCCGAGGTGAAGAACATCGCCGCCACGTCGTGCGGCCGGCCGGCCGCGAGCTCGGTGTCGAAAAAACCGGGATGGGCCTTGTCGAACGCGCGCCCGCTGTCGATCAAGGTGTCCAGCGACTCCAGCCCCGGCTCGCTGTAGTGGCGCAGGCCGCGTGCGTCGTCGTACCACAGCCGCGTGAGCTGCGGGCAGCGTGTGCGCAGCTCAAGCAGCTTGTCGAGTTGCTCCTGGTCCTCGGCGATCGCAAACGCGACCTCGGCGTTGTTGATCGGGAACATGTATTCGGCGCTCGCAGCGTCCTGGTACAGCGGCACCGGCACCGCGCCCAGCGCCTGCGCGGCCAGCATCGCCGCATACAGGCGCGGGCGGTTCTCGCCGATCACCACCAGATGTGCGTTGCGCTGCAGGCCGGCCGCCGCCAGACCGCAGGCCAGTTCACGCACCAGCACGGCCAGCGCGGCCCAGCTCAGCGTCTGCCAGATGCCGTAGACCTTCTCGCGCAGCGCCGCGTCGTCGGGTCGTGCCGCGGCGTGGTCGAGCATCAGGCGGGGAAAGGTCGACGGCACCGGTGGGCCTCTCGGAGTGCTGCATCTGCGGCCGGATTCTGGGACGCGGTTTGACGCCATGTTGTCGTTCTGACGACAATCCTAGGGTCGATCCCACCGGGTCTTTCCCGCAGCATCCGTGTCCCGTTCCGACCCCAGCATTGCGCTCGCGTCGCGCTCGCGCGCCGCCAGCCGCGACGAGCTGCAGAGCATTCCGTGGCTGGCGCCGCTGGACGCCGCCGAACGCCAGCGTGTGCTGGCCGATCTGCGTGTGGTGCAGGTCGAGGTCGGGGAATACGTCTGCCGCATCGGCCGCCCCGTCACCTACTGGTTCGGCCTTGTCGACGGCCTGCTGAAGATGAGCAACGACGACGCGCTGGCGATGCCCATCACCTTCACCGGCGTGCCGCCCGGCGGCTGGTTCGGCGAAGGCACGGTGCTCAAGCGCGAGGTCTACCGCTACAACATCCAGGCGCTGCGCACAAGCCTGGTGGCCGGCATCGGAGCCGATACCTTCCACTGGCTGCTCGGCCGCAGCATCGGCTTCAACCGCTTCGTGATGACGCAGCTCAACGAACGCCTGGGCCAGTTCATCGCGGCGCGCGAGATCGACCGCCTCGTGCATGTCGACGAACGTGTGGCGCGCAGCCTGGCGTCGCTGTTCCACCCGCTGCTGTATCCGGGTGTCGGCGAGCTGCTGCGCATCACGCAGCAGGAGCTGGGCTACCTGGTGGGGCTGTCGCGCCAGCGTGTCAACGAGGCGCTGAACGCGCTGCAGGCGGCGGCGGTGATCCGCATCGAATACGGCGGCGTGCGCGTGCTCGACCTCGAGCGGCTGCGCGCCTATCGTGCTCCCTGACGCGCGCCGCGACGCACCTCTGACGTGCCTCTTGAAGCGCCACTCGACGCGCCCTGAAAGGCGCCGCCACGGAACCTTGCGCCGGCGCGCCGACTCTGTCCGTCGGCGACCTACACTCGTTGCGCCATCCTCTTTTGCCCTTTCCTGACGAACGGATCACCATGATTCGCACCCCCTTGTTCGTGCTGCTGGCCGCTGCGCTTGTGGCCACCGGCGCCGCCGGCGCGCAGCCGCTGCCCGCCGGCATGACGCAGCTCAGCACCGTCGAAGGCATCACCGAATACCAGCTTGCCAACGGTCTGCAAGTGCTGCTGGTGCCCGACGACTCGAAGCCGACGACCACCGTCAACCTGACCTACCGCGTGGGCTCGCGCATGGAGAGCTACGGCGAAACCGGCATGGCCCATCTGCTGGAGCATCTGACCTTCAAAGGCACGCCGACCACGCGCGACCCGAAGCAGGAGCTGGCGCGGCGCGGCCTGCAGTTCAACGGCAGCACCTCGTACGACCGCACCAACTACTTCGCCAGCTTCTCGGCCAACGCCGACAACCTGAAGTGGTACCTGTCGTGGGAAGCCGATGCGATGGTCAACAGCTTCATCGCGCGCAAGGACCTGGACAGCGAGATGACAGTGGTGCGCAACGAGATGGAAAGCGGCGAAAACAACCCCGGCCGCATCCTGTTGCAGCGCACGATGGCGGCGATGTACGACTGGCACAACTACGGCAAGGCGACCATCGGCGCGCGCGCCGACGTCGAGAACGTCAGCATCCCGCGCCTGCAGGCGTTTTATCACCGCTACTACCAGCCCGACGATGCCACGCTCATCGTCGCCGGCAAGTTCGACCGCGCGCAGGTGCTGGACTGGGTGGCGCAGTTTTTCGCGCCGATCCCCAGGCCCACGCGCGTGCTGCAGCCCACCTACACGCTGGACCCGGTGCAGGACGGCGAACGCACGGTGACGCTGCGCCGGGTGGGCGGCAACCCGATGCTGTATGTCGGCTTCCACATCCCGCCCGGCTCCAGTGCCGACTTCGCCGCCGCCGACCTGCTGGCGTCGATCCTGGGCGACGCGCCCGCCGGGCGGCTGCACAAGGCGCTGGTCGAAAAGCAGCTTGCGGCGAGCAGCTTCGGCTTCGCATGGGGGCTGGCCGAACCGTCGCCGTTGTTCGTCGGCGCGTCGCTGGCGCCCGGGCAGGACATCGACAAGGCGCGCGCCGCGCTGCTGGCCACGCTGGATGCGGTGACGAGCACGCAGCCCATCACCAGCGAAGAACTCGAGCGCGCGCGCACGCAGTGGCTGAACAATTGGCAGCTCGCGTTCACCGACCCCGAACAGATCGGCGTGCAGTTGTCGGAGTCCATCGCGCTCGGCGACTGGCGACTGTTTTTCGTCGGGCGCGACCAGATCCGCAAGCTCAAGCTCGCCGACGTGCAGCGGGTGGCCGATCAGCGGCTGCTGGCCAGCAATCGCACGGTGGGCGAGTACCTGCCGACCGAGCACCCGCAGCGTGCGCCGGTGCCGGCGCGCGTGGACGTGGCGGCGCTGGTGAAGGACTACCACGGCGACGCCGCCGCGGCGCAGGCCGAGGCCTTCGATCCGACACCCGCGAACCTGGATGCGCGCACCCAGCGCTCGACGCTGGCCAGCGGCATGAAGGTCGCGCTCATCCCCAAGGGCACACGCGGTGGCGCGGTGCAGGCCCGCCTGACGCTGCGCTACGGCGACGGCAACAGCCTGAAGGGCCAGGAAACGGTGGCCGACTTCGTCGCCGCGCTGCTCGACAAAGGTGCCGCCGGCATGACGCGCCAGCAGATCGCCGACCGCTTCGACGCGCTGCACGCCGAGGTCGGCTTCGACGCCGGCGGCCAGACGCTGAGCGTGCGCATGACGACGACACGCGACAACCTGCCGCCGCTGATTGCACTCGTCGGCAAGCTGCTGCGCGAACCCACGTTCCCGGCCGACGCGCTCGAGGAAGCGCGGCGCCAGCAACTCGCCGGCATCGAGCGCCAGCGCAAGGAGCCGCGCAACGTGGTGGCCAACACGCTGCAGCGCCACGGCAACCCCTACCCGCGCGGCGACCTGCGCTACGCGCCCACCTTCGACGAGATGGTCGAGGACGTGTTGGCGGTCAGCGATGCCCAGCTCAAGGCCTTCCAGCAGCGCTTCTACAGCGCGCAGGCGGCCGAGTTCGGCGCCGTCGGCGACATGGACGCCGCGGCCGTGAACCAGGCGCTGCAACAGGCCTTCGGCGACTGGCGCCAGCCGGCAGCCGGGCCGCTGCCCTTCGTGCGCCTGGCGCATCCGCTGGTCAAGGTGGCTCCAGCACGTTTTGTGCTGAAGACACCCGACAAGCAGAACGCCAACCTGCTGGGCCAGCAGTTGATGCCCATCATGGACGGCGACGCCGACTATCCGGCGCTGGTGATGGCGAACTACATGTTCGGCGGCTCGTCGGCGTCGCGCCTGTGGGTGCGCATACGCGAGAAAGAGGGCCTGAGCTACGGCGTCAACACCGGCATCGACTGGAACCGCATCGAGCCGAACTCGCGCTGGATCGTGGCCGCGATCTTCGCGCCGCAGAATCAGGCCAAGGTCGAAGCGGCGCTGAAGGACGAAACCGCGCGCGCGCTGAAGGACGGCTTCACGCAGGCCGAACTCGATGCCGCGCGCACCGGGCTGCTCAACGAGTTGCGGCTCGGGCGCGCGCAGGACGCGGCGGTGGCCAGCCTGCTGGTGCGCAACCTCTATCTGGGGCGCGACTTCACCTGGGCGCAGCGGCTGGACGACGCCCTCACCAAGCTCACACTCGCACAGGTGAACGCGGCCTTGCGCAAGTACATCGACCCGTCGCGCTGGGTGATCGGCTGGGGCGGCGACTTCAAGACGCCGTGACCGGTGGGCTGTGTGACCACGTGAGGTTCTGCGCCGCCGTCAGCCTGAGCACGCTGGCCCTGGGGGCGTTCGCGCAGGGCCAGCCGCCGCTGCGCGCGCTGGATGCCGCCGGTCGTGCACTCGTGGCCGCGCGCTGCGCACATCCGCAGGAGGTCAAGACCAGCCAGGTGATGGGCACCGCCGACCAGATGCAGGCCATCGACTGCCGCAGTTTCAGGCTCGCGCTGTACCTGGCCTACGCAGGCGGTGGGCGCAGCCACGAATCGGCGATGGGGCTGGTGGTGACGGCGCGCGGCCCGGCGCTGCCGGCGGGTTTTGCGGTCGGCATGGCGGCCGCCGACGTGCCGCGCCTGCTCGGGCCGCCGACGGTGGCGCATGCCCACAGCCTGCGCTACCTGCTCGATGCGTCACGTCCGACCGGTGACTCGATCACGTTCGAGATCCGTGCCGCTCAGGTGCAGACCATCGCGTGGAACTGGCGCGTCGACTGAGCCGGGCGGGGCATGACACCGCTGCGCCGCGCAGCGCAGCGCAGCAGAATGCAGCGTCACCCCAACCGAGAACCCCGCACATGATCCACGTCGTCGCCATCATCACCGCGTTACCCGGCCAGCGCGCCGCGGTGCTGGCAGCCTTCCAGGCCAACGTACCGGCGGTGCGCGCCGAAGAGGGCTGCATCGAGTACACCGCCACCGTCGACGCCGCGGCCTGGCCGGCATCGAAGGGCAGCTTCGGCGCCGACACCTTCGTCGTCGTCGAAAAATGGGCCAGCGCGGCGGCACTGCAGGCGCACGCCACGGCGCCGCACATGCTGGCCTACGGCGCGGCGACGAAGGCGCTCGTCGCCAGCCGCCTGATCCACGTGCTGGAGCCGGTCAGCGCGCCAGAATGAATTCGCGCAGGCGCGCGAACGCCGCCTCGGGTTCGTCGCGCCAGGCGCCGTGGCCCGCGTTCGCAAAGCAGGCCAGTTGCATCCAGCGTGCCGGCAGCGCGGCCGCGATGTCCTGCGCATCGGCCAGCGGGCACACCGGGTCGAGCGCGCCGGCCATCACCAGCACCGGGCATTCGGCGCGCGCCAGACCGGGCAGCAGGTTCATCGTCTGCTGCTCGCCAGCGGCCGATGTGTAGAGGATCTCTTCGTTGAAGACGGTGCGCCGGCCGGCATCCACATCGGCCGGCCGCGTGTTGTAGTGGCGCTTGCAGACCCGGTTGTAATCGGCCCAGGTGGCCTCGTTCGGTGTGGTCCAGAAACGTTCGGCCACGGCGCGCGCTTGGGCGCCGCCGAGCGTCTCGAACATCGCCAGCTTGCGCGCCAGCGCCATGTGCGGCGACGTGCTGGACAACACCACCTTCGCCGCATGCGCCGGATGGCGCGCGATGTAGCGCTGGGCGACGAAGCCGCCGAAGCTCTGGCCGAGCACGATGGGCTTGACGATGCCCAGCGCCGCACACAGCCGCACGACATCGTCGGCAAAGGTGTCGAGCGTCCATTCGGCTGCGGGCCGGTGGTCGCTGCGCCCGTGGCCGCGATGGTCGTAGTAGACGATCTGCGCGATGTCGGCCAGGCGCGAGAACGCCGGCTTGAAGCCCGAGTGGTCGTAGCCCGGGCCGCCGTGCAGCAGCACCAGCGTCGGCTTCTCGCGCAGTTGCGCGCCGTCAGGCACGAAGGCCGGGCCTTCGATGTCGACGAACAGCCGCACGCCGCTTTCGATTTCGATGCGCATGGCGTTCAGTCCGCTGGCCAGGGCATGGTCTTGGGCAGCGTCATCTCGGGCATGCTCTCGTGCGTGTCGACGCCGCGCCACCACGGCTGCACCGGCTCGGCACGCGCCGGCTCGATGGCCTCGCCCAGGCGCGGCATCGCCAGCGGAACCCCGAGCAGCGGCGCCTGCGTGAACAGGGTTTCCGCGGGCTGGTCCCAGGCGTGCAGCGCGAGGCTGAACGTGCCCCAGTGCACGGGCAGAAAGACGCCGCTGCCCAGCAGCTTGTAGGCCTTCAGCGCGTTGTCGGGGCCGAGGTGGATGTCGCCCCACGATGGGTGATAGGCGCCGACTTCCATCAGCACCAGATCAAACGGCCCCAGGCGTTCGGCAATGGCCGCGTATTCGGCCGTGAGGCCGGTGTCGCCGCTGAAGAAGACCTTGTGGCGCGCCGATTCGATGACCATCGACGACCACAGTGTCGCGTTGCGATCCTTCAGCCCGCGGCCCGAGAAGTGCTGCGACGGTGCCGCGCTGATGCGCAACTCGGCGCCCGGCAGCGCGAAGCTTTCCCACCAGTCGAGCTCGTGGATCAACTCCGGCCGCACGCCGAAGAGTTCGAGATGCGCGCCGACACCGAGCGAGGTGACGAAGGGCACGCCGGTGCCCGCGAGTTCGCGCACCGTGGGGTAGTCGAGATGGTCGTAGTGGTCGTGCGACAGCACCACGAGGTCGATGTGCGGCATCTTGCGCAGCGCCACCGGCACCGGCTGGAAGCGCTTCGGGCCGGCCAGCCGCGACGGCGATGCGCGCGGACCCCAGACGGGGTCGGTCAGCACACGCAGGCCGTCGATCTCGATCAGCACCGTGGAATGGCCGAGCCAGGTGGCGCGCAGTCCGCTGGCCGGGGGCTTCTCCCATGCGTCCAGCGGGTTCAGCGAAGGCAGCGGGCCGCGCGGCACGCGGCGTGTGCCGCCGCAGAGAAACTCGCTCAGGCTCGGGCGCGGCGCGCTCGTGTCACGCAGTCCCGGCGGGATCGGAAATTGATTGCGGAAGCCGTCGCCGACCCAACGCGGCGAGGCCTGCATGCGTTCCAGTCGGGCGCCTTCGGCCCGCTTGCCCAGAGATTTCATCGAACGTTCTTGCCACTGTGACAACGGCCACCAGTATGCCCATCGGCGAAATCGCGACCTGGCCAATGGTTCTTAAGTATTCAGCGTTTTCGTCGAAACACAGGACAGCCCGGCCGGGCGCGGCTGCCCTTGCCTTGTCGGCCGCTGCACAGGCTTGCAAAGGACCGACATTTCATGGCTCATCCCCGACTGCATTCATCGCTCGCGCGCGGGTTCGCGGCGTTGTGCCTGGCCGCGCCGGCGGCGTACGCGAGCGCCGACGAGATCAGCACCGACCGGCCCGATTTCGTCGAGTCGAGCGCCGTCGTCGGCAAGGGTCGTTTCCAGATCGAAACCTCGCTCGCCGGGGAGCGCGACAAGGCAGGCGGCGCGACGAGCCGCAGCATGACGACGCCGACCCTGCTGCGCTGGGGCGTCAGCGATGCGCTCGAACTGCGGCTCGAAACCGACGGCGCGGTGCGTGCGCGCAGCGACGACGCGGCCAGCGGCGCGAGCGTCAGAACCCACGGCTCGTCGGACGTTGCGCTGGGCATCAAATGGCACCTGCGCGATGGCGACGAAAAGACCGGTGCGCCGGCGATGGCGTGGTTGCTGCACGCCGACATCGACAGCGGCTCGGCGCCGTTTCGCGGCCAGGGTGTGCGGCCGTCGCTGCGCATGGTTGCCGAATGGGAACTGCCGGGCGATGTCTCGGTCGGCGTGATGCCGGGCCTGATGGGCGACCGCAGCGACGACGGCAGGCATTTCGTGGCCGGCATCGCCGCCGTCACCGTCTCGAAGGGCTGGAGCGACAAATGGCGCAGCTTCGCCGAACTGGCCGGCGAGCGGCTGGCGAGCAAGCGCAACGGCGGCTCGCTCGTCAGCGTCGACGTCGGCGCGACCTATCTCGTCAACGACAACCTGCAGCTCGACAGCGCGCTGTCGTTCGGCGCCACACGCCAGACGCCCGACCTGGCGTGGACCGTGGGCGTCTCGGTGCGCTTCTGACGCCGCATTCCACCATCTCACCGGATCCCGACCATGATTCTTCGACTCAGCATCCGCCACCGCCTGCTCGGGCTCAGTCTCACCGGCCTGACCTTCGTCGTGCTGCTGGGCGTCGTGGGCTACGGCGCGACCGGCAAGCTCTCCGCCGCGCGCGACAACATCACCGCCAACGTCAGCGCGCTGAAGGCGCAGATGTCGGCCGACATGATGCACGACGCGCTGCGCGGCGATGTGTTGCGCGCGCTGCTGGCGGGTTTGCACAAAGACGCCGGGGCGCAAGCCGACATCGTGAAGGACTTGTCCGAACACGGGCAGACCTTCCGCAACGAGTTGAAGGCCCTGGCCGCATCGCCGCTGAGCGACGAGGCGCGCCAGGCCACGGTGCGGCTGGCGCCGGCCCTGGACGCCTACCTGGCCGGTGCCACCGAGGTGGTGGGCCTGGCCTGGACGGACACCGCGGCGGCCGACGCGAAGCTGCCGGCGTTCCAGCAGTCGTTCGAGGTGCTGGAAAAGCAGATGAGCGCGCTTGACGAGCTGCTCGAGGCGAGCGCGAAGTCGGTGCGCGACGACAGCGAAGCCGTCACGCTGCGCGCCCGGCAGTTGATCATCGCCTCGGCGCTCGCCGCCGCGATCGTGCTCTTCGTCGTCGGCATCTGGATCGGCCGCAGCGTGACACGACCGCTGGCCAGCGCCGCCCGCCTGGCGCGCGCCGTGGCCGAAGGCGATCTGCGCACACGCATCGAGGCCGAAGGCAACGATGAGATCGGCGCGCTGACGCGGGCGATGGCGACGATGAACGACAACCTGGCGCGTGTGGTGGGCTCGGTGCGCGACAGCAGCGATTCGATCGCCACCGGCACCGCCGAGATCGTCAGCGGCAACACCGACCTCTGCCAGCGCACCGAACGCCAGGCCGCGAGCGTGCAGCAGACGGCGTCGTCGATGTCCGAGATCACCGACACCGTGAAGAACAGCGCCGACTCCGCGCGCCAGGCCCATGTGCTGGCCGCCAACGCGAGCCAGGCCGCCAGCCAGGGCGGCGAGGTGATCGGCCGCGTGGTGGCGACGATGGGGCAGATCAGCCAATCGTCGGGCCGCATCGCCGACATCATCGGCGTCATCGACAGCATTGCGTTCCAGACCAACATCCTGGCGCTGAACGCGGCGGTGGAAGCCGCGCGTGCGGGGGAACAAGGGCGCGGTTTTGCCGTCGTCGCGAGCGAGGTGCGCGCGCTGGCGCAGCGTTCGGCGGGCGCCGCGCGCGAGATCAAGGCCTTGATCGGCACCAGCGTCGAGCAGGTCGAAGTCGGCTCACGCCTGGTCGGCGACGCTGGCAACTCGATCGCCGACATCGTCGGCCAGGTGCGCCGCGTCAGCGACCTGCTCGCAGAGATCAGCCAGACGACGCAGGCGCAAAGCGGCGGCATCGCCCAGGTCAACCAGGCCGTCGGCGAGATCGACCGCACGACGCAGCAGAACGCGGCCGTTGTCGAGCAGACCGCGGCGGCGGCCGAAAGCCTGCAGCAGCAGGCGCGCGCGCTCGTCGACGCGGTCAGCGGTTTCAAGCTCGCCGCGGCTTGAAGCCTGAAAGAGGCCGCGCGCCGGCTCGGCGTTTCAGCGCGGCAGCGGGTTCGAGACGCCGGCGGCCACCAGGCCGGCCGGCACGTGGCGGGCGGCATTCTCGATGTGGCCGGTCTGGTCGTCGAAGAAAAAATCGGGCTCGAACTCACGCAGGAACTCACCCTTCGCGAGACCGCCCAGGAACATCGCCTCGTCGACCTCGATGCGCCAGTCCATCAGCGTGCGGATGGCGCGCTCGTGCGCCGGTGCGCTGCGCGCGGTGACGAGCGCGGTGCGCACGCGCATGCGCGCGCCGCCGGCGCGCTGCAGCCGGTGCAGCGCTTCGAGCAAGGGTTTGAACGGCCCGGGCGCCAGCGGCGTGGCCGAGTGGTCGCGCTCGTGGCTCTGGAAGGCTACCAGGCCGTCGCGCTGGAAGACCCGTTCGGCCTCGTCGGAGAACAGTACCGCGTCGCCGTCGAAGGCGATGCGCACCTCGTCGGGGTGGCTGTCGCCAGCGCGTTTGCTGTGCGGCAAGACACGCGCGGCCGGCACGCCGGCTTCGAGCGCCGAGCGCACGTCGGCGTCGTTCGTCGACAGGAACAGGTTGGCCGCCAGCGGACGCAGGTAGCGCCACGGGCTTTCGCCGCGCGTGAACACGCCGCGCTGGATGGGCAGCCCGTAGTGCTGGGCCGAGCGGAAGACGCGCATGCCGGACACCGGGTCGTTGCGCGACAGGATCACCACTTCCACATGCGGCAGCGTCTCGTTGAACGCGAGCAGCTTGTGCACGAGCGAAAACGCGACGCCGGGCCGCGCCGGGGCGTCCAGCCGCTGGAGCTGAAGCTGCATGTAGGCACGGTCGTCGCTGCCTTCGAAGACGCGGTTCTCTTCCTCGAAGTCGAACAGCGCCCGCGACGAGATCGCAACGACGAGCTGGCCGTCCAGGGTGATGGGCATGCGGGGCATGATAGCGAGCGCACCAAGTCACAATGCGCGTTGTCGGATGCGGCGAGGGACACGACGGATGAAGCGAATGCAGCGGATGCGGCCGGCGCGGCGACCCCGGCATACGCGGTGCATGGCGGTGGCGGGCGCGCTGGGCTCGCTGGCCGGGAGCCTGCTGGCCTGCGCCGCGTGGGCCGGCCCGGCGCGCGAACAAGGCGTCGCGCAGCTCGACATCAGCGCCGAGCCGCGCGGCGTGACGCTGCAGCTCGAGATGCCGCTGCAGGCCGCGCTCGGCTTCGAACATCCGCCGCGCAACGATGACGAGCGCCAGCAGGCCGAAAGCGCGGTGACGCGGCTGCGCACCCCGGGCGCGCTGTTCCGCATCGACCCCGCAGCGCATTGCACGCCGGGCCGCGTCGATCTGCAGTCAGCCGCGCTGGGCCTTGGCGCCGCAGCCGGCAACGAAGCCGGCGTACTGCGCGCCAGCTACGAGTTCGACTGCAAAAACGGCTATGGCGCCGGCTTCGTCCACATCGGCCTCTTCGAGTTCTTCCCGCGGCTGCAGCGTGTGGATGTGCAGACCACCACCCGCCGCGGCCAGCTTCAGGCGCACCTGAAGCGCCCGGTGACGCGGGTGCCGCTGGCGCGATGAAGCTCGAATCCGAATCCGACAGCGCGTCCGCCGGCCCGCAGCCGAGCGCGACACCGGCCCCACGCCTGGCGGGGCTCAAGCCCACCGACCTCACGCGCACCCTGTTTGCGGTGCTGTTCATGACGGCGTTGATCGCGGCGTCGCTGTGGATCCTGCGTCCCTTCATCGCGCCCGGCATCTGGGCCGTCACCGTCGTCATCGCCACCTGGCCGCTGATGCGCCGCGTGCAGCAGCGGCTGTGGGGGCGGCGCTGGCCGGCGGTGGTGGTGATGACGCTCGGGCTGCTGTTGCTGTTCGTGGTGCCGCTGGCGCTGGCGGTGCTGACGATCGTCAACAACGCCGACCACATTGCCGATGGTGTGCGCATGGTCACGCAGTGGCGCGTGCCGGCCGCGCCTCCGCGCTGGCTCGCCGACCTGCCTTTTGTCGGCGACAAGGTGGCCGAGGCCTGGGTGCATGCCGCGGCCGCCGGCGTCGAAGGCGTGTTGTCCCGCGTGCAGCCCTATGCCGGCAACCTGACACGCTGGCTCGTGGCCGAGATCGGTGGCATCGGCTTCCTGCTGCTGCAGTTCATGCTGACGGTGGCGATTGCCGGCGTGCTGTACGCCGGCGGTGAGCACGCGGCGGTGGCGGTGCGGCGTTTTGCGCGTCGGCTCGACGGCGAGCGCGGCGAAAGCGTCGTCAGGCTGGCGGCCGACGCGGTGCGCGGTGTCGCGCTCGGCGTTGGCGTCACCGCTGTCGTGCAGGCGGTGCTGGGCGGCGCCGGGCTGGCGCTGGCCGGCGTGCCGCTGGCCGGGCTGCTGACGGCCGTGATGTTCATGCTGTGCATCGCGCAGATCGGCGCGCTGCCGGTGCTGGTGCCGGCGACGATCTGGGTCTTCTGGCACGGCCACACCGGCTGGGGCGTCTTTCTCGTCGTCTGGTCCAGCGTGGTGGGCACGCTGGACAACTTCCTGCGCCCGGTGCTGATCCGCCTTGGCGCCGACCTGCCGCTGCTGCTGATCTTCGCCGGCGTCATCGGCGGTCTGCTGGCGTTCGGCCTCGTCGGCATCTTCGTCGGTCCGGTGCTGCTGGCGGTGGCCTATACGCTGCTGGAAACCTGGATGGACGAAGGCGAAACACCGGACACCTGAACGCTACTGCATGAAGCCGATCGGCCCGCGCTTGGTCTGCGGGCCCGGCAGGTCGCACAGCTCGACGCTGCAGCGGCCATCCAGCCGCGCATTGCCGAAGGCCGTCATCCAGGCGCGACGCATCTCGCGCGGCGCCAGCGCGGCCAGCCGTTCGAGCACGGCGTCGGGGGGTGCGTCGTCGAAGCGGCGACCCCAGTCGTGCTCGGCGCGCAGCCCGCGGTACAGGCGCAGCGCGATCGCGCGCGCGGCGTCGGCGTCGGGCGCCTGAACCTCGAACACGTTCATGCGGTTGAGGATGGGCTCGGGAATCGCGCGCTCGTCGTTCGCGGTGGCGACCCAGATGACCTGGCTGGCGTCGATGGCGACCTCGGCGAATTCGTCGGTGAAGCATTGCGCGGTGTCGTGTTCGAGCAGGCTGTACAGCGCGCCCAGCGGGTCGTAGGCATGTTCACCGCGCGCCTTGTCGATCTCGTCGACCACCATCAGGGGGTTCGCGTACTGGCCGTCGACCAGCGTTTCGAACACCTTGCCCGGGCGCGCGCCCTTCCATTGGCTGGACGCGCCGCTGAGCACCCAGCCGGCGGTGAGCGAACTCATCGAAATGAACCCCATGCCGGTGCCCAGCAACTGCGCGATCTCGCGCGCGAAATGCGTCTTGCCGATGCCTGGCGGGCCGAGCAGCAGCATCGGCGTGATCTCCAGCGCGTCGCGGCTGTCCTGGCACAGCGCGAGCTGGCGCCGCACTTCGTCGAGCACGTCGGTGAAGTTGGGCAACTCGTCGTAAAGGTGGTCCATGGCGGGCAGGCCCGATGGCTTGACCTGGAAACGCTCGGCGCCTTTTTCGAGCATGCGTTCGTAGGTGCTGCGCAGCGATTCATGCTCCTTGGCGGGCAGCCGCGTCAGACGGCTCTCGACGTCGCCCAGCCGGTACAGGCTGCGCATCTGCGCAATCGGGATGCGGCCGCGGGCACCAGACAGCGGAACCAGATCGTGCGAAGACGCCATGCGAAACCTCCATACAGCCACCGCGCAGACTTCATTCAACCAGACGGGCGGGCGCCCCAAGCGTGCAATCAGCGGCGGAAAGTCACGCCATTCGGCTGCCGGTATTCAGTCGGTTTCCGCGCTGCCGATACATCTGAAACATATTTGCCACGCAACTGACTCGCCGGCGCAACGTCCGTCCGCCAAAGTGGGGATTGGCGAAATCGAGGTGATCGCTCACAGTGGAGCTCGTGATGGTCCAGCCCCAAATCTTGTCGCTGCACGACATGCCGGCACAGCCCGATGATCGGGGCACTTCCGAGCGCGCGGCCGAACAGCCTTGTTATCGCAGCGAGGCCTTCGCGGAAGACCTGCCCGGCGCCGAAGCCGCCATGGTCGCGGCACCGCGGCCCGCCAAGACGCTGCTGCTGTGGGTGACGCCGTTCGTTGCGGCCGTGTGCGGCGGCCTGCTCACGCTGTTCGGCGTGGTCGCCTGAACGCAGCCTGACGCGCGCCGGCAGCGGCGCCGCTCAGCAGTTCATTTGACCCACGAATTGAGCTGGATGATCGGCAGCAGCACCGCCAGCACGATCACCATCACCACCACGCCCATGCCCACGATGAGCAGCGGCTCGAGGATGGTTGCCACCGCGAGCGAGCGACGCTGCACTTCGGCGGCCATCTGGCGCGCGGCGCGGCCCAGCATCGCCGGCAGCTCGCCGGTCTGCTCGCCCAGGCGCGCGAACATCGCCAGCAGCCCCGGGAAGCGTTTCTTGCCGGCCAGCGCACTGGCCAGCGGCGCGCCTTCGCGCACCTGCACCAGCGCATCGAGCGCGTCGCTGCGCATCGCCCGGTTGCCCAGTGTTTCGGCCGCCGCCTGCAGGGCCTTGAGGATGGGCACGCCGGCGCTGGCCAGCATCGCCAGCGTGCCGGCGAAACGCGCGGCGTTGTAGCCACGCAGCAGGCGGCCGATGAGCGGCAGCGTCAGGAAGGCGGCATCGCTGCGTTCGCGAAATGCCGCCGTGCGGCGCGCCGTGATGAAGCCGCCGATGCCGCCAATCACCACCAGTGCCACGAGCCAACCCCAACTGCGCACGAACGCGCTGACGGCCAGCATCGCCACCGTCAGAAAGGGCAATGCACGTTTGGAGCTGACGAACACCGATGCGACCTGCGGCACGACGTAGGTGACGAGGAAGGTGACGATGATGATCGCGATGCCCGAGACGATGGCCGGGTACAGCATCGCGCCGATCAGCTTCGAACGCAGCGTCTGGCGATCTTCCAGATCGTCGGCCAGGCGTTCGAGCACCGGGCCGAGCGCACCGCTTTGTTCGCCGGCCGAGATCACGGCGCGGTAGACCTCGTCGAACTCGCGCGGCGCGGTGGCCAGTGCGCGCGCGAACGGGCTGCCTGCGTTGACCTCGCTGCGCAGGTGCGCCACCAGTTCACGCTGGCGCGGTTCATCGGCTTCGTCGGCCAGTGCTGTCAGCGCCCGTTCCAGCGGCAGCCCCGAGCCCACCAGGCCGGCAAGCTGGCGCGTCCACACCGCCAGCCCGGTGCTGCCGAAGACACGACGCGTGAAGCGCGGCGCGCCGCCGTCGCCGCTGGCCGCGGTGACCGGCGCCACGCTCAGTGGCACGAGCGCGCGCGCGCGCAACTGCGAACGCGCGGCCTTCGCGTTGTCGGCATCGAGCAGACCCGTCTGCGACTTGCCCGCCGCGTCCAGCGCTTCGAAACGGTAGGCTGGCATCAGCAGCCCGCCACGAAGGCCAACGGACCAAGTTTGCCGCCACGGATCCGGCTCCGCCGCTCCGTCAGCGCGCGGCCGCCCTGGGGCACTGCGAGCACCGGCGAGTTCGTGGGCACCATCAATCCCGTGTCACCCGGATGACCTCTTCGAACGACGTGATGCCTTCCTGCACCAGCCGCTCACCGTCCTCGCGCATCGAGCGCAGGCCTCCGGCGCGTGCCGCCGCCACCAGATCGTGCTCGGCGGCGCGGTTGTGGATCAGCGCCTGCACCGCTTCGTCGACGACCATCAGCTCATAGACACCGGTGCGGCCCTTGTAGCCGGTGTGGCTGCACTTGTCGCAGCCGACCGGGCGCCAGAGGCCGGCAGCGTCTTGCTTGCGGCAGAAGGGGCACAGCTTGCGCACCAGGCGTTGCGCCTGCACGCCCAGCAGTGTGCTCGACAGCAGAAAGGGCTCGACGCCCATGTCGATGAGCCGTGTCACGCTGCTCGGCGCGTCGTTGGTGTGCACGGTGGCGAGCACGAGGTGGCCGGTAAGCGAGGCCTGGATCGCGATCTGCGCCGTTTCATGGTCGCGGATCTCGCCGATCATGATGACGTCCGGATCCTGGCGCAGGATCGCGCGCAGCGCCTTCGCGAAGCTGAGGTCGATCTTCGGGTTGACCTGTGTCTGGCCGATGCCCGCGAGCTCGTATTCCACCGGGTCTTCCACCGTCAGCACGTTGGTGGTGCTGGTGTCGATGCGGCCCAGCGACGCATACAGCGTGGTCGTCTTGCCCGAGCCGGTGGGGCCGGTGACGAGCACGATGCCGTGCGGCTGCTGGATCAGGCGGTCGAACGAGCGCAGCACCTCGCCGCTCATGCCCAGCCCTTCGAGCGTGAACTTCGATTCGGTCTTGTCGAGCAGTCGCAGCACCGCGCGTTCGCCGTGCGACGACGGCAGCGTGGAGACGCGCACGTCGATCGCGCGGCCGCCGATGCGCAGCGAGATGCGGCCGTCCTGCGGCAGGCGCTTTTCGGCGATGTCGAGCTCGGCCATGATCTTCAGGCGCGAGATCAGCGCCGCGTGCAGCGCCTTGTTGGGCTGCACCACCTCGCGCAGCGTGCCGTCGACGCGAAAGCGCACCGAGCTGCTGCGTTCATAGGGTTCGATGTGAATGTCGCTCGCGCCGTCCTTCGCGGCCTGCGTCAGCAGCGCGTTGAGCATGCGGATGATGGGCGCGTCATCGGCGGCTTCCAGCAGGTCGGCCACCGCCGGCAGCTCCTGCATCATGCGGCTCAGGTCGACGCCGCTTTCGACCTCGCCGATCACCGCCGCCGCGCTGCTTTCGCCGCCGGCATAGGCCGACGCGATGCGCTGCACCAGCGTGCTGCCGGCCTCGCGCTCGAAGGCGCTGACGTCGAACAGCCGCGTCACCTCGGACAGTGCGGCGGCAGGCGTGGTTTCGGCGGCCCACAGCACGAGTTGCTGGCCGTCGTCTTCGAGCAGCAGCGTGTTCGCCTTGGCGAACGCGTAGGGCAGCGGGTGGCGGGTCGCCATGTCAGGGCATGTCCGGTTCGGCGGGGTTCGGCCCTTTGGGCCGCGTCGCGGGCTGCGACGGTGTCAGGTGCGGCAGCACCGGTGCCTCCTTGATCGGCAGCACGATGCTCGGCGTCGGCTGAGTCTGCGTCTGCACGCCGCGCATCTGCTCGTAGCGTTCGCTCGAGAACTTGTTGGTGCTGTCGGCGTCGCGCATCACGATCGGGCGCAGGAAGACCATCAGGTTGGTGCGCTTTTTCTCGCGCGTTTCGCTGCGGAACAGGCCGCCGATGAAGGGCAGGTCGCCGAGCAGCGGAATCTTGGACTTGTTCTCGATGTAGCGGTCTTCGATGAGGCCGCCGAGCACGATGATCTGGCCGTCGTCCACCACCACCTGCGACTCGATCGAACGTTTGCTCGTCGACGGCCCGGCGTTGCTGGTGCCGACGGCCGCGGTGGCCTCGACGGCCGACTGCTCTTGATAGATCGTCATGCGCACGCTGCCGCCTTCGCCGATCTGCGGCCGGATGCGCAGCGTGATGCCGACGTCCTTGCGTTCGATGGTCTGGAACGGGCTGCTCGTCGAGGTGCCGGTGTTGGTGTACTGGCCGGTGATGAAGGGCACGTTTTCGCCGACCACGATCTTCGCTTCCTCGTTGTCGAGCGTGATCAGGTTCGGCGTCGAGATGATGTTGGTGTTGCCCTGCGACTGCAGCGCGCGCGCGATCGCCGCCAGCGCGTAGGTGCCGCCGTAGTTGCGCAGCAGGCCGACGTTCAGGCCTTCGCCGATGCTGATGTTGCCGCTGGCTGCACCGCCGCCGGCCAGCGCGCCGGACAGCGAGACGATGTTGGAGCCGCCGGTGGAGAAATTGGTGCCGGCGAACAGGCCGGTCTTGTCGCCGCTGTGGCCCAGCAGCCCCTGCCACTGGAAGCCGAAGTCGGCGGCGTCGCCGCCGCTGACCTCGACGATCATGCTCTCGATGTAGACCTGGGCGCGCCGCTGATCGAGCTGGTCGATCATCGTGCGCACCTGGCGGTACAGCGGCTCGGGCGCGGTGATGATGAGCGAATTGGTGGCCGGGTCGGCCTGGATGAAGCCGCCGGTCGTGGGCTCGCCCGACGACGCCAGCGGCGCGGTGGCCTGCGACGATGCGCCGCCGCTTTGCCCGCTGACGCCGGTCGGGTTGCTGGAGCTGGGCGTGCTGTTGCTTGCCGTCGACAGGCCGCTGCTGGTGGTGCTGCCGCTGCTGCCGCCGCTCGACGGGTTGAACGATGCCCGCAGCACGCTGGCGAGCTTCACGGCGTCGGCGTTTTTCAGATGCACCACCCACAGGCCGCCGGCCGGGCCGACGCCGGCAGTGGGCTGGTCGAGCTTGGCGATGATGCCGCGCACCGACGCCATGCGCGCGGCATTCGGCGCGCGCACGATGAGCGAGTTGCTGCGGCCGTCGGCGATTACCGTCACCGCGCCCGCCGCCGCCACCGCGCCGGGCACGCCGATGGTGGGGCCTTCCTGTGCCAGCTTCTGCACCAGCGGCGCCAGGTCGGCCGCCACCGCGTGGCGCAGCGCCACCACCTCGAGATCGGCCGCCGCCGGCTGGTCGAGCGCGGCGATGATGCGCGCGATGCGGGCCAGGTTGTCGGCGTAGTCGGTGATGACGAGCGCGTTGCTGCTCGGGTTGGCGCTGATGATGTTGTTGGCGCTGATCAGCGGCCGCAGCACCGCCACCAGATTGTTCGGGCTCTCATAACGAAGCTGGAAGATCTGCGTGATGATCTGATCGCCGCGCACGCCCACGTCGCCCACCGAGACCGTGCCCGTCTGCACCTTCGCATCGGCTTCGGGCACCAGTTTCAGCAGGCCGCCGCTCTCGACGATCGCAAAGCCCAGGCCGCGCAGTGCCGAGATGTAGCTCTGATAGGCCTGCGCCACGCTCTGCGGCTGCTCGCTGTAGACCGTGATCTGGCCCTTCACGCGCGGGTCGACGATGATCTGGCGCCCGATCATGGCCGAGAACGCACGCGACACCGCCTCGATGTCGGCGTTGACGAAGTTCACCGTCACCGGCGCGCGCGATTTCTGCGCGAACACCGGCGGCGAGGCCAGGCTGCTGGCAACGGCCAGGCACAGGGCGAGGGTGAGTTGGCGCGGGGGATTCATGCTCATCCGATCGAGAGGACGGCCACCGCGCCATGACGGCGGCCAATGATGTTCAGGAGGTTGTTCAACGCGTTTTCGGAGCCCGCGTCGGCACGCGCCTCGCCACGGAAGCGCACGCCGCCGGCGGTGAACTGGCCGCTGCCGCTCAGGCGCAGCGGGCCGGCCAGCGTGGACAGCACGAGCTTCGTGATGGCGCCGCCGGTCAGGTCGAGCCGATAGCTGCCCAGCGTGGGCAGCGTCGTCACCGGCGACGACATCTCATCCATCACCAGCGCCGCGCTGCCGCCGAGCAGCCAGCGACCGCGCGCGGTTTCGAACTCGAGGCCGTTCGCGCTGCTCAGCCTCAGCGTGCCGGCGAGTTGCATCGTATTGAACGGCGTGCCCAGTCCGATCAGCCACGCCGCCGGCCATTGGCCCACGACGCCGGTGCTGGGCGGCAGCGTGAGCTTCAGCGTGCCCAGCCCGGGCCGCACGCGCAGTTGCAGCTCACCCTGGATGCAGCAGGCCTGACGTGCATGAACCGTGAGTGCCGGGCCGCCCGTGCCCAGATGCAGCCCCAGCGACCACGCGAGCCGCCCCGGCAGGGCGCTGGCATCGCGGCTGCCCGGGCCGCCGGTGAGCACCGGCACCGCGCTGCCCGACCAGATGCTGCCGCGCGCGTCGGCCAGCAGCAGGTGCTGATCGGTGGCCGACGCCACCGCACGCGCCAGCCACGCCGCGGGCGCAAAACACAGCAGCGCCAGCAGCGCACCGACGGCAACGCCGATGAGCGCGATGCGCGTCGGCACGCGTTCGACGACGGACCTCAAGTGCCACCCCCGACGCTGACGATGATGCTGCCGTTGTAGCCGCTGCCGCCACGCGCCAGCGTCGCCTCGACGGGGCGCGCGCGCGCGCCCGAGCGCGCCTCGGCGAGCCAGCCGCGCAATTGCTCGGTGCTGGCGCCGGTGAGCGTGAGCACCGCGCGGTCGCCCTGCACGCTCAGGCGAGCGTTGTCGCCCAGGCGTTCGCTGGCCGCCTTCAGTGCCGCGATCGCCTGCACACTGTTGACCGGCGGCGTCGCCCGCAACTCGGCCACCTCGCCGGCCAGGCGCTGCATGCCCTGCAACTGGGCGTCGAGTGCATCGAGCTGCGCCGGCGCCGCGCGCACGACGCGCCAGGCCGGCTGCACCGCGATCGCGAACACGAGGTACAGCAGCAGCAGCGTGACGCCGACGCCGACGAGCCGCCGTTCGCGCTGGCCAAGCGATGTCCACCACACCTTCACCGGTGCGAACGTCGCGCTGTTCATGCGGCTTCCCGGGTGCCGGCAGCCACGGCCGCTCGGCTGAGCGTGACGTGGCCGTCGGCCATCTGGACGTCGAAGCCCGCCGGGCGCAGGCGGTCCCGGAACTGCGCGATCTGGGCCTCACCCCAGCCGGGCGCGGCGAGCGTCAGGTGGCCGGTCTCGAAGCGCAGCGTCTGCACCGCGCCCTGGCCGTCGGGCCAGGCGGCGGCGGCGGCGGCGAGCAAGACCTCGAGGTCGCCATCGCCGGGGCGGCCGGCGGCGGTGCGCAGCGCCTCGGTCTGACGCCGCATCTGCAGCGGCGGGTCGATGACGGCGCGCACGCCGGGGTGGCTGCTGCGCAGCAGTGCCGTCATCGCGGCGCGGCGTTCGGCGAGCGCGTGTTGCTGATGCCAGGCCCAGAGATTGAGGCCCAGGATCTGGACCGCGGCCAGCGCCGCGAGGCCGAAGCGCGCCTGGCGCCAGGCTGGGCTGAGAAAGCGCCGCCACGCGTCGCGCAGCACCTGGGTGCCGCGGTGGCGCGGCGCGAGGTCGAACTGGCGCAGGTTCCACGCCGAGGCCGCGGCCTGCAGCGTGCGTTCGGCATCGCCGAGCACCGTCACCGGCGCGCCCAGCCAGCGTTCGGCGGCCGTCGCGGCGGCCGGCGTGGCGGTCCAGCGCACCGTGCCTTCGGCCGGCAGCAGCGCGCGCGCCAGCGTGCCGTCGATGCGCACGCAGGCTGCGGCGTCGGCATGCACGAGCGCCAGCATCGGCGCCGCATCCACGCTGCCGTCGCTGAAAAAATGGCCGCTGGCCTCGCCGCCGGGCGCGCTGGCCGGCAGCACCCGGTCGATGCTGCGGCCGCCGACTTCCAGTTCGGCCAGCGTCGCCTGCAGCCAGGTCTTGTGCACCACCGCGATCCAGCTCGGCTGACCCACCGCGGCCTGCGGCGCGACGGCGAAGTGCACGGCCTCGTCGTCATCGAGCAGCGCTTCTTCCATCACGCCGGCGAGTGCGGCGCGCAATCGCGCCGCCGGTGCGCGCGGCAGCGTCACGCGATGCCAGGCGACGTCGGCGTCGGCCAGCACCGCCACCACGGTGTCGGCGCGCGGCAGCAGCGCCGGTGCACAGCGGCCCGCTGCGACGATGGCGCGGCCGTCGCCGCTGACGACGTAGTCGAACTCCGCTGCCGGCCGCGCCGGTGCGTCGACCGCGCCACGCGAGATCAGGCGCGCGCGGGCGGGAATCTGGATCACGAGCACAGGCATGGCTGTATTGTCACAGGCGTCGTGAACGGCTTGTTGCGGGCACGCGGATCATGGCGTCAAAGGCGCGGAACCCTGCACGGCGTGACGTTCGCGTTGCAGCGCCACGACGTCGGGGCCGCGGTTGGTGTTTCGACGCACCACCAGCGTGTGCTCCTCGAGGGCGCGGTCGTCCAGGCGCAGGCGACCGAAGACCTCGAAGTAGCTGCTGCGAACGTCGACCCGCGTTTCGTCGGGCGTCAGGTTCTCCGGCAACTCCTTGCTCAGTTCGGCGATCGTGCGAAACGGCGACTTCTGGCGCACCTGCACCAGGTGTTCGGCGGTGCCGAGATCGATGCCGACGATGGCGGCCAGCAGCACTTCGCGCGGCGCCGTGTTGACGTTGATCTTGGTGCGCTCGGGCAGCAGCGTGACGTAGGCCTTCAGCTTGTCGAGCGTGGCTTTGTCCAGGCCCAGCCAGACGAGGTCGGCCATGCGGGTGGGCGCCAGCGGCGGCCCGCCGGTTTCGCCGTCGCCCTGGCCCGAGCGCGCCTGATGCAGGCCTTCGGCGATCAAGGCCTCGGTGCCGCTGGGCACGCCGATGGCGTCGCACAACTGGCTCAGCGCCTGCTCTTCGGCGGGGATCTTTTCGTTCTTCTCGTCGAGCAGGTTGAACAGGTTGTAGCGCGACTGGGCGTCGACGATGTGGCCCGACAGGAAGGCGTCCAGGCCTTCGGTGTCGGCGTTGTTGTTCTGGTCGGCGGCAAGCAGGCTGGACAGGCGCGCCTCGCCGAGTTCCTGCGCCCACGGTTCGCCGAGATCGTCGACCGCGTTCGCGCGCGCGTCCTCACGCAGGATGAGGCGCGAGAAGTCGAGCCCGGCACTGAGGATCCACTCGGCCTGCGCACGCGCACGCTGAGCCGCTTCGAGCTCGACGCTGCGCGACTGCTGCCACACCATGCCGGCGGCGAGCGTGGCCACCAGCGTCAGGATGATCATCGCCAGCAGCAGCGCAGCGCCGCGCTGCTGCGGGCGGGCGGCGTGACGCCGCCTCATCGCGGGCCGAGCGCGATGTCGCGCGTGAGGGTGTTGCCGGCGATGTTGACGACCAGGCGCACGCCGTCGGGCAGTTGTTCCTGCACATGGACGCCGAGCACGACGGGCGCCGCCGGAGCGCCCGGCGCGGACCCTGCAGGTGCCGGCGCCGCAACGGTGGCCGCGGTGTCGCCGCTGGACTGCGCATTGGTCCACGCATTGCCACGGTAGTAGTAGAGCTGCCAGTCGCTGACGTCGCCGAGCAGCGACAACTGTTCGGGTTCATTGCCCAGAAGCTGCTGCGCGCGCAGCCAGGCCTGCTGCAGCGGCGCCACGTGCGTGACCACAGGGCTCACCCAGCGCTGCCAGGTGCCGCCGCGCAGCGACCACGCAACGATCGCCACGCCGCCGTTGATCGAGCGCGTGAGCAGCAGCGTCTGGCCATCAAAGCGCAGCGGCGGCACGACGGCGGTGTCGCGCAGCGCGTCGAGGTCCTGCGCCCATTGCGCGAGGATGGTGTTGAGCCGCGCCGCGCGGTCCACCGCCGCCTGGCTGCCGTCACGCGCGCGCACCATGCCGTCGAGCCCGCGCCAGGCCAGACCCGCCAGCACGGCCATGATCGCCAGCGCCACCAGCACCTCGACGAGCGTGAAGCCGCGCTGCAGCCGCCGCGGCACCGGCTCCGCGGAGCTGCCGGCGGTGCCGAAGGCATTGCGGGGGCGGGCCATGGCGTCAGTAGCGCGGGAAGATCGACGTCAGCGTCAGCAGCGGCACACCGCTGTCGCTGCTGACCACCGCGTCGACGCGGCGGAAGTTCGGATTGAAGGTCGGCCGCGTCTGCACCTGGACCCGGTAGCTGCGGCCGAGTTCGTCGCAACTGCTGTCGGCGTCACCGATGCCCGGAAACTGGTGCGCCAGGCGCAGCCCGGTGAGCTGGTTCTCGGCGCACCACTGGGCCGCGCTGACCTCGGCCAGGCGCTCGGCGTTGCGCGTCAGCGCGCCGGTGGCGCGCATGCCCGCACCGAGCGCGACGGCGACGATCGCCAGCGCCACCAGCACCTCGATGAGCGTGAAGCCGCGTGTCTTCACTGCGCCTGCGCTTCTTGCGGCGGCACGACGGCGAACGCCGACAGGCCGTCGCTGGCGATCTCCACGCGCCGGTCATCCAGGCGCAGCACGATGCGCTGCGCCGGCAGGATGGCTTCCGGCCCCAGAGTCACGACCGTGCCGCCGATGATCTGCGCGCTGACGCGCTCGTCGAGCCAGCGCGTGGGCATCTTCAGCCCGGGCGGCAGGCCGACGAAGTGAAAGGGCTCGTCACGCGGCGTTGTGGCCGGAGCCCATAGCGCATCCAGGCCGCCGGCGCGTGCTTCGGTGCGTGCCATCTCGAGCAGCGCCGCCAGGCGCGCGGCGTCGTTGTCCAGCCGTGTCGCGGCCGGATCACGGATGGCCAGCGATACCAGCGCGACGCCGATCGCGATGATGGCCAGCACCACCATCAGCTCGATCAGCGTGAAGCCGCGGCGCGCGCCGCGCGCGGGGCGGGCGTGTGGTGCTTGCCTACTGCCAGGAACCGAGGTCGGCATTCTTGCCTTCACCGCCTGGCTGGCCGTCGGCGCCATAGCTGAAGACGTCGATCTCCCCCTGCACGCCCGGGTTCAGGTACTGGTAGGGGCGGCCCCAGGGGTCGTTCGGCAGCTTGTCGAGATAGGGTTTCCAGTTCGGTGGGATGGGCCCCGCCGTGGGCTTGTGCAGCAGTGCATCGAGCCCTTGCTCGCCGGTCGGATAACGCTGGTTGTCGAGCTTGTACAGCTTGAGCGACTGCATCAGGTTGTTGATGTCGGTGCGCGCCGCGGTGACGCGCGCGTCGTCGGCGCGATCGAGCAGCGTGGGCACGATCAGCGCCGCCATCACGCCCATGATGACGAGCACGACCATGATTTCGATCAGCGTGAAGCCGCGTGCGGCGAACAGGCGGCGCGGATGGCGCAAGTGGGACTTGGGCGTCATGGCTGTGTCGGGGCTCGGGGTACGTCGCGGGGCCTTGAATGATAATCGCCGCATGACGGTACGTTGGGTGGCATTCGGGCTCTGGGCCGCGGTGGCGGCGAGCGCAGTCTATTGGGGTCTGAAGCTTTTTGTACCCGGGCTGGCGGTGCCGGCGCAGACCACGGTCGCGAGCTTGCAGGCCACACCGCGTGGCGATCTCAGCCGGCTGCTCGGCGCCGACGAGGTTCCGGTCGTCGCCGAGGCCGCGCCCGACCCGCGCTTTCATCTCATCGGCGTCGTCGCACCGCGCGCCGCCGGCGCCGCGCGTGAAGGCCTGGCGTTGATCGCGGTCGACGACAAACCGGCGCGTGCCTATCGCGTGGGCGCCGTCGTCGACGGCGATACGGTGCTGCAGGAAGTGCATGCGCGCAGTGTCGCGCTCGGCCCGCGCGACGGGCCGGTCCGCGTGTCGCTCGACATCCCGCCGCCGCCGCCAGCGAGCACCGGCGCGGTGCCGGTGCCGGCACCCTATGTGGCGCCGCCCGCGCTGCCGCCTCGGCCGGCGAACCGCGTTCAGCGCCCCGACGCGACGTCGAAGACGGGGCCGCATGGCGTGCTGCCGACCCGCTGAAGTCTTCAGTAAAGCGGCGGCAGCGAGCCGTCGGGGTTCGGCGCCGACAGCGCTGTGGCGGCACCAGGCCCGCCGTGTTCGTCGAGCAGATCCTGCGGGCGTGACGGGCCGGGGTCTTCGCCATCGGCCACTTCGGTCAGCAATGCGGCAGCACTCCTGACGAGCGGCCAGGCCAGCGTGGCGCCGGTACCGTCCATGCTGTCCAGACCCAGTTCCAGCAGGGCCGAGGCGTGGAACAGGTTCAGCGCCTGATCCAGTCCACGATGGCTGTGGCTGCGACAGAACACGCAGTAGTCGGTGACGGGCTGCGCGATGCGCGCCGCCAGCATCAGGGCCGCGCAAGCAGGCAGGCCGTCGACCATCAGCAGGTGGTGCTTGCTGGCCGCCATCAGCATCACGCCGACCATCACCGCGACTTCGAAACCACCAAACGCTGCCAGCACCTCGACCGGGTCGACCACGTCGCGGTGGCGGCCCTGTGCGCCCTGCGCGATCACCATCAGATGCGCGAGATGGTCGTTGTCCATGCCCGGGCCGGAGAGGATGAGATCGCGCACGGGACTGTCGGTCAGGCGCGCCAGCACGAGCGCGGCGCTCTCGTGCGAGCCGACGCCGATGCCGGCGACGATGGTCATGTTGCCGCGCAGCTTGTCACCGATCTCCATGCCGGCGCGCATGCCGGCATGCGCCTGGTCCACGCTCATCGCGTTGGTGACGCGCGCGTTGCGCGTGCCGTGGGCGATCTTGCGCATCTGCAGCCGCTCGTGCGCCGGCAGGTTTTCGGCAACGCCGCAGTCGACGACCGCCAGCTCGAGCTGCTGGGTGCGCGCGAACACCGTCAGCGGCAACTGGTTGTTCAACAACTGGTGCACGAGTTGATGCGTCTGCTTGCGCTGCGGACCGTGCAGGCCGTCCACCGCCAGGCCATGGTCGGCGGCGAAGATCAGCAGTTGCGGGTCACGAAAGCGCGGCTTCAGCGTGTTCTGCATCAGGCCAAGACGCACCGCCAGCGGCTCCAGCTCGCCCAGGCCGCCGGCGCTGTCGTTGCGCCGCCGCAGCTTTTCGCGCAGCGCACGCTCGAGCAGCGCGTTGGAGGTGGGCGTGACGAGCGAGCGGCTGGTGACCATGGGCGGCAAGTGTAGCGACGGGCGGCGAGGCCATTCGCCCGCCGCGGCGCCGATCCCCTAACGCAGAAAGAGTTGGTACACCGGGTTGTCGGTCTCTTCGGTACAGGGATAAGCCAGCGACGTGAGGAAGGCCTTGAACGCTGCCTGCTCGCCGGCCGGCACCTGGATGCCGACGAGGATGCGGCCGTAGTCGGCACCCTGGTTACGGTAGTGGAAGAGGCTGATGTTCCAGCCCGGGTGCAGCGCGGCGAGAAAGCGCATCAACGCGCCCGGCCGCTCGGGGAAGACGAAGCGGAACAGGCGCTCGTCGTGCGCCAGCTCGGAACGGCCGCCCACCATGTGGCGCACGTGTTCCTTCGCGAGCTCGTCCTCGGTGAGGTCGACGCTGTCGAAGCCGTGCTTGACGAAGCTGCGCGCGATGCGCCGGGCCTCGTCGCGGCGGTGGATCGCGATGCCGACAAAGACGTGGGCGAGGCGCGCGTCGGAGATGCGGTAGTTGAACTCGGTGACCGCACGCGGCCCGATGAGCGCGCAGAAGCGCTTGAACGAACCGCGCTCTTCCGGAATCGTCACCGCGAACAGGGCTTCGCGCTGTTCGCCGAACTCGGCGCGCTCGGCGACGAAGCGCAGGCGATCGAAATTCATGTTCGCGCCGCAGGTGATGGTGACGAAGGTCTGGCCCTTCACCTTGTGCGTTTCGACGTATTGCTTGATGGCGGCCACGCCCAGCGCGCCGGCGGGTTCGAGAATGCTGCGCGTGTCCTGGAACACGTCCTTGATGGCCGCGCAGACGGCATCGGTGTCGACGACGACGAAGTCGTCGACGAGCGCGCGCGTGACGCGGAACGTCTCTTCGCCGACGAGCTTGACCGCGGTGCCGTCGGAAAACAGCCCGACATCGTCGAGCTGCACGCGGCGGCCGCTGCGCACCGAACGCAGCATGGCGTCGGAGTCGATGGTCTGCACGCCGATGACGCGGATCTCGGGGCGCACCGCCTTGATGTACGCGGCAATGCCCGAGATCAGCCCGCCGCCGCCGATGGCGACGAACACGGCGTCTATCGGCCCCTGATGCTGGCGCAGGATCTCCATCGCCACCGTGCCCTGGCCGGCAATGACGTCGGCATCGTCGAACGGGTGTACGAAGGTCAGGCCGCGTTCGCGTTGCAGTCCAAGCGCATGGCCGTAGGCGTCGGAATAGCTGTCGCCGTGCAGCACGACCTCGCCGCCGAGCGCCGCCACCGCATCCACCTTCAGGCGCGGCGTCGTCACCGGCATCACGATGACCGCGTCGCAACCCAGCTTGCGCGCCGCCAGCGCCACACCTTGTGCGTGGTTGCCCGCGGACGCGCAGATCACGCCGCGCGCGAGCTCATCCGGCGCCAGATGCACCATCTTGTTGTAGGCGCCGCGCAGCTTGAAGCTGAACACCGGCTGCTGGTCCTCGCGCTTGAGCAACACCTGGTTGCCCAGGCGACGCGAAAGCTGACGCGCCAGTGTGAGCGCCGATTCATGTGCCACGTCGTAGACGCGCGCGGTGAGGATCTTTTTCAGGTACGCGGCGGCGATGCGTGCGGCCGCTGGGGTGGCACGGGCCATCTGAGGTGCTTCGGGCGTCTGCATGAAAAGGCCGCGGATGATACGGCGCACGCTGAAAAGAAAAGACCCGGAGCCTTTCGGCTCCGGGTCAAATCCACCATTGGAGGAGGTGGAGGAGACAACAGGTGGGCCGCATGGCCCATGGCCGGCAGTCTAGCACCGTCATGCTGCAGTGCAATATCCGAAACCGGATCTGGTGGGGCGCCGCACCCATTTCGCGCCGGCGCCGCAGAATCGGGTCGATGCGCAAGAAGGGGGCGCAGGCACCATGGAATGCACGATCAACTGGATGCCGGAGACCGGCATGGGATTCATCGCTGAAACCGGCAGCGGCCATTTGCTGACGATGGACGGCGCGCCCGACGGCGGTGGCCGCAACCTGGCGCCACGGCCGATGGAGACCGTGCTTGCCGGCACCGGCGGTTGCACTGCCTACGATGTGGTACTGATCCTCCAGCGCGGCCGCCACGACGTGCGCGGCTGCCAGGTGCGCTTGAGCACCGAGCGCGCGCCCAGCGATCCCAAGGTCTTCACGAAGATCCACATGCACTTCGTCGTCAGCGGCCGCGGCCTGGCACCGGCCGCGGTCGAACGTGCGATCCAGTTGTCGCACGAGCGCTACTGTTCGGCCAGCATCATGCTCGGCAAGACGGCCGAAATCACGACCGGCTTCGAGGTGGTGGAAGTCTGAGAGGGCGCAGACCTGCCGGGAAAACGCTCAGTCTCTGGGACCGGCGGGCGATCCGTCAGATGCGATGTGCCGTCAGCGTCATGACGCGGGCGGCGGCGCGCATGGTCCATCGCACCGCCAGCGGCATGGCCGCCGCACCCTGGGCTGCGGCCATCTCCGCATGGTGGCGCTCGTCGTCCCGCATCTGCGCGACGATGGCGCGCGAGCGGGTGTCGGCGGCCGGCAGGCGGTCGAGATGGCCCGCCAGATGCTGCTCCACCTGGCGTTCGGTCTCGACGACGAAACCCAGGCTGACGCGGTCGCCCACGCGTCCAGCCGCCAGGCCCATCATGAAGGCACCGCCGTACCACAGCGCATTGAGCGCACTCGGCCGCGCGCCCAGTTCCGCCAGCCGCTGCCGCGTCCAGGCCAGGTGGTCCGACTCTTCGCGGGCGGCTTCGGCCATGTGCTCGCGGGCAGTGGGCGCGTGCGACGTCAGCGCCTGGGCCTGGTACAGCGCCTGCGCGCAGACTTCGCCGACATGATTGACGCGCATCAGCGAGCCGGCCAGCCGACGCTCTTCATCCGACAGGGGTGCTTGATCGAGATGCTCCGCAGGGCTGGGTCGCGCCGCATGAACGGCGCCGGCGAGCGTGCGCAGCGCGTTGTCGGCGCTGATGATCAGGGCATCGATGCTTGCCATGCCAGAGACGATAGCCGAAGCGCGAATTCCCGTTGCTCGTTGTTGTCAGGCAACACCCCCTTCGGATTTGTCGGTTGATTCTTTGCAAGCGGGGAAGGCGTCTGGTGCAATACGTGCAACTTCCGCTGAGGAGGTTGGCCTGATCAGCCCCTCGCCGGGTGACCTCCCCGATCGGGACCTCTTGTTCAACCTAGGAGATAGTTGCAATGAAAAAATCCCTGCTCGCCTTGGCAGTGCTCGGTGCCTTCGCCGGCGCGGCCTACGCGCAGTCTTCGGTCACCATCTGGGGCATCGTTGACCAGAGCGTCAACTACGTTGACAACGGTGGCACGCACACCACGTCGATGCAAAGCAACCAACTGAGCAGCAACCGGCTGGGCTTCCGCGGCGTGGAAGACATGGGCGGCGGCTTGAAAGCGGGCTTCTGGCTCGAAGCCCCGATGACGACCCAGGACGGCAATGCCGCCGCGTTGAACTTCACCCGTCGTTCGACCGTCAGCCTGCTCGGCGCTTTTGGTGAAATCCGCCTCGGCCGTGACTACACCCCGACTTTCTGGAACACGGTGTTCGGTGATGTCAACGGTGCCAACGGCCTGGGCCAGTACCTGAACGTCGGCGTGACGAACAACCTGGGCAGCGGCGCAGCCACCTTCGTGCGTGCCAACAACACGGTCGGCTATTTCCTGCCGGCGCTGGGCGGTGTCTACGGCCAGGTGCAAGTCGCTCTGGGCCAGGGCAACGATAACAACAAGTACGTGGGTGGTCGCCTCGGTTACGGCGCCGGCCCGGTGAACGTCTCGGTGGCGTACAGCCAGACGAGCACCATCGGCGGCGACTTCAAGGTGATGAACGTCGGTGGTTCGTACGACTTCGGCTTCTTGAAGCTGTATGGCGTGTACAACCAGAACAAGTGGACCGTCGCCAAGATGGACTCGTATGGTCTGAGCGTTGGTGTGCCGGTGGGCCCGGGCCAGTTGCGTGGCGCCTACGCCCATTCCAAGGGTGACGGCGGCATCGTGAACGACCAGAAGGTGGACCTGTATTCGGTGGAATACGTCTACGACCTGTCCAAGCGTACCTCGCTGTACACGACCTACGCCCACCTGGACAACAAGGGCGGCGCCAAGTACACGGTGCTCGGCGGCACGGCTGGTAACCCCCTGAACGACAGCTCCGAAGGCTTCAACGTCGGTATCCGTCACGCGTTCTGATCGCGGCTCGTCCGCAGTCTGAAAAAAGCCGCCCCTCGGGGCGGCTTTTTGTTGCGCGTCGATCGCAGGGCATGCGGTGGACGGGCTCGCCTCGCAACCGACACGATGCGTCCTCGGGGCTTTCCCCTTTGCGCTGGGCACGCGGATTGCGGATGATCCGCCACCCTGTTGACCCGATGTTTGCGCGCCGCCGACCCGATGCTCGTTTTCATTCTTCGCCGCCTGGCCCAGGCCGTCATCGTGATGCTGGCGGTGGCGTTCATCGCGTTCATGCTGTTCCAGTACGTGGGCGACCCGGTCAGCAACCTGCTTGGCCAGGATGCGACGCAAGAGCAGCGTCAGCAACTGCGGCGCGATCTCGGGCTGGACGACAGCTTCATCGTGCAGTTCAGCCACTTCGTCGCCAATGCCGTCGAGGGTGAATTCGGCCTCAGCCTGCGACAAGGGCGCAAGGTTTCGTCGCTCATCGTCGAACGCTTTCCCGCCACGCTCGAACTGTCGGTGACTGCCGGCGTCATTGCGCTGCTGATGGGCATTCCGCTCGGCGTGTATTCGGCGCTGCGCCGCGGCAGTTTCGGCTCGCAGCTCATGATGACCTTGTCGCTGCTCGGCGTGTCGCTGCCGACGTTCCTGATCGGCATCCTGCTGATCCTGCTGTTTGCCGTCACGCTGAAGGTCTTGCCCAGCTTCGGCCGCGGTGACGTGGTGATGCTCGGTCGCTGGAGCACCGGCTTCCTGACGCTCGATGGCTGGAAACACCTCATCCTGCCCGGCTTCACGCTCGCCGTGTTCCAGCTCGCGCTCATCATGCGGCTGGTGCGCGCCGAGATGCTGGAGGTGCTGCGCGCCGACTACATCAAGTTCGCGCGCGCGCGCGGGTTGCCGAATCGCGCGGTCTACTTCGGCCATGCGCTGAAGAACACGCTGGTGCCGGTGATCACCATCACCGGGCTGCAACTCGGCTCGCTGATCGCGTTTTCCATCATCACCGAGACGGTGTTCCAGTGGCCCGGCATGGGGCTGCTGTTCATCCAGGCCGTGCAGTTCGCCGACATTCCGGTGATGGCCGCCTACCTCTGCCTGATCGCGCTGATCTTCGTCATCATCAACCTTGGAGTCGACCTGCTGTACTTCGCCGTCGATCCGCGGCTACGCATCGAAAGACCGGCCGGAGGTCATTGACCATGAGCATCGAAGTTCCCGTGCCGGCGGCCGCGCCGGGCCGCTGGGCCCGCTTTCTCGACGGCGATGTCTGGCACAGCTTCAAGAATTCACCGATGGCGATCACGGCGGCCGTGATCGCCTGCATCTGCGTCTTCTGCGCCGTGTTTGCGAACTGGGTCGCGCCGCACAACCCGTTCGACCTCGCCACCCTCGACCTCAGCGATGCACGGCTGCCGCCGGCATGGATGGACGAGGGCAAGCGCACCTTCCTGCTCGGCACCGACGACCAGGGGCGTGACATTCTTTCGGCGCTGATGTTCGGGGCGCGCATCTCGCTGCTCGTGGGCCTGGCGTCGGTGCTGGTGTCGCTGCTGGTCGGCGTCAGTCTGGGTCTGCTGTCGGGTTTCGTCGGCGGCAAGGTGGACGCCTTCATCATGCGCATCTGCGACGTGATGCTGTCGTTCCCGTCCATCCTGATCGCGTTGCTCATCGATGGTGTCGGACGCGCGATGTTCCCGAACGCGCATGACACGCTGGCCTTCGGTGTGCTGATCGTCGCCATTTCGCTCACCGGCTGGGTGCAGTACGCGCGCACGGTGCGTGGCTCGACGCTGGTCGAGCGCAACAAGGAATATGTGCAGGCCGCGCGCGTCATCGGCGTCTCGCCCTACCGCATCATGGTCCGTCACGTGCTGCCGAATGTGCTGGGGCCGGTGCTGGTGCTGGCGACGATCCAGGTCGCCGCGGCCATCATCACCGAGGCCACGTTGTCCTTCCTCGGCGTCGGCGTGCCGCCGACATCGCCGTCGCTGGGCACCTTGATCCGCATCGGCAACGACTTCCTCTTTTCAGGCGAGTGGTGGATCACGATCTTCCCGGGCGCGATGCTGGTGCTGATCGCATTGAGCGTGAACCTGCTGGGCGACTGGCTGCGCGACGCGCTCAACCCCCGCCTGCGCTGATCTGCCGACATGAACAAGCTTCTGCTCGACGTGCGCCATCTGCGGGTGGAATTCCCCACCCGGCGCGGCACGCTGCTCGCGCTGGACGACATCTCGTTCAGCATCGCCCCGGGTGAAATCCTCGGCGTGGTGGGCGAATCGGGCGCCGGAAAATCACTCACCGGTGCCGCCATCATCGGCCTGCTCGAGCCCCCCGGGCGCATCGCCGGTGGCGAAATCCTGCTCGATGGCCAGCGCATCGACAACCTGCCGTACGAGCAGATGCGCAGGATCCGCGGACGCCGCATCGGCGCCATCTTCCAGGATCCGCTGACCTCGCTGAACCCGCTGTACACCATCGGGCGCCAGTTGATCGAGACGATTCAGACCCATCTGCCGGTGAGCCACGAAGAGGCGCGCCAGCGCGCGATCCACCTGTTGCAGGAAACCGGCATCCCGGCCGCCGAACAACGCCTGGACCAGTATCCGCACCAGTTCTCGGGCGGCATGCGCCAGCGCGTGGTGATTGCGCTTGCGCTCGCCGCCGAGCCCGAACTGATCGTTGCCGACGAGCCGACGACTGCGCTCGACGTGTCGATTCAGGCGCAGATCATCTCGCTGCTCAAGCGCCTGTGCCGTGAGCACGGTGCGGCGGTGATGCTGGTCACCCACGACATGGGCGTCATCGCCGAAACCTGCGACCGCGTCGCCGTGCTCTACGCCGGCCGTGTGGCCGAGATCGGGCCGGTGGCCGATGTCATCCACCATCCGCAGCATCCCTACACCGCGGGCTTGATGGGCTCGATTCCGGCGATGGACGAAGACCGCGAGCGCTTGCTGCAGATCGACGGCTCGATGCCGCGCCTGAACGCGATTCCGGCCGGCTGCGCGTTCAATCCGCGCTGCCCGCGCGTGATGCCGCGCTGCCGCATCGAACGCCCTGAACTGTTCGACGCCGGGGCCACGCGCGCGGCCTGCTGGCTGGTCGTTGAAAACGGGGTCGCGGCATGACGGCGCTGGTGGAAGTGCTGGATCTGGCGAAGGTCTTCGATGTTTCGCCGCCGTGGCTGAACCGCGTCATCGAACGCAAGCCGCGCCAGTTCGTGCACGCGGTCGACGGCGTGTCGTTCCGCATCGAGCGTGGGCGCACACTGGCGCTGGTGGGCGAATCGGGCTGCGGCAAGAGCACCGTGGCGCGGCTGCTGGTCGGCCTGTACGCGCCCACGCGCGGCAGCGTGCGCTTCGACGGCCAGGCCACCGATGCGACGCGCGACGCGGCCGAACTGCGCACGCTGCGCCGGCGCATGCAGATGATCTTCCAGGATCCCTACGCGAGCCTGAACCCGCGCTGGAAGGTGCTTGAGATCGTCGGCGAGCCGCTGCGCGAGCATGGTCTCATCAGCCCGGCCGGCGGCACCGACGAGTTGCGCGCCAAGGTGGGGGAACTGTTGTTGTCGGTCGGGCTGGCCGCCGCCGACAGCGAAAAGTTTCCGCACCAGTTCTCCGGCGGCCAGCGCCAGCGGGTCTCGATTGCGCGCGCACTGGCCACGCAGCCTGAATTCCTGGTCTGCGACGAACCGACGTCGGCGCTCGATGTCTCGGTGCAGGCCCAGGTTCTGAATATCATGAAGGACCTGCAGCACCGGCAGGGTCTGACCTACCTGTTCATCTCGCACAACCTGGCCGTCGTGCGCCACGTGGCCGACCAGGTGGGCGTGATGTACCTCGGCCGCCTCGTCGAACTGGCCGACAAGGCCGATCTCTTCAGCCGCCCGCGCCACCCTTACACGCGCATGCTGCTCGATGCGATTCCCGACATCCACATGAGCGGCCGCGCGCGCACGCCGGTGCAAGGCGAGGTGCCCAACCCGCTGAATCCGCCCGGCGGTTGCGCCTTCCACCCGCGCTGCCCGCATGCCAATGCACGCTGCGCGGTCGAGCGCCCGCTGCTGCAGACGTTCCAGGGCGTGCAGGTGGCCTGCCACGCCGTCGAAGAGGGGCGCATCTAGGGTTCGATGAGCAGTTCGCCGGCGAACAGCTCCGTCACCTCTTCGCGCCTGCGAACCAGGTGCACCCGTTCACCGTCCAGCAGCACCTCGGCCGCGCGGGGCCGGGTGTTGTAGTTGCTGGACATCGCCATCGCGTAGGCGCCGGCGGACAGCACGGCGAGGATGTCGCCCGGTTGCAGCGCCAGCGCCCGGTCGCGGCCCAGCCAGTCGCCCGATTCGCAGACCGGGCCGACGATGTCCCAGGTCGCGCAAGGCTCGTCGCGCTGCCTGCAGGGTTCGATGGCCATCCAGGCGTTGTACATCGCGGGCCGCACGAGGTCGTTCATCGCCGCGTCGACGATGCAGAAGTTCTTGCCGCCTTCTTCGATGCGGCCAGGCTTCAGGTACAACACTTCGGTGAGCAGCGCGCCGGCATTGCCCACCAGCGAGCGCCCGGGCTCGAGCAGCAGTTCGCGCCCGCCGTGGCCGCGCGCGTCAAAGCGTTCGAGCACACGTTGCACCAGTTCGTCGGCACGCGGCGGCTCTTCGCCGGTATAGCTGATGCCCAGGCCGCCGCCGATGTCGACGTGGGCGATCGTGATGCCGGCGGCCTCCACCGCCTCCACCAGATCGAGCACCCGGTCGATGGCGTCCAGATAGGGTTCGATCTGCGTGATCTGCGAACCGATGTGGCAGTCGATGCCGCGCACGGTTATGCCCGGCAAAGAGGCGGCAAGCCGATAGGCCGCCAGCGCCGCGTCGTGCGCGATGCCGAACTTGTTGTTCTTCAGCCCGGTCGAGATGTAGGGGTGAGTGCCGGCATCGACGTCAGGGTTCACGCGCAGGCTCACCGGTGCGCGGCGGCCCAGCGCCAGCGCCAGCGCCGACAGTTCGTGCAGCTCGCCGACGCTTTCGACATTAAAGCAGCGCACGCCGGCGAGCAGTGCCTGCCGCATCTCGGCGCGTGTCTTGCCGACCCCCGAGAAGACGATGCGCGACGCCTCGCCGCCGGCGGCCAGCACGCGCTGCAGCTCGCCGCCGGAGACGATGTCGAAGCCGCAGCCGGCGCGCGCGAAGGTCTGCAGCACGGCGAGGTTCGAGTTCGCCTTCATCGCATAACAGATCAGGTGGCGGCGGCCCTGCAGCGCACGCTGGTAGGCGTCGAGCGCAGCGAGCATCGCGGCGCGCGAGTAGACGAACAGCGGGCTGCCGAAACGCCGCGCCAGATCGCCCAGCAGGTGGCCTTCGAGTTGCAGTTCACCGTCTTCGCGGCGGGCCAGGAAAGGGGCGCCGGGCAGCATCAGCGCGCCGGACTCGAAGCCGAAGGCTGTGCGGCCGGCAGCGTGAGCGGGCCTTTCTGCCCGCAACCGGTCAACGACAGCAGCAGCAACAGCGGCGCCATCAGGGTCGCCAGGCGTCGCACTACACTCGATTCGAAGCGTTTTTGCATCCGGGGATTTTATGAGCACGGCCCTTACCGACGCCGAATACCACCGCCTGAGCGGCGCGCTGCTGGCGCGCATCGAAGCCATTGCCGACCGCCTGCTGCAGGACGACGTGGTCGACATCGATACCCAGCGCACCGGTGGCCTCCTGGAGCTCGCGTTCCCGGATGGCAGCAAGATCGTCGTCAACACCCAACCGCCCCTGCACGAGGTGTGGCTCGCCGCGCGCGGCGGGGGCTTCCACTATCGCCACGTCGATGGTTCGTGGCGCGACACGCGCGACGGCAGCGAGTTCTTCGCCGCGCTGTCGCGGCACGCCAGCACGCAGGCCGGCCAGGTGCTGCGCTTCAGCGCTTGAAGAGGTCGAGGATGCTGCGCCGCTCTTCGGTGCTCGGCGCCGCGGGTACGGTGTCTTCCATGCCCAGGCTGCTGACGCCCTGACCCTGGCCGTATTCGTCGTACATCCACAGCCCGCCGACGTTGATGACGCCTTCCGGCGGCACCGGCTCCTGCACCGGCACGTCCTTCAGCGCATGCTGCATCAGCTCGATCCACACCGGCAGCGCCAGTCCGCCGCCGGTTTCACCCGAGCCGGCGCCCAGCTTGCGCGGCGTGTCGTAGCCGATCCAGACCACGGCCGCGAGCGTTGGGTTGTAGCCGTTGAACCAGGCGTCCATCGAGTCGTTCGTGGTGCCGGTCTTGCCGTACAGGTCGGGCCGCTTCAACGTCGCCTGCGCGCGTGCAGCCGTGCCCGAGCGGGCCACTTCCTGCAGCATCGAGCCCATCACGAACGCGTTGCGTGCATCCAGGGTGCGCAGTGAGGCGTCGAGCGTCGGCGGCTGGGTCTGCAGCAGCACCTTGCCCTTGGCGTCGGTCAGGCGCGAGATCAGCATCGGGTTGAGCTTGTAGCCGCCGTTGGCGAACACGCTGTAGCCGGTGACCATCTGCAGCGGCGTCACCGAGCCGGCGCCGAGGGCCATCGTCAGATAGGCCGGATGCTTGTCGGGATCGAAGCCGAAGCGTGTGATCCACTCCTGCGCAAAGCCGGTGCCGATGGCGCGCAGCACGCGGATCGACACCATGTTCTTGGACTTCGCCAGCCCTTCGTGCAACGGCATCGGGCCTTCGAAGGTACCTTCGTAGTTCTTCGGCTCCCAGGGCTGGCTGCCTGTTTCGGCGGCGGTGAAGAACAGCGGCGCGTCGTTGACGATGGTGGCCGGGGTGAAGCCCTTTTCGAGCGCCGCCGAGTAGATGAAGGGCTTGAATCCCGACCCCGGCTGACGCCAGGCCTGCGTCACGTGGTTGAACTTGTTCATGCCGTAGTCGAAGCCGCCGACCAGCGCACGCAGCGCGCCGCTGCGCGGGTCCATCGCCACCAGCGCCCCTTCGACCTCGGGCAGTTGCGTCAGCTCCCAGTCGCCCTTGTCGTTGTTCATCGCGCGCACCACCGCACCGCGCCGGATGCGCACCTTCGCCGGTGCCTTGGGAGACAGGCCCGAGGTGACCGGACGCAGGCCGGCGCCGGTGATGCTGATGGTGTCGCCGCTTTGCAGCATCGCCACCACCTTGCGCGGCGACGCTTCCAGCACCACCGCCGAGCGCAGGTCGTCGTTGTCCGGGTGGTCGGCCAGCGCTTCGGCGACGCGCGCATCGACCTGATCGGGATCGGCCGGCAGGTCGATGTAGGCCTCGGGCCCGCGGTAGACCTGGCGCAGTTCGTAATTCATCAGGCCACGCCTGAGCGCGTGGTAGGCCACCATCTGGTCGGCCGAATTGATGGTCAGGTAGACGTTCAGGCCGCGCGTGTACGACTCGTCGCCGTACTGCGCGTAGACAAGCTGGCGCGCCAGTTCGGCCACGTACTCGGCGTGCACCGCCACTTCGTTCTGCGTGCGGTAGTGCAGCACCTGCGCCAGCGCGTCGTCGTGCTGCTGTTCGGTGATGAAGCCGTTGTCGAACATGCGCTCGATGACGTAGTGCTGGCGCAGCGTCGCGCGTTTGGGGTTGACGATCGGGTTGTAGGCCGAAGGCGCCTTCGGCAGCCCGGCCAGCATTGCCGCCTCGGCGACCGTGATGTCCTTCAGCGGCTTGCCGAAGTAAATTTGGCAGGCCGACGCGAAGCCGTTGGCGCGCTGGCCGAGGAAGATCTGGTTCATGTAGAGCTCCAGGATCTGGTCCTTGCTCAGCACGCTCTCGATCTTCAGCGCCAGCAGGATCTCGTAGATCTTGCGCGTGAAGGTCTTTTCGGTCGACAGGTAGAAGTTGCGCGCCACCTGCATCGTGATCGTCGACGCGCCCTGGCTGCGTGCGTCGCGCAGGTTCTCCAGCGCCGCGCGCGCCACGCCCTTGTAGTCGACTCCGCCGTGTTCGTAGAAGCGCGCGTCCTCGGCCGCCAGCACGGCGTCCTTCATGACCTGCGGAATGCGGTTGATGGGTGTGAAGTTGCGGCGCTCTTCGCCATATTCGCCGAGCAGCACACCGTCGGACGAATACACGCGCATCGGCAGCTTGGGCCGGTAGTCGGTGAGGCTGGCGATCTCGGGCAATTGCGGATAGGCCACCGCCAGCGCGACGCCGATCACCAGCAGCAGCGCCAGCAGCCCGGCCAGGCCCAGGCCCGCGGCCCAGGCCGCGCCCCGCAACGCCAGTCGCAACCAGCTCGGCAATGCCGCCGCCGGGGGACGGCGGGGAGGACGGGACGATGGGGGCGGCGCGGGCTCTGGAGAAGTCATAAAGATCCCGGCATCGGGTGCCGATGATTATAGAAACCATGCCTGGGCGGGCTGTCGCGCGGCGCCGTGTGACTTACCGCACGGGGCGCAGATGCCGGGCTTGCGGGTTGTTTCAACTGCGGTGTGTGGCGTCAGCGAATGACAACGAGACTACCAATGCCCGAGCCGGATTTTCTTTGGTACACAAGGGCTTTACTGCTAGCATTGAAGTAACTCTTTAACAAGCTTGGGGCATCGCCGGTGTGCATCCGGGTGTTTTAGGGAGACCACACATTGAGCTTTCTGGACGTTCTGCTGGGTCGCAAGCACCCTGCCATGATTGGTTTGGACATCAGTTCGTCGAGCGTCAAGCTGGTCGAACTGGGCCAGACTTCATCCGGCGAATACGTGCTTGAGCGTTTCGCTTCCGAGCCCTTTGAAAAGGGCTGGATCACCGATGGCCAGATCGAGAAGTTCGACGAAGTCGCCGATGCGGTGCGCAAGGTCGTGCAGCGCAGCGGCACGCGCACCAAGCAGGTCGTGATGGCGATGCCGCAGTCGGCCGTGATCACGAAGAAGATCATGCTGCCGGCGGGTCTGCGCGACGAAGAGATGGAGCTTCAGGTCGAGTCCGAAGCCAACCAGTACATCCCGTTCTCGCTCGACGAGGTGAGCCTGGACTTCTGCGTCATCGGCCCCAGCCCCACCTCGGCCGGTGATGTCGAGGTGCTGATCGCCGCGTCGCGCAAAGACCGTGTGCAGGATCGTCAGGGCCTGGCCGAAGCCGCGGGCTTGAAGCCCGCGGTGCTGGACATCGAATCGCACGCGTCGCGGCTGGCGATGGAGCGTGTCGTCGCGGCGCTGCCCAACGAGGGGCGCGACGCGCTGATCGCGCTGTTCGAGATCGGCGCCGACACCACGAGCCTGAAAGTGCTGCGCGACGAGGAGATGCTGTACGACCGCGACCAGGCCTTCGGCGGCTCGCAGCTCACCCAGTTGATCTCGCGCCAGTACGGCTTCTCGTTCGAAGAGGCCGAAGTGAAAAAACTCTCCGGCGACCTGCCCGAGGACTACGAGAGCGTGATCCTCGCGCCCTTCGTCGACAGCCTGTCGCAGGAGATCGGCCGCGCGCTGCAGTACTTCTTCACCAGCACACCGCACCACAAGGTGCACTACGTGATGCTGGCCGGCGGCACCGCCACGCTGCCGGGCTTGAAAGACCGCGTCACCGACCTCACCGGTTTTGCGTCGCAGGTGGTGAATCCGTTCGACAACATGCAGCTCGCCTCGTCGGTGCGCGAGAGCCGGGTGCGCCGGGACGCACCGTCGTACCTGACCGCCTGCGGTCTGGCGATGCGGAGGTTCATGCAGTGATCCTCATCAACCTGCTGCCGCATCGCGAGGAAAAGCGGCGCCAGCGCAAGCGGGCATTTTTTGTCGGCCTGGCGGCCAGCGCCATCGCCGGCCTGCTGATCGTCGGCATCTGGTATTCGGTGCTCGAGCAGATGACCGCAGCCCAGGTGTCGCGCAACGATTTCCTGCAGTCCGAGATCAAGCGCCTGGAAGCGCAGATCAAGGACATCGCCACGCTGCGCGCGGAGATCGAGGCGCTGAAGGCGCGCCAGAAGGCGGTGGAAGATTTGCAGACCGACCGCAACACGCCGGTGTACCTGCTCAATGAACTGGTGAAGCAGACGCCCGAAGGCGTCTACCTCACCAGCATCAAGCAGAGCGGGCAGGTGGTGCTGGTGCACGGCATCGCGCAGACCAACGAGCGTGTGTCCGAGTTCCTGCGCAACACGCTGTACAACTCGCCCTGGCTCGAAAAGCCCGAGCTGATCGAGATCAAGGCCAGCAACGTGGCGACGGCCGGGCGTGAACAGCGCCGGCTGTTCGAGTTCTCGATGCGTGTCTCGATCAAGCGGCCACAGGCCCCGGTGCCGGCGGCATCGGCGCCGGCCCGGCCCGCTGCGGCCAAGTCTTCGTGAGGCGGCCATGGCCAAGGCATCGACCCTGAATTTCGACGTCAGCAGCTTTTTCGACAACGCGGTCTCGCAGTTCCGCGGCCTGAATCCGAACGAGCCCGGCCAGTGGCCGTCGCTGCCGAAGGCCGCGGCGTGGATCGCCGCGGCAGCGGCCGTGGTGGTCGCGGGCTGGTTCGTGATCCTCTCGTCGGCCGCCGACGACCTGCAGCGCGAACGCGACCTCGAGCCCGTGCGCAAGGCCGAGTACCGCAACAAGCTCGGCCAGGCCGTCAACCTGAACGAATTGCGCAAGCAGAAACTGCAGGTGCAGGAATACGTGACGCAGCTCGAGAAGCAGCTTCCCGGCAAGGCCGAGATGGACGCCTTGCTGTCCGACATCAACCAGGCCGGCCTGGGCCGCGGCCTGCAATTCGATCTGTTCCGGCCGGGACAGGTCGAGGTGAAGGACTACTACGCCGAGCTGCCGATCGCGATTCGCGTCACCGGCCGCTATCACGACATCGGCGCCTTCGCGGCCGACGTGGCCAACCTCTCGCGCATCGTCACGCTGCAGGACCTGGCGATCAGCCAGCTCAAGCGCGGCGACAACAGCGGATCGGGCGAGCTCGTGATGGAAGCCACCGCGCGCACCTATCGCTACCTGGACGCGGCCGAGGTGGCTGACCAGAAGCGTGCGGCCGCCGCCAAGACGAAGGGCAAGAAGTGAGCCCGAGACGACTCCTGATGTTGACGCTGGCCGCCGCGTTGCTGGCCGCCTGCAGTGCCGAGCACGAGGAACTGCAGCAGTGGATGGACCAGCAGCGGCGCGAGGTCAAGCCGAACGTGCCACCGCTGCAGGCGCCGAAGAAGTTCGACCCCGAGCCCTATACGCAGGCGCAGGCCGTTGAACCGTTCAGTAACCAAAAACTGACGGTGGCGCTCAAGCAGGAAGCGCAGCAGCCGAATTCATTGCTGGCGGCTGAACTCAACCGCCGCAAGGAACCGTTGGAGGCGTATCCGCTGGACAGCATGACCATGGTGGGCAGCGTGAACAAGAACGGTCAGCCCTTCGCATTGCTGAAGGTGGACAACCTGTTGTACCAGGTCAAGGTGGGCGACTACCTGGGCCAGAACTACGGCCGCGTCACGAAGATCGCGGAAACCGAGGTCGACCTGCGAGAGATCGTTCAGGACGCGGCTGGCGAATGGATAGAACGCCCTGCCACGCTGCAGCTTCAGGAGAGGGCGCGATGAGGACCATTGAGGAGATCAGCAACATGTCCAAGTGGCGAGCCGCCCTTGCCGCCCTGCTTGTCTGGGGCGTCGCGCTGCTGGCGCCGTCTCTGGCCTGGGCCGCGCCGCAGATCCAGTCCATCACCAGCTCGCAGCAGGCCGGCACCGAGGTCGTGCGCATCCAGTTGAGCGAAGCGCTGGCGGCCGTGCCCAGTGGCTTCATCGTGCAGAGCCCGCCACGCATCGCGATCGATCTGCCGGGTGTGGGCAATGCGCTGCCGCACAACACCGTCGACATCAACCAGGGCAACCTGCGTTCGGTGAGCGTGGCGCAGTCGGGTGAACGCACGCGCCTGGTGCTGAACCTGAAGCAGGCTTCGGGTTACCGCGCCGAGCTGCAGGGCAGCGCGCTGGTGCTGGTGCTCGAGACGAATGGCGGCACCGCTGTCACGGCGGCCCCGGCCGCCACCGGCGAGCCGGTGCACTTTGCGCCGCCGCAGAACGCCGAGCCTGCGGGCCTGCGCGACATCGATTTCCGCCGTGGCCCCGATGGCGCCGGCCGCATCGTCGTCGGCCTGCCGAACAATCAGGTCGGCGTCGACATCCGCCAGCAGGGCACCGGGCTGGTGGTCGAGTTCCTGCATTCGACGCTGCCCGACGCACTGCGCCGCCGCCTCGACGTCACCGACTTCGGCACCCCGGTGAAGACGGTCTCCACCTACCAGAGCGGCGACCGCGTGCGCATGGTGGTCGAACCCACGGGCTCGTGGGAGCACAGTGCCTACCAGACCGACAACCAGTTCGTGCTTGAAGTGCGGCCGCTGAAGATCGACCCCAACAAGCTGACGCAGGGGCCGGGCTTCCAGGGTGAGAAGCTGTCGCTGAACTTCCAGAACATCGAGGTGCGCGCGCTGCTGCAGGTGATCGCCGACTTCACCAACTTCAACGTCGTCACCAGCGACACCGTCACCGGCACCGTGACGCTGCGCCTGAAAGACGTGCCGTGGGACCAGGCGCTCGACATCATCCTGCAGGCCAAGGGCCTGGGCGTGCGCAAGTCGGGTAACGTGCTGTGGATCGCGCCCAAGGACGAACTGGCCGCGAAGGAGCAGATCGACCTGGAGGCGAAGAAGAAGGTCGCCGAACTCGAGCCGCTGCGCACGCAATCGTTCCAGCTCAACTACACGAAAGCCGAGGACGTTGCCAAGGGGCTGACGGGCCAGACCACCTCCAGCACCAGCGGCGGCGGCGGGCTGACGCAGGCCACGCGCATCCTCTCGCAGCGCGGCAGCGTGCTGTTCGAGTCGCGCACCAACCAGCTCTTCGTCTCCGACATCCCGAGCAAGCTGGAAGAGATCACGCAGTTGATCGCGAAGATCGACATCCCGGTGCGCCAGGTGCTGATCGAGGCCCGCATCGTCGAGGCCGACGACAGCTTCGGCCGTTCGCTGGGCATCAAGCTCGGCGCCACCGATGCCCGCGGCACGCCGACGCGCGCCGGCATCAGTGTCGGCGGCAACTACACGGCCATCGGCGCGCAGACGGGGCAGATCGCAGGCCCGGTGGACTTCACGAACTCGCAGTTCGTCAGCCTGCCGGCCAACGTCTCGGGCAGCGTTTTCGGCGGCGCCACCGCGGCCAACGTGGCGCTGTCGCTGTTCAGCTCGGCGGCCAACCGCTTCCTGAACCTGGAGCTCTCGGCGCTGGAATCCGAAGGCAAGGGCAAGATCGTTTCGAGCCCGCGCGTCATCACCGCCGACCAGGTGGAAGCGCTGATCGAGCAGGGCACCGAACTGCCGTATCAGGCCGCCACCTCCAGCGGCGCCACCAGCATCCAGTTCCGCAAAGCCAACCTGGCGCTGCGCGTGACGCCGCAGATCACCCCCGAGGGCAACGTCATCCTCAACGTCGACGTCAACAAAGACAGCGTGGGCCAGTCCACCGTGGCCGGCTTCGCCATCGACACCAAGCACGTGAAGACGCAGGTGCTGGTGGAAAATGGCGGCACGGTCGTCATCGGCGGCATCTTCACGCAGACCGAGAACGATGTCGTCAACAAGGTGCCGCTGCTGGGAGACATCCCGGTGCTGGGCTACCTGTTCCAGAACAAGTCGCGCAGCATCGCGAAGACCGAGCTGCTCGTTTTCATCACGCCCAAGATCGTGACCGACCGCTCCGCGGCCCGCTGAGCACCGCGCCGCTGACGACGCAGGAATGCCGACCATGATGACCAAACTGATTCGCCTAATTTCGATGCTCAGCCTCGTCGCCTTCGCCTCATGCGGTGGCGGTTCGGGAGGCCTTTCGCCTTATGGGGGTGACGCCGGCACCGGCACGGGCGGCGACGGCAATGGAACTGGTGGCGGAAGCGCGACGCCTTCCGCCGCCGATCTAGTGCTGACGGTGAGTGCGGCCAGCGTGGCCAACAACGGTACCGAGACGGTCGTGGCAACTGCTCTCGCCATCGACTCGAATCACAACACCGTCGCCGGCGTGCCGGTGACAGTCAGTGTCGATAGCGGCGTGGCGACAGCCAGCGGCACGGTCACTGACGCAAGCGGCGCTGTCACGGCGACCATTGGTATCGGCTCCGATCACAGCAATCGCGTGATCACGGTCAGCGCCACGAGTGGCGGAATCACAAAGACGGCACAACTGCAGGTCGTAGATTCGGTGGGCGGTGGCGGCACCGACCCATCGGACCTTCTGCTGACCCTCACCGCGTCGACGATCGCGAATGATGGCACCGAATCCGTGACGGCGAACGTCACAGCGCTGGATGCCAAACGCAATGTCCTCTCGGGGGTCGCCGTCTCCGTGAGTGCGGACAACGGCGCGACGGTTCAGGCCAGTGGATCGATGACCGACGGCAACGGGGTCGTCTCCGCTGTCATCGGCATCGGCGCGGACCACAGCAATCGCACGATCACGATTACCGCTACTTCGGGCGGCTTGGTACGGACTGCTGCCCTGGTGGTTGCCGATGGCGCTACCACGGCCCCGCCCAAGGCCGCGGACCTGAGTCTGGCGCTCAGTTCCAGCACGCTGACGAACGGCGGCACGAGTACCGTTACTGCCACTGCAACTGCCGTCGACAGCCGACGCAACGCTCTGCCGGGTATCCCTGTCACGTTCAGTGTCGATGCGAATGCGGTGGCAGTCGTGAGTTCCGGGATGACCGACGCCAACGGGGTTGTGACAGCAACAATCGGGATCGGCTCCGATCGCACGAGCCGCGTTGTCACCGTGACGGCCACTAGCGACGTCATCACGCGCTCGGCATCGTTCTCGGTCGTCGGCGCCAGATTGACGGCCTCTCTGACGCCCGCGGTCGACTCCGGCAGCCATAACAACCAGATTGAGTACAAGCTCGTCGACACCAACGCGCTCGCGATGGCCAACCAAGACTATTCGGTCACGGCCCCTGGTCAGCCGAGCGCCGCAGGCAAGACCGACTCCAACGGCAAGTTTGTCTACACCTATACCGCGCCGTCTGTGACAGAGACGACAACGCTCAGGATCGTAGCCACCTCTGGCGGTGAAACGCTGACCGAGGACGTCCAGGTACTGCCATCCGGCGGTGGTGGTGTGGACCCGGCGACGGAGTCTCCGAAATCCGCATCGCTGACACCGAGTCCGAGTGTGATTTCGGTGAATGCAGTCGGCAGTACCGCCAATCAGGTGGAATTGCGTGCCCTGTTTCTGGGTGCCAACAATCAACCGATTAAGAACATACGCGTGCGCTTCGATCTGAACGGCAACATCAACAGCACGGACGGCGTGGCATCGCAACCTGGCGACTTCGCCTATTCAGATTCGTCCGGGGTGGCGAGAGGCACCTTCACGCCTGGCCAGATTGCCAGCCCGACCAATGGGATCACCGTGAGGGCTTGCTACAGCACCGATGATTTCGCAACCAATACCTGCCCGAACAGCGTGACCAATACGCTGACCGTCACTTCCGAGGCGTTGTCGGTGAACATCCGAACCGACAACACGGTGGGTGAAGGCACAGCGGGTCTGACCTACATCAAACGCTTTGTCGTCATGGTGGTCGATGCGGCCGGGCAGGCCAAACAAGACGTCCAGATCACGCCGTCCGTCGATCTGCCAAGCTACTACAAGGGGTACTTCGCCTGGAACGGCAAGCTCTGGGTACAGCATGTGACATTGGCCCAAACCGAGTCCTACGCCTACAACAGCGGCGTGTCGGCCTGGCAGAAGCAAGGCACGACGGGCCAGCCCTCGTGTCCGAACGAAGACGTCAATCGAAACGGGGTCCGTGAAGCGCCGGTCTACGATCCATCGGCAACTCCGCCGGTACTCGCCGGCCGCCAGGAAGATCTGAACTGGAACGGTGACATCGATCCTCGCAAGGCCGACGTTGCGATCAAGATGGTTGGTGCCTCCACTACGGACGCCAATGGTCTCGCGATCGTGCAAATCGAATACGGCAAAAATCTGGCTTCGTGGGTCGACTTCGTCATCACAGTCACCGCCTCCGGGGTCTCGGGGACGGAAGCGCGCGCTCGGTACAGCGGCCTGCTCTACGGTGTCGGCAATCTGCCGTACCCGGCGACCGACGTGAGCTCTGAGACCGTCGCGCCCGCTTTCGTGGTCAGCCCGTACGGCAAGGGATTTGTTGGTACGACGCCTCCGAATCCGGTCGCAGGGGTTTGTACCGACGCCAACTGATGCTGGCGTGACCATCTCGCTGGTCGGCATGCCCGGCTGTGGCAAGTCCACGGTCGGGCGCCATCTGGCGCGCCAGTTGGGCCTGCGTTTTGTCGACAGCGACACCGAGATCGAACGCCGCATCGGGCTGCCGATTCGCGAGTGGTTCCCGCTGCACGGCGAAGACGCATTCCGCGATGTCGAGCAGGACGTCGTCGACGAACTGAGCCAGGTCGCCGACATCGTGCTCGCCACTGGCGGCGGCGCGGTGCTGCGGCCGTCCAACCGCGACGCCCTGCATTCGCGCAGCCACGCGTTTTATCTGCGCTCGTCGCCGGAAGACCTGTATCGGCGCCTGCGCCACGACACGCAGCGGCCGCTGCTGCAGGTGGCCGACCCGCTGCGCCGCCTGCGCGAGATGTACCGCGAACGCGACCCGCTGTATCGGCGCGTCGCGCATTTCGTCATCGAGACCCCGCGCCCTTCGGTGCCGGCATTGCTGGGCATGGTGCTGATGCAGCTTGAACTGGCGGGCCTGGTGGACGCTGCAACGGTGCCGTCGCCGGTGGACCGCAGCCCGCCTTCGCCCTGACATCGCAGGCGGCGCTGCGCACGCGCCGTAAACTCGGCGCCCATGCCCAACGAGACGATTTGCACCGTGGCCGTCACCGCGGGTGACAGCCGCTACGACATCCTGATCGGCCGCGGCCTGCTGGCCGATGCGCAGGTCTGGCGCACGCTGCCGCGCGCGGCGCAGGCGGTGATCGTCAGCAACGCGCTGGTCGACGGGCTGTATGGCGATGCGCTGCGCCACACGCTGGCCGGGCATTACGACGCGGTGACGACGCTGCTGCTGCCCGATGGCGAATCGCACAAGACCTGGTCGACGCTGAACCTCGTCTTCGACCACCTGCTGGCGCACGGCTGTGACCGCAAGACGGTGCTGTTCGCGCTCGGCGGCGGCGTCATCGGTGACATCACCGGCTTTGCCGCCGCCGCCTACATGCGTGGTGTGCCGTTCGTGCAGGTGCCCACCACATTGCTGGCGCAGGTGGATTCGTCGGTCGGCGGCAAGACCGCCATCAACCACCCGCTGGGCAAGAACATGATCGGCGCCTTCCACCAGCCGCAGCGTGTGTTCTGCGACACCGATACGCTGGCCAGTCTGCCGGCGCGCGAACTGAGCGCCGGGCTGGCCGAGATCATCAAGTATGGGCCGATTGCCGACGCCGACTTCCTGGCCTGGATAGAAGATCACCTCGACGCGCTGCTCGCGCGTGAGCCTGTGGCATTGGCCCATGCCATCCGTCGTTCCTGCGAGATCAAGGCCTGGGTCGTCGGCCAGGACGAACGTGAGAGCGGGCTGCGCGCGATCCTCAATTTCGGCCATACCTTCGGCCACGCCATCGAAGCCGGCCTCGGGTATGGCGAATGGCTGCATGGCGAGGCCGTGGGCTGCGGCATGGTGATGGCGGCCGACCTGTCGGCGCGCCTGGGGCTGGCGCCGGTCGCACTGGCCGAGCGGCTGCGCCGGCTCATCGAACGCGCCGGTTTGCCGGTCAGCGGGCCGGCGCTGGGCGCGTCGCGCTATCTTGAGTTGATGCGCGTCGACAAGAAGGCCGAGGCGGGCGAGATCCGCTTCGTCGTCATCGAATCCGTCGGCCGGGCCACAGTGCGCACGGCCGCCGATGCGCTGGTGCGCGAGGTCATCGAGGCGCACTGCGTGGCGCCGTGAACGGTTGAGCGTGCGCGATCTGGCAGCCTGGGCCTGTGATCCCGCAGCGAGCCGCGGCCGGCGCATTCACGAAGCATCCGCCGCGCCGCGCACCGAACACCAGCGCGACCGTGACCGCATCGTGCACAGCACGGCGTTCCGCCGGCTTGTCTACAAGACACAGGTGTTCATCAACCATGAAGGCGACCTCTTCCGCACGCGGCTGACGCATTCGCTGGAAGTGGCGCAGCTCGGCCGCTCGGTGGCCCGCGCGCTGCGCCTGAACGAGGATCTGGTGGAAGCGATCGCGCTCGCGCACGACCTCGGCCACACACCTTTCGGCCATGCGGGGCAGGAGGCGCTGCACCAATGCATGCAGGCGCATGGCGGCTTCGAGCACAACCTGCAGAGCCTGCGCGTCGTCGACGAGCTGGAAATCCGCTATCCCGACTTCGACGGCCTGAACCTCAGCTTCGAAACGCGCGAGGGCGTGCTCAAGCACTGTTCGCGGCGCAACGCCGAGCGCCTGGTGCGGGCCGAACCCGGCGGCCCGGCGCAGCGCTTCATCGACGGCACGCAGCCGGGCCTGGAGGCCCAGCTCGTGAACCTCGCCGACGAGGTGGCCTACAGCGCGCACGACATCGACGACGGCGTGCGTTCCGGGCTCATCACCTTGCAGCAGCTCGATGCGGTGCCGCTGTTCGCGCGCTTTCGCGACGCGGCGCTGGCCGAACACAGGTCGCTGGCCGAAGCGGGCGGGCGCCGGTTGCTGTTCGAAAGCCTGCGCCGCCTGCTCTCGGCCTGCGTGGGCGACCTCGTGCGATGCACATCGGATGCACTCGAAAAGGCGCAACCGGCGGACGCCGACGCGGTGCGGCGCGGGCCGCCGCTGGTGCGCTTCAGCGCGGCGCTGCGCGCCGAGCTCGACGTGCTCAAACGCTTTCTCTTCGATGCGCTGTACCGCCACCCGCAGGTGATGCAGACCACGGCACGCGCGCAAGCCGTCGTTGCCGAGCTTTTCGCGGCCTACAGCGCCGAGCCGGCTGAGATGCCGGCCGAGCATGCGCTGGCGCCGCAGCGCGCACGCGCGGTGGCCGACTACATCGCCGGCATGACCGACCGCTTCGCGCTGCGCGAACACCAGCGCCTCACTGGGCGCGACCTCTTCGCCGCCTGAGCATGGCCCGCCAGGCGCGCCTTGTTGTGCCGGGCCAGGCCCACTTCGTGATCCAGCGCGGCCACAGTGGCCGGGTGGTGTTCGTCGATGACGACGACCGGCGCCAGTTCCTCGACGCCCTGCGCGAAGCCAGCGCCGAACACCGGGTGTCGGTGCATGCCTATGCGCTGGCCGAAGACGAGACGCAGATGCTGCTGACGCCCAGCGACGCGCTGGCGCTGAGCCGCATGATGCAGATGCTGGGCCGTCGTTACGTGAGCGCCTACAACCGCCGCCATGGCGTGGCCGGAACGCTCTGGGACGGCCGCTTCCGCTGCGCGGTGGTGGAGCCTGGCGACGCGCTGCTGAAAGCGCTGCTGTTGATCGACGGCCACGGCGGCTTCAGCAGCGCCGCGCAGCGCAGCGGCGGACCGCGCGAGCCCGTGATCAGCGACCCGCCCGAACTCTGGCGCCTGGGCAACACGCCCTTCGAGCGCGAAGCCGCCTACCGCGCGCTGCTGGCGCAGGGCGTCGCGCCTGAAGAAGCGCGCGGGCTGCGCCATGCGGCGCTGGGAGGCTGGGTCTTCGGCTCACCCGCGTTCCTGGCCCAGTTGGCCGCGCAGGCCGATCGCGCCTTGCGTCCGCGTGCGCGTGGCCGGCCCGCGCGCAGCGCCAGCCCGCACACCCGCTGATGCCGCGGCCCGAGGTCTGAAGCTGCGGCGGTGCTGCACGCATCAATATGTCCCTAAATAAATTGATCGCAGAGGGCGCGTTCTTATAAATAGACACTGACCCTATTTATTTGGCGTTGCGAGGGATGCTGCACTGCGATAAATTCGCCTTCCCCTCGATCTGCCAGGAGCGCGCCATGCCTGACGCCACCCCGATTTCCGCGCTGCCGCCGTCCGACCGCGAGATCGCCGCGCTGGCCGAGCAGGGCCTGTACGACCCGGCGCGCGAACACGATGCCTGCGGCGTCGGCTTCGTCGCCCACATCAAGGGTGCGCGTGCGCACCACGTGGTGCAGCAGGGTCTGAAGATTCTGGAAAACCTGGACCATCGCGGTGCCGTCGGCGCCGACAAGCTGATGGGCGACGGCGCCGGCATCCTGATCCAGCTCCCCGACGATCTCTATCGTGCCGAGATGGCGTTGCAGGGCATCACGCTGCCCCCGCCGGGCGAATACGGCGTCGGCATGATCTTTCTTCCCAAGGAGCACGCGTCGCGCCTGGCCTGTGAACAGGAACTGGCGCGTGCGGTGCGCGCCGAGGGCCAGGTGCTGCTTGGCTGGCGCGACGTGCCGGTCGACCGCGAGATGCCGATGAGCCCGGCAGTGCGCGCGAAGGAGCCGGTGATCCGTCAGATCTTCATCGGCCGCGGCCACGACGTGATCGTGCCCGATGCGCTGGAACGCAAGCTCTACGTGATCCGCAAGACGGCCTCGGCGGCCATCCAGAACCTCAGGCTCACGCACAGCCGCGAGTACTACGTGCCGAGCATGAGCTGCCGCACCGTCATCTACAAGGGCCTGCTGCTGGCCAACCAGGTGGGCGTGTACTACAAGGACCTGGCCGATGCGCGCACGGTCTCGGCGCTGGCGCTGGTGCACCAGCGCTTTTCGACCAACACCTTCCCCGAATGGCCGCTGGCCCACCCCTACCGCATGGTGGCGCACAACGGCGAGATCAACACCGTCAAAGGCAACTTCAACTGGATGCGCGCGCGTGAAGGCGTGATGAAGTCGCCGGTGCTGGGTGACGACCTGAAGAAGCTCTACCCGATCAGCTTCGCGCACCAGAGCGACACCGCCACCTTCGACAACACGCTCGAGTTGCTGACGATGAGCGGCTACCCGCTCGCCCAGGCGGCGATGATGATGATCCCCGAGGCCTGGGAGAACCACGAGCTGATGGACGAACGCCGGCGCGCGTTCTACGAATACCACGCGGCGATGCTGGAACCCTGGGACGGCCCGGCCGCGATGGTCTTCACCGACGGCAAGCAGATCGGCGCCACGCTCGACCGCAACGGCCTGCGTCCGGCGCGCTACATCGTCACCGACGATGACCTGGTCGTGCTGGCCAGTGAATCAGGCGTGCTGCCGATTCCCGAGGCGCGCATCGTGCGCAAGTGGCGGCTGCAGCCGGGCAAGATGTTCCTGATCGATCTTGAACAGGGCCGCATCGTCGACGACGAGGAGCTGAAGACGCAGTTTGCGAACGCGCGCCCGTACCGCCAGTGGATCGAGAACGTGCGCATCCGGCTCGACTCGATTCCCGCCGGCGCTGCGCCGCCCGCCCACGCCGAGAGCCTGCTCGACCGCCAGCAGGCCTTCGGCTACACGCAGGAAGAGCTGAAGTTCCTGCTCGCGCCGATGGCCGCCAACGGCGAGGAAGGCATCGGCTCGATGGGCAACGACTCGCCGCTGGCGGTGCTGTCGGACAAGAACAAGCCGCTGTTCAACTACTTCAAGCAGTTGTTCGCGCAGGTCACGAACCCGCCGATCGATCCGATCCGCGAGGCCATCGTGATGAGCCTCAACAGCTTCATCGGGCCGAAGCCGAACCTGCTCGACATCAACGCCGTGAACCCGCCGATGCGGCTGGAGGTCACGCAGCCGGTGCTCGACTTCGACGACATGGCGCGGCTGCGCGCGATCGAGGCCCACACGCACGGCAAGTTCAAGAGCTACGAGCTCGACATCTGCTACCCCGAAGACTGGGGCCACGAAGGCGTGGAAGCCAAGCTCGCGTCGCTGTGCGCCGAGGCCGTGGACGCGCTCAAGAGCGGCCACAACATCCTCATCATCACCGACCGCGGCATGAGCCGCACGCGCATTGCGATTCCGGCGCTGCTGGCGTTGTCGGCGGTGCACCACCACTTGGTGCGCGAAGGCCTGCGCACGACGGTCGGGCTGGTGGTGGAAACCGGCTCCGCGCGTGAGGTGCATCACTTTGCGGTGCTCGCCGGTTACGGCGCCGAGGCCGTGCATCCCTACCTTGCGCTGCAGACGCTGGCGAGCCTGCACGAGATGCGGCCCGACGGCGAACGCGCCGCGTTGTCGCCCGACAAGGCGATCTACAACTACGTCAAGGCGATCGGCAAGGGTCTGTCGAAGATCATGTCCAAGATGGGCGTCAGCACCTACATGTCGTATTGCGGCGCCCAGTTGTTCGAGGCCATCGGGCTGGACGCGGCCTTCGTCGCCCAGTACTTCCGCGGCACCGCCACGCAGGTGGGCGGCATCGGCGTCTTCGAGGTCGCCGAGGAAGCGCTGCGCATGCACCGCGCGGCGTTCGGCAACGATCCGGTGCTGGCCACGCTGCTCGACAGCGGCGGCGAATACGCCTGGCGCGTGCGCGGCGAAGAGCACATGTGGACCCCCGACGCCATCGCCAAGCTGCAGCACAGCGCACGCGGCAACAAGTTCGAGACCTACAAGGAATACGCGCAGATCATCAACGACCAGAGCCGGCGCCACATGACGCTGCGCGGGCTGTTCGAGTTCAGGCTCGACCCCGCAAAGGCGATCCCGGTCGACGAAGTCGAGCCGGCGGTCGAGATCGTCAAGCGTTTTGCCACCGGCGCGATGAGCCTGGGCTCGATCAGCACCGAAGCGCATTCGACGCTGGCGATCGCCATGAACCGCATCGGCGGCAAGAGCAACACCGGCGAAGGCGGCGAAGACCCGGCACGCTACCGCAACGAGCTCAAGGGCATTGCCATCAGCGCCGGCACCAAGGTCAGCGATCTCCTGGGCAAGAAGGTCATCGAGGCCGACTACACCTTGAAGGACGGCGACAGCCTGCGCTCGAAGATCAAGCAGGTGGCGTCGGGGCGCTTCGGCGTCACCACCGAATACCTGGTCTCGGCCGACCAGTTGCAGATCAAGATGGCGCAGGGTGCCAAGCCGGGCGAAGGCGGCCAGCTTCCCGGCGGCAAGGTCAGCGACTACATCGGCATGCTGCGCTATTCGGTGCCCGGTGTCGGCCTCATCAGCCCGCCGCCGCACCACGACATCTATTCGATCGAAGACCTGGCGCAGCTCATCCACGACCTGAAGAACGCCAACCCGCGCGCCAGCATCAGCGTCAAGCTGGTGTCCGAAGTGGGCGTCGGCACGGTGGCCGCCGGCGTCACCAAGTGCAAGGCCGACCACGTGGTGATCGCCGGCCACGACGGCGGCACCGGCGCGTCGCCGTGGAGCAGCATCAAGCACGCGGGCACGCCGTGGGAGCTGGGGCTGGCCGAAACGCAGCAGACGCTGGTGCTCAACCGCCTGCGCAGCCGCATCCGCGTGCAGGCCGACGGCCAGATGAAGACCGGCCGCGACGTGGTCATCGCGGCGCTGCTGGGTGCCGACGAGTTCGGCTTCGCGACCGCGCCGCTGGTGGCCAGCGGCTGCATCATGATGCGCAAGTGCCATCTCAACACCTGCCCGGTGGGCGTGGCGACGCAGGATCCGGTGCTGCGCAAACGCTTCACCGGCCAGCCCGAGCACGTCGTCAACTTCCTCTTCTTCGTCGCCGAAGAAGCGCGCCAGATCATGGCGCAGCTCGGCATCCGGCGCTTCGACGAACTCATCGGCCGCAGCAACCTGCTCGACACGCGCAAGGGCATAGCCCACTGGAAGGCCAGGGGGCTGGACTTCAGCCGCATCTTCCATCAGCCCGCGGTGCCCGACGACGTGCCGCGGCGCCACACCGAAAACCAGGACCACGGCCTGGCGAACGCGCTGGACAACAAGCTGATCGAACGCTGCAGGCCGGCGCTGGAGCGCGGCGAGAAGGTGCAGTTCATGGAGGACGCGCGCAACCTCAACCGCAGCGTCGGCGCGATGCTCAGCGGCGAGCTCATTCGCCAGCGCCCCGCAGGCCTGCCCGACCACACGATCTTCATGCAGATGGAAGGCACCGGGGGCCAGAGCTTCGGCGCCTTCCTCGCCGCCGGCATCACGCTGTACCTCATCGGCGACGCCAACGACTACACCGGCAAGGGCCTGTCGGGCGGCCGCGTCGTGGTGCGGCCGAGCATCGACTTCCGCGGCGACGCCACCAAGAACACCATCATCGGCAACACCGCGCTGTATGGCGCGACCAGCGGCGAGGCCTTCTTCCGCGGTGTCGCCGGCGAACGCTTTGCGGTGCGCCTGTCCGGCGCCACCGCGGTGGTCGAAGGCACGGGCGACCACGGCTGCGAATACATGACCGGCGGCACCGTCGCCGTGCTCGGCAAGACCGGGCGCAATTTCGCCGCCGGCATGAGCGGCGGCGTGGCCTATGTGTTCGACGAGGACGGTCAGTTCAACAAACGCTGCAACACCGCGATGGTGGCGCTGGAACGTGTGCTGCCGCGCGAAGAGCAGGGCGGCGCCAGCATCGGGCTGCACCGCGAGATGGCCGACGAAGCGCTGCTGCGCAAGCTGATCGAAGACCACCACCGCTGGACCGGCAGCCTGCGCGCGCGCGAGATCCTCGACCACTGGGCCGAGTCGCGCAGCAAGTTCGTCAAGGTCTTCCCGCACGAGTACAAGCGCGTGCTCGCCGAACGTGCGGCCACCGCCGAGGCGGCGGTGGCCACCGGCAAGGCCCGCGCGTCGGCGGCCACCGCCAGCGCCAAGTAAGGAGCGCCAGCATCATGGGAAAAATCACCGGCTTCCTGGAATACGAACGCCTTGAGGAGGGCTACGAGCCCGTGCCGCAACGGGTGAAGAACTGGAAGGAGTTCGTGATCGCGCTCAGCGCCGACCAGGCCCGGGTGCAGGGCGCTCGCTGCATGGACTGCGGCACGCCGTTCTGCATCAGCGGCTGCCCGGTCAACAACATCATTCCGGACTTCAACGACCTCGTCTATGGCGACGACTGGCGCAACGCCATCACGGTGCTGCATTCGACGAACAACTTCCCCGAGTTCACCGGCCGCGTCTGCCCCGCGCCCTGCGAGGCGGCGTGCACCTTGAACGTCAACGACGACGCGGTGGGCATCAAGAGCATCGAGCACGCCATCATCGACCGCGCCTGGGCCGAAGGCTGGGTCAAGGCCATGCCGCCCGAGGTGAAGACCGGCAAGACGGTGGCCGTGGTCGGCAGCGGTCCGGCCGGGCTGGCGGCGGCGCAGCAGCTCGCACGCGCCGGCCACGACGTGACGCTGTTCGAGAAGAACGACCGCATCGGCGGCCTGCTGCGCTACGGCATTCCCGATTTCAAGATGGAGAAGAGCCACATCGAGCGTCGCGTCGAGCAGATGAAGGCCGAGGGCGTGAGCTTCCGCACCGGCGTGCTCGTCGGCGCCATCGACGCCGCTGCGAAGGTGACGAACGATGCCAAGGAAACCATCGCCGCCGAACGCCTGCTGGCCGAATTCGACGCCGTGCTGCTGACCGGCGGCGCCGAGCTTTCGCGCGACCTGCCGGTGCCCGGGCGCGAGCTCGACGGCATCCACTTCGCGATGGAGTTCCTGCCGCAGCAGAACAAGGTCAACGCCGGCGACAAGTTCAAGGGCCAGTTGCGCGCCGATGGCAAGCACGTGATCGTGATCGGCGGCGGCGACACCGGCAGCGACTGCGTCGGCACCAGCAACCGCCACGGCGCCGCCAGCGTCACCCAGTTCGAGCTGATGCCGATGCCGCCCGAGCGCGAGGACGGTCCGATGACCTGGCCCTACTGGCCCTACAAGCTGCGCACGAGCTCAAGCCACGAAGAAGGTTGCGAGCGCAGCTTCGCCATCGCCACCAAGGCCTTCGTCGCCGGCAGCGGCAAGGACAAGGGCCGCGTCGTCGCGCTGAAGACGGTGCAGGTGCAGTGGCAGGGCGGCAAGATGGTCGAGGTGGCCGGCAGCGAGAAGGACTGGAAGGCCGACCTCGTGCTGCTGGCGATGGGGTTCACGGCGCCGGTGGCCTCGGTGCTGGACGCCTTCGGCATCGCCAAGGACAACCGCGGCAACGCGAAGGCGAGCACCGACGGCATCGGCTGCTACAAGACCAACGTCGCCAAGGTGTTCGCCGCCGGCGACATGCGCCGCGGCCAGTCGCTGGTGGTGTGGGCGATTCGTGAAGGGCGGCAGGCGGCGCGCGCGGTGGACGAGTTCCTGATGGGCGCGAGCGCGCTGCCTCGCTGACGCCCTGTCACGCCTGCTGACGCAGCGACAGTCGGGCTATCCCGCATGCGCTGCGGCTGCATGAGACAATCCGCGACCGAAAAACAACTCGACCGGGCGCTGCCCGACAGGCCTGGATTGAATCCCGACACCCTCATCGAAATCGACCACGTCACGTTCGGCTACGACCCGCGCAGGCCCATCCTGAGCGATGTGTCGCTGAACTTCCGGCGCGGCAAGGTGACGGCGATCCTCGGCGGCTCGGGCTGCGGCAAGACGACGCTGCTGCGTGTCATCGCCGGCGTCTTTCCGGTGCAGCAGGGCCGGGTCGTCTTCGACGGCGAAGTGGTCGATGCACGTAACAAGGAGCAGTTGTACCGGCTGCGTCGGCGCCTGGGCATGCTGTTCCAGTTCGGCGCGTTGTTCACCGACCTGTCGGTGTTCGAGAACGTCGCGTTCCCGCTGCGCGAGCAGAGCGACCTGCCGGACAGCATGATCCGCGACATCGTGCTGATGAAGCTCAACGCCGTGGGCCTGCGCGGGGCCGCGAAACTGCGCATCGCCGAGGTCTCGGGCGGCATGGCGCGGCGCATCGCGCTGGCGCGCGCGATTGCGCTCGACCCCGAGCTCATCATGTACGACGAGCCTTTTGCGGGGCTCGATCTGATCTCGATGGGCGTGGCCGCCAAGCTGATCCGCACGCTCAACGACATCACCGGAGCCACTTCGCTCGTGGTCTCGCACGATGTGCCGCAATGCATGGCGATCAGCGATCACGTCGTGCTGCTTGCGCCGCAGGGCCGCATCGTCGCCCAGGGCACGCCGGCCGAGCTGATGGCATCGCTCGACCCCGAGACGCGGCAGTTCGTGCGCGGCGAACCCGATGGACCGGTGAAGTTCCACTACCCGGCGCCCGAGATGGCCGTCGATTACGGGTTGCGGTCGCAGGCCGACGCGCGGAGCGTGGCCCCATGAACGTCTTCGCGTTTGTCGGCGCCCGCGCCCTGGCTGCGCTGCGCGGCTGGGGCCATGCGGCATTCTTCGTGCTCGAACTGCTGGCGGCGGTGCCGGCCGCGCTGCGGCGCTTCTCGCTCGTGGTGGTGCAAATCCACGCCATCGGCAACCGTTCGCTGCTCATCATCATGGCCTCGGGGCTGGCGGTCGGCTTCGTGCTGGCGCTGCAGATGTACTACGCGCTGGTCACCTATGGCGCCGCCGAAAGCCTGGGCCTGATCGTCAACCTGTCCCTCGTGCGCGAGCTCGGGCCGGTGGTCACGGCGCTGTTGTTCGCCGGCCGCGCGGGCACCTCGCTGACGGCGGAAATCGGTCTCATGAAGGCGGGCGAGCAGATCGCGGCGATGGAGCTGATGGCGATCGACCCACGCAGCCGTGTGCTGGCGCCACGGTTCATCGGCGGCATGATCTCGATGCCGATCCTGGCGGTGCTGTTTTCGGCCGTCGGCATCCTCGGCGCCTATGTCGTCGCGGTGCTGCTGATCGGTGTCGACGCGGGCAACTTCTGGTCGATCATGCAAAACCAGGTCGACGTCTGGCGCGATGTCGGCAACGGCATCGTCAAGAGCTTCGTCTTCGGTATCGTCTGTACCTGCGTCGCGCTCTACCAGGGCTACGAAACCCAGGCCACGCCCGAAGGCGTGGCCTACGCCACCACCCGCACGGTGGTGATTTCTTCACTCGCGGTGCTGGGCCTGGACTTCGTGCTCACGGCGCTGATGTTCTCGACGCGCTGAAGCGTCAAGAAGGATAGAGGGATGGTAAAAAAGAGCATTGAAACCCTGGTCGGCGTGTTTGTGCTGCTGGGCATCGTCGGCGTCGTCTTTCTCGCGCTGAAGGCGGCCAACCTGGGCAGTTTCCGCGCCAGCCACGGTTATGAACTGACGGCGCGCTTCGACAACATCGGCGGCCTGAAGGTGCGCGCGCCGGTGCGCAGTGCCGGCGTCACCGTCGGCCGCGTCACCAGCATCGCGCTCGACGGCAAGACCTTCCAGGGCGTCGTCCAGATGGACATCGACCAGCGCTTCCTGTTCCCCAAGGACACGGCGGCGAAGATCCTCACCGCCGGTCTGCTGGGCGACCAGTACGTCGGCCTGGAGCCGGGCGGCGACGACAAGAACCTGGCACCCGGTGACACCGTCGCGCAGACGCAGTCGGCGGTGGTGCTGGAGAATCTCATCGGCCAGTTCCTCACCGGCAGGGCGGCCGATGCCGGCAGCCCGCAAGCGCCCACATCCGCATCGGCTGCCGCGCCCTCGCCCGCTTCGGCGCCCGCCGTCAAATGAAGCGCGCCAGCTCGCTCTCGCTGGCGCTGCTGACGGCCGCGGTGCTGGGTGCAGGCGGCCTGGGCGGCTGCGCCAGCGTGCCGCCGGGCAGCGACAAAGCCGCCGCCGCGACGCCGGCCGACCCGTGGGAGAACTGGAACCGCAAGGTCTTCGTCTTCAACGACAAGGTCGACGAGGCCGTCATCAAGCCGGTCGCGCAGGCCTATCGCAACGTGGTGCCGCAGCTCGTGCGCACCGGCATCGACAACGTGCTGGGCAACATCTACGACGTCTGGTCCACGCTCAACCAGTTCCTGCAGGGCAAGCTGCAGTACGGGCTGGAGATGGGCATGCGCGTGCTCACCAACACCTTCTTCGGCCTCGGCGGCCTGCTCGATCCGGCGAGCGAAATGCATCTGGTGCGGCGCTCGGAAGACTTCGGCCAGACGCTGGGCACCTGGGGCGTCGCCAGCGGCCCCTACGTGGTGCTGCCGCTGCTCGGCCCGTCCACGCTGCGCGACACCGCGGCGCTGCCGGCCGACCGCTGGCTCGCGCCCGGCAACCTGCCCGACGAGACCAGCGTGCGTTATGGCGTCACCGCGCTCGAAGTCATCAACGCGCGTGCTGACCTGCTGTCGACGACGAAGCTGGTCGATCAGATCGCGCTCGACCGCTACAGCTTCATTCGCGACGCCTATCTGGCGCGGCGCCTGGATCAGGTCTACGACGGCGCGCCACCGATGAAGTTCGATGACATCCCGGCCGACGACGGCCCGCCGGCCGCGGCGGAACCATCGGCGGCTGCGTCCGCTCCAACGCCTTCGGGTGCGGCCTCGACGCCGGCCCGGTGAACCGCGAGCGCGGCTGCTGCGTTGAGCCTGCAACGCCACACGCACTGCGCGTTGCTCCCATGCAAAGGACAAGATCATGTTGAAACAACTGCTGACCGGTGCGCTGCTGCTGGTGTCGTTCACCGGCGCAGCTCTGGCCGATACCGCACCCGACGCCTTCGTGCGCCAGATCTCCAACGACGTCATCGGCGCCGCGAAGACCGACAAGAGCGTGCAGGCGGGCGACCTGCACGGCATCGTCAACCTCGTCGATACGAAGGTGATGCCGCATGTCGACTTCGCCGCCATGACGCGCTCGGCCGTGGGTCCGCAATGGCGCGGCGCCTCGGCCGAGCAACGCAGCAAGCTGCAGGCCGAGTTCAAGATCCTGCTCGTGCGCGTGTATGCGGGCGCGCTGACGCAGATCAAGGACCAGACCGTCGAGATCACCAAGACCTTGCCGGTGCCGGGCGGCTCGCAGGTTGTCGTGCAGTCCGAAGTGCGCGGCAAGGGCGACCCGATCAAGCTCGACTACCGGCTTGAAAAGGCCGGCGCCGACTGGAAGATCATCGATGTCAACGTCGGTGGCATCTGGCTCGTCACCAGTTACCGTTCGCAGTTCGCGCAGTTCATCAGCAGCGGCGGCATCGACGGCCTGATCACGAAGCTGGCCGAGCAGAACAAGGCCGCGGGCAAGGGTTGAGCGACGTGAATGACGTGAACGACACAGGCGCGACCCGGCTGCAGTTGCCGGCCAGCGCGACGCTGGCCGACACGGCGTCGCTGTGGCTGGCGCTCGACGGCGGCGCCGACGTCATCGACGCCTCGGCGCTGCGCAGCTTCGACACGTCGGCGATTGCGCTGCTGCTCGAAGCCAGGCGCCGCGCCGAAGCACGCGGTGCGGGCTTCATCGTGCGCGGCGCGCCGCCCAAGCTGGTGGAACTGGCGCGCCTTTACGGCGTCGATGAACTGCTGTCGCTGCAGACGACGTAGCGCCGCGTGCGCAGGTTCTTCTTGATCTCCTGCAGCATCGGCCGCAGTGTTGCCGAGCCCATGCGCAGCGCCACACCGGTGGTCAGGATGTCGATGATCATCAGATGCAGCAGGCGCGACACCATCGGACTGTAGCGATCGGCATCTTCGGGGTGGTCGGCGGCGAGCAGGATGTGCTGGGTGCTGCCCGCCACCTCGTGCGCCAGTAGCGAGCCGCTGGCGGTGATGGCGATCAGCGTCGCGCCCTTGCGGCGCGCGATCTCGGCCACGTCGAGCAGGTCGCGGCTGCGACCCGAATTGCTGATGATCACGGCGACGTCGCCGGCCTTGAGCATCGTCGCGCTCATCACCTGCATGTGGCCGTCGCTGACGGCCGCGGCCGTGACGCCGAGGCGGAAAAACTTGTGCTGGGCGTCGAGCGCGACGATGCCCGAATTGCCGACGCCGTGGAACTCGATGCGCCGGCCGAGGCGGCCGGCGTCGGCCAAGGCGGCGATGGCCCGCTCGACCGATTGCCCGGCGGCGGCATTGCGATAGCGCAGCAGCGCGGCGACCGCGTTGTCGACCACCTTGACGACGATGTCGCCGGCCTTGTCGTCGTCGTCCACCGAGCGGTGCACGAACGGCACCCCTTCGTTGACGCTGCCGGCGAGCTTGAGCTTGAAGTCGGCCAGGCCGTCGTAGCCCACGCTGCGGCAGAAACGAATCACCGTCGGCTTGCTGACCTGCGAGCGCTCGGCCAGTTCAGCCACCGGCAGCGACGCGAAGCCGCGCGGGTCGGCCAGCAGCAGCTTGGCCACACGCTGCTCGGCCGGCGGCAGCGCGCTGATGGACGCCCGGATGCGATCGAGCATGCGCCCGCCTCGTCTACTGCTCTTCGGCCCAGACGCAGTCGTCGCGCGCGATGAGTGCGCTCGCGGCGGCGGGGCCCCAGCCTCCGGCCGCATACGGCCGCGGCCCGTTCGGATCCTGCGCCCAGGCGTCGAGCACCGGCTCGACCCAGCGCCACGCCTGCTCTTGTTCATCGCTGCGCACGAACAGGTTCAGGCGCCCGGCCAGGGCGTCGATCAGCAGGCGCTCGTAGGCACCCACACGTTCGTGCGGAAAGGCCTTGTCGAAGTCCAGGTCCAGCGACACCGGCGACAGCACCTCGTTGTTGCCCGTGCCCTTGGCGGCCAGCAGGTGCAACTCCAGCCCATCCTCGGGCTGCAGGTTGATGACGATCTTGTTGGCACGGCTGGCACCGGGAAAGATCGGGTGCGGCACGGCGCGGAAGTTCAGCACGATCTGCGCCTCGTGCGCAGCCAGACGCTTGCCGGTGCGCAGGTGGAAGGGCACGCCGGCCCAGCGCCAGTTCTGCACCTCGGTGCGCAACGCGACGAAGGTCTCGCAGTGGCTGTCGGCGGGCACCTTCTTTTCGTCCAGGTAACCCGGTACCGCCTTGCCGTCGATGGTGCCGGCGCGGTACTGGCCGCGCACCACGTCGCGCGCCACGCTCTCGGCGGTGAAGGGTTTCAGCGACTTCAGCACCTTGAGCTTTTCATCGCGGATGGCATCGGCGTCGTTGCTCGGCGGCGGCTCCATCGAGATCATCGTCAGCAACTGCAGCGCGTGGTTCTGCACCATGTCGCGCAGGGCGCCGGTCTTGTCGTAGTAGTCGCCGCGTGTGCCCACCCCGAGGTTTTCGGCCAGCGTGATCTGCACGTTGGCGATGCTCTCGCGCCGCCACAGCGGCTCGAACAGGGCGTTGCCGAAGCGCAGCGCCATCAGGTTCTGCACCGCCGGCTTGCCCAGGTAGTGGTCGATGCGCAAGGCCTGGTGTTCCTGGAACACCGAGGCGACGACGCGATTGATCTCCTGCGCGCTGGCGAGGTCGTGGCCGAGCGGCTTCTCGAGCACGACGCGGATGTGCGGCCCGTTCAGCCCGGCTTTGCCGAGCTGTTCGCAGATCACCGGGAACAGGTAGGGGCTGGTCGCCAGGTACAGCACCACGGTGTCGGCGCCGCGCTCGTCGAGCCAGGTTTTGAGACCGGCATAGTCGTCGGGCCGGGACAGGTCCATGCGCCGGTAGTGCAGCATCTGCGCGAACTGCGCGAACTCTTCGTCGCTCGGGCGTTTGCTCGATACCACCTCGGCAAAACGGTCCTTGATGAAGGCGCGGTAGTCGTCGTCGCTGCGTTCGTCGCGCGCCACCGCGAGCACACGGCCGTCGGGCGGCAGCTTGTGGTGGCGCATCGCCTGGAACAGCGCCGGCATGAGCTTGCGCCAGGTCAGATCGCCGGTGCCGCCGAAAAATACGAGGTCGAAGGACATGGTGCGTGTAACTTTGTTTCACGCATGATGCCGCACAAGCTTCGGAGGGTCAACGCGAGACGCCCTGGAAAGCGCCGGGCGACCAACGCGTCAGCGGCGGCAACGGCCGCGTGCCCACGGGCATCTTGAACTCGGCCTTCGGCGACAGGTCCTGGCCACCCACGTGCGTCGGGTCCACGCCTGCGCCATGCAGCGAGCCGCCGGCGGCGAGTTCGAAGCCGTTGGTGTCGGCGTCGACCAGCACACTCTGCCGCGCATGCGCGTTGCCCGAGAAATGGCCGCTCGCGCCCCACTCGAAGACTCCGAGGCCGATGCTCAGGTTGTTCACTGCGTAGACGTCGGTGTCCGGCGGCAGCTTGTCGCGCCAGAGTCGCAGAAACCACGCCGGCAGCGTCTTGTGGTTGATGAGCGTGTTGTGCGCCATGTACAGCGTATTGCGCGGCCAGTGCCCGCCCTCGGCGCCATACGCCACCACCACCGGGTTCTGCGAGCCCGCGGACTGGCTGATGACGTTGCCGATCATCCACACCTCGCCTGCGTTGGGCAGGTCCACCTCGTACGACGCTTCGCCGCCCGGGCCGTCGACGATCAGGTTGTAGTTGATGTGGCTCTCGCGCGCCCGCGACTTCAGCAGGTGGCCTTCGAAGCCGTGCTGGAAGCGGCTGCCCGTGACGCTGAACTTGCCGATGCGCCCGACGTAGAGCAGGTGGTACAGGCCGCCGACGACACGCGGCGCATCGGCGAAGACGCTGGCGTCGATCTCGAGCTCGGCGTCGATGTCGTTGCTGGTGAGGATGCCGTTTTCGTTGTCGAAGAAACGGCAGTTCTGCACCTTCAGATGGCCGGCCTCGAGGCGGATGCCGGCGCCATTGGCGTCGTCGGCGCGCGCGCCGCGGAACTCGACGTTGTCGACCGTGATGTTGCCGCCGCGCAGCACCCACAGCGCCTTGCCTTCGGCGATCTTGCCTTCGGCATCGAACACCGCGCCCTTGCCGCTGCCGCGCAAGGTGAGGGTCTTGGCCGGCACCACCACCGTCTCGCCGCGGTACACGCCTTGCAGCAGTTCGATCACGTCGCCGTCGTGCGCGGCCGCCACGGCCTGACGCAGACTGCTCGGGTTGCCTCCGGGGCCGACGAGCAGGGTTTCGGCAAGGGTGGTCTGGCAGAGACCGAACGACAGGCCGAAAGCGGCGGCCGGAAACAGGACAGAAAGCTTCATGAGGTCGGGCGCAGAAGTAACGGACAGTATCTCAGGCCTTCCGGGTTTTCACGGTCGCGCCCGCACCGTCGAATGCGGGGGCCGAGGCTACGATCGGTGTGACGGATTGAAGACAAATCCGATCTGAGGAGATCCCCCATGACCCGCTTCCGATTCCGCTTCGGCCTGGTGGCCTGCACCACGCTGGCCGTCATGCCGCTTGCGCACGCCCAAGACGCCGGCCAGCTCAACGTCATCTGCTCGGTGCAGGCCGAGTGGTGCAACATGATCCAGACCGTGTTCGCGCGCACCAGCGGCATCAAGGTCAACATGGCGCTGAAGGGCTCGGGCGAAGCGCTGGCGCAACTGATCGCCGAGCGTGCCAACCCGAAGACCGACGTCTGGTTCGGCGGCACCGGCGACCCGCATCTGCAGGCGGCCGAGCAGGGCTTGTCGATCGAATACAAGAGTCCGACGCTGCCGCAGCTTCACGCCTGGGCGCAGGCCCAGGCCGCGCAGAGCCACTACCGCACGGTGGGCATCTATTCCGGCCCGCTGGGCTTCGGCTACAACACCGAGCTCATCGCGAAGAAGAAGATGCCCGTGCCCACGAGCTGGGCCGACCTGCTCAAGCCGGTCTACAAGGGCGAGATCCAGGTCGCCAACCCGGCCAGCAGCGGCACCTCGTACACGATGGTGGCCACGCTGGTGCAGTTGATGGGCGAGGACAAGGCCTTCGACTACATGAAGGCGCTGCACAAGAACATCGGCCAGTACACGCGCAGCGGCACCGGTCCGATCAAGGCGGTGGCACGCGGCGAGACCACGGTGTCGATCAGCTTCGTGCACGACGGCCCGGGCGAGGCGCTGCAGGGTTTCCCGGTGGCGACGATCACGCCGTCCGAAGGCACGGGCGCCGAGATCGGCTCGATGAGCATCATCAAGGGCGCGCGCAACCTCGCGAACGCGAAGAAGTTCTATGAATGGGCGCTCACCGCGCAGGCGCAGCAGTTCGGTGCCGCGGCGCACCAGTACCAGTTGCCGAGCAACATGGCCACGCCCATCGACCCGCACGTGCCCGACTTCAAGAAGATCAAGTTCATCAAGTACGACTACGCCAAGTACGGCGCGTCGGCCGAGCGCAAGCGGCTGATCGCGAAGTGGGAGAAGGAAGTCAACTCGCTGCCGCGGTGACCTCGCGGGGCGCGCAGCGCGCCCGTCAAGTCATCACCGGCTGGCTGCTGCTGGGGCTGGCGGCGTTCATGCTGCTGCCCTGGTATTTCCCGCAGAACCTGTCACTGCTGGCCTCGCTGCCGGGCGTGTTCGGCGGCGCGGACACGGCCAGCGGCCTGGTGCAGGCGCTGCACCTTCACAAGCCGTGGCTGTGGTCGGGCCTGCTGGGGCTGCTGCTGGCGGCTGTCGGCGCCGCGATGGCGCCCGGGCGGGTGCAGGGCGCGTGGCTCGTCGCGGGCGCTGCCGGCGGCCTGCTCGGGCTGCTGGGCAGCGGCTTTGCGATCGGTGCGCAGGGCTGGTCGTTCGAATTCCTGGGCCAGGGCTTGGGCGCGCTTGCGGGCGGCCAGGCCGGCTTCGGCCTCGGCGGCGTGCTGGTGCTGCTGGCGTTGTTGATGCTGCTTGGCGCCGGCCTGGCGCGGCTGGGCCTGTTCCGCGGCGACCTCTTCGTGGCGGCGGCCGTGGTGCTGTGCGCTGCGCTGCTGCTGTTGTTCGTGGCGCTGCCGGTGAGCAAGTCGCTGGCGGGCGCCTTTCTCGACGACAACGGTGTCTTGTCGTGGGCCGCGTTCGGCGAACGCCTGGGCCAGGAACAGGTCTGGGGCCTGTCGTGCGTGGTCGGCGGCGTGCGCTGCGGCGTCGCCTGGAACACCTTGTTCCTGGCCTTGCTGACGGCCGCCGGCACCACCGTGATGGGCACGCTGATCGCACTCATGGCCGAGCGCGGCAACCGGCGCCTGGCGCGGCCGCTGAACGTGCTGGCGCTGCTGCCCATCATCACGCCGCCTTTTGTCGTCGGCCTCGGGCTGATCCTGCTGTTCGGCCGCGCCGGCATCGTCAACCAGGTGCTCGAATGGGCCTTCGGCCTCACGCCCACACGCTGGTTCTACGGCCTGCCGGGCATCCTGCTGGCGCAGCTTTTTGCGTTCACGCCGATCGCCTTCATGATCATGCGCGGTGTCGTGCAAGGCTTGACGCCGAGCCTGGAGGAAGCGGCGCAGACCCTGCGTGCATCGCGCCTGAAGACCTTCATGACGATCACGCTGCCGCTGCTCAAGCCGGGGCTGGCGAATGCCTTTCTCGTCGGCTTCATCGAAAGCATCGCCGACTTCGGCAACCCGGTGGTCGTCGGCGGCCAGTATTCGGTGCTCTCCACCGATGTGTTCTTCGCCATCGTCGGTGCGCAGTTCGACCAGGGCCGCGCGGCGTCGCTGGCGCTCATCCTCACCGGCTTTGCGCTCGTCGTCTTCATCGTGCAGCAGCGCCTGCTCGGCCGCACCAGCTACACCACCGTCTCGGGCAAGGGCGACGGCGGCCTGCCCATGCCCTTGCCCGACCATGTACGCAGGTTGTGTGTCGGCGTCGCGCTGCCGTGGCTGGCGTTCACGATGATCGTCTACGTGTTTGCGTTCATCGGCGGTTTCGTGCAGACCTGGGGCCGTGACTACACGCCCACGCTGGCGCATTTCCGCACCGCGTTCGACCTTCAGTTCGGCAGCCACGGCCTGATCTGGGCCGGCACCGCGTGGAACTCGCTCTTCACGACGCTGAAGCTGTCGGCCATCGCGGCGCCGCTGTGCGCTGGCATCGGCCTGTTGATCAGCTGGCTGCTGGCGCGCACGCAGTTCGTCGGCCAGCGTGTGTTCGAGTTCGGCGCGCTGCTCGCGTTTGCGATTCCCGGCACCGTGCTCGGCGTGAGCTACATCCTCGCCTTCAACGTGCCGCCGTTCGAGCTCACCGGCACCGGGCTCATCATCGTGCTGTGTTTCATCTTCCGCAGCCTGCCGGTGGGGGTGCGCGCCGGCACCGCGAGCTTCAGGCAGATCGACCGCAGCCTCGACGAGGCCAGCACCATGCTGCGCGCCGGCACCGCCACGACGCTGCGTCGCGTGGTGCTGCCGCTGCTGAAGCCGGCCTTGGTCGCGGCGCTGATCTACAGCTTCGTGCGCAGCATGACCACGGTGTCGGCCGTGATCTTCCTCGTCACGGCCGAGAACGAACTCGCCACCACCTACATCATCGGCCGCGTCGGCAACGGCGACTACGGCGTCGCGCTGGCCTACTGCACGGTGCTGATCGTGCTGATGCTGGCGGCAACGACGCTGATCCAGTTCGTCGTCGGCGAACGCAGGCTGGGGCGCAGGAAGGCCACCGCATGAGCGCGCCGGGCCGTTCCCAGGCGCTCGTCCCCGAGCGCGCAGCGCAGAGGCCATCTCAGTGAGCATCGAATTCCACAACGTCACCAAGCGCTACGGCGACGCGGGCTCGCCGCTCGTCGTCAAGGGCATCAACTTCGTCGTGCCCGGCGGCACCCTGACCACCATCCTCGGCCCGTCGGGCTGCGGCAAGACGACGACGCTGCGCATGATCGCGGGGCTGGATGCGCCGAGCAGCGGCCGCATCGTCATCGACGGCGTCGACGTCACCACGCTGGCGGCAGCCGAGCGCAATGTCAGCATGGTGTTCCAGAGCTATGCGCTGTTCCCGCACATGAACGTGCTTCAGAACGTCAGCTACGGCCTGGCGGTCAGCGGCGTCGGCAAGGCCGAAACGCTGCGCCGTGCGCGCGCGACGATGGACGTCGTGGGCCTGGCCGGCTTCGACGAGCGGCTGCCGAGCGAACTCTCGGGCGGCCAGCAGCAGCGTGTGGCGGTGGCGCGCTCGCTCGTGCTCGAACCCAGCGTGATGCTGTTCGACGAACCGCTGTCGAATCTGGACGCGCGGCTGCGGCGCAGCATGCGCGAGGAAATCCGCGCGCTGCAGCAGCGCCTGAAACTCACGGTGGCCTACGTCACACACGACCAGAGCGAGGCGCTGGCGGTGAGCGACCAGATCATCGTGATGGACGGCGGCCGCATCGCGCAGGCCGGCACGCCGGCGCAGCTGTATGAACAGCCGGCGAGCGAGTTCGTCGCCGGCTTCATGGGCGAGGCGATGCTGTTCGACGCCGAATCGCTGGCCGACGGCAGTGTGCGCCTGGGACCGCTGACACTGCAGCCGCGGCGCCCGGTGGCGCCCGGCCGCGCGAAGGTGGCGATCCGCCCCGAAGCCTGGGTTCTGGGTGCGGCGGGCGCGGCGGGCGCGCCCGGCATGTCCGGCGCCACTCCAACCCTGGCAGGCACGGTTGCCAAATGCGCCTATCTGGGCAGCTTTCTCGAACTGACGCTGGACACCGCGCTGGGCAGCATCTTCGTCGTCGTGCCCGATGTCGAGACGGCCTGGGCGGTGGGCGACGCGGCGACGCTGACGCTGTCGGCGCGCGGCGTCAGCGTCGTCAGCGCCTGAGGCCCTGACCGCGCTACAGCGGCATCTCGTAGCGCCAGTCCTTCCAGCGCAGCACCGCCGTCTTCGGGCGGATCTGCTCCAGCACCAGGCCCGGCGCCACCGTGTCGCCTTCGTGCAGCAGCAGTCCGCCGACCAGCAGCATGCGGTTGGCCGCATTCTCCGAATAGATCGCACCGCCGAACGTCAGTTTCGGCAGTTCACGCTTCACGTCGGCCGGTAACTGCGCATACGGCGTGATGCGCGGTTCGGCCGGCTTGGCGGCGGCCGCGGCGGGCGGCGCCTTCGGCGGCGCGGTCCCTGCGGGTGCCATCGTCGGGGGCACTGCCGGCACCACGGTGTGCGGCATCACCGGCGGCGGCGGCGGCACGATCAGCGGCGCGGCCGCAGTGGCCGCTGCCGGCGCGTGAACCGGCGGCGATGGTGCGGGCAGCACGGCGGGTTCGCCGCGTCCACGCAGCAGCCCGATGAACAGCGCCACCAGCAGCAGCGCCGCCAGCAAGCCGAGCACCACCCACAGCATGCGGCTGCGCGGCGCGGCCGCCGGGGTGGCCGGCGCCGACGGTGTGGCCTGCGAATGCAGGCCCGGCACCGCACCGCGTTCGCGTTCGGCATCGGCGCGGCGCAGGGCATCGAGGATGTACGACATGGCGTTCAGCGCTCCGGGTTCAGCCGCGGCTCGGCCATGCCGCTGGCCCGGTTGATCTGCATCAGCGTCAGCGGCCCGACCAGGCCATCGGCCTTCAGACCGTGCGCCACCTGGAAGGCGAGCAGGCGTGTCTTCAGCGGCGCACCGTCGGCCGCCGGCAGGTGGTGCACCATCCAGTCGTCGAGCGCGTTGCTGTCGGCCAACGGCTCGCGGTAGCCCGGCGGCGCACGCCAGAAGGTCGCGTAGTCGCCGCGCCAGGCCATCGCCAGCGCGGCCAGCGGCAGTGTCAGCAGCGTGCCGCCGGCGTTCAAGGTGGCGCTGTCGGCCGTCAGCCCGACGAGCAATGCATAGGCCTCGCGGCCCTGCGCGTCGTGCAGCGTCAACAGGCCCGGGCGGTCCAGGCTGCGCACCAGGCCCAGGCCGTCGGCGCTGCGAAAGCAGTAGACCTGCACGCGCGCCGCGGCGTCGCAGGGCTCGACATGGCGCAGATCGAGCCGCCACTGCAACGCGAGCACACGCCAGGCCTCGTCTTCGTCGCGCCACGCATGGTCGAGCAGCGTTGCCGCATCGGCGGTGGGCGCGGCCGCTGCCGACGACGTGGCCGCGGCCGCAACAGCGGGCGCAAGCGCCCCCGACGCTGCACCGGCAACCGGCATGGGCGCAGGGGTCTTCGGCGCCTTCCAGCCCTGCGTCCATGCCGCCACCAGCAGCACCGCGGCCAGCGCGCCGGCGCCACCCAGGCTCCAGCCCCAGTGGCCGTGGCGCGGCTGCGCAGCGTCGGGGCCGAACACCTCGCGCGCGGCACGCTCGACGATGGGGCGGTCGATGCGCGTCTTGCCCCCGGCATAGGCGCCCAGCAGCGCGCGGTCGGCGAGCAGGTTCAAGCGCCGCGGCACGCCGCCGCACACATCGTGCAGCCGCTTCAGCGCCGCCTTGTCGAACGGCATCTCGCCGCTCAGGCCGGCGACCGACAGGCGGTGCCGCAGGTACATCGCGGTCTCGGCCTGCGACAGCGCCGGCAGGTGGTAGCGCGCGATCACACGCTGCGCAAGCTGTTCGAGTTCGGGCCGCGCCAGCAGCGTGCGCAGCTCGGGCTGACCGATGAGCACGATCTGCAGCAGCTTGCGCTCGGCCGTTTCCAGGTTCGTCAGCAGCCGCAACTGCTCCAGCAGGTCGGCCGACAGGCTCTGCGCTTCGTCGATGATCAGCACGCTGTGGCGGCCCGCCGCGTGCGCGCGCAGCAGAAAGCCGTTCAACGCGTCGACGTAGCGCTTCACGCTCAAGGCGCCCGGCGCCAGCTCGATGCCGAACTCGTCGCACACCGTCTGCAGCAGCTCGGGCACGCTGAGCTTGGGGTTGAAGACATAGGCCACGTCGCAGTCGGCCGGCACCTGGTCGAGGAAGCAGCGGCACACCGTGGTCTTGCCGGCGCCGATCTCGCCCGTCAGCAGCACGAAACCGCCGCCGCCCGAGACGCCGTACAGCAGATGCGCCAGCGCCTCGCGGTGCGCTTCGCTCATGAAGAGAAAACGCGGGTCGGGAGCGATCGAGAAGGGCTCGCGCTTGAGGCCGAAGTGGGGCGCGTACATGGGCCCGAGGATAAGGGTTCGGGAACCCCGGCCATGCATCCGCGTTCTAATGCGGCTTGGACTTCAGCCCCGGGGCCGCAGCGCATGAACCAGCTCGAACAACTCAAGCATCACACCGTCGTCGTCGCCGACACTGGCAATTTCAGGCAGCTCGCGGCTTTTGCGCCGCGCGACGCCACCACCAATCCGTCGCTGATCCTGAAGGCGGTGCAACTGCCCGACTACGCGCCGCTGCTGGCCGACACCGTCAGTGTGCACAAGGGCAAGCCGCTGGACGAGCTGGTCGACCAGGTGCTGGTGCGTTTCGGCGTCGAGATCCTGAAGATCGTGCCGGGCCGCGTCAGCACCGAGGTCGATGCGCGCTTGTCTTTCGACACCCCGGCCATCGTCGCGCGCGCGCGCCGCATCGCCGCGCTGTACGAAGGGGCAGGCTTCGGCCGCGAGCGCGTGCTGATCAAGACCGCCAGCACCTGGGAAGGCATTCGCGCCGCCGAACAGCTCGAACGCGAAGGCATCCGCTGCAACATGACGCTGCTGTTCAGCTTTGCGCAGGCGCTGGCCTGCGCCGATGCCAAGGTGCAGCTCATCTCGCCCTTCGTCGGCCGCATCTACGACTGGCACAAGAAGCAGGCCGGCGCCAACTGGGACGAAGCGGCCCATGCCGGCGCCAACGACCCCGGCGTGCAGTCGGTGACGACCATCTTCAACCACTACAAGCGCCACGCCATCAAGACCGAGGTGATGGGTGCGAGCTTCCGCAACATCGGCCAGATCCGCGCGCTCGCCGGCTGCGACCTGCTGACCATCAGCCCCGAGCTGATGGCGCAGCTTCAGGCCAGCGACGCCGAGCTGCCGCTGGCGCTGGACAAGGCCAAGGCGCGCGACATGGACCTGCCCGAAGTGCATCCGGACGAAAAGCAGTTCCGCTGGCTGATGAACGAAGACGCGATGGCCGGCGACAAGCTTGCCGAGGGCATACGCATCTTCGCCGCTGACGCCGCCAGGCTCGACCGGCTCATCGGCGAAGCCTGATCGATGGCCACGCGCTGCGACGCCACCGAAGCGTGGCTGGCCCTGCAAGGCCACTTCGAGGCTCACGGCCGCGACTTCGATCTGCGCGAGGCCTTCGTGCGCAACCCGTCGCGCTTCGCGGCGATGTCGTTCGAGGCGCCCGAGGTCTTCGCGGACCTGTCGAAGAACCTCGTCGACACCGCGACGCTGCATTTCCTGCTCGACCTCGCGCGTGAATGCGGCGTCGAAGCACAGCGTGATGCGATGTTGCGCGGCGACGCCATCAACGTCACCGAAGGCCGCGCGGTGCTGCACACGGCGCTGCGTGCGCCGCCCGGCCAGGCGCCGTTCAGCAGCGAGGTGCACGCGGTGCTCGACGCGATGCTGGCCTACGCCGAGCGCGTGCGCGCCGACGATGCCATCACCGACATCGTCAACATCGGCATCGGCGGCAGCGATCTCGGCCCGCAGATGGTGGTGCCGGCGCTCGACGCCTTCTGCCAGCGCGGCAAGCGGCTGCATTTCGTGAGCAACGTCGACGGCCACGACATCGCCGCGGTGCTGCGCGAACTGCAGCCCGCGCACACGCTCTTCATCGTCGCGTCCAAGACCTTCACGACGCAGGAAACGATGGCCAATGCCGGCGTCGCGCGCGCGTGGTTCATCGAACACGGCGGCAGCGACATCGCGCGCCATTTCGCGGCCACCACCACGAACGTGAAGGCGGCGGCCGAATTCGGCATCACCACCACCTTCGGTTTCTGGGACTGGGTGGGCGGGCGCTATTCGCTGTGGAGCGCGATCGGCCTGCCGATCGCCATCGCCATCGGCGACGCGAACTTCCGCGCCCTGCTGGCCGGCGCGCACGCGATGGACCGCCACTTCGCCGACACGCCGGCGGCCCGGAACCTGCCGCTGCTGCTGGGGCTGATCGACGTCTGGTACCGTGACTTCCACCGCTTCACGAGCCGCTGCGTCGCGCCGTATCACCAGGGGCTGAAGCGGCTGCCGGCGTACCTGCAGCAGCTCGAGATGGAATCGAACGGCAAGCGCGTCGACATGAACGGTGTCGCCGTGCCCTACGGCACCAGCCCGGTGGTCTGGGGCGAGCCCGGCACCAACGGCCAGCATGCGTACTTCCAGATGCTGCACCAGGGCACCGACGTGATCCCGGTCGAGTTCATCGCCGTCAAACACGCCACGCATCCGTATGCCGAGCTGCAGCGCAAGCTGCTCGCCAACTGCCTGGCGCAAAGCCAGGCGCTGATGCAGGGCAAGAGCAGCGAAGCCGCGCGCGCCGAGAAGGCACCCACCGCGTCGCCGGCGCTCGACCGCGACGTGCTGGCGCGCCACCGCAGCTTCCCCGGCAACCGGCCGAGCACGACCTTTGTCATCGACACGCTGACACCGCGCGCGCTGGGCGCGCTGATCGCGATGTACGAGCACCGCGTCTTCACCAGCGGCGCGCTCTGGGGCATCAACAGCTTCGACCAATGGGGCGTCGAGCTCGGCAAGGCGCTCGCCAGCGACCTGCTGCCGCGCCTGGCCTGCGGCGACAGCACGGGGCTGGACGGCAGCACGGCGGGCCTGCTGGCGCGGCTGCGCTCGTAGCGCGCCCGCGGGCCCGGCCGCGTTCAGCGGCCCGGAATCGGCAGGATCTGCATGATCTCGGCGGCGTCGCCCGGGAAGTCGATGAAGTGCGGGTGCTTCTCGAACAGTCGCGCCGCCGCGTCGTGGGACTCGGCGCGCACGACGGTATAGCCCGTCAGGTGGTTGCGCGTCGGCGCCGTGCCGGCCGGCGACACCTTGAGCGTCTTGCCCAGCGGGCCCCCGATGTCGACGATGCTGTCCTTGTGGTGCTCGACCCAGGCGTGCCAGGCCTTGATGCCGGCGGCTTCGCGCTCGGCCCGTTCGGCATCGGAAAGCTGCGCCCACTTCGCGAACGATTCGGGTGCACCGAGGTAGACGGCGAGGAATGTCTTCATGCGTTTGTCCTTGGTGTGACGCGGCGCGGCGCGCCGATCAAGACCACGACGAACGGCGCGGCCCCGATTCGACAGCGCGGCCGTGCGTTTTTGCGCCAGCGCCTCAGCGGGATCGGCCGTCGAAGTGATGCACCGGAATGGCGGCCAGATCGAGGTTCTCGACACAGCGCAGGTTGACCGCTGCGCTCGGGTTACCCTTGGGGTCGGTGGCTTCGGCATACGGGTGTATGCCGCAGATGGAGCAGAAACGATGTCGGATGGCGTGCGTGTGGAACTGGTAGGTGCTGGCGGCGGTTTCGGGGGTCTTCAGCGTCAGCTTCTCGCGCGGCACAAACCACAGCAGCGAGCCCTTGCGCAAGCAGATCGAGCAATTGCAAGCCAGCGCGCTGTCGATGCTGCCTTCCACCTCGAACGCAATGTTTCCGCAGTGGCAGCTTGCCTGGTAGAGCGTCATCGTCGGTCCTTTCGTTGCCCGCGGCGGACCCGCCCGCCGCATGGCGGGCCCCACTCTACGCAAAGCCGCGCCGCACCGGCGCAACAAGTTGCTCGCGACGGGGTTCCGAGGCCATGACAACGCGCGTCGTCTTCGATTTCGGCAACGTCCTGTTCCACTGGCAGCCACCCCGCCTGCTGCAGCGCCTGCTGCCGCAACACGCGCCGGACGCCACGCGCGCAGCCGCGCTGGCGGCGCATTTTTTCCAGGGCTACGAAGGCGACTGGGCCGAGTTCGACCGCGGCACCGTGAGCGTGCCCGAACTGGTGCGCCGCATTGCCGCGCGCACCGGGCTGGCAGCGGTCGACGTGCAGCGCATCGTCGACGCCGTGCCGGCCGAGCTGACGCCGCTGCCCGAGACCGTGGCCCTGCTGAGCGCGCTGCGGGCGGCCGGCACGCCGCTGCTGTTCCTGTCCAACATGCCGGCGCCGTACGCCGAGCACCTGCGCGCCACGCACCACTTCATGGACTGGTTCGCCGACGGCGTGTTCTCGTCGCACGTCAACATCATCAAGCCCGAGCCGGCGATCTTCGCGCTGGCGGCGGCGCGCTTCGGCGCCGCGCCGCACGAGCTGCTGTTCTTCGACGACGTGCCGGCCAACGTGGCGGCCGCGCGCGCCGCAGGCTGGCAGGCGCTGCACTTCACCGACACCGCCGCGGCGCGCGCCGCGCTCGCCGAGCGCGGTTTGATCGGGGTTTGATCGGCCGTGCTCAGGCGTCGTAGCGCTTGCCCAGCGCCAGCAGTTCCGGCGTGCCGATGAGCGCGTTCAGGCCGTCGAAGTCGAGCATGCGGTCCTGCCACGGCCGTGTGCTGCCGTTCGCCTTCAGGCTGGTGTAGTAACCGCGCAGCGTGTGTGCCACGGCGCGCGGGGTGCCGCCGGGAAAGATCGCGATGCGAAAGCCGCGCTGCTGCAATTCAGGTGCCGCCATCACCGGCGTCTTGCCGCCCTCGACCATGTTCGCCAGCAGCGGCACGCGCGCCGCGAAGCGCGCGCAGGCGGTGTCCATCTGCTGCGGCGTGCGCAGCGCTTCGATGAACAGCGCGTCGACGCCGCAGGCCAGGTAGGCCTCGGCGCGGTCGAGCGCAGCGTCGATGCCTTCGACGGCCAGCGCGTCGGTGCGCGCCAGCACCAGGCAGTGCTGCCGTGCGTCGAGCGCGGCGCGCAGCTTGCCGCACATCTCGGCCACCGGTAGCACGCTCTTGCCGTCGAGATGACCGCAGCGCTTCGGGAAGCTCTGGTCTTCGAGCTGCACCATCGCCGCGCCGGCGCGCTCGAGCCCGCGCACCGTGCGCTGCACGTTGAGCACGTTGCCGAAGCCGGTGTCGGCGTCGACGATCAGCGGCGTGGCCACACGCTCGGTGATGTGCAGCAGCGTGTCCTGCACTTCGCTGAAGGTGGTCAGCCCGACATCGCTGCGGCCCAGGCGCGTGTAGGCGATGGAAGCACCCGAGAGGTACAGCGCTTCGAAGCCCGCCTGTTCGGCCACCAGCGCCGACAGTGCGTCATAGACGCCGGGCACCAGCAGCAGCCGGTCTTCGGCCAGTCGTTGCTTGAGTGTCATCACGATAGTCCTTGCGCCGCGATCCAGCCGCCGGCAACGGCGCTGAGCAGGCCGTTGCCCGACAGATAACCCCAGACCGCATTGCCCGAGACACCGCGCGCGGCGCCGCCGGCGGCCAGCAGGTTCGGGTGCGGCGTGGCGTCGGCGCGCAGCGCGCGGCACGTGGCGTCGATGTGGATGCCGCCCTGCGTATGGAACAGCGCGCCGCTGACCTTGACCGCGTGGTACGGCGCGCTCAGGCGCGTGGCGGCCAGCGTGCGTTCGAGGACGTGGGCTTCGCAGCCGATCAACGCCGCCAGAGCGGCCCCGTCGGCCGCGTGACGCACCGCGCCGGCCGCTTCGGCATCGACGAAATCGGGGAAGCTGCGGCCCAGCGCCAGCAGCCGGTCATCGAACACGTTCCACGCCACGCTGCCGGGCTGCGCCAGCACCTGCACCGCGGCTTCGGAATAACCGCGCGTCTCGTCGTGGAAACGCTGGCCGTGGCGGTTGACCTGGACGCCGCCTTCCATCATCAAGGCCCAGCTCATCAGCGCGCCCTGCGGCACCGCCCACGAGCCATGGCCCTGGTAGCCGCCGAGGTCGGCGAGCTGCAGCCCGAGTTCGCGCGCCCAGACGATGGCGCTGCCGTCGTTGCCCGCGTGGCCGGCGTAGACCGCGTCGCGCATTTCGGGCAGCAGTTCATCGACCAATGCGCGGTTGCCGCCGAAGCCGTTGCAGGCCAGCAGCAGCGTGGTGCAGGCCAGGTGTTCCAGCGTGCCGTCGGGGCGCTGCATGCCGACGCCGATGACGCGCGTGTCGTCGCACCACAGTTCACGCACCAGCGCGTTCGTCATCAGCATCGCGCCGCGCGCCGCCGCCGCCGTTGCCAGCGCGCCCACCAGCGCCGCGCCGGTGCGCTGCGCCAGCGTGTGCATGCGGCGCACGCGGTGGCCGGGGTAGAGAAAGCCGTCGAGCAGTTCGAACTGCAGGCCTTCGTCCTGCAATGCGTCCAGCGCCGGCGCGATGGCCTGCGTGTAGGCGCGCACCAGAGGCGCCGCCGCCGTGCCGTGCGCCTTGGCCTGGATGTCGTCGGCGAAGTCTTCGGCGCTGTCGGCCACGCCGGCCGCACGCTGCACGCGCGTGCCGGCGGCGGGGATGAAGCCCGACGACAGCGCGGTCGATCCCATGCACGTGGCGTCACGTTCGAGCAGCACGCAGTCGACGCCACGCCGGCGCAGGAAGATCGCCGCGCTCAGCCCGCAGGCGCCGGCGCCGACGATGGCCACCGGCACTGCCGGCGTGCGCGACGGCATCTGCCGCGCATGCACGACGCAAGGGTTCACGCCGTGGGCCGGTGCAGGTACCGGCCGCGTGGTTTGCCCAGCACTTCGCCGTCTTCGTAGACCTTCATGCCGCGCAGGAAGGTGGCGTCGACGCGCGCCGACATCTCCAGCCCTTCGAACGGCGTGTAGCCCTGCGTCGACGGCGAGTCCTTGGCGGCGATGCGCCAGGTCTTTGCAGGGTCGACGATCGCGATGTCGGCGTCGAAGCCTTCGGCGATGTCGCCCTTCTTGTTCAGGCCGAAGCGCTGCGCCGGGTTCCAGCTCGTCACGCGCGCCATGTGGTTGTAGCCCATGCCGCGCCTGGTGCCTTCGCTCACCAGCGCCGGCAGCAGGTATTCGGTGCCGCCGAAGCCACTCTTGGCCATCCAGATGTTGCCGAAGTAGTGCTTGGGAATCTTCAGCTCCTGGCGGCAGCAGGCGTGGTCGCTGACCACCCAGTCCAGCTCACCGGCGAGCAGCGCTTCCCAGAGGAATTCGACGTCTTCGCGCGGGCGGATCGGCGGGTTCACCTTCGCCAGTTCGGCCGCCTTCGACGTGATGTCGAGCACCAGGTGGCCTATCGTCACCTCGCGCTTGAAGTCGATGTGCGGGAACACGTCGCTCATCATCATTGCCGCCTGCACTGCCTTCTTCGAGCTCAGGTGCAGCAGGTTGATGTTGGGCAGCGCCGTTTCGTTGGCCAGGTAGGCGGCGGTGAAGACCGCCAGCCCTTCGGAATGCTGCGGGCGCGACGCGCTGTACGCCGCCAGGCCTTTCAGGCCCTTGTCCTTTTCGACCAGCTTCGTATAGGCCGTCATGATCTCGGCCGTCTCGCAGTGCAGCGACAGCGAGATCTGGCGCGCACGCTCGGGGAAGGTTTCGCGCGCCGCCTG
>Ga0164241_10000162_pt1 | contig 157632 bp, 131 predicted proteins | sample OricomyardsoilBY_FD_108780 | JGI IMG/M metagenome (GOLD analysis project Ga0164241, IMG submission 108780) | Backyard soil microbial communities from Emeryville, California, USA - Original compost - Back yard soil (BY) | ecosystem: Environmental > Terrestrial > Soil > Unclassified | place... | reverse complement strand
CCAGGCCATCGTGCCCGGCGTCGCCGGCACGTGGAAAGACTTGACCGACAACGTGAACTCGATGGCTTCGAACCTGACCGGTCAGGTTCGCAACATCGCCGAGGTGACGACGGCGGTCGCGCGGGGCGACCTTTCTCGCAAGATCACCGTGGACGTGAAGGGCGAGATTCTCGAGCTGAAGAACACCATCAACACGATGGTGGATCAGCTGAACGGCTTCGCCTCGGAGGTGAGCCGCGTGGCGCGCGAGGTGGGCACCGAGGGCAAGCTGGGCGGCCAAGCCCAAGTTCCCGGCGTCGCCGGCACGTGGAAAGACTTGACCGACAACGTGAACTCGATGGCTTCGAACCTGACCGGTCAGGTTCGTAACATCGCCGAGGTGACGACGGCGGTCGCGCGCGGCGACCTTTCTCGCAAGATCACCGTGGACGTGAAGGGCGAGATTCTGGAGCTGAAGAACACCATCAACACGATGGTGGATCAGCTGAACGGCTTTGCCTCCGAGGTGAGCCGCGTGGCGCGCGAGGTGGGCACCGAAGGCAAGCTGGGCGGCCAGGCGGAGGTGCCGGGCGTCGCCGGCACGTGGAAAGACCTGACCGACAACGTCAACGCCATGGCCTCCAACCTGACGGGTCAGGTTCGCAACATCGCCGAGGTGACGACGGCGGTCGCGCGCGGCGACCTTTCTCGCAAGATCACCGTGGACGTGAAGGGCGAGATCTTGGAGCTGAAGAACACCATCAACACGATGGTGGATCAGCTGAACGGCTTTGCGTCCGAGGTGAGCCGCGTGGCGCGCGAGGTGGGCACCGAGGGCAAGCTGGGTGGTCAGGCGCAGGTTCCGGGCGTGGCCGGCACCTGGAAAGATCTGACCGACAACGTGAACGCCATGGCCTCCAACTTGACCGGCCAGGTGCGCAACATCGCCGACGTGGCCACCGCCATCGCCAACGGCGATTTGTCGCGCAAGATCACGGTGGACGTGAAGGGCGAGATTCTGGAGCTGAAGAACACCATCAACACGATGGTCGATCAACTGAACGGCTTCGCCTCCGAGGTGACGCGCGTGGCGCGCGAGGTAGGCACCGACGGCAAGCTCGGCGGCCAGGCGGCGGTGGAAGGCGTCGCGGGCGTCTGGAAGAACCTGACCGACAACGTGAACTCGATGGCCTCGAACCTGACGGGTCAGGTTCGCAACATCGCCGAGGTGGCGACGGCGGTCGCGCGCGGCGACCTTTCTCGCAAGATCACGGTGGACGTGAAGGGCGAGATCTTGGCGCTGAAGAACACCATCAACACGATGGTGGATCAGCTGAACGGCTTCGCTTCCGAGGTCAGCCGCGTGGCGCGCGAGGTGGGCACCGAAGGCAAGCTGGGCGGTCAGGCGGAGGTGCCTGGCGTCGCCGGCACGTGGAAAGACTTGACCGACAACGTGAACTCGATGGCTTCGAACCTGACCGGTCAGGTTCGCAACATCGCCGAGGTGACGACGGCGGTCGCGCGCGGCGACCTTTCTCGCAAGATCACGGTGGACGTGAAGGGCGAGATTCTGGAGCTGAAGAACACCATCAACGCCATGGTGGATCAGCTGAACGGCTTCGCTTCCGAGGTCAGCCGCGTGGCGCGCGAGGTGGGCACGGAGGGCAAGCTGGGCGGGCAGGCCCAGGTTCCTGGCGTGGCCGGTACCTGGAAAGATTTGACCGACAACGTGAACTCGATGGCTTCGAACCTGACCAATCAGGTGCGCAACATCGCCGACGTCACCATCGCGGTCGCCAAGGGCGATTTGTCGAAGAAGATCACCGTGGATGTGCGCGGCGAAATCCTCCAGCTCAAAGACACCATGAACACCATGGTGGATCAGCTGAACGGCTTCGCTTCCGAGGTGAGCCGCGTGGCGCGCGAGGTGGGCACGGAGGGCAAGTTGGGCGGGCAGGCCCAGGTTCCTGGCGTGGCCGGCACCTGGAAAGACTTGACCGACAACGTGAACTCGATGGCATCGAACCTGACCGGCCAGGTGCGCAACATCGCCGACGTGGCGACGGCCATCGCCCGCGGCGACTTGTCTCGCAAGATCACCGTCGACGTGAAGGGCGAGATCCTCGAGCTGAAGAACACGCTCAACACCATGGTGGATCAGCTGAACGGCTTTGCCTCCGAGGTGAGCCGCGTGGCGCGCGAGGTAGGTACCGAGGGCAAGCTGGGCGGGCAGGCGGTAGTGCCAGGCGTTGCCGGCACCTGGAAAGATTTGACCGACAACGTGAACTCGATGGCGTCCAACCTGACGGGGCAGGTGCGCAACATCGCCGAGGTGACCATCGCGGTCGCCAACGGCGATCTCTCGCGCAAGATCATCGTCGATGTCCGCGGCGAGATTTTGCAGCTGAAAGAGGCCATCAACACCATGGTCGAGCAGCTGCGCTCGTTTGCCAGCGAGGTCACGCGCGTGGCGCGCGAGGTCGGTACCGAGGGCCGCCTGGGCGTTCAAGCCGTCGTCCCGGGCGTGGCCGGCACTTGGAAAGATCTCACCGACTCCGTCAACGCCATGGGCGCCAACCTGACGGCGCAGGTTCGCAACATCGCCGAGGTGACCACGGCCGTCGCGCGCGGCGACCTTTCTCGCAAGATTACGGTGGACGTGAAGGGCGAGATCTTGGAGCTGAAGAACACCATCAACACGATGGTCGATCAGCTGCGCTCGTTCGCCTCCGAGGTCACCCGCATGGCGCGCGAGGTCGGTACCGAGGGCAAGCTGGGCGGCCAGGCCGACGTGCCCGGCGTGGCCGGCACCTGGAAAGATCTCACCGACTCCGTGAATTTCATGGCCGCCAACCTGACCAACCAGGTGCGCGGCATCGTGCGCGTGGTGACGGCGGTGGCCGACGGCAATTTGCGCCAGAAGCTCACGGTGGAAGCGAAGGGTGAGGTGGCGGCGCTCGCCGACACCATCAACAACATGACCGACACGCTCGCGACCTTCGCCGAGCAGGTCACCAACGTCGCGCGTGAGGTGGGCGTGGAAGGCCGCTTGGGCGGTCAGGCCCACGTGCCCGGCGCGGCCGGCACCTGGAAGGACCTGACCGGTAACGTCAACCTTTTGGCCGCGAACTTGACCAATCAGGTCCGCGCCATCGCCGACGTGGCCACGGCCGTGACCAAGGGCGATCTGACGCGCTCCATTCAGGTCGAGACGCGCGGCGAGGTCGCGGATCTGAAAGACAACATCAACACGATGATCGACAACCTGCGCGCGACGACCGATCGCAACCAGGAACAGGACTGGCTGAAGACGAACCTGGCCAAGTTCACGCGCATGCTGCAAGGGCAGCGGGACTTGGTGGCGGTGGGCAAGACGCTCCTGTCGGAGCTGGCGCCGTTGGTCGACGCCCACCAGGGCACCATCTACCAGATGGAGCGGCCCGAGGCGGGTGAGGTCACGGGCACGCGCACGCTGCGCCTCTTGGCCAGCTACGCCGCGCGCCACGAGCAGCCGGAGCGTATTCCGCTGGGGGTGGGGTTGGTCGGCCAAGCCGCCGCAGAGAAGCAGCGCATTTTGCTGAACGACGTGCCGCCCGACTACACGCGTATCCAGTCGAGCTTGGGCGAAGCGCCGCCCAAGAGCCTGCTCGTGCTGCCCGTGCTGTTCGAGGGCGAGACCATGGCCGTCATCGAGCTGGCTGCGCTCCGGCCATTCACCAACACGCACGTGGCATTCCTGGAGCAGCTGCCGCAGTCGATCGGCGTCGTTTTGAACACCATCGAAGCGACCATGCGCACCGAGAACCTGCTGCTGCAGTCGCAGCAGCTCACCAGTGAGCTGCAGACCCGACAAACCGAGCTACAGCAAACCAACGAGGAGCTGGCGTCGAAGGCCAAGCAGCTGGCCGAGCAGAACGTCGAGGTCGAACGCAAAAACAAAGAGGTGGAGCAGGCCCGACGCGCGCTGGAAGAAAAGGCCACCGAGCTGGCGCTCACCAGCAAGTACAAGTCCGAGTTCTTGGCCAACATGTCGCACGAGCTGCGCACGCCGCTCAACTCGATCTTGATCCTGGGCCAGCAGCTGGCCGAAAATGCAGGCGGCAACCTCACGACCCGGCAGACGGAGTTCGCCAAGAACATCCACTCCGCCGGTACGGACCTGCTCACGCTGATCAACGACATCCTCGACTTGTCGAAGATCGAGTCGGGGACCGTCACCGTGGAGCCGGAGGAGATCCCGTTCAGCGCGCTGCGCGACACCGTGCACCGCACCTTCCATCACATGGCGGAAGGCAAAGGCCTCCTCTTCGACATCGAGATCGACGCGGCTTTGCCCCGAGCTTTCGTGTCCGACCCCAAGCGGCTGCAGCAAATCTTGAAGAATTTGCTGTCGAACGCCGTGAAATTCACGGCCCAGGGCAGCGTGCGCATGACGCTCCAGCAAGTGACGTCCGGCTGGAACCCCGAGCACCCCGTGCTGACGGCGGCCCCGGCCGTCGTGGCCTTCGCCGTCACCGATACGGGCATCGGCATCGCGCCCGAGAAGCAGCGGCTCATCTTCGAGGCATTCCAGCAGGCCGACGCCGGCACCAGCCGCAAGTACGGCGGCACCGGCCTGGGCCTCGCCATCAGCCGCGAGCTGGCCAACCTGCTCGGCGGAGAGATTCGCTTGCTCAGCACCCCCGGCAGCGGCAGCACGTTCACGCTCTACTTGCCGCTCGACTACGCCGCGCCGTCCAGCCTGCCGCCTTCGAGCCAGGCCGCGCTCGACCGGCCCGTGACCATGCTGGCGTTGGCCAGGCCGGAAGACACGGTCCTGGACGACCGCAACAACATCGGAGAAAACGACTCGGTTCTGCTGATCGTCGAGGACGATCCGCACTATGCGCGCGTCCTTTTGGGCATCGCGCGCTCCCAAGGCTTCAAGGGCCTCGTCGCCAATCGCGGACAACAGGGCCTGTCGCTGGCGCTCGAGCACTTGCCGACGGCCATCACGTTGGACGTGTTCTTGCCGGACATGCTGGGCTGGACCGTGCTCAACAACCTCAAGCTCGAGCCGCGCACGCGCCACATTCCCGTGCAGGTTTTGTCGGTCGAAGAAGAGCGCCAACACGGCCTCTCGCACGGCGCCTTCTCTTACTTGGTCAAGCCTGCCACGGCCGACGAGCTATCGCAGGCGCTGGACAAGCTCAAGGCGTTCGCGCGCCAACCCGGCAAGCGGCTCTTGGTGGTGGAGGACAACGATCTGGAGCGCGAGAGCATCGTCGAGTTGCTCGGTCACGAAGACATCCAGATCAAGGCCGTGGCCACCGGCACGGAGGCCTTGCGTGAGCTGACGAGCCAGGCCTTCGACTGCTGCGTCGTCGATCTGCGCCTGCCCGACATGACCGGCTTCGAGCTGCTGGATCAGCTGCAGGCCGATCCGAGCTTGAAGGACGTTCCCATCGTCGTGTTCACCGGCAAAGAGCTCACTTTGGCCGAAGAGGCGCGGCTGCGCGCGGTCTCCAAGAGCATCGTGCTCAAAGACGTTCAATCGCCCGAGCGACTGCTGGACGAGACCTCCCTATTCCTGCACCGGGTGATCGCCGATCTGCCCGAAGCCAAGCGCAAGATGATCGAGCGCCTCCATGGCTCGAGCGAGACCTTGCGCGGTCGCAAAGTGCTGGTCGTCGACGACGACGCTCGCAACATCTTCGCCCTCACGACCGTGCTCGAGAATCAGGGCATGGATGTTCTGAGCGCGACCAATGGTCGTCAAGCCATTGAAATCATTCAGAATACTGATGGCTTGAGCGTCGTGCTGATGGACATCATGATGCCCGAGATGGACGGCTACGAAACCATGCGCGAAATTCGCAAAGACAGCCGCTTCCGTACCCTGCCCATGCTGGCTCTCACCGCCAAGGCCATGAAGGGCGATCGAGAGAAGTGCCTGGAGGCGGGCGCTTCCGATTACATCGCCAAGCCCGTGAACACCGACCAGCTGTTGTCTCTACTTCGCGTCTGGTTGTATCGCTGATGGAACAGCAACCGATCGACATTCTCCTCGTCGACGACGAGCCGCGAAATCTGGACGCCCTCGAGGTGATCTTGGCGGCGCCCGGCTACCGGCTAATCCGTGCGTTGAACGGTGACGCCGCGCTCAGCGCGCTGCTCAAGCACGACATCGCGGCGATGGTGCTGGACATTCGCATGCCCGACGTCAGCGGCGTCGAGCTCGCGCGCATCATCAAAGGCACCAAGAAATTTCGCGAGATTCCGATCCTGTTTTTGACCGCGCACCTCTTGGACGATCAAGACATCGTGGCCGGCTACGGCGCGGGCGCCGTGGACTACCTCACCAAGCCGGTCAATCCGCTGGTGTTTCGCCATAAAATCGCGGTATTTGCCGAGCTTTTTCGCAAAACGCGGGCCTTGGCCGAGCTGAACGAGACGCTCGAGGCGCGCGTGCAGGAGCGGACGGCCGAGCTGGCGAAGTCCGCGGCGGCTCTGCGCGCCGCCGATCGGCAAAAGGACGAATTTTTGGCGACGCTGGCCCATGAGCTGCGCAATCCGCTGGCCCCGCTGCGCATGGGCCTCGCGCTGCTGACTCGCACCGATTCGGGTGAGTCCGCCAACACGCTCACGGTCATGAACCGCCAGCTGGACCACATGGTTCGCCTGATTGACGACCTGCTGGACGTGGCCAGGATCAGCGGCGGTAACCTGGAGCTCAAGAAGGCGCGCGTCAGCGTGGCGGAGGCGATTCAAACCGCGCTCGAGACGTGCCGCCCCTTCTTCGAGCAGCGCGGGCAGGTCGTGTCCAGCGAAGCCGACCCGTCGTTGTTTGCCTTCGCCGATCCGACGCGCCTGGCGCAGATTGTTAGCAATTTGCTGCACAACGCCTGCAAGTTCACCCCCGAAGGAGGCCGGGTGGACGTCAAGCTCACGTACGAGGACGGCCGCGCCGTCGTTCGCGTCAGCGATAGCGGCGTGGGCATCGAGCCCGAGCAGTTGGACCGCGTTTTCGAGATGTTCACGCGCATCGACGCGGCGACCTCGAGCACGAACGGTGGTCTGGGCATCGGGCTGGCGCTCTCGCGTAAGCTGGCCACTTTGCACGAGGGCGATATCAGCGTCGCCAGCGAGGGCGCGGGCAAGGGCAGCGTCTTCACGTTCTCGTTGCCGGCAGAGGTCGGGGGCGCCACCGCCGACACCGAGGTCGCCGTAACCACCCCCCGCTCGAAGCCGGCCACGCCCGTCAACGTGCTCGTGATCGAAGACAACGAAGATTCGGCCGAGGTGCTGGCGCTGGTGCTGGAGACGCGCGGCTACCATCCGAGCGTTGCCCACACCGGCCCCGACGGGCTCGCGCTATTTCGCGAGAAGCTGCCTCGCATCGTGCTGTGCGACATTGGCTTGCCCGAGATGGACGGCATCGAGGTGTGCAAGCGAGTCCGGGAGCTGACTCTGGACTACGTGCCCGTCATGATTGCGCTCACCGGTTGGGGCATGCAAGAAGACCTGCGCCGCACCAAGGACTCGGGCTTCGACTATCACCTGGTGAAGCCGGTGGCGCCCGAAGATCTGTTCCGCCTGCTGGATCAACTGAGCGCCAACGCGCAGCCGAGCGCCGCGGCGACCTGAGCTTGCAGAGGGCGCAGCGGTGGTCAGACCAGCGCGCGCAGGCTGCGGCTGGCTTCGCCGAGGGCCAAGGCCGCGAGCGCACCCAGCACGCTGCCGATCAGGCTCGGGGTATCGAACTCAATCGCGTGGTTGGTGCTGGTGAGCAGGGCGCCGATGAAGCCGCCGAGGTACGCCCCGAAGACTCCGAGCAGCGTCGTTGCGAGCCAGCCCAGGGTTTGCCGACCGGGCAAGATCGCGCGGGCCATGAGCCCAACCACCAACCCAAAAGTGAGGAAGACGGCGATCGCGGTCATGGCCGGCCGCTCGCAAGTTTTGCGCCAGGGCGCGCTGGCCCTTGTTGACGCGAAAACGGCCGCTCTACCGAGGCAGTTCGACGCGATGGGCGGCGCAGGGCGCCAATTCGCCTCGAAGGTGAGCCGCGAGCCGCGCGTTGGTCAGGGGAGGGCCCATTCGTCGCGCAGGCGCTGTAGCTCGGCCTCCGGGAGCTGCACCAGGGCAGGCTTTTTGTCGGGATCGAGCCAACGTAGAACGGACTCGACGTCGCTCCGGGCCATGGCGGTGCAGCCGGAGGTCGGCTGACGCGGCCCACGCCAGATGTGCAAAAAGACGCATGATCCGGCTCCCCGCAGGCTTTCGGGCTGGTTCTGGGCGACCACCACGGCCCAATCGAAGAGCCCATCGGCCCGCTTGAGCGGGCTCCACTTTTCCCAGCTCGTCCGCCGAGCTTCGGACGCGTCGATGATTTGATTGTAGCGCTCGGAGCGCACGTCCTCCACGCAGTAGGTGCTCGGCGTCGCTTCCAGGTAAGGAAAACCGTGCGCGTCTTCGGGCAGCGCGGGTGCGCCGCCGAAGGCTCGCTCCAAGGCGAAGACCCCGCTCGGAGACTTGCCGTCGCCTTCCGTCTTGCGCGGGCCCGAAGGCTGCGACGCATGCAAGCCGCGGCCCCAGGCCAGGCCATTGCGTCCGAGATTGATCGGTATCGGCGCTCCGGTAGGAGCCCATTCCGTATGGACGTCTCGCTCGTAGCGCTGGAGCGTGCCCCAGGCGGCGCTCCACGAGGCAGCGCGAACCAAGAGCAACTGGCGAGACGCGGCCGGTATGGGACCACGGCGGCCTTCGGACGAAAGGGACTTGCCGGAGCTCAGGGTAGCGGCCAGGAGCAGCCCGGTGACGAGGGAACGGCGACGCACGCTGGGACCCGTACCTCGATCGAACCCGTCAGACAAGGCGTCGTCAACGGTCGCGCTTCGCGCGCTTCTGGGCTCGCTCAGCCGAACAGGCCGCTGGCAGCTGCAGGCGCGTCGAACGGAATGCGAATGATGAACGTCGTCCCCACCCCGAGCTCGGTCTCGAAAGTGAGGGAGCCACGGTGGCGCTTGACGATGCAGTTGTAGGCCATCGACAGCCCCTGGCCGGTGCCCTTGCCTACCTCCTTGGTGGTGAAGAAGGGCTCGAACACCTTGGCGCGCGCGGCCTCGGGGATGCCGGTGCCGCTATCGCTGACGCGAATTTCGGCGTGAGTCTCGTCGTGCGAGGTCGAGATGGTGATGCGGCCCTTCTCTCCCGACTCGCCCACCACGTCCGAGATGGCGTGGGCCGCGTTGACGATCAAATTGAGCACGACCTGGTTGAGCTCACCGGCGATGCAAGGCACCGCTGGCAGCGCTGGGTCGAGCGACAAGTCCACCTCCGCCACGTAGCGCCATTCGTTGGTGGCCACCATGACCGTGCTCTCGATCAGCGCGTGTAGGTCCGTGGGCGCGTGATCACCGCCCGGGTGCGCGAACGATTTCATGGCGTGGACGATCTTGGAGACTCGTTGGACGCCGGTCAGCGAGCGGTCGAGCGCCTGGGGCAACGCCACCTGAGCGTACTCGAAGTCCGCGTCCTCTTCGGCCTTCAGCAGCTCGTCGATCTTGAGCGGGCCGAGCGGTTCACACTCGGCGGCCACGGCGGCGGCCTTGAACCGGGCGCACAGCGCGAACAGCTGCGTCACCGCGCCGCTGGCGAAATGCAGGTTGTCGCCGATGAACTGCATGGGCGTGTTGATCTCGTGGGCCACGCCCGCCGCGAGCTGGCCGATGGCGCCGAGCTTTTGTGTCTCCAGCAGCCGCTCTTCGAGGTCGCGCTGCATCGTCACGTCGCGGACGATGCAGACCGATTCGTCGTCGCCGCTGCGCACGATGCGGATTTCGTGATGAATGGTGGCCCCGGACGGGGTGGTCGTCCTGATCTGCAGCGTGGTCGCGCCTTCGGCGTCGTGCGGCGCGCCGGCGCTGAGCGCGGCCCGCAGTCGGCTCAGCGCGCGGGTGTCGCCGAGGGTGTCTGCCAGCGTCATGCCTTCGCGCAGGCTGGCAAACGGCGAGCCTTCTCGCTCGCGTCCGCGCTTGACGCCCGAGATGATGCCGTCGGAGCGGACGCGGAACAATGTGTCCGGTAGGGCCGACGCCAACGCCCGCTGGCGACCCTCGCTGCGAATACGTTCGTCGATGTCGGCGAAGATGATGACCATGCGCAGCGGACGATCGTCCTCATCGCGGTGGGCCGTGCCTCGACACAGGATGTGGCGATAGCCCGCCGAGCGGTGCAGCATGCGCACCGTGGTGGCGAACGGCCAGCCTTGCTCCAAATGGTCGTGCAGCAGGCGAATGATGGCGGCTCGATCTTCGGGGTGGGTCAGGTTCTGCCACAGCTCGGGTGTTTCTTCGAGACCGCTCGCCCCCTCGTCGTCGAAGCCCAAGAGGAGCTTCCAGCGCGGGTTGTAGTCGGCGCGGTTGGTCGTCAGGTTCCAGTCCACGATGCCGTCTTGCGTGGCGCTCAGTAACAGCTCGAGAAGCTCGGCCTTGGCCACGAGCTCGGCGTTGCCGATCGCGGCTTTCAGCGCGCCCTGGCTCTCGCGATTGTTCATGGTATCGGTCCGGGGGTGAGGGGCGAGCTCGGGGGAAGCTCGGGCGGGGCCACGTACTGCTCTGGCAACGTGCCGGTGAGTGAGCGCAGCCAAGCAATGATGGCCTGGATTTCGTGCTCCGAGAGGCTCAAACCCAGCTGGTGCGTGCCCATGAGCTTCACGGCCTGCTCGAGGGTCGCGGCGGACCCGTCGTGAAAGTAGGGCGCAGTCTCGGCGATGTTTCGTAGCGTGGGCACCTTGAACATCATGCGGTCCACCTCTTGCTTGGTGACCTCGTAGCGGCCCTGATCGGCCTGGTTCGGCCACGGCTCGACGCTGCCCGCTTTTTGATACATCGAGCCTCCTACCAGCTCCCCCGTGTGGCACCCCATGCAGCCGACGTTGGTGAAGACCGAGAGGCCTTCCTGCTCGGTTGCCGTCAAGGCGTCGTGTTGGCCGCGCAAATAGCGGTCCCAGCGTGACGGCGTGGTGAGCTTGCGCTCGAACGCGCCGATGGCAAGCCCCGCGTTGGCGAGCGTCACCGGCTCGGCCTCGGCCGGGAAGGCGGCCTTGAAGGCCGTCACGTAGCCGGGAATCGACTCGAGGATTCGGGCGCCGTGCTCGGCGCTCGGCAGAGCCATCTCGAGTGGATTGAGGAGGGGGCCGAGAGCTTGGGTTTCGACGTCGGCGGCGCGCCCATCCCAGAATTGCGCGAAGAAGCCGGCGGAGTTGTACACGGTGGGCGAGTTGCGCCCGCCCCGCGCGCCGTGGGTGCCGGCGGACGTCACCTGGTGGTCGACGCCGTAGTGCTTCAGGTCGTGGCAGGTGTTGCACGAGACGTTTTGTTTGGCCGACAAGCGCGGATCGAAGAACAACATTCGCCCCAGCTCGACCTTGGCCGACGTGATGGGGTACTTCGTCGACTCGATCTGCTCTCTCAGCGGCTCGAAGCGACGGAGCAGGCGAGGATTGACGTGATCATGCGGCCCCGCCTCGGCCTCCTCGTTGGGGTGGGCCGCCGCTCCTGCCAGGATCTCCAGGACGCGCGCCGTGTCGTCGGGCTCCTTGCAGGCTGCGGAGAGCGCGGCGAGCGCCAAGGCCAAGATGACTTCGAGCTTCAGGTGGCACCGCTGCTTCCCACCTGAACGAGGCTCGAGAACCGTGAAACGGGCCAGGAGAAGTGAAAGCGCGTCCCGGCGCCGGGCGTCGTCGAGACCTTGATGTTGCCGTGGCTCCGGGCGCACGCGGCCCGCACCGCGCTCAAGCCCACACCGCGGCCCGCCTGCAGCGATACGTCGCTCCGTGTCGACAGGCCGTCCGCGAACAGCGCTTCTTCCAGCTCGGCTTGCGTGGCGTGGGCAATGCCCCGAGCGCTGGCGCGCGCGCGTACCATCTGCCAATCGATGCCCGGGCCCGTGTCGCCCAGCTCGATGACGAGCCGATCGGCGTCGATGCCGGCGAACAGGTCGAAATCCGCCTGAGCGCCGCGCGCTTTTTGGGCGCGGATCTCACGGCTCTCCAGCCCGTGCACGGCTGCGTTCCGGATCACGTGCGAGAACGCCGACCAGAATTCGCCCAGCTCTTCTCGCCCCGAGTAGACGTTGGAAGCTCGCACCCGCACGGTGGCGTCGCCCTTGCCCAAACGCGCGGCGGTGCTGACGAGCTGCTCGGCCAGCCGCTCCAGCCGAGCCCGCAGCGGCTCGAGGCGCCAGGTTCGCAGCGCGCGCTCGAGCTCCTGCCGGGGCGCGCCGCGCCGAACGGCGGCCAGCAGCGTCGTGTAGTCGTCTTCGCTGACTTGCAAGGGCTTGGCCGTGTCCGAGCCGAGCAAACGCCGAGCGGTCACCAGACAGCGCTCCCAGCTGGCCCGAAGGGGCGCGTAGTCGAGCTTGGCCGCCGGCTCGTCTTCGAGCGCGCTCTCGAGCTCGTGGCATAGGCGCGACAGCCTGGGCAAGCCGTACAGCCCGCTGTTGCCCTTGAGCGTGTGCAGATCGCGCTTCAGCGTGATTGGGTCGGCGTCGTCCGCGGTGATGCTCTCGACCAGGCGCTGGCTCTCGGACAAAAACTCCAGCAAGCCCGCGCGGTCTTTGACCAGGCGCGCCGTCAAGCCGACCAGCTCGTGATTTTCTTGCTCCGCGGCTTCCTGCGCGACGACCGCGGTCACGTCGGTCATCACCACCAACAGCCGGTCGAAGTGCAGCCCGCCCAGCGGGCGGTACTCGAAGGCGAGGTGGCGCGCGCCTATCTCGAGCCTCGCTGGCATTTGGTCCAGCGTCGCTTCGAGCGGGAGGAAGGCCTCCACGACCTGCTCCCAGGCAAGCTCGAAGGTTACGGCCGTGTCCGGGGCGCCGCGCGTGAGTTGGGTCCACAAGCTGGCCTCGGCGTCGACGGGGCCGAGCCAGGTTCGGATCACGCGCGAGTACTCACCTACCACACGCGCTCGTCGATCGATGATGACGAACCCTTGCTCGATGTTGTTCAGCACGAGCTGGAGATCGCGGTGCTTGGTGTGCAGCTCGTAGGTGCGTTCGTCGACCAAATGCTCCAGGCGGGCGCTCTCTTCCTGCGCGCTTCGCTGAATTTGGTCCACCAAATCGGCAACTTTTCGGCTCATGGCGTTGAAGCCGTGCGAAAGCTGCCCGAGCTCGTCGTTGGGGCCGGTCACGTCGATGGCGTGGTCCAGCTCGCCTCGCTCCATGGCCGACGCTCCATCCGCGATCGTCTCGATGCGTTGCGCGAGCGAACGGGCGATGAGCCACGCCAAGAGCGAGCCCAACACGAGCGAGGCGCCGCCCACCGCGAGCGCGCCCGAGACGAGGCGACGTTGCATGCGGCGCAGCGACTGCGTCGAAAGCTCGAGCACCACGCTGCCTCGGGCACCCTCCAGGCTCTGGATCGGCGCGACGGCCAGGATTCGGCCCGGTAAGTAGTACGCGGTCGTCTCGCGCACTCCGGCGCGCCCCATGCGACGAGCGAGATCGCTGCGTTGGCCCTCGCCGTGTAGCTCTTTGCCTTGCCCGGAGTACACGGCAATACCTTCGATGATCGGGTCTTTCGCGATCGCGTTCAGCACCTCGCGCGCGGTTTCGCGGTCCGAAAACGCTACCGCCGAGCGCAGTTGTTGGCTCGCGAGCCCGGCGTAGACCTTGGCGCGGTCGTGACGCGAAGTGCGAGCTTCGTCCAGCTCGTGGGCGGGGAAATACGTCGCCAAAGGCACGATTATCGCCAACGACATGCCAACCATCAGCCCGATTAGCTTCACCCGGATACCCAGGGCGCTGCTTGCCGCCCGGAGTTGGGGAGCCGTGGCCGGTGGCGGAGCCGTCATCACCTGCCGTTGAACGGCGGGCGCGGTCGTCCGCTTTAGTGGCATTAGGTCGTGTCTGGACCTACGTTGCCGTTCCGCTCGCGCGAGCAGGCCGGCCAGCGGCGACGCCCGGGCCGACCTTAAGCCTTCCTCCACGTTGCCGTTGCCTAGGGCCGGAGCAAGCCGTGGACAAGAAGATACTGATCGTCGATGACTCGGCCACCGTGCGGCAACAGGTCCGCGCCGCTCTCTTCGGCACGGGCTTCGAGGTCGTCGAAGCTGCCGATGGCGTGGAGGGCCTGGAGACCTTGGTCGCGCGCGACGACATCGACGCCGTGGTCTGCGACGTGAACATGCCGCGCATGAACGGCCTGCAGATGCTCGAGATGTTGGTAGCCAAAGGCAAGCTCCCCGGGCTGCCCATCGTGATGCTCACCACCGAGGGGCAGCCAGGCTTGGTGCAGCAGGCCAAGGCGGCGGGCGCCAAGGGTTGGATCGTCAAACCGTTCAAGCCTACGGCGTTGATTGCCACCTTGCGCAAGCTGACGGAAACCCACCAGAAGGCGCTGGCCGATGCGAAACCCAGATAACGGACCTCTGGATGATCTGGTGTTCGATTGCTGCCGCGAGCTCTTCGCCGCCTACGAGCTAGCGGTGGAGCCGCGCGACCGCGAGCATTTTCCGGCTACCGAGCACCTCGCCATGTGCGGTGTCATGGGCTTCGGGGGTAAGCAAATGCGCGGCTCTCTGGTCCTGGCCACGACCAAAGAGCCCTTGGAGCTGACCAACCCCGGACACGTCGATACACAGCGTGATTGGGTGTGTGAGCTTGCCAATCAGCTCATGGGACGCGTCAAGAATCGGCTGCTGGCCGTCGACACCGAAATTCACTTGGCTACGCCGGCGGGGCTGAGCGGTGAAAATTTGTGTCCGTCACCGCGGACGGTGCGGGCTCCGCAGGTGTTTGCCGCCGCGGGCGGCTTCGTGTGCGTGTGGATTGACTGCGAATTTGCGAAAGACTTCAGCCTGCCTGCCGTCAACTGCGAGCTGGCCGCCGTGGCCATCAGCGAAGGCGAAACGCTACTTTTCTGAGACCCGCGCCGGGTGCGGCCTCGGGCCCACGCCTCAGCGCTCGGGTGTGGACGGAGCCTTGCTCTTGGGCGAAGACTCGAACAAACCCTGAATGGTTTGAGGTAGGCGCATGACGCCGGATTCGCGGATCACCGGCTGCGCGAGCGTATTGGCGATGGTCACTACCATGCGTAAGGCCACGCGTTTGCCCGGGATGGCGTCGAGCTCGGAGCCCAGCCCTAGCTTGACCATCACCTCGGCGAAGGTCCGCTCGATTTCCGCTTCGCTTGGGTTTGGCAGCAGGTGCTCGAGCTCGGTGGCCAATCGCGCCAGCGCCTGCGTGCCGGGCGCGGTGGCTTCGACGGCGGCTTCCAGCTTGTTGAACACCACGCTGGTAGGATCCGAGTAGTAGGCGCCGGGCACGAGTCGGCCGCGCTCTTGGCAGCGAGGGCAGGTGGGGCTGGCCGAGGGCGCGCTCTCCGTGGCCACGAGCCACAGGCGTTTGCAGTCTGAACAATAGGCTGGGTAGTGGCGCATCGACCCGTCGTTCCCGAGCATACTGCATGGAGGGGCAGGCTGGGGCCTGGCGCGCGCCTGCCCGCGATTCCGGCTGCGAAGAAAGTGCGTCAAGGTCGGCCCGAGGCGACCGTTCGGAGGGGGATGGCGACGCCAGAGTTCTTCAATCCGGCTGGGCTGGATCTGCTGGAGGATCGGACTGGGGCAGTTTCGTACGGATTCATCTCCCCACGCGTGCTGTATACGCGGTTCGTGGGCTCGCTCTCGGCGGAGCTGGGCACGAGCTACGTGGGCCGGTTGGAGAGCCTGTTGCGCGGCTCGACGCCTTGCGCCTACTTCTCCGATTTGAGCGCGCTCGACCAATACGATTGCGCCGCGCGGGCTCGGTTCCTGCGCTTCGTGCTGGACCATCGCGACAAGCTGGCGTCGCTCGTGTTCTTGACTTGGTCCGAGGGCGTGAGCCCGGCCGCTCGCGCATTTGCGTCGTTGGTGGGGGAGCCGATGGCCGTGCTGACGGACCCCATCGAGTTCGAGCGCCTGCTTTGCAATCTGGCGCCCGCGTCACGACCGGCCGCCAAGCGCTGGGAGGACGCGTTTCCGCACGAGCCTCCCTCGGCGTTCCGCTGACAACGAAGCCCCGCCCACGGCGTCGGTTTACGGCCGGTGGCTCGGCCCGGCGTCGGCCGCGCGACATGTATGTGGGTGGCGGCTAGCGTGCGCCGGTAGGGGCGCTTCACCGAATCATCTCCCGTTTCGAGCCCGGCAATCTCGTCGGTTTCCGGGAGTTTGCGCCGGCGCATCTAAATCTGATCTCGGAGTGAGCCGTCGTTGATAGCTGGCGATCGCCGCCACCACATATTGCTGACTCCATTGTTGCTACGTCCTTCATTCGCCGAGGGCTCTTGACCCCCTCCGTGTCTCCCAAGCGGGTCTTCCTGTCGCTCGGCGTTCGCGTGACGGTGCCCGTCGTGCTCTTGGTCGTCTCGGTGGCCATCGGCGTTTACCTCGGCTTGGTTCGGCAGTCGCGCATCACCCTGCTGAGCTCCAAAGACCTGGCTGCCGACATGGTGGTCAAGTTGACCTCGGTGTCGATCATGCCGGCCGTCGTCTTCGGCGATCAGCAGGAAATGCAGCGCGCGGTCACGAACCTGGCCGCCAATCCGGACGTGTCGGACGTGGAGCTGTGGGGCTTCGAGAGCTCGGCCCTGGGCGGCGGCGAAGGTCTGCTGGCCGAGTTTCATCGCGGCTCTCGCGTGACCCTGGGGCGTCCCGTCACCGCCAAGAGTCAGCGCTGGCACGACGCCGACTCCATTCGCCTGAGTGAGCCCGTCGTGAACTTGGAGGGCAAGAGCGTCGCGGGGCTGGTCGTGCGCTTCTCGACCGCGCGCGAGGCCGCAGCTTTGGCCCAACTCTCGCGCCAAATATCGTACGTGTCGGTGGCGACCGCGCTTTGCCTCGCGCTCGCCATCCTGCTCGCCATTCACCGCGTCGTGGTGCGTCCGGTGAGGCGCTTGGAGGAAGCGGCGGCCCGGCTCGCTCGCGGCGAGCTGCACCAGCTCGAGCGCGGCGGCGGCCGTGTCGACGACGAGGTCGCTCGTCTCGGCAGACAGTTTTCGGAAATGGCGGACGCGGTGCGCGATCGCGAGCAGCGGCTCGGCGTGCGCAACGCCGAGCTCAAGCTGATCCTGGACAGCGTGGAGCAAGGCTTTTTGACCGCGCGCGTGGATGGCACGCTACTACCCGAACGCTCGGCCATCGTCGAGAAGTGGGCCGGAGCCCTGCCGGCCGACGCCCGGGTCTGGACGTTGGTCGGCTCGATCGACCCGGGCGCTGCCAGCTGGATGAGGGTCGCGTGGGAGCAGGCAACGGCCGAGATTCTGCCCCTCGAGGTCGCCATGGATCAGCTGCCCAGGCGCATCCAGCGCGACGGGCAGCAGTTCAGTCTCGTCTACCACCCGGTGCTGCTCGACGGTCAGCTGCAGCGCGTCGTAATCGTGATGACCGACATCACGGCCGAGGTGGAGCGGCAACGTGTGCTGGCCGAGCAGCACGAGTTCGCCTCGCTCGTCGATCAGTTCGTGCGTGACCGGCGCGCGTTTCGCAGCTTCTGGAGCGAGGCCTCGCGGCTGGTGGCGAAGATCCTCGAGCCCGAGCAGCCCTCGCCCGAGTTGCTCCGCCGCAACGTCCACACCCTCAAGGGTAACGCTCGGTTCTTCGGCTTGAGCCGCGTGGCGGCCGTGTGCCACGAGCTCGAGTCGGCGATGAGCGAGCGGAGAGAGTATCAGCTCACGTCGCGCGAGCGCGCCAGCATTCAGGAGATCTGGGAGTCCCTGCGTCATCGCATCGAGCCGTTGATGCAGGGAGCGACGGTCTTCATCGAGGTCTCGCACGACGAGTACCAGGCGCTGCTCGACGCCGTGAAGGCAAAAAAGCCGTTCGCCCAGCTCGAGGAGCTGGTGCGCGGCATGCGCCGCGAGTCGGTTGCCATGCGCTTGGAGCGCGCCAAAGGCATGGTGGAGGACACCAGCGCCAAGCTGGGTAAGGCCACGCCACGCGTCGAAATTCAGCACGGCGATCTACGCCTGCCCCCGGGGCCCTGGGCGCCATTTTGGAGCGTGCTCGCGCACGTCGTGAACAACGCCGTCGATCACGGCCTGGAGAGCGACGACGAGCGCCGCGCCGCGGGCAAATCGCTGCCGGCGACGATCGCGCTTCTGGCTCGCTTGCGCGAAGGAGAGGTCGTGATCGAGGTCAAGGACGACGGTCGCGGCATCGATTGGAACCGCGTGCGCGAGCTGGCGGTGGCGCGCGGGCTGCCGAGCAAATCGCAGGTGGATTTGGAGCAGGCTTTGTTCTCCGATGGATTTTCGCTCCGGTACCAGGTCTCCGAGACCTCCGGACGCGGAGTCGGCTTGGCCGCGGTCCGGAACGTCGTGAAGGCGATGGGCGGTCGGCTCGAGCTGGAGAGCAGCAAGGGCGTCGGCTCGACCTGGCGCTTCATCTTCTCGCTCGCGACCCTCGGTGACGCGAGCTCGGAGGAAGAACGATGATGCGGAAGGGCAGGCTCGCTAGCTGGGTGCTCGGCGGGCTCTTGGGCCTAGCGGGCGAAAAGAACGCGCTCGCGGAGGATACGTCGGCGCTGGAAGGGCTGCTCGCCGCCCCGATCGTGTCATCGGCCTCCAAGCAAGCGGAAGACGCCAGCTCGGCGCCCGCGCTGTCCACCAGCCTGACCGCAGAAGATTTGCGCCGCTACGGCGTCCGGACGCTGGCCGAGGCCATCGATTTCCTGGCCATCGCCGTCAGCACTTCGGACAACCTGGGCGGTGGCGAGACGGGCGCGCGCGGCGTGCTGTTGACCGGGGACCGCGGCAGTCACTTCTTGGTGCTGGTCGACGGATACGCCATCAACGATCCGCTGCGCGGCGGGTCGACGTTCGGCGTCGGCGCCGGCACGCCGCTGGAGCTGATCGACCACATCGAGATCATCGTCGGTCCAGGCTCGGTGCTGTACGGCTCCAACGCCATGTTCGGCTTGGTCAACGTCGTCACCAAGCGCGCCAAAGACTACGAAGGCGTCCGCGTCATCGCCGAGTCTGCGCTGCCAATCAGCCTGCGTGCCGCCGCCGGCGCTGGCACTACCTTCAGCCTGTTCGGCCAGCAAGGTGAGCTGACGACGCAGCTCGAGTACTACGAGCAGAAGGGGCCGCAGCTCTTCTTCGACCAAGAGAACACGGGCATCGACCGCTTCACGGGAAAACCGGGCCGAAACTCGCGCGACGGCGGGTCCACGGGGCGCTGGGGCGGCGCGCGCGTCGACCACTCGCTGTACGCCAAGAGCCCCTCGGCGCTGCTGCGCTTGGCGCTAGGCAACACCGAGCTGCACGTACAAGCCTCGTACTACGAGCACGCCAGCCCCACCGGCCCTGGCGATTTCGACGACCCCGACGCGGGTGACCGAGAGACGCGCGCGTCGATCGGGCTGAACCACCGCGTCAGGGTCTCGACCCTGCTCGACGTATCGGCTCGCGCTTACGCCACGTACTACGAGAGCAAGAGCGCCTTCATCGCCTCGCGCGGCGTGCTCTGCCCGTTCGGCCTGGTCACCTGCAACTACACGGACAACGGCAGCGCCCACTTGGTGGGGGTCGAGCTGCAGAGCTCGTGGGATTGGTTTCGCAACAACCGCTTCGTGACCATCGTGGGCGCCGACGCTCGGCAGCGCGGCGTGGCCGCCACGAGCACGACGCGCAACATCGAGACCGGGGCCTCTTTGTACCCGGCCGCCAGCGGGCTCGACGACTCCGACGTCAGCATCGCCGGCTACGCCCAACAGACCTGGTCGATCGCGCCGCCCGTGAAGCTCAGCGGCGGCGCCCGCATCGACTCGGACCCGCGCTTCGATCCGGTGGTCACCCCGCGCGTGGCCGCGAGCTGGAATCCGTGGTCGGGCGGGACCCTCAAGGGCTCGTACTCGACGGCTTTTCGCGCGCCGAGCTGGGACGAGACCGACAACTCTACGTCTCGGCGCATCCAGTCCGAGGACCTGCGCCCCGAAAAGGTGCAGTCCATGGACGTGAACCTCGAGCACCGCGTCGGCGCTCACCGCATGATCCTGGGTGGCTTCTATTCGCACTGGGACAGCCTGGTCGAGCTGGCGCCGCTGTCGGACGCGGAGGCCATCCGCGCCATCCGCAACGGGCAGACCAAGGTGCCGTTCACGCCCGGGATTCAGCTCACGCAGTATCGCAACACCAGCAACGTCAGCAACTACGGCTTGAATACGGGCTTCGAGGGCTCGCTGCACTCCGGGTTCTTCTTGTACGGATTCGCGCTCACGGCCGCGATCGCCGAGAAGGGCACCAGCGACGGCACGACGCGCTTGCCGGTGGCTCCCCACATTTTCGGCAACGCGCGCGTGGCGTTCGTGCTCGGGCACGAGCTTCCCACGCTGGCCCTGGGGGCGCGCTTCTTGGGCTCGCGCCCGGCTGATTTGTCGGACGGACAGTTCAGCCCCGAACCGTTCGCTCGCTCGCAGGTCGAGCTGCGGCTGACGGCGACGGGTGATGCGCCGTTCTTGAAGGGCCTGAGCTACCGCGCGATCGCCAACTACGCGGTGGCGGACCGCGGAGCTTACGTGGTCGGACCCGTCACCCGCGAGATACCGTCGCAGACCACGCCCCAGCTCAATCCCATCGACCGCTTCCGAACCACTTTGGGGCTGCAGTATGCGTTCTAGCGGGCGCGTCTCTCGGCTCGTGCGCGCGGTCATCACCGCGGCCGCGCTCGTGCTCTCTTTGAGCAGCCCCGGTAGCGCGCAGAGCATGCCGGTGCCGACCAGCGCGCAAGCGGAGCTGATCGCGAAGCTGGCCGGATTCGATCGTAACTTTGCCGCGCGGGCCGGCAGCAAAGCCGTGATTTTGCTGGCCGCGATGCCGGGCGACGCCGAGTCGATGAGCGCGGCCCTCGAGATGAAGGCCGCGTTTGCGCGCCTACCCACCGTCGGCAACCTGCCGCACGAGGAGCAGGTCGTCACGCACACCAGCCCCGCTGCGCTGGCGGAGCTCGTACGCAGCAAGCACGCTGCCATCGTCTACCTGGGCCCAGGCTTCGAGAAGCAGATCCCAGCCATCCGCGAGGCGCTCTCGTCGCTCGACGTGCTCAGCGTGGGTGCGATTCCCGGCTACGTGCCCGCCGGCATCGTGCTCGGCTTCGACCTCGTCTCCGGCCGCCCGAAGCTTTTGATTCAGGTGGTGCAGGCTCGTAAGCAAAATGTCGTGTTCCCCGCATCGGTGTTGAGCCTGATGAAGGTGTATCAGTAGTCCCACTCAAGTTTTCGCTCGTTCGGTCGCTCAGACCTGGAGCTTTAGAAGGAGAATCTATGTCGTCCAAATTCGCGAATATGGTAGCGCTCGTCATGACCTGCTCCGTTGCCCTCGCCGGCTGTGGCGACGAGAACGCAGGGGAAAAGAGCGAAGCCGTTTGCGAAGAGCTGCCGCCGCTGGCTCTCAAGGACACCTACCGGGTCGGGTTCGCGCAGCTGTGGGAAGATCACGGCCCGTGGCGTGACGCGAACACGGCCAGCATGAAGGACGAAGCCGAAAAGCGCGGTTATGAGCTGGTCTTCGATCCTGGCACTTCCAGTGACCCGGCCGAGCAGGTCAGCCGCATGCAAGCGCTGATCGACGCCAAGGTAGACGCCATCTTCATCGCGCCGCACGACGAGACCGTGCTGGCCCCGTCCGTCGTCGCGGCGCGCCGCGCCTGCATTCCCACGTTCATCGTCGATCGCGCCGTCGACACCGACGTGGCCATTCCCGGCGAGGACTACGTCTCCTACCTGGCCTCCGATTTCCGGCGCGAGGGCGAAATGGCGGCCGAGTGGCTGATCGAGAAGACGAAAGGCCAAGCGGAGATCATCGAGCTGGAGGGGACGGTTGGCTCGTCTCCGGGCGTCCAGCGCAAGAAAGGCTTCGATGAGCTGATCGCCGACGAGCCCGGTATGACCATCCTCGCTTCCGAGAGCGCCGACTTCAACGAAGAGAAGGGCTACGAGGCCACGCTGCGCCTGATGGAAGAGCACCCGACCGCCAACGTCATTTACTCGCACAACGACGGCATGTCGTTCGGTGTCATCACCGCCCTGGAAGAGATGGGCAAAGTGCCCGGCGAGGATGTGCTGATCGTCTCGATCGACGGGACCCAGAAGGCTACGCAGTACATCTTGGACGGCAAGATCGGCGTCGTCGTCGAATGCAACCCCAAGTTTGGTCCCGTCGCGTTCGACACGATGGAAGCGTACGCGCGGGGCGAGGACGTTCCGCTTCGCATCAGCAACGTTGACCGCGTCTTCGACGCTAGCAACGCCATGGAGTACCTGCCCGAGGCGTACTGAATCGCGCGCGCCCTGCCGTTTCAGGGCACGCTTCCGGCCCATCGTCTTGATCCGACGCCAAATGTCGCTGGCGAGGCTACATGTCTCGCGGCCGGGGGGCTGGCGTTCGGGTCGAGGCGCTTTGGGCCGACGCAGGTCGTACGGGAGTCGCGCTATGCCGGGCACACAACTTGCTCAGGTCGTCGCGGCAAATGCCCATCAAGAACAAGCCACCGGCCAAATCGACCCCCACCCCAACCAAGGCTGGTAGCAGCAAGACTAGCGCCAAGTCGACCGTCAGCGCGCCTGCCCGACGTGACCGCGGTCCAGACCCCGCTGACGAGGCCGACCGCAAAGCGGCCGGTAGCCAAGACCTGGCCGCAGCCATGCCGTTCAATGCGACCAAGCCGGGGGAGCACGGCAAGGCCGCGCTGAAGCCTCAGCGGGGCGCGACGGCCGAGCCCGAAGATCCGCGCGTCACCGGCAGCACGCTCACCGAACGCGTCGCTTCCGCGAAGGTCGGTCAAGGCAAGCCGCAGCTCGGCGTCAATCCAGGAAGCCTGCCGCTCGATCGCGTGCGCGTCGACTCATCGGGCCGGGCCCTGACGACCAACCTGGGCGTCCCCGTCGCGGACAATCAAAACTCTTTGAAGGCGGGCCTGCGCGGCCCGGCTTTGCTCGAAGACTTCATTCTACGCGAAAAGATCACGCATTTCGATCACGAGCGTATCCCGGAGCGCATCGTCCACGCGCGTGGCTCGGCCGCCCACGGCTACTTCGAATGTTACCGCCCGATGACGAACGTGACGCGGGCCTCGCTCTTCGCCGAGGCGGGCAAGCGTACGCCGGTGTTCGTTCGCTTCTCGACCGTGGTTGGCGAGCGCGGCTCGGCGGACACGGCGCGCGACGTTCGCGGCTTTGCCGTCAAATTCTACACCGATCAAGGTAACTGGGACTTGGTGGGCAACAACATGCCCGTCTTCTTCATTCAAGACGCGATGAAGTTTCCGGACCTGGTTCACGCGGCCAAGCCCGAGCCGCATTTTTCCATGCCGCAGGCGTCCACCGCGCACGATACGTTTTGGGACTTCGTATCGCTGATGCCCGAGTCGACTCACATGTTGATGTGGGCCATGTCCGACCGCGCGCTGCCGCGCAGCTATCGGATGATGCAAGGGTTCGGCGTGCACACCTTCCGCTTGGTCAACGAGCAAGGCAAGTCGACCTTCGTGAAATTCCATTGGCGCCCGCTGCTCGGCACCCACTCTTTGGATTGGGACGAAGCCGTCAAAATCATGGGCGCCGACCCGGATTTTCACCGGCGAGATCTGTGGGAGGCCATCGAGGCGGGGGCTTTCCCGGAGTGGGAGCTCAGCTTCCAGCTCTTCTCGGAGAAGCAAGCCGAGAGCTTCAGCTTCGACGTCTTGGACGCGACCAAGCTGGTGCCCGAAGAGCTCGTTCCGCTGACCCCGGTCGGCAAGATGGTGCTCAACCGTAACCCCGACAACTTCTTCGCGGAGACCGAGCAGGCGGCGTTCTGTGCCGCCCACGTCGTGCCCGGCATCGACTTCTCGAACGATCCACTGCTGGCCGGGCGCATCCACTCGTACGTGGATACGCAAATCTCTCGGCTGGGCGGCCCCAACTTCCACGAGATCCCCATCAACGCGCCCGTCGCGCAGCCTCACAACAATCAGCGTGACGGCATGCACCGGCAGGCCATCAACCGCGGCCGGGTCTCGTACGAGCCCAACTCTCTGGCCGGCGGCTGCCCATTCCAAGCGGGCGGGGCGGGCTTCACCTCCTTCCGCGAGCCTATCGAAGACGACAAGGTGCGCGGCAAGCCCGAGAAGTTCGCTGACCATTACACGCAGGCCGCGCTCTTCTTCAACAGTCAGACGCCCGTCGAAAAAGCCCACATTTTGCGCGGGTTTCGCTTCGAGCTGACCAAGGTGCAGATCCCGGCCGTGCGCGAGCGCGTCGTGTCCATGCTGGCTAACGCCGACGTGGGCTTGGCCAAGGCGCTGGCCAAAGAGCTCGGCATGGCCATGCCGAAGCCCATGCCGAAAGCTCTCAAGAACGTCGCCTCGCCCGAGCTCACCGTGTCACCCGCGCTTTCGCTGTTTGCTCGGCCGGGCGATGGCAGCATCGCCACTCGCCGCGTCGCCATCTTGGTGGCGGACGGCGTGGACGGAGCGGCGGCGCAAGCGCTCCACGAGGGCTTGGCCGAGGAGGGCGCGGTGCCGCGCTACGTTGGTATTCGCTTGGGCGACGTGCGCACGGCGCAAGGCCAGATTTTGCAGGCCGAGGTCACGCTGGAGACCATGCCCTCCGTTCTGTTCGACGCGGTCGCGGTCTTGGGCGGCGAGGAAGCGGCAGCGGAGCTCGCCGGAGTGGGGCACGCCCTCGAGTTCATCAAAGACCAGTACCGCCACGCCAAGCCCATTCTCGCGCTGGGCGAGGGCGCAGGGGTGGTGGAGAAGGCGGGCGCTCCCGCCAATCTGCCTTCGGGCAAGCCGGATCCGGGAATGCTGATGATGACCCACGGCCGCGCCGAAGAAGCTTTGCCGGCTTTCATTGCCGCCATTGGTCGCCACCGGCACCACGAGCGCGAGTCGGATCCGCCCGCGCTCTGAGCTCTGACCCGTGAGGGGCCGCGAATGGCCCTTAGCCCTGCTCGAGTAAGTGAACGACTTGCTCGAGCAGGGTGGCGTGCTGCACGGGCTTCGGCAGGAACGCGTCGGCGCCGAGCCAAGTGGCTTGCTGCCGGCCCGTGACGCTGCCGCTGACCACCAACAACGGTACCCGCCCGAAGGTAGGTTTGCGCAGCAAGCAATGGGCAAAGCCGGCGCCGTCGAGCTCGGGCATATTGAGGTCCAAGATGATCAGCCGCGGCGGCGCGCTCGCGGTCAGCTTGGAGAGCGCGTCGGCGCCGTCTCGCGCGGTCATGACCGCGTAGCCCTCGTACTCGAGCAGCTGTGCCAGCAGCTCGCGGCTATCCACGTCGTCATCCACCAGCAAGATCGCCGGACGCTCGGGGCGCTCCGCGACAGACGCATCTTCGGCGCGGGTTTCTTGCCCAGAGGCTTCGTGGGCGGTGGGGAACACGACGGGTGGAGGTGCTGGTACGGACTCGGAGCGCAGCTCTTTCATGGCGCCTCTCGCACAAGCAAAATGAGGGCCAAGCTGCCGCGGCCTCAGCCCTGGCCTCTACCAGTCAGCCCGCGCCCTTCGCTTGCTCGGTGCGGCCGCAGCTACAGTCTGCCGGAGGACGCGCATGGACCCGACAGTCAGGCTCGTGCAGGCCGTCTCGCACGCACGCCTCACACGCGCACTCGAACGCGGCAGCGGCAGGCTTGGGCGCGGGCGGCTTCTTCATCGAACACCTTCCCAGGAGCGACGCGCGCTCTGATCAGTGGCGCAAGCGCCACACCGAGCGCGCCAGACTGGCGAAGAGACGACGTTCGAGCTCATGCATGGCGCTGCAGCAAGTTACGTACCTGAGGAGCCTAAGGGCTTGCGAATGGCCAAGTCAGTCGCCCTCGCGGCCGATGCATCCCCGCGGGCTGGCCATGCGCGGCCACTAACGCTGAGCGGTCGCCAGGCTGAGCGCAGCACCGGCCGCGAGCAAACACATGAGGATGACCAAAAACAACTTCCACGCCACGCGCTGCACGTCGGCTCGGTCGGTAGGGTCGACCGGCCCGCGCGCAGGCTTACTGGATGGGTTGGCGTAGTGTCGGCCATCTCGGGCCGGCGGGGCCTCGCTTGGAGCCAGGGCGGGTTTTGCCATGCTCAACCCGCTTGCATGCTTCAGACCACCGTCGCGGGCGGGCGGCAGGGCGACTCTGACGCGGTCGTGCAGAGGGCCAAGGCCGCGCTCGAGCTTCGCCGCCGCGCTGGTGCACGTCAAACCACCTCGGGCACGAAGCGCAACGTGGAGCGGGGAGGACGCTTGTACGCTGGATCGGGAACTTGCGGCTCGGGCAGGGGAATTTGCTCGGGCGTCAGATCTTGGTAGTCAATCTGGCTCAAGAAGTGCGTGATGCAGTTGATGCGAGCGCGCCGCTTGTCGTCGGCCTCGACCACCCACCAGGGTGACTCTTCGGAGTCGGTCCGCTCGAACATGGCGTCTTTGGCCTTGGAGTAGTCGAACCAACGCTTGCGCGACTCGAGGTCCATCGGGCTCAGCTTCCAACGCTTGACGGGGTTACGATTGCGCGCTTCAAAGCGCTCTTCTTGCTCGCGGTCGCTCACCGAGAACCAGTATTTGATCAGGATGATGCCCGAGCGCATCAGCATCTTTTCGAACTCGGGCACCGAGCGCATGAACTCTTCGTATTCTTCCGCCGAGCAAAAGCCCATGACGTGCTCGACCCCGGCCCGGTTGTACCAACTGCGGTCGAAGAGGACGATCTCACCGGCGGCGGGGAGGTGCTCGACGTAACGCTGGAAGTACCATTGGGTCTTTTCGCGTTCCGTCGGGGTCGCCAGGGCCACGACCTGACAGGTCCGTGGGCTAACGGCCTCGGTGATGCGCTTGATGGCGCCACCCTTTCCCGCGGCGTCGCGCCCCTCGAACAGCGCGACCACCTTCAAGCCCTTGCCTTTCACCCACGCCGCCAGCTTCACGAGCTCGGTCTGCAAGCGCAGCAGCTCTCGCTCGTACACGCGCTTATCCAGCCGACGCTGGCTCTTTTTTCGCTTGCGCGCCCCCTTCTTGCGTATCTTGGAGGATGTCTTTTTGCTCGAGGCCGCGTCGCCGGTCAGCATCGTTTGAGAGTTGGCAATGCAACTTGCTTACCAAGCGCCAATTGACCCTAAAAAACCTGAGATTGCCGCTGAGATTGCCCGGAAGGAGAGCCGCCCCTCGACCCCGATGCCGAGCAACGGCGAGGCGCTTTTTCCCAATGGCTCGTAAATGACGCAGCCCGTGGGCATGACCTTTGCTGGTCGAGAGCCTTGCCATGTCCGGCCTCGCCTTCTTGCGCCGACACGTGTGGAGCTTGTCGTTGTCGGTTATCGCGGCCCTGTGCTTCGCTCAGCTGGCCCTCGAGATTCGCGACCAAGAGCTCGGGGCCTTCGACGCGGCGGTGAGCAGAGTCGTGGTGCATTGGCGTGGTTCGGTCGACTGGCTGATGCTGTCCCTGACCCGGCTCGGTAACCCCGCTCCCATCATGGCGCTCACGACGCTCTTGGTTGCGCTGCTCAGCGCCTGCTCGCGCCGCCGCGAGGCGCTGTATTTGGCGGTGTGCGCCAGCAGCTGCCTCCTGCTCAATATCGCGATGAAATGGCTGTTCCAACGCGCGCGGCCTCCGGGGGCCGGGCTCTACCTGCTGCTTTCGCCCACCTCGTTCTCGTTCCCTAGCGGACACGCCATGTGCTCGACGGGGGTCTTTGCCAGCTTGGCGCTGTTGGCGCACCGCTTGGGCTCGCGGCCCGGTTGGGCCCACGCCGCGGCGGCGTATTGCGTGCTCTTGCTGCTCGGGGTGGGCGCCTCGCGCATCTACTTCGGAGTCCATTTTCCCTCCGACGTTTTGGGCGGTCAGCTCGCCAGCGTTGCTTGCATCAGCGCCATCACGGGTTTGTTCTACCCGCGGCTGTTGCCGGGAGAGCGCACCCTCACCGCGCTGCCTCGCGGAACGTAACTTGCAGCCGCCCGGCCATGTCTCGAAGCCAGGTAAGAGGCGCAATTTTCGACGTCGACGGGACGCTCATCAACAGCAATGACGCGCATGCTCGAGCCTGGGTAGCGGCGCTGGCCGAAGTAAACATCGATGTTTCGTTCGCGCAGGTGAGGCCGCTCATCGGCATGGGCGGAGACAAGCTGCTGCCGGCGCTGGCCGGTATCGACGAAGACTCTCCGCTGGGAAAGCGGATCGGCGAGCGACGCGGCCAGATCTTCATGCAGGAATATTTTCCTGCCGTGCGCGCATTTCCGAAGGCCCGCGAGCTATTGAAGGCCATGCGTGGCTCGGGTCTCGAGCTGGCCGTGGCCAGCTCGGCCAAGAAGGAAGAATTGAAGCCCTTCCTGGAGCTCGCGGGCGCCCAAGAGCTCGTCTCCGCCACCACGTCCTCCAGCGACGCTGCGCGGTCCAAGCCGGATCCCGACATCGTGAGCGCGGCGCTGGCCCAGCTGCAACTGGACGCTAGCCGGGTGCTGATGGTTGGCGACACACCCTATGACATCGAAGCGGCCGAGCGGGCTGGCCTACGCACGGTTGCCTTTCGCTGCGGTGGGCACAGCGACCAACACCTGAGCGGGGCCATCGCCATCTACGACGACCCCGCCGATCTGCTGGCGAACCTGGCGTCGTCGCCGTTCGCGCTGTCGAAATAGCGCCCCGAGCGGGGCGGCGTCACTTGCTCGCGAGCGCCTGCGCCGCTTGCAGGTGTTGGGCCACGAAGGCTCGAGCCTTGCTCAGGCGGTCGGCCAATTCTGGCGTCGGCGTGGCGGGCGCATACTTGTCGAGCACATCCAGCACCTGCTGGTGCCCGTCGATTTGGCTCTTCGCGTAGGCGGCGTCGAAGCTCGCGGCGTCGGCCTTCTTCAACGTATCGAGCGTCTTCTCGGCGTCGGCCTTCAAGCTCGCGGCCACGCTGCTGTCGGCGGGCGTCACGTCCAGCTTCTTGACCAGCGCCTGTTGCTCGCGCAGCGCTTTACCGTGGTGCTCGAGCATCATGGCGGCAAACTTCTTGATCGCGGGCGATTTGGAGCGCGCCTGCGCGAGCTTGGCTTGCTCGAGCTCGGCCGTGTTGACGAGCTCGCTCAACCTGGCCAACTGTCCGGTGGTGAGCGTCTCTTGGGCAGGCGCGCGCTCCGCCTGCGGAGGCGTCACGGGCCGAGCGCCTGGGGCCGTCGTTGGGTTGGGCGAGGCCGCCTCGGCCGGCGCTGGTGGCGCGGGCGGAAGCGCCTCACCGTCGCGTACCTCCTCGGCGGAGGGCGCTGATTTTTGCTGCGAGGCGCAGGCGACGAGGGTGCTGCTGCAGGCGAGAGCCGCGCTCAGCAGCAGGGCGCGAGAGCGAAAATTGGTCTGCATGCGCCACGCGCTAGCAGAAAGCGTGCCGCCGAAGGCCCCTAACTGCGTTGGAAGCGGCCGCACGCGCTGGCGACGACAGCCACGATTTCTCCCGGGTTCACCGGCTTCGAGACGTGAGAGTTGAAGCCTGCGCGAAGCGCGGTCGCGCGGTCTTCGCCGCGCGCGTAAGCGGTGAGCGCGACGGCGGGAACGAGCCCGCCGTCGGCGGGAGGGCGCAGCCTGACCTTTCGGATCAGCGAGAGCCCGTCCTCGTCGGGCATGCCAATGTCGGAGACGAGGACGTCGGGCACCGCTTCGTCCAGGGCCTTCAAGGCCGCCTCGGCGCTGTCGGCGCAGCGAAGCTCGGCCCCGGCCCCGCTCAACAGGTGCTCCAGCACTTCTCGGCTGTCTTCGTCGTCGTCGACGATCAAGATGCGGACGCCGCGCAGCTCTCCGGCCGCTGCTTGCGGGCTCGAGGCCATGCGCTCGTCTTGACGCGAGCTCATGCCCGTATCCTGCGCTCGTCCAAGCTCGACGACGAAGGTTGCTCCCTGGTTCTCGCCGGAGCTCTCGGCCCGCACCTGGCCGCCGTGCAGCTCGATGAGGTGTTTGACGATGGCGAGCCCCAGCCCCAGCCCGCCGAAGCGGCGCGTCATGCTGCCTTCGGCCTGACGAAACCTGTCGAAGATGAACGGTAGAGTCGCCGCGTCGATGCCGCGACCGGTATCGGAGACGGTCAACGACACGCGGTCGCCGCTGCGCAAGGTCAGCCGGACCCTGCCCGACGCGGGCGTGAACTTCACGGCGTTGTTCAGCAAATTCCAGACGATTTGCTGCAGGCGCCCGGCGTCGCCCAATACGTCGTAGTTGCCGGGGTCGACGTCGATGGACACCTGGACGCGCTTCGCGCGGGCGCTCGGCTCCACCGCGTCGTACGCCAAGCGCACGACGGATTCGAAGCTCAACACTTCCATGTGCACGTGCAGCTTGCCCGAGATGATTCGGCTCACGTCCAGCAAGTCGTCGATGAGCTGAGTTTGTGAGCGCGCGTTGCGCTCGATGGTGTCGAGCGCATGCTTGGTCTTCTCGGCCGACAATAGGCCGCCGCGCAGCAGCGATACCCAGCCCGAAATGGCGTTCAACGGCGTGCGAAGCTCGTGGGACACGACGGCCAAGAAGTCGTCCTTCACGCGGTTGGCCTCTTCGGCCCGCGTCCAGCCTTCGTGCGCGTGGCCCAGCAGGCGCTCCCGCTCCGCGCTGACTTCGCTCAAGCGCTGTCGCTCGAGCTGGAGGTCTTCATACAAGCGCCGCGTGCGACCCATGCTGCCCACGCGCGCCGAGAGCTCGGCGGGGTCGTACGGCTTGGTCAGGTAGTCGTTGGCGCCGGCCGACAGCGCCTCCACGATGTCGCTCTTGTTACCTTGCACGGTCAGCATCAAGATGGGCAGCGCCATTTCGTCCAGAGACGCTCGCAGAAAACGGCAGATTTCCAGGCCGCTCATGCCGGGCAGCTGCCAGTCGAGGATGAGCATGTTGGGCCCACCGTGAGTGGAGCGGCGCTCGAGCATCGACGGTCCGTCGGAGAACACCTCGATCTCGAAGCCGGGCAGGGCGCGCCGCGCGAGCTCGGCCTCGAGCGGGCTGTCCTCGACGAGCCAGACGAGGCCGCGGCGGCTCGACACCGGCAGTTGCTCCAACCCACTCGCTTCGGCCAACATGTAGGGCGAATAGCACCCCTCGGGCCGAGGTATAAGCAGGAACCGCCCATCAGGGTGTGGCGCATTTGCGCGGACGCGGCTCGGCCTCCGCTCGGCGCTGTTTTCCGCGCTGCTTTTCGGCTACACCTGGGCGCGTGAAGGACGTACTGGTCGTCGACGACAGCAAGGTCATGCGTGATATGGTCGTGGCCTGCTTGCGTAGCTTACCCGAGGCCCGCTTCACCCAGGCCGCGAGCGGGCTGGAGGCCATCGAGCGCCTTTCGCTGGGCCGCTTCCATCTGGTCGTCTTGGACCTTAACATGCCCGATATTTCGGGTATCGAGGTGCTCGAGTTCGTGCGCGCCCAGGACAACCTGAAGGCCTTACCGATTTTGGTCGTTACCACCCGCGGCGACGAAGAGTCTCGGGCCCAGGCCATGGCTGCTGGCGCCACGCTGTTCGTGACCAAACCGTTCACTCCCGAGGCCATCGCCCAAGAGGCCCAACGCCTCCTCGACGGCGGAGCTTGAGCGACGTGGCCGAAACCGGCGGCCTGCAAGAATTCGTCTCCGCCTACGTACTAGAAGCGGAAGAGCACCTGGAGACCGCCAGCACCCAGCTGCTGGCCATCGAGGCGGCCCTGCGCTCCGGCGGCGGCAACTTGCGCGCGCTGCGCGAGGCGTTCCGCGCCCTGCACACCATCAAAGGCCTATCGGCCATGGTCGGGGTGGAGCCGGTCGTGGTCATCGCCCATCGTATGGAAGCGTTGCTGCGTTCCTCCGATCGTCGAGGGTCCAGGCTTCCGCTCGAAGCCATCGACGTGCTCTTGAACGGGGTGCGGGCGATTCAGACTCGGGTGCGCGCCTTCGGTGAGGGCAAGCCGGTCGCTCAGCCCGACGCAGAGTTGGTGCGCGCGCTCGACGCGCTGGACACCGAGAGCAGCGGCGAGCTCGCGCCGCTACCCGCGTTGGAGCTGGAGCCGAGCCTGGCCGCCAAGCTCGGCGCGCTCGAGCTCGAGCAACTGAAGGCGGGCCTGGCCGAAGGTCAGCGCGCCCTACGGCTCGATTTTCGGCCTTCGCTCGAGAAGTCTGCGCGCGGCTTGACCATCAACCAAGTGCGAGAGCAGCTGCAGCGCTTGGGTGACGTGGTGAAGGTGTTCCCCACCTCGCAGCCGTCCGCTCCGGGCACTCCCGCCGGTCTCAGCTTCGTCATCGTGCTGCTCTCGGCCGCGCCCGCCAAGGCGCTGGCCGAAGCGGCGGGCGTGGAAGAGCACGAGCTGCAGCTGCTGGCAGAGGTGCCGGCCCGCCCGCTGCCGGCGCTCGGAGAGACGGACGAGCTTCGGGCTGAAGAAGCGGCCGAGGCCAGCGCCGATGAGGTCCACGTGCCGCAGCGCGGCGTCGTGCGCGTGGAGGTCTCGCGCCTCGACGACACCGTGGAAGGGTTGTCGGCGCTATTGGTGACGCGCTTTCGCTTGGCGCGGGCGGTCAAGGCGCTGCGCGACGCGGGCGCAGACACGCGCGAGCTGGAAGCCATCGTCAACGACAATGCCCGCCAGCTGCGCAGCCTGCGCGCGGCCATCTTGCGCGTGCGCATGGTGCCGGTCTCCGAGCTGCTCGAGCGCCTTCCGCTGATCGTGCGCAGCTTGCGGCGGACCATGAATCGGCAGGTCCGGCTGGAGCTGGACTCGGGCGGCGCCGAGGTGGACAAGGCGGTGGCCGAGCGGCTCTTTCCCGCTCTCGTTCACCTGATCCGCAACGCCGTGGACCACGCCATCGAGACGCCGGACGAGCGCGTGCGCCGGGGTAAACCCGAAGAGGGCCTCGTGCGCATCGAGTGCTCGAGCCGCTCCAATCGCTGGCTCGAGCTACGCGTGACGGACGACGGTCGAGGCATCGATCCGGTCGCGGTTGCCCGCCGAGCGCGCACCGCCGTACCCGCCACCGACGCGGGCTTGCTCGAGCTGATTTGCCGCTCTGGCCTGTCCACGCGAGACGTCGCGACGACCACCAGCGGCCGGGGCATGGGCATGGAGATCGTCCAGCGCATCGTCAACGAACAGCTCGGCGGTGAGCTGATGTTGAACAGCGAGCTGGGTCGCGGGACCAGCTTCAAGCTCACGGTGCCCCTCTCGATCTCCGTGCTCGACGCCTTCTCGTTCTTGTGCGGTGGGCAGCGCTTCGTCACCCCCGTGGTCACGGTGGAGGAGATCATCGAGCTCGATCCGCGCGACGTGGTGGAAGGTGTCGCGCTCCCCGGCCAGCGCCCCGTGCGGCTCGTACGGCGGCGCGGCAGCGCCGTGCCGTTGCTCTCGCTGGCCACGTTGTTCTCGATGCCGCCCGCGGGGGCCGAGGCCAAGGCGTTGATCGTGCGGCGCGGCGACGACACCATGGCCTTCGCGATCGACCGGATGCTGGGCCAACAAGAGGTGGTGGTGCGGCCCCTGAACGACAGCCTCATCAAGGTGCCGGGCGTGGCCGGGGCGACCGATTTGGGCGACGGCAAGCCCACCCTCGTGCTCGACCTGCTCTCGCTCGGCGCCAGCGTGTCGGCCAGAAAAATGGAGCTCAACGCATGATGGACCTGCACGTGGTGTTCAGCGTGGCGGGCGCGGAGTACGCGATCGACGCCGCCTCGGTGGTGCAGCTCGAGTCGTTCCAGGGCGCCACGCCCGTACCGGGCACGGCCGCCCACGTCGCCGGCATCATCCAGGTGCGGGGTCAGGTCATCCCGGTCATCGACTTGCGGCGGCTGTTCGGACATCCAGCGGGCGAAACCTCGCTCGACACTCGCGTCATCGTGACCGAGCAGAGCGGGCGCCAAGTCGGCTTGCTCGTGGACAAGAGCCGCGAGGTGCTGCGCATCGAGCGCGCGACGGTGCAGGCTACGCCGGGGGTCGTGGACGAGAGCTCGCGTGGTTTTTTTGCGGGAGTAGTGCAGCAAGGTCAGCGCCTGATCATGCTGCTCGATCTACGCAAGGTGGTAGGAGAGGAAGATTTAGATGAACAATTCGCCCAGCGCCTCGAATCCGGTTTCAACGACGCCGCGCTCCCAGGTCGAGGGCCTGACGTCGTCACTGGTCAAGATGGCGGCGCTGCTCCAGAGCGCTGAGCAAGCGCTCGCGAACGTATCTTCTTCGGGTAACGAACAGGCGGCCACGCGTGAGCAGACGCGCGCGGCGTTCGAGTCGATCGCGGTCGCGCTGCAGCAGACGACGGCCGCGGTGCAGAGCCTGGCGCGTGACCACAAGAGCGCGAGCGAGTCGGTGCTGGCCATCCAGGTGGGCGCGGAGTCGACCAGCTCGGGTCTGCGTGAGCTCTCGGCCTCGATCGGCGCCGTGCGCAAAGACACGGGGGCGCTCGTCGGCTCGTCCGAGCGGATGGCAGCCTTGGTGGGCCAGATGGCGCGCTCGGTCAAAGGCGTCGGCACCAACTCGGAAGACTTGGCGGCCGCCAGCGAAGAGCTGCTCTCGACCATTTCCGGGTTCAACGCCAACTTGAGCGACATTTCCCAGCGCGCCACCAGCTCGGCCGCTACCACCGAGGAGGTGGCGGCCACCATCGAGGAGATGTCCAAGGGCGTCTCGAAGCTGGCCAAAGACGCCGAGACGGTAGGCGTCAAGATGGCGGAGGTGGCCACCGGCGCCAACGAGCTCACTCAGAGCCTGAGCTCGACGGTGCGCGGCGCGACGGAGATGGCAAGCTCCGTGGAGCAAACCGCGGTTGCCGTCGAGCAGTCGGCTCGTGCGGTGCGAGTGCTGGCCGACAACGCCAAGAACCTCGAAAAATCCAGCGGAGAGAGCGCGAGCACCTTGGCCGAGCTGGCCGCTTCGGTCGAGCAGGTGGCGGCTACGTCCAGCAAGAACGCAGCGTCCATCGACGACAACGCGGCCTCCATCGAACAGCTGGCGCGCGCGGCGCAAAAGGTCTCGCTCAGCGTCAAAGAAATCGCGACGTTGGCCGAGACGAGCGCGTCGGCGTCCAGCCAGCTCGAAGAGAGCGCCCGCCGCATCGCGCGTAGTGGCGAAGCCGCGCGCGACCTAGGTGAGCGCGCGACCGGCAGCGCCAAAGGCGGCGTGGCCATCGTCTCGAAGTCGATTCGCGGTCTGGGCAAGATGCGTAGCGCCATCGACGAATCGGCGGGCGTGATGAAAGAGATGGGCAAGCGCGCCGAGCAAATCGGTGACATCGTTCAGACCATCAACCTCATCGCCGATCGGACGAACCTGCTATCGCTCAACGCCAGCATCGAAGCGGCGCGAGCGGGTGAGCACGGTCGCGGCTTCGCGGTCGTCGCGGAAGAGATCCGAATTTTGGCGGATCGCGCCGCCAGCGCCAGCGCCGACGTGGGCAAGATCATTCGTGACTTGCAGGCGTCGGCCCGCGAAGCAGTGGGCGCCACCGACGGAAGCCTGCGCATCGCCGACGACGGGGTGCAGCTGGCGACCGAAGCCGAGCAAGCTCTGACCTCGATCGTGGAAGGGGTTCAGCAGCTCGGCCAAGCAGTGCGCGACGTCTCGGCCTCCGCCGCCGAGCAGTTGACGACCGTGCTCGTGCTCTCGCAAGCCACCAGCAAGGTCCGCGAGCAGAGCCACACGATCAGCGGCGCGGCCGAAGAGCAAGCCCTGGCCGCGCAGTCGCTCGCCAAAAACGCCGGAGAAATGCGGCTGATGGCCCGCGAGACGACCCAAGCCACCGGTGAGCAGGCCCAAGCGCTGCGCGACGCCGTGCGCATGAACAAGCAGGTCGACAGCGCGGCGCAGCAGATCGCGCGCGGCGCGGCCGAGCAGGCCGCCGCCACCAGCGAGCTTGCGCGCTTGGCCGTGAACATGCGAACCGCCACCAAGGAGAGCGCGGCGGCGATCGCCGAGCAGTCCAAGGTCGTGACCGGGCTAGCTTCGTTGGCTCAAGACGTGCAGCGCTCGAGCGAAAGAATGGTCGCGGGCTTGTCCGAGCAGGCTCACGGCGCGATCGAGGTCGCCAAGGCGATGGATGGGGCGCGCAAAGAAGCCGTGCAGTCTTCTCGGGCCAACGCCGAGCAGAGCAACGGAGCGGCGCAGCTCGCCAAGGCGGCCAAGGAGGTCGCCAAGCTCGCGGCCGAGGTCAGCTCCGCGACCGCCAACCAGGCCAAGGATTTGCTGGAGGCGGCCAAGATGGGTGACGAGCTCCAGCTCTTTACGCGGCAAACGGCCAAAGCCCTGTCGGAGCAGACCCAAGCCGTGGAGAGCTTGGCGGAAGAGGGCGCCCGACAGGCCTCGAGCCTGAAGACCATCTCCGCGTCGACGAGGCAGCAGGCCACCGCCAGCGAGCAAATCGCCGTCGCTACCGAGGACGTTCGGGTACGCATGAGCGAGATGGCTCGCGGCCAAGCGGACCAGGTGGCGGCCTCCAAGGCCGCCGCCGACGCGTTGCGCGGCGCGAGCGCGCTCATCGGCGAGGTGCGGCGCCTGCAAAGCGAACAAGTGCACGCCGTGGCGGCGCTGGCTTCGACCGCCCTCGATCCCGGCGCGGGAGGTACACCGTAGCTCATGCCACTTTTGGGATCGGCCACGGATCAGGCCGCGCTGCTGGAGGTCGAACGGCTCGGCTCACGAGGCGTCGCGGCCGTCGCTGAGCTTTTGGCGTTGCTCACCCACGGCAGCTGGAGCGTGCGGCGCGCCGTCGTCACCGCCTTGAGCCGAGGCAACCCCCAGACCTTGGCCGAGCTGTGCCGTCTACTCGTCGAAGCGCGCACCAACGAGCCGGTGATAGCGGGGCTGGTCGACGCGTTGTCGCTCGCTTCGGACAGCGCAGCGCCGCTCGTGCGCGAGTTGCTGAGCGACGAACGCGCGCCGGTGCTGTGCGATGCGATTCAGATCTTGGGTCGTCGTCGAGATACCGAGTCCGCGGCACGGCTGATCGAGCTGACCGACCACGCCGACGACAACGTGGCCCTCTCGGCGATCGAAGCGCTCGGCCGAATCGGCGGCGACGCCGCCGTCGACCGGCTGATCGAGCTCGCCGAAGGTGGTCAGTTTTTTCGTGTTTTTCCCGCGATTGAGCTGCTCGGGCGCTCGCGCGAGCCGCGCGCCTTGCCTTCACTGCAGCGCCTGCTGAAGCAACCCTTGTACGCGACCGAGGCCGCGCGCGCGGTCGGCCGGATTGGCAGCCTAGCGGGCGTGGCCGCTCTCGTGAAGGCCATGGAGTCTGGCACCGAAGCCGTGCTGCGCGTGGGCGCGCTCGGGATTCAAGAGTCCGCCGCGCACGGCGTGGGCACCGCTCATGCCGTGAGCCGAACGGTGCGCGAGCACGCCGGGCGAGCTTTGCGCGACAAGGTTGCCCGCGCCATGGCGTTCGCCGACGACGCCGAAGCCGTCGCGCTCGGGCGGCTGCTCATCTGGCTCGCGAACGAAGACAGCGTCTCCGATTTCGTCCGTTTGCTGGGCGGGGCGGAGGAAGTTTCGGCGCTGGCCGTCGAAGGCCTGGCCGAGCTGTCCGCCTTGGGCGATCCGCAGGTGTTGGACGCGCTGGCCAGCGGCAGCAGCGAGCTGCGCGCGCGTCTGTTGCCGGCGCTGATGGGCGTCGCAGCCGCCAGCGAAGCCACGATGGCTTGTCTGTCCGACGAACAACCGTCGGTGCGCGCCCTGGCGTGCCACGCCCTGGCGCGCGGCCGCGAAACGGCCTGCGTTCCGCGGCTGTTCTCGCTGTTGGCCGACTCCGATTTGGGCGTCGTGCACGCGGCCGTGGGCGCCATTCAATCACTGGGCAGCGCCGAAACCGAGGCTCACGCCTTGGCCGCCATCCGCTCGGCCAACCCGGGCGAGCGCCGCGCGGCGCTGCGCATCATCACCTACTTTGGCTACGACCAGAGCCTGCCTCTTTGCCTCGAAGCCCTGAGCTCCGACGATGAAAAGCTCCGAGACATCGCGCTCGGTGGATTGCCGGCGCTCGACGCCCCGAGCGTTCCCGCGATCATCATCGGAGCGGCTCGGCACGCTTCGCCACGCACGCGCGCCTCGGCGGTGCGGGCGCTCGGGCACCTGCCACTCAGCCCGGACACCGAAGCGGTGTTGCGCGAAACCCTCCAGGATTCCGACGCGTGGGTGCGTTATTACGCCTGCCAGTCACTCGGCAAGCTCCGCGTGGCTGGGGCCTTGCCGGCCATCCGGGCTCGGCTCGACGACGCGGCCGGTCAGGTGAAGATGGCCGCGGTCGAGGCCATCGCCGCCTTGCCGGGCGAAGCGGCGCGCCGGGCGCTGGCCGAGGCCGCTCGCTCCGACGATCTCGAGGTGCAACGCGCGGCCGTCGTGGGCGTGGGCGAACGAGCCGAGCCCGAGCTGAGGCCCGTGCTGGCGGTCGCGCTCGCCAGCACGGATCCTTCGATTCGGCTGGTCGCCGTGTCGAGCATCGCGCGCTTCGACGACTCCGCCGGCGAGCTGGGCGCCGCCGTAAGCGACGCCGACGCCGCGGTGCGGGGAGCGGCGCTGGGAATCTTGGCCAGCCGTACGGATAGCGGCGCGTCTCACGCGCTGGTCGGCCTGCTCGCGAAGCAGCCCGAGTCCCAGGCCCTGGCCGGCGCGCTCGGCCAAAACCTCGACGCCCACATCACCACCATTTTGGCCCAGCTGCAGACGGCCAATGAAGCTTTGTCGCGCGCGCTCCTGACCGTCCTGTCACGCGCGCAATCGGCGCAGGGGCGGGCGGCGGTAGACGCCGCGTTCGCGTCACAAAACGTAGCCGCGCGGCGCGCGGCGGCGCGGGTCTTGAGCCTGATCTTCGACGGCTCCGCCAGGTCCAGCTTGGCTCGCGCCAGCCAAGCCGACAGCGACGCCGAAGTTCGTAGGATCTCCGCGGCGGCGCTGGCATGAGCTCCGTTCTGCCGCTTTCACCGCAAGTATTTTCGATCCTGAGCACGCTGATCGAAGAGCGGCTCGGCCTTCACTTCAGCGCCGACTACCGCGACGTGCTGATCGAAAAGCTCAGTCCTCGCGCGCGCGAGCTCGGCTTCGACTCGATGCTCGATTACTACTATTACCTGCGCTACGACCCGGGCGCCGACGCCGAGCTCTTGGCCGTCGCGGACGCCCTAACCGTCAACGAGACGTATTTCCTGCGCGAGCCGACTCAGCTGCGCGTCTTGGTCGAGGACATGCTCGCGCCCATGGTCGCGAACGGCAGCAAGCCTCGCGTCTGGTGCGCCGCGTGCTCGACCGGTGAGGAGCCGCTGAGCTTGGCCGCGATGCTCGACGAGCGGGGGCTGCTCGGCCGGGTAGACTTGATAGCCAGCGACTTGAGCGCCCGCGCGCTCCAGGTAGCTCGTCGTGGCGTGTACGGCGCTCGTGCCGTGCGCAGCTTCAGCGCTCTGCCGCATTGGCTCAGCCGCGAAGGCGAGCACAACGTCGTTTCTCCGCGCTTGCGCGAGGCAATCGATTGGCGGCTCATCAACCTGCTGGACGCCGCAGCCATCGAGTCGCTGGGTCCGTTCGACGCCATCATCTGCCGCAATGTCATGATTTATTTTCGCGACGAGACGACGCAATACGTAGTGTCGCGCCTGCATGACGCGCTGGTTCCCGGGGGCCACCTGCTGGTCGGCGCGTCCGAATCGCTGCTGCGACTCGGTACTGCGTTCAGCTGTGTGGAGCACCGCGGCGCGTTCTTCTACCGGAAAGCGGCGGCATGAAAGCGACGCGCGTGCTGATCGTGGACGACTCGGCCTTTGCGCGCAAAGTGCTGCGCGACGTGCTGCAAGGCGCTCCCGATATCGATGTCGTGGGCGTGGCCCGCGACGGGCTGGACGCCCTGACCAAGATCGACGAGCTGGATCCCGACGTGGTGACGCTCGACCTGGTGATGCCGCACCTCGACGGGCTGGAGACGCTGCGCGTGCTCTCGTCGCGGGCGCGACCACGAGTGGTGGTCGTGTGCATGGCCAACGCCGACAGCGAGCAGGTGCTGGCCGCGCTCGAGGCGGGGGCGGTGGACGTGGTGAGCAAGCCGACCGCGCTCGCCACCGATCGCCTGTACGAGCTCTCGCAAGAGCTCATCTTCAAGGTTCGGGCCGCTGGCGACGCGCGCCCGACGCCGGCGCTGCCGTCGAACCCTCGACCGACCGACCCTCCCCAAGCGTACCGCGGGGCGTACGACTTGCTCGTGATCGGCGCCTCCACCGGCGGTCCCCAGGCCATCACCCGCCTCTTGCGCAGCATTCCTGCGGATTTTCCCTCGCCGATCGCGGTCGTGGTGCACCTGCCGGCCGGCTTCACGCAAAGCTTTGCCGAGCGCTTGAACGACGAGTGCGCAATTCGAGTCGTCGAAGCGAGCGACGGTGTGAGGCTCGGCCCGGGTGTCGCCGTGATTGCCCGCGGCGGCTTGCACCTGCGGGTGATGCGCGACGACGCCGGGCTTTACGGAGCCACCAGCCTGCAGCCGCCCTCGCTCCACCGTCCTTCGGTGGACGAGCTCTTCGCGAGCGCCGCCACCGCCGCGCCCGGCCGCACCTTGGGAGTGGTGCTCACCGGAATGGGCGACGACGGGTTGGCGGGCAGTCGCCGACTGGCGGAGGGCGGCTCCAAGCTGCTCGTGCAGACCGAAGCCTCGTGCGTCGTCTATGGCATGCCCCGCGTGGTCTTCGAAGCCGGCCTGGCCAGCGCCGAGTTTTCGATCCAGGACATGGCTGCCGCCGTCGTGGGGCGGTTTTGAGATAGCCCGAGTAGCATGAAGCCCGAGCAAGAGCCCGACGACGAGATCACCCCTCCGGGCACCCCCGACGACGGCGACATGACCGACATGCTGGGTGAGCTGCGGGTGCTGCTACCCACGGCGCAGCTGCTGTCCGGATTCTTGATCGCGGTGCCGTTTGCCGCTGGCTTCGGGGCCGTCGTTCGCGCGGAAAAGCACGTATTTCTCGCGACCTTCGTGCTGTCTGTGGCAAGCCTCGTGCTGTTCACGGCGCCAGCGGTCCAGCACCGCTTGATGCGACCGTTGGCGCAGCGCGCAAAGTTCAAGACGCTGGCCAGCCGGCAGATGTTGACGGGCGCGGCGCTGTTGTCCCTCGCGCTCGTGCTCGCGACGCAGTTCGTCTTGTCCGAAGTTTTGGGCAATGGCGTCGGTAACCTGGCCGCGCTCGGTATCGGCTGCCTCATCGCGGGCGTCTGGTTCATTGCGCCGCTGCGTTGGAAGAGACGCTACTAACGAGCTCCGCGGAGCAAACGAAGAGCGACGCGGGCCGTGGCGCCTCATTGATGCGTACTTGCTCGGCCGAGCTGGTCGTCGAAACGCTTGCGGTGTAGACCGCTGCGGCATTTCCTCGAGTCCGCGCGCGATGACGCTGTGGCACGGTTGCTGCAAAACTGGGCGAGCATTGACACGCGCGTCCTTACGCTTTTGGTGGCTCGCGCTGGTCGCGGCTGGAGTGTGCGCTGCTTCGCCGGCCGCTGGCCAGACGAGCGCGGGTTCCAGTCCGGCGGCTCCCGCGACTCGCCCCGCGGGCCAGCCCAAAGCTGCCAAATCGAACGCAGCCAAGCCGGAGGCGGCCAAGCCGGAGGCGGCCAAGCCGCACCGGGGCGAGAAGAAGCTCGTCACGTCCGATCGAGCGCGGAACTACGAGCGGCCTCCGGGCACCGAGCCCGAGGACGTTTGGTTGTTCGTGCCGCGCCTGGTGTTGGCGGTGCCGCGCTACGCGCTGAAAGCGATATTTTACCCGGTCCGTGAGACCATTCGCTTCGTCGACGAGCACGCGATCGCCGAACGAGTCGAGGACGTGCTGTACAACGACGCGCGCACGGCGGCCATCTTGCCGACGTTAGGCGTGGACAGCTTCTTCGGGCCCACGGTGGGGTTGAAGGCGTTTCACGAAGACCTCGCGGGGCACGACGAGTACGCCAGCGCCGACGTCAAATTCGGTGGGCTGTACAACCTAGCCACGCAGCTCCACTTTCACGCCGATCATTTCGGCGGCACGCGCCTCTGGATCGAGAGCGTAGCCCGCTTCGAGAGCGAGCCCGGCCTCTTGTTTCAGGGGGTCGGCAATGGCTCCGTGGCCAGCGGCGCGGGGCTGGATCCGCGTGCCGGCGCTGTTGCCACGCGCTACTCCGAGCAAAGGTGGCTCAGCCTGCAACGCGTCGGCTACACCTTCGGTCGCCCCTCGGAAATGCTGCAGATCGGCGCCACCGGTCTGTACAACGTCCGGGATTTCGGCGCCAAACAGCGCGGCACCGAGCCTTCCATCGAGCAAGTTTACGACACGTCGTCGCTCGTCGGTTTCGCCGACCGAACGACGACGTTCGAAGCCGATCTCAATCTGATCGTCGACTTGCGCGACGTCGCCGGCGCCACCGCGAGCGGGGGGTACTTCGAGGCCTTCGCCGGCCGTGTCCCCGAGCTGGGCGGCAAGTATTCGTTTTGGCACCACGGCGCCGAGCTCACCGGCTATATCGACCTCTACCAACGTACGCGCGTTCTGGTGCTGCGAGCGGTGGTCGAGGGGGTAGAAGGTGACGACGGAGAAATTCCGTTCTCGTCGCTGCCGCGCCTAGGCGGGGCCCGGCGCCTGCGTGGCTACCGCTTGGACCGCTTTCGAGACGAGAAAGCAGCCGTCGGCACCGTGGAGTATCACTATCCCATCCATCAATACGTGGCAGGCTCCTTGTTCGTCGACGCGGGGCGCGTGGCTCACAGCTACGGTGGCTTGTTCGCCGAGCGCTGGAAGGTGGGTGGGGGAGGCGGCTTCATCGTCCGTTCTCGCGATAGCCAGCTATTCGCTTTCGACATTGCCTACGGCGAGGGCATCCAGCTCTACCTCACCACGGATCCGCTGCGCGCCTTCTCCAAGCGGGAGACAGACCTATGAAGCGCGGTGTCGAGCGCGCGTTCGCCGGGTTGGTCTTGCTCGCCACGGTGGGTTGCGCCAGCGGCCCGCGCTTTCGCGACGCGCCGCCCATTTGGCGCGTCGATGACGATCAGCCAATTTCGGAGCCGAAGGAACGCGAGTACAACGCGAAGGAATATTTCGCCAAGATCTTCGTGATCGAGCGCATCAACCGCGCGCTCGAGCTGCACGACCAAGAGCCGGCCGGTAACGCAAACTCCCTCGAAGAAGTGCCGGACTCGACCTGGTTTCAGAATCGAGTCGGCGTGCGCCCCATCTCACCGGCGGAGGCGGCTCGCGGCCTGGACGCCGGGGGCCCGCCGCGGGCGCCGTTCACCATCGTCAGCGGCAAAGTCGGCGGCGGGAATCCGGGCTTCATCATCAAAGATGCCACGGGGCGGCGCTTCATCGTCAAGTTCGACACGCAACAAAACCCGGAGCAGCAGACGACGGCGGGGGTGGTCGTCAATCGCATCTTCTGGACGGCCGGCTACAACGTGCCGTCCGATCACGTCTTCACCTTCCGCAAGGAAGCGCTGCGCATCGAGCCGGGCGCCACATACAAAGACCCGCAGCTGCACGAGCATCCTTTCGACAGCCATCAGCTCGACGCGGTGCTCTTCACGGCCGCCAGACGAGAAGACGGCGCGTACCGCGCCCTGGCCAGCCAGCTGCTGCCGGGCAAGCCCAAGGGCGGCTTCTCGCCCGACGGCAAGCGCGACGATGACGCCAATGATCGAGTGCGTCACGAGCATCGTCGCGAGCTCCGGGGCCTGCGCGTCTTGGCCGCGTGGGTCGGTCACACCGACATGAAGGAAGACAACACGCTCGACATGTACGTAGACGACGGGCAACGCGGTCGCTACCTCAAGCACTACCTTTTGGACTTCGGCGAGGCCCTCGACGGGCACGGCGCGGAAAAGGGCCGTAAGGAAGACGGTTGGGAGAATTTCATCGACTGGGAAATGCAGGTGAAAGCAACCTTCGCGTTCGGTCTGTGGAAGCGACCTTGGGAAGACGTGAAGCCCACGCCGTGGCCCGCCATCGGCTCGTTCAGCGCCACGCCCTTCGACGCGCGCGCGTGGCGTGAGGCCTATCCGTTCTGGCCCTTCGTCGAGATGGACGCGACGGACGGCTACTGGGGAGCCAAGCTCGTCATGCGCTTCGATCGTCCGATGCTGGAAGCCATCGTGGCCGAGGCCAAGCTGAGCGAGCCGGCGGCGGCGCGCTACCTGGTCGACGCCTTGCTCGGCCGACAACGAGCCGTCGGCCGCGCTTTCCTCGACGCCGTCACGTCACTCGACGATTTTGCGATCACGCCCGAGCGCTTGTGCATGACCGATCTGGCGGCGCGCTACCGACTAGCAGGCCCGGGCGTCGTGGAATGGCTGAGCGGCGGCGACGTCGTCGCTACGCAAGCGCCCGACGCGACGGGCCGGCTGTGCATCAAGACCCCGCCCGGCGACGACTACACCGTGCTTCGGGCACGCATTCGTCGTGGAGGCGAAGCTCGCCCGGCGATGGAGATTCACCTCAAGGGGGGCGCGAAAGCTCGCATATTGGGGCTCATCCGCGTCGCGCGCTGAAGCGACGGCTGGGCCCGGCTGGCCACGTCAAAGCCATGAACTATGGGCGACGTTTGTGCTCGAGATTCATCACATCCTCCTCTGAGCTTGCCGACGTGAAGAGGACTTCCGGTTGTGAAAAGTCAGTTCGGTAGCGAACTGACTCTTGCGCGCGAAGAGGCCTTCCCGGTTGTGAAAAGTCAGTTCGGTAGCGAACTGACTCTTGCGACGCGAAGAGGCCTTCCGGTTCTGAAAAGTCAGTTCGGTAGCGAACTCACTCTTGCGACGTGAAGAGGCCTTCGGGCTACTTCTTCGAGCCGGTGGGCGGCCGCACCGGAGCCGGGTTGGGCACGGTCATGGTGCGCGCGTTAGGCGGCATCACCACGCTGAACGGCCCCGCGGGGGCAGGCAAGGAAGCGGGGAACGGCAAGGAAGGCGCAGGCAGCGAGTGCGCGCTGCCGACCGCCCGTTCGTCCCCCGCGCTGCTGTACGAGACGACGCGATTGCGCCCGTTGTTCTTGGCCTCGTACAGCGCGATGTCGGCGGCCTTGACCAGATCGTCGGGGTTGCTGGATTCCACGTCGGAGTTGCCGGCGCAGCCAATGCTGGTCGTAACGGTGACGATTTCACCGCCGAACGTGAACGGTTGCTTGCGCACGTTCTTCAGCACGCGCTCGGCTACGATGCGAGCGTCGCCCTTGTTGGTGTGCGGCAACAAGATGGCGAATTCTTCGCCGCCATAGCGCGCCGCGAGATCGACCTCGCGCAGAGAGCCCGTGAGGCGCCGGGCCACCTCCTTGAGCACCTGATCACCGGCGTCGTGCCCGAAGCGATCGTTTATTTGCTTGAAGTGGTCCAAGTCGAGCAGCAAACAGCTGAGGGTGTTCTTGTAGCGCTTGGTGACGGCGAACTCGCGCCGGAGCACGTCGGCGAAGCGGCGGCGGTTGAACAGCCCCGTCAGGGCGTCGGTGCTGGCCAGCGCTTCGACGCTGTGCAGCATCGACTCGAGCTGTTGATTGCGGTCGCGCAGCTCCGCGTGCGTGGCCTTCACGCGTAAGGCGGCAAAGATGCGCGCTTCGAGCTCCTCGTCTTCGAACGGCTTGGCCAGGTAGTCGTCAGCGCCGATGTTGAGGCCCTCGACCCGATCGGCCAGCGCGGTGCGCACGGTGAGCATGATCACCGGAATGTCGCGCGTCTCGGCGTTCATCTTCAGCCAACGGCACACCGCGAAGCCGTCGATGTCGGCCATGACCACGTCGAGCAGCACCAAATCGGGCGAGCTGGTGCGCGCGACTTGCAGGCCTTCCACGCCCGAAGATGCGACCGTGACGGAGTAGCCAAGGCGCTCGAGCGTGTCTTTGATCTTGCTGCTCTGCGCCTCGCTGTCGTCGATCAGTAAGAGATGAGCCTTCACGGGAGCCTCATCGTGACACGGTCGTCGCTGTAGCCCAAGCGTGTCAATCGGCCGCTCCGCGCTCGCACATTCCCCTCCACGTGCTCCTGCGCGGGCGGTCCGGCGCGGCGCGGCCCGCTGAAAAGGGGAGCCGTTCCGCTAGGCTGCGTGCCCCGGGGGAAAGCGCTGCGGGGGGCGTTCGGGCGCCGCTGGACGAGCGTGCTCGTCGTGGCTGTGCGCGTGCGTTGAACCGAGCCGCACTACGACGCCGAGGCCGGCGAGAGCTGCGTGGCTGAGGTCGTTGCGCGCAGCGGGCTGAGCGGGCTACGTACAGGCGTGCTCGCCCCAGCTCCTCGGTCGAAGGTAGCTGTCGCGAGGTCTTCGACGGCAGCGCTCGGACGGGTGAGGCATGCCAGCGCCGCCAAGATCGCGCAGGTGACTCGTGCTGCCCGCAGACGGCCTCGGTGTGCCAGGCCAACGCCGACCCGAAAGGCAACGCTGAAGCTGCCCGCAGAACCTGGAGTCAGCAGCCAGCTGCGCTTCCGTGGCCTTGAGCCGTCCGAGCTCCGCCGAAAGAACATTCGGGTCGCGGGCCGGCGCTCTCGCCGTTCCCCGGCCTGTGCTAGGGTGCGCCGTCGCTCGGGGCGCGGTCGCCTTTCGGACCGCTGAGAAGAACCCGTTGAACCTGATCCGGTTTGCACCGGCGTAGGGAAGCGTCGCTCGGGCCTCCTTTCTTCCTGCGCGGCGTTCCCTCCTGAAACGAGAGAACAAGCTGATGGCACAGAGAAACCTCCCCCTGCGTGGCGCGGCCAATCCTTCCAGCGCGCGTGAAGGCACCAACCCGGGCTCGTTCGCCAACGCGCCGGCCATCGGCGCGCCGCGCACGTTTTCGTCGCCCGACACGCCCGGCATGCCAGCGCCCAGCGACAAGACGGCGTGGGATTTCTTGCCCGCAGGCTGGAAGCTCGAGGGCGGGCGCGCCGTCGCGCCGGCTGGCTTCACGCCCATCACGCAGCTCGAGTCAGCGCGCCTGGGCGTGATCACGCCGCAGATGCGCCGGGTCGCCGAGCGCGAGCCGCACCTCTCGGTGGAGCAGGTCTTGGCCGAGGTCGCGGCGGGCCGGCTGATCATCCCCGCCAACGTCGTTCACCTGGGTTTTCAGCTGGATCCGATGGCGATTGGCCGCGCCACCAAAACGAAGATCAACGCCAACATGGGCGCTTCCCCCGTCTCGTCGTCGACCGATGAAGAGGTCGAGAAGCTGCACTGGTCCGTGCGCTGGGGCGCGGACACGGTGATGGACCTTTCGACGGGCGGCAACCTCGACGAGTGCCGCGAAGCCATCGTCAAGAGCTCCAAGGTACCGATCGGCACCGTGCCCATCTACTCGATGATCATCGGCCGCAAGATCGAGGACCTGACCGAGTCGGAGATCATGAAAGGCCTGATTCATCAGGCCAAGCAGGGCGTCGACTACTTCACGATCCACGCGGGCGTCTTGCGCGAGCACCTGCCGTACGTGCAGAAGCGGCTGATCGGCATCGTGAGCCGGGGCGGCTCCCTGCTGGCGAAATGGATGCTGGTGCACGGCAAGCAAAACCCGATGTACACGCACTTCGACGAGATCTGCGACATCATGCGTGAGTACGACGTCTCGTTCTCGCTGGGTGATGGCCTACGCCCGGGCGGCTTGGCCGACGCTAGCGATCAGGCGCAGCTGGCCGAGCTCGACACGCTGGGCGAGCTGACGGAAAAGGCTTGGCGGCGCGGCTGCCAGGTAATGGTCGAAGGGCCCGGACACGTGCCCTTCGATCAAATCGAATACAACATGAAGCTGCAGCGCACGGTTTGCCACGGCGCGCCCTTCTACGTGCTCGGCCCGCTCGTGACCGACGTGTTCCCCGGTTACGATCACATCACCAGCTGCATCGGCGCGACGTCGGCGGCGTACCACGGCGCCTCCATGCTCTGCTACGTGACCCCGAAAGAGCACGTTGGCCTGCCCAAGAAGGACGACGTCAAGCAGGGCTGCATCGCCTACAAAATTGCCGCGCACGCCGCCGACGTGGCCCTGGGCATTCCGGGCAGCCGTGACTGGGACGACGCCTTGACCAAGGCGCGCGCCGCCTTGAACTGGGAGAAGCATTTCGAGCTGGCGTTCGACGCCGACACGGCGCGGGCCTTCCACGACGAAGACTTGGATGTCGACACCGATTTTTGCGCGATGTGCGGGCACGACTGGTGCTCGGTCCGCATCTCCAAAGAAATCAACGAGTTTACCTCGGGCAAGGCCGAAGGTTTCGCGCGCGAGAAGGTGATGAAGAGCCCCGCGCTCACGGCCGATCAGCGCGAAATCCTGGAAAAGCGCGGGGTGTTGCCGCCCGAGGAGCTGCACCGCTTGGCCAGCAAGACGGCCACCATCGTCGGGGCCGGCAAGGGCAGCAAGGCTTCGTGCCACTCCGACGTCGCCGACGACTCTCGCGCGCAGCAAATTCAAGAGCAGCTCGTGCAGCTGCGCGTCAAGCAGTCGCCGACCGCCGCCGAAGAATAGTATCTCGCGGTGGCGCATCTCCTCGCTCCGCCCATCACGCTGCTGATCGCCGCGGTGTTGTTGGTCGTGGTGGGCGCTCTACCAGCGCTGCCGGCCCTCGCGCGGGGCAGCGCGAAGGCGCGCCTGGCGGTGCTGGTACCGCTCGTGGCCCTCGGGCTCGGCGCCTACGGCATCCGCATGGCGTTTCAGCATGGGGCCGTGATGTCGGAGGGGTTCCCGACGCAGATCGTCAAGTATGCGGTGGAGGACCTGAACGTCGCGAGCGCGCCGACCGTGCTGGTGATCGAAGGCGGCAGCTACGTCTTGAACGGAGTCGACGTCGAGCTGGTCATGGACGAGCTCGCGAAGCTGGGCGTCGACGCGCGCGTCGTGCGGTTGGCGGCCGGCGCGGCCAACCACTTCGAGCGCTACCGGATGGGGCAGAACGTGGTCCAGCGCCTCTCCGCCAAGCGGCCCGGGCAGCGCTGGGTCTACCTGACGGAAGTGCACCTCAAGTACGACAACGCGCCCATCGCGCAGTTCATGGAGAACGCAGACGCGGCGCGCGCCTACGATTACATGACGCCGACGAACGCGTGGGCCGCGGCCCAAGCCTTGCGAAGCCCCGGGGTCCAGGTGCCGGACGGCTGGCGCTGGACGCTGCTCCGCCACGCCTTGATCAATAGCTTCAACGTCGGGGCGGCGTCGCGTTACGTTCCCGAAGCCGACGTCGTGCCCGGAGGCGGGCGAGTCAACCGGCACCGCAAGCAGCGCTTCCGTTTCCGCGGAATGGCGCGCCAGATTGCCTCGCTGGACGAGCCGGTGACGGCGGCCAGGTTGCCCTGGCTGAGGGACGTGCGTGAGCCGCGCCTTCTCCGCCTCTGGCAACCCTACACGACAGAGCTCGTCTACTTTGGCTTGCCGGCTGCGAACCTGGAGCAGCTGACCTACGTTCGAGAGTTCTGTGCGGCGACCGAGCGCAAGTGCATCGCGCCTGCCGATCCCCAGCTCTTGCGCGCGCTCGACGACGCTGCGCTGTGGCGAGACCCTGGGCACTTGATGACGCGAGGCGCGGAAATTTACTCACGTTGGCTGGCGCGCCAGCTGGTCGCGCAAAAGATCGTAGGGCCCTAGGCCGGCGTCATGCTGTTCAATTCCAGCGAGTTCGTCGTATTTTTGCTGCTGACGCTGGGCGCCTACTGGGCCGCGCCTTGGCTGCGCGTGCGGCGCGCCCTGCTGATTGTCGCCAGCTGCGTGTTCTACGCCTGGTGGGATTATCGGTTTCTGGCGCTCTTGGCCTACGTCACGCTGGTGGCGTACTTGGGGGCTCGGGCCGTGCACCGCTGGCCCGGCCAGGCCAAGCGCGTCGTCGGGCTTACGCTGCTCTTGCAGCTGGGGCAGCTGGCGATCTTCAAGTACACCAACTTTCTCCTCGCGAGCGTCGCCGACGCAGCGAGCTTGTCGGGGCTGCGGCTCGACGTGCCCCGGCTGGCCATCTTGTTGCCCATCGGGGTCAGCTTCTACACCTTTCACGGCATCAGCTACGTGGTCGACGTCTATCGCGGCAAGCTGCCGCGCCCGCTCGGTCTCTCCGTGGTCGCGCTGTACATCGCGTTCTTTCCTCAGCTCGTGGCCGGCCCCATCGTGCGGGCCGACGTGTTCATTCCGCAGACGGAGCGCCCGGCGCGCTTGGACTCGCGCGATCTCATCGTGGCCCTCAAGCTCATCGTCATCGGCTTGATTTGCAAGAGCGTGTTCGCCGATCGCTTGAGCCCGCTGGTGGACGCTATCTTTGCAAAACCCGCCAAATTCGACAACCTCAGCCTTGTCAGCGCCGCGGCCGGCTTCTACTCGCAGATCTACTTCGACTTCGTCGGCTACTCCACGATAGCGATCGGGGTCTCGCGGCTGTTCGGCTTCAAGCTGCCGCGCAATTTCGACTACCCGTACCGCTCCGTCAGCATCACCGAGTTTTGGCGGCGCTGGCACATCTCGCTCTCGACTTGGCTGCGCGACTATTTGTACATTCCGCTCGGCGGCAACCGCGGCGGCGCGCCCAAGCAGTATCGCAACCTGCTCTTGACCATGCTGCTGGGCGGCCTCTGGCACGGCGCCAGCTACAATTTCGTATTGTGGGGCGGGGCGCATGGCTTGGCGCTCGCAGCTCATAAGCTGTTTCGCTCGCGTTGCCCGACGCTGTTTCTCACCGGCTCCGTGCGTTACGCCTGGTTGCCGCTGGCGTGGCTACTCACCCAGGGCTTCGTATTTCTGGCGTGGATCCCGTTTCGGGCCGCTTCCTTGGCCGACACCGGCACGTTCTGGCGCGCGCTGGTCGGCGCGCGGAGCGACCTGGGTTTGAAGTCTTCTCTCATCCCTTGGACGCTGCTCTTGATTCCGATCCTGGCCGAGCACGTGCTGGTACAGAACCCGCGGCTGCCGCGCTTGGCCCCCCTCCGCCGGCCGCTGCTGGTGTTGGCGTTCTTGGGTCTCGGGCTGGCCTTGGCCCTGCCGCTGCTGGAGCTTCAGGTCCAAAACTTCATCTATTTCCAGTTCTGAGGCGCTGACCCGGCCCCGGGGGGCGTCGCCCTAGCTCGAGCGGCGAAGCCGGCTATGCTGCGCGCGTGTTCTTGCTCCCACTGGCCGCTGGCACTCCCGCTGAGCCGCCGCGCGTCACGCGCGCTCGAGCCTTTGGCCTTTTGCCGGACGAGCTCGCCAGGCTCGGCGTGCCGGCGGCAGAAGCTACCTTCGAGAAGCTGCACCGGCCATGGCTGTGGCAAAGCGGCGCGCCCTTCGCGAGCAAAGCGGCCGGCGCCGTCTTGGCCGAGCTAGGCGTGGACCTGCCGACGGTGGGCGAGCGCCAAGAGTCGCGAGACGGCTCGTGCAAGCTCCTGCTCGGGCTGGGCTCCGAGCGCATCGAGGCCGTGCACATGCCGCGCGCCATCGGCAGCGGGCGCGTCACGCTGTGCATTTCGAGCCAGGTCGGCTGCGCCATGGGCTGCGGCTTTTGCGCCACCGCCAGCATGGGTTTTCACCGCCACCTGAGCGCCGGCGAGATCGTGGCTCAGGTGCTGCGCGTGCTGGCGGAGCTCGGGCCGCGTCACCCGAGCGAGCTCACGCTGGTGTTCATGGGCATGGGCGAGCCGCTCCACAACTTGCCCGAGGTCGCGCGCGCCATTCGCGTGCTCTGCCACCCCCGAGGGCTCGGGTTGTCGTCCAAGCGCATCACGGTGTCCACGTCGGGGCTGGTGCCCGAGATCGACGAGCTTGGCACGCTGGCTCCGCGCCCGCTCTTGGCCCTGAGCCTCAACGCCACGACCGACGCGCTCCGCAGTGAGCTGATGCCCATTGGGCGGCGCTACGGCTTGGAGGCGCTGCGGGCCGCTCTGCAGCGCTTCCCGCTCCGTCCGCGTGAGCGCATCACCATCGAATACGTGCTGCTCGAAGGCGTGAACGACAGCGATGCCGACGCGGCGCGCCTGTCCGACTTTTGCGCGGCCTTCCCGCACAACATCAACCTGATTCCCTTCAACGAGCATGCCCTGGCGCCGTTCCGTGCGCCCAGCGAAGCCACGGTCGAGCGCTTCGCGCGCGCGCTCTTGACGCACAGAAAGACGCTCGTGACCGTGCGTCGCTCGCGCGGCCGCGACGTGCAGGCGGCCTGCGGTCAACTGGTGCAAAGCTGAGCATCGGAGCCCAACGTGCTGTCCAAAATCATCCTCGCCGTGCTGCTGTTCAAGCTCGTGGGCAAGCTCGGCTTGCGCTTCCGGCTGCGCAACCTGAAACCTCGCTTGGACAGAGCCGTGAACATCACGCTCGTGGTGCTCGGCGTCGCCTACGCGAGCCAGCTCATTTGGTTGTTCATTCGGCGCCGAAACGGGCATTGAGGCAAAAAGCAGCGTAGCGAATGGCGCCGCGCTGCGACCGGCGCGCGCCGAAGACGAACGTCTGTTCCGCTCGTTCACGCGGCGCGGCGCGGCGACTCCAGCCCGCGGGGTGATGCGCGTTTCGAGCGAGCACGGGTGGGTGTTTCTTCAGGGCTGACCCCAGCGCGCGTATTCAATTCGATCGAGGGTGTCAGCGTCGACGCGTTCTTGCGACGTTCGCGGAGACGGCCCGGAGTCGCGCAGCGAGCGCGACGGCATCCGTCGGGGCGCGCGAGAAAATGTTCAGACGGTACGGCGTGAGCTACCTTCGCGACCCACTCACGGCGCGGAGATCGAGCTTGGGCCAGCGGCCCAGCGACGGCTCGGAGGAGAGCCAGGCTTGAACCGATTGATGCCCCTGCCCGCGGCGCTGGCCAGCTTCGTCGAGCCTCGGATGCAGTTGTGCTTCGCGTCCACGCCCAGCCGCTCGAACGCGGCCGTTCGCGAGCTAGCTCGGCAATTTGCGGGGAAAAATCCGGAGTTCGTGCTCGCCGCCACCGGCTTCCATTCCCTGCTGCATCTGCTCGGCATGCTGCGGCTGGGGCGCCGCTATGTCGGCTGCTTCTTCGGCGACAACTATCCGGCCCCGCGCGCCAATCGGCTGTACCGTGAGCTGCTCCGCGAGGGCTATGAGCTCGAGCAGTGGTCGCTGTGGAGCTACGTGTCGGCGCTGGCCGCCGGAGCGTACGGACACCCCTTCGCGTTCACGCGCTCCCTGCTCGGCACCTCACTGGGCGCGCGGCTGGCGGAGCAAGGCAAGCTGTTCGAGATCGCCGACCCGAGTGACGCTGGGCGCCGGCTGGGCATGGTGCGCGCCCTCACGCCGGACATCACGTTCTTGCACGCGCCCTTGGGAGACGCCCACGGCAACATCGCCTTCTCGCCTCCCCACGGTGAGGGCCTGTACAGCGCGTTGGCCGCCCAGCGCGGCGTGATCGTGACCGTCGAACGGCTCGTGCCGAGCGATGTGCTGAGCACGCTGCCTCACTTTCGTCCGCTGCCCGCGCACCGGGTGCTGGCCGTCTGTGAAGAGCCGTTCGGGGCTCACCCTCAGCCGCTGCACGTGGCCCCCGCCGAGCTGCGCGCCTTGGAGCAGGGCTACGGCGACGACTACTCGGCTTACCAGGCCTGGCGAACGATGAGCCAGGATGCGTGTGCGTTCGAGCGCTTCCGCACGCAGGTTCTCGAGGCGCCGGACGGGCACGCCGGCTACCGGCGCTTTGCCTCGGCCGCGCGCCTGGAGGCTTTGCGCCGGCCTACTTCCTCGGTTCCGCCCCCGCTGGCGTTGACGGCGGAGCAGCTGGAGCCCGAGGACGACCTGCTCTTGCTCGCGGGACGAGCGCTGTCACGGCGGCTGCTGCAGGGCGGCTACCGTTCGATGCTGGCCGGTATAGGGCAAGCGTTCGGCGCTTGTCGGCTGGCGAAGCTGCTGCTGGGACCGCGCGCGGACGACGTGGAGCTGATGGTCGAAACCGGCTTCGCGGACATCGACGTCGCGGGAGCCGATCCGTTCTTGCTCAGCCGCGAAAACGTGGCGAGCGCCGGTCGCCTCAGCGCGATAGACAGCATGCTCGGCGCGCTGTGCTGCGGCGGGAGCGCCGATTGCATCGGGGTCATCGGCGCGGCCGAGGTGGACGTCGACGGCAACGTCAACAGCACCGAGAGCGACGGCGAGCTGCTGGTTGGTGCGGGCGGCACCGCCGACCTCGCGGCGTGCGCCCGCGAGGTCATGGTGCTCACGCGGGCCGAGCCTCGCCGCTTGCTTCGGAAGGTCGGGTACATCACCGGCGTTGGTCGCAACGTACGCACCATCGTCACGGAGGCCTGCGTGTTCGAGCGCAGCCGGCAAGGTGAGCCGTGGCTGGTGCGCGACGTCGTGCCTGCGCGGGCCGCGGCCCTGAAAGAGTTGCTGCGCGCCGCGGCCTTTCCGTTCGCCATGCCGGGGCCGCCACCCAGCGCGCCGCCCCCGTCCGCGCTCGAGCTCGAGCTCTTGGCGCGGCTCCGTCCGCGCCCGAGGCCGCAGGCGAAAGCAGAGCCGTTTGCTGGCTGACGCGGCGCCCGCGGCCGGCCCATGGGCAAATGACGAGAAACGGCTACCGGGCCTGTTGCCGAAAAGCGTCGCTAGTTGGCTGGCTTTTCGCTGATATTTCGGCGGTTGGGGCTTTTTGGCAGTTGTCGCTTGCCGCCCGACGAACGCTGTCCCACAACCCCCTACAATGACGCTGGTTCACGCTCCCGCAGGCGCCAATTCGAACGACGAGCCGAGCCCAGACTCCGGCAATTTGCGCGTGAGCTTGAACACCGCTCATGAGAGCGGCATCCCGCCCGCTCGTGAGCGTCTGACGCGCAGCTCCAATTCGAGCGCCGCGTTGGAGCAACTGGAGCTGGTGTTGGTCGAGAGCACGCGCGCCGAAGCCAACCTGAGCCTGCTCGTCCGCGGCCTGAAGCACTTGGGAGAGGGCGCCCTGGCCGCGCAAGAAGCCAACGCCATTTTGGTGCAGGAGCTCGAGGCGCTGCGCAGTCGCCTGGGCAAGGTCTACGAGAGCGAGACGTTGCTCAAGCAGCGGGTCCAAACCCTCGAGAACGTGATCGACGCGTCGGTGCGCGAGCGAGAGTCTTGGCTCGTGCAAGAAGACGCCTTCCTGGCTTCGCTCTTGGACGAGCACGAGCAGAAGTTGTTCGAGGTCGAGCGCCAACACGAGCGCAAGCTGGCGGAGCTGGATCTGGCGTTCGACGAGCTGAGCCGTGAGCGCGAGAGCGCTCGCACCGAGGTGCTCCGCCTCACCTACGAGCGGGACGCCGCGGTGGCGCTGCTGAGCGAGCCCGTCGCCAGCACCGAGGCCGCCCCGAGCCCAACGCCACCTTCGGCGGCGCGCACCGACAGCGCGAGGCTGCCTCCCATCCTGAAACCGAAGCCCGACATCTCGTCGCGCCCGCTCGTGGGCTATTCGCTGGTCAGCGATCAGGTCACCGATCAGTCGGAAGACGAGCTCGACAGTCGGCCGACCTCGCGCCCGTCGCGCCCTTGAGCTCGCGCGAGCTCATTTTGGGGGGCGTGCGCCGCCCGCCAGATCGCCGCTAGAAGCCCGCAGACTCGAGACATGCTGGCCCTTGGCGCGGATGCTTGCCAAGATGATCGGCATGGAGCTTCCGGACGATCGCACGTTGCGCGAGCTGGTTTCGCGCTACGCATCCATCATCGAGCGCTTTGGGGCCGATATCGGCCAGCGGCCGATGGTGCTCCCGAACGGCAAGTTCTTTCCGGACTCGTTCAGCGGTGATTTTCCGTCCGTGCAGCGCCTGCTTCGGCGCATGCAGCAGCACGCCGGAATGTCGGACATCCCGATTCAGCTCGGGGTGTTGGATCCAGATGCCGAAGGCGAAGCCTGCGGCTCGGGCGCCTGCGGCAGCTGCGCCGCGCCCAACGTCTCGCCCGAGATCGCCGCGGCGCGCCTGATGGACCTCGGTGACGGCTGGCGCATCAACATCGCTCCCGCCGAGGCGCGCAGCCCGGTGGCGCTCACGGCGGCCCTGGCGCGCGCGTTGGGCCAAGTGTTCTTGCTGGAAGAGACGAGCGCCGAGCGGCCCATCGAAGCTCCACTCGAGGTCACGGTGGAGCTTACGACCGTCGCGCTCGGCTTGGGCACGCTGCTGCTCTCGGGATCGTACCTCTATCAAAAGAGCTGCGGCGGCCCCAACGTGGCGTGTCTCACCGCGCTCGGCGTCGGCGAGCTTTCGGTGGTGTTCGCGTTGTTCGCCAAGCACGCCGGTCACAGCCTGCGTAGCGCGCGCGCCGAGCTCGACGCGACGCAGAAAGAGCAGCTGAGCGAGGCGGAGACCTGGCTCTTGTCCAATCCGCACGTGAGCCGGCTGTTGGCGACCGATCCGTTACGGCTCGCGCTCGGAGATTTCGAGCTGTCCGCGCCCAAGTCTTGGCTGGGGCGGCTATTGAGCAGCTCTTCGCCCGCGCCTCGTCCGAGCACGGTCGGCTGACGCCAGGGAGCCGCAATTGCAGCGCCGCGGCTAGCTTGCACGGCAGCTGTGGAGCGAAATGCGCGACAGACGCGGGCTCTGGGGCGAAACCAGCCCTGCCGCCTTCGCGGGCTCTTAGCTCTCAAGACTGAGCCCAAGTGGCCGTTCGGACACTCCAGGAGCCCTGCCTGTCTGCCTCGTCTGCCGCCCAACGTTCGCTACCACCCAGTGACGATCACTCGGAGAGGGGTGAGCCCAATCTCGGGAGCTTCGATTCGACGGCAATCGTCGAGCCCGGCGCGCCCGGCGCCGCGCGTTATGCGGAAGGCAGCGTCGTCGCTCAGAAGTACCGCCTCGTGCGCATCCTGGGTGAAGGCGGCATGGGCGCAGTGTGGGTCGCACAGAATCTCACTCTCGGTGTGCAGGTCGCACTCAAGCTGATTCGCTCCGAAATTGAAGGCAGGGTGGACGGTCTCTCGGAGCGCTTGCTGACCGAAGCGCGCGCGGCGGCGTCCATTGGCCACCCCGGCATCATTCAAGTCTTCGACTTCGGCCTGACCGAGCACGGCGAGCCCTTCATTGCCATGGAGCTGCTCCACGGCGAGAGCCTGGCGCAGGTGCTGAAGAAGCGCGGGCGCATCGCGGCCGGGCGCGCCGTGCGCACGCTCCTGCCGGTGATCGAGGCGCTGGTGGTGGCCAACCAGCGAGGCATCGTTCACCGCGACATCAAGCCCGACAACATCTTCCTCGCGCAGCAAGCCAACCGCGTTCAGCCCAAGGTGCTGGACTTCGGCATTGCCAAGTTGAGCGAGGGTTTCTCGGCCAACCTGACCTGCGAAGGCACCGTGCTGGGGAGCCCGGCTTATATGTCGCCCGAGCAGGCGCGCGGCGAGAGCAACGTCGACTTTCGCACGGATATTTGGGCGCTGTGCGTGGTCTTGTACGAGATGGTCACGGGGGCGCAGCCGTTCGTGGGCGCCAACTGGCACGGCTTGATGTGGGCGATCATGGAAGGCAAGCCCAAGCCGCTCGCCGAGCACCAGATTGAAGAGGCGTCGCTCTGGTCGCTGCTGGAGCGCGGCCTGTCGAAAGAGCGCGAGCAGCGCTACGGCTCGATGTTCGAGTTCGGGCAAGCGTTGGCCGTTTGGCTCGTCGAGCAGGGCGTGACGCGCGACATCTGTAACTCTTCGCTCAAGTCGACCTGGCTCGAGCGCTCGCCGGACGCGTCGGCCGTGCTGCACTCGTTCTTTCCGTCCGACGCGCCGGGTAGCAGCGACGCCAAGCCGGAAGGCGTGGGCGCGGCGCCCGCCGCCGTCGAGCCGCGGCTGGGCGCCAAGCCCGCCGGAATCGTGCACGGCGTGGTGCTGGAATCGAAGAGCCGGATTCGGCGCTCGTTCAGCGCGCGCGGCTCGACTGCGCTGCCCTCGCCGAGCTCCAAAGCGTGGCTGGTGGTCACGGTGCTCGGCGCGTTGTTGTCGTTCTCGGCGGCGGTCGCCTACAGCTTGTCCGGCGCGCCCAAGAAGCAGACGGTCGCCGACGACGACGAGTCGTTGCCGGCCATCACCGTGCGCCAGCCGTCCAAGAACCTCGGCATTGCCACGCGCCGCGACCTGCTGCCCGGCGCCGGACCGGCGCCCGCGCTGCGCCTGAACGACGAGCTGGAAGTGTTGCACGAAGCCCGCGAAGTGGCGCGCAGCTCGGCCCCGAGCAAGAAGCCCGCCGCCAAGAGCACGCCGCGCCCAGCGAGCAAGAAGCCTCCCGCGGACCTCAAAGATCCGTTCGGCAAAGGCGGCGAATGAGCGGCCCTGAGGCGGGTTGCACCAGCACGCGCCTCTGACTCACCAATCCACGCTAGCGTCGGCTTGCGCTCGGAGGCCGAAGGTCGGACAGTTCCGTCATGCTTGCCCGGAATCACAGCGTCTGGATCGTAGCGGTGGTGGCGTGCTGCTCGCTGAGCTGCGGGGGCGGCGGTGAGGCGGGTCGAGCTGCGGATCCGACGGCCGCGGCCAGCCAACGCCTTCAGGGCAATTGGCAGCTGGTAGGCTTCGCTCCTTCGCTCGAGCTCGAGCCGCCGCTCAAGAGCCTGCTCGACGCTCAGCTCCAGACGCTCGCGATAAGCTTCGGTAACGGACAGTTCAGCGCGGTCGGGCCGGGCGTCGATACCGCCGGTCGCTACGAGATCCTCTCCGCCACGGGGGATTCATTGACCGGGCGGGTCTACGACCGCGCGGGCGCGGGCTACGGAATCTCGGGGCAGTTCGTCGGCTCGCAGTTCCGTTTCACCAGCACGGATTCGCCCTGGGGCGGCAGCGGCGTGCTCGAGCGCGCCAAGTAAGTTGGCGCTTTTTCGGCGTTTTGTCGGGTCAAACGCCGGGGGTGCACTACTCCGCCCGCCATGTAACCGGTTCCACATTTTGTGGGCGGCCAATGTGGTACCGGTAACATGTGCCGGTTTCTCAGCTACAATGCTCAAAGCTCGCTGAGCCGCGCGTGGCTTGCTGCGCGCTGATAGCTTCTGGAAGTCGCGAGGTAATTCCGATGGTTGCGCGAAAATTCTTGGCCGGTTTGGCGACCTGCGTTGCAGCATGGAGTGTTCCGGCGCCCGCGGCCGCGGAGGTATTTCAGACCGACGCCGCCAAAACACCGCTGCCGCAACCGGTCGGCGCGAACGAGATGAAGCTCATCACCGAGGCTTGGGCTTTCAATACCAAGACCCAGGTGAACAAAGACGCCATGGGCGTCGACGTCAACCAGCAAAACAAGACGTACGCCGACTACTTTCCCACGTTCGAGGACGGCGACGCCGCGACCCTGCAAGGCCTCTTCAAGTTCCGCGGAGAGATGCTCGACCAGGTGAAGGACGCCAAGACTTCGCCCGGCTACTTTTCGCCCACCTGCGGCTTCTCGGGCCAGCTCTTGCTGCGCGGCGGCGACTGCGAGGTGACCTTCGGCTGGTACAACGTCGAAGATCCGAACAGCACCACTGCTCCGGCCGCCGACGAAGTCTACCCGTTCATTCCAACGGCGGGCTCGACCATCACGAAGGACCTGCAGTGCCAAGGCCCGCTCAACAACGGCTTTTGCCCGCTGGCCTGGGACGCGGGTGATCCGCGCGATTTGAGCCGGCGGCTCTGGGTACCCAAAGCGTACGACTCTGGCACCATCAAGAGTGACCCGCGCTACAAGGGTAAGTACGTCGGCTTTGCGTTCATCGGCAACCCGACCTCGGCCTGCAAGCAAACGAAGTACTCGCTGCTCGGGCAGAACCAGCTGAACGCGAAAGACGAGCCTTGGGTCACGACGTTGATCTACCAATCGACCGTCGACCCCGAGGGCTTTTACATGGCCTTCGAAGACCTGGCCATGTCCAAGGAGGATTGGCATCTGACCGGCGTGCCTGGCAACACCGCCATGAACGACGGCGACTTCAACGACTTCGTCTTCTTCGTCTCGGGTATCAGCTGCTTGGGCGGCGGCCAGCCGTGCGACACCGGCTTGCAAGGTGCCTGCTCACTCGGGCGCACCGACTGCGCCGCCGAAGGCACGACCGGCATGTGTCGGCCCATCATCAACCCGGGCGCGGAGGTCTGCGACAACGTCGACAACGACTGCAACGGCGCGGCCGATGACGGCGAGGGCCTGTGCCCGGGCACGCAGGTTTGCGACAAGGGCACCTGTGTGGCGGCCTGCGGCACCGGCGAGTTCCGCTGCGACCCTGGCTTCACCTGCAAAGCCGGCCACTGTATCGAAGACGCATGCGCCGAGGTGATGTGTGAGGCCGGCCAAGCTTGCCGCAACGGCGACTGCGTGAACGCTTGTGACGGCGTGGTCTGTCCAGGCGCCGAAGAATGCCAACTGGGGCGCTGCGTCGATCCGTGCAAGGCCGTGACCTGCACGGGCAGCAAAGTGTGCGAGCACGGCCTGTGCGTCTCCGACTGCCAGTGCCGGGGCTGCAAAGATGGCCTCACCTGCGGTGGCGACGGGCGCTGCACCGATCCCAAATGCGCCAACGTGATGTGCCCGGCCGGCCAGAGGTGTGACGCGGGCAACTGCATCGACTTGTGCCTGGGCGTAATGTGCCCGGGCGGCGCCGCTTGTGTGAACGGCTCTTGCCAAATGCCGACCGGAGATCCGTCGACCACGGGCGGTGGCCCCGGCATCGATCCGATCGGCGGCGGTATCACGCTCGGCGGCACGAACGGCCTGGGCTCGGGCGCCTCCGGGTCGGTGATTCCGGGCGGCTCGGTACGGCCGACGAAAGATCCGGGCTGCGCTTGTGAGGTCGTGGGCCAGAGCCCAGCCGGAGAGGCGGCGCTCGTGCTGGCTGGTTTGGGCTCGGTTTTGGCCATGGCGCGTCGCCGCCGTCGCGCCTAAAGTCCGCGCCCATGGCGATGACCACGACCCCCAGCGGCCTCTCGTACGACGACACCCTGCCCGGCACCGGCGCGAGCCCGGCCAACGGCCAGACCTGTGTGATGCACTACACGGGCTGGCTTTGGGTCAACGACGCCAAAGGCGCGAAGTTCGACAGCTCGGTCGACCGTGGTCGGCCCTTCTCGTTTCCGCTCGGTCAGGGCCGTGTCATCAAGGGTTGGGACGAAGGCGTGGCCTCGATGAAAATCGGCGGCAAGCGCACGCTCTTGATCCCGCCGAGCCTCGGCTATGGCGCGTCGGGCGCGGGCGGGGTGATTCCACCCAACGCCACGCTCCTCTTCGAGGTCGAGCTGCTCGAGGTCAAGTAGCCGAGCTGCGCTTCACTTCCAGCTCTTCCCAGCGCTGGGTCAGGCGCTCCGCCTCGGCCCGCGCTAGGTCCAGCTCGCGCTGCACGCTGACGATGTCGCTGCCGCCGCCGGCGTAGGTCGACGGATCGCCGAGCTTGCCGAGCAGGCTCGAGACGAGTTGCTCGGCGCTATCGATGCGATCGGGTAAGCCCGCGAGCTCGCGCTCTTCGCTGCTACTCAGCGCCTTCTTGCGGCTATTGGCGTTGGGCCGCGAGGAAGCGCTGCTGGGCGCCACGGCCGAGGCCGGGGGAGCGGCTTTGGCGGCGGCCTTGCGGGCTTCGCGCGCCTCGGCCCGCAGCCGCCGAAACTGGTCGTAGTTGCCCGGGTAGTGGACGACCAGCCCGTCGTCTTCGAAGGCCAAAATCGAGCTTGCCACGCGATCCAAGAAGTAGCGGTCGTGGGTGACGATCAGCGCGGTGACGCCGAAATCGAGCAGCATGCCCTCGACGGCGCCCAGCGTGGCCACGTCCAGATCGTTGGTCGGCTCGTCGAACAGCACCAGGTTGGCGCTTTGACGCAGCAGGCGCGCCAGCGCTACGCGAGCGCGCTCGCCGCCCGAGAGCGAGCCGACGGGCTGGCGTTGCTTGTGGCTATCGAAGGCGAAGCGCTCCAGGTACGAGCGCGGATCGATGACCTCACCGCCCAGCTCGATGCGCGACTGATCGCCGGTTACGTTGTCCCAAATCGATTTCGAGTCGTCGAGGCCGCTACGCTTCTGGTCGAAGTAAGCCACCTTGGTATTCTTGCCGACGTTGACGGTGCCGCTCGCCAGCGGGTGCTGACCCAAGATGGCCTTGAGCAGCGTGGTCTTACCTGCGCCGTTCGGACCAACGATGCCGATGCGGTCGCCCTGCACGACGAACAAGGTCAACGCTTGCACCAGCGTGCGCTCGCCGATGGTCAGCCGGGCGTCGCGTAGCTCGAGCAAGGTCTTGCCTGCGCGCGCCACGTCCAGCCCTAGGCTCACCTTTTGTTCCTGCTTGGGCCGCCCCACCGCGATGGCGGCCTCGGCGCGATCGATGCGGGCCTGCGACTTGGTGGTGCGGGCCTTGGGCATGCGTCGCAGCCACTCCAGCTCGCGGCGCAGGAAGTTTTGGCGATTCTGCTCGGCGCGCTGGGCGTGTGCTTGGCGCTCGGCTTTTTGCTCCAAGAAGCGCTCGTAGCCGCCGTCGTAGCTGAAGGCCTCGCCGTCGGCGACCTCGACGGTGCGCTGCGCGACGTTATCGAGCAGGTAACGATCGTGGGTGATGAGCAGCACCGCGCCCGGAAATTCTTCGAGTAGGTGCTGCTCCAGCCACTCGATCGTCTCCGCGTCGAGGTGGTTGGTGGGCTCGTCGAGGATGGCCAGATCGGGCCGCGACACGAGCAGGCGAGCGAGCGCTACCCGGCGTTGCTCGCCGCCGCTGAAGGTTTTGATCGGCACGTCGTGACGGGCGATGCCCAAATGTCCGAGCACGGCGTGCACGCGGTGCGACTGATCCCAACCGCCCAGGCGCTCGACCTCGTCGGCGGCGCTGGCTTGCTGCTCCAGCAGGCGCTCGGTGTCGGCGGCGGGATCGCCGAGCGCGGCGCTGGCCGCGGCGTGGCGCGCGACGGCGTCGTTCCACGCCGAGAGGCCTTGCATGACCGCCTGCTCGGCCGTGAGCGCGCCGTCGAAGCTCGGCACCTGCTCGAGGTACTCGATGCGCGCGCCGCGTCGCCGAGCGATGCTGCCGAGGTCAGGTGTTTCGACACCAGCCAGCAGCTTGCCGAGCGTGCTCTTGCCGGCGCCGTTGAGGCCCACCACACCCACGCGCTCGCCGGGCTCGATGATCAGATCGGCCGAACGCAGAACTATATGATTTCCATAGCCTTTTTGCAGGCCGTGGGCAGCGACGATAGACAAGGCGGCGCAGCCTAGCGCGGCTCGCCCCGGCTTGCGAATCGTGCTTGGAGCCGTGCGCCGTTCAGGCCGTCCCCCGCTAGCCAGGGCTCAAACACTGGCGCAGCTCGGCCAGCGCTCGGGCCACACGTGACTCAACGGTGCCGAACGGCAGGCCTTCGCCCGCTCGCGACCTGGTCGTTGCTGGGGTCGGCTCCGCCAGATCAGCCCGGCGAAGTAACGATTTGCTGGCCGCGCGGCTGATGTCCCAAGCGCACGTCGACGCTCGGGTGACGCTTCACCAAGCTCTCGAGGTTGCCCAAGCTCTGCGCGCTCCGTGCCTGGTCCGCGGAGAACGAGCCGGGCTCCACGCCGTGCTCCCAGCCCCACGACGTGTGGCAGGCGTCGCCCACCATCAGCACGGGGCCCTGGGGAGTACGGGCGAGGTAGGCCGTGCTGCCAGGCGTGTGCCCCGGAACGTGGAGCGCCCACAGCGAGCCGTCACCGAACACGTCGAGCACGCCGGCAAAGCGCTGATCCGGGTCCGGCTGGAACTGCCATTCTCCGATGGGATTTTGCCCCGCGAATGCGCGATCGGTAATCGGGCGTGTGAACAGGTTGAGGGCGCCGTGGGCGCGCGCTTCGCCCGGGCCCGTGAACACGGGTGTGCCTCGCGGGACGTCGGGCATGCCCATGATGTGGTCGAGGTGCAGGTGAGTGAGGAAGACCCCCGCGAGCGCCTGGGGCTGCTGCGCGAGCCAGGTCCGAAGATCGACGTTGACCTCCACCGTGTCCATCTTGGCCAGCTTGGCGACGACGCCGCGAACCGCCGCGCGCTCCGGCTCGTTCTTCAACGCGTGCTCGACGCCGGTGTCGACGATGAACAGGCCGCGCGTCGGGTGGCGCAGGGCGTGGAAGTAGATCATCACCGGCTGCTCGGTGGAGCGAAGGCCAGCCGCTTTGGCGCTCGGGTGCTCGAGGTTCAGCATGCCTTCGAGCGGGACGCGCCAGGTCGCCGAAACCACGCTCTCGACCTGGATGGGGCCCGGCTGGTCGAGCGTGGCCTCGAGTTGGCTGCTGCGGGCGTGAGCGCCCCAGAGAGCGTCGGCGGACGGGTGCCCGCTGGCGACGCAGCCCTGAGCCAGGATGCTCGCGTTCAGGGCCAGGAAAATCGATGAAAGGACGTAAATTTTGCGATTGGTCATGGCTTTCCTCCTGGGTGGCGCCGTGGCCGCGACCCAGGAGCAGACCCTGGGTAATTCGTATTCAGATGGGAACTGACGAATATTGGATGCTACCATCCAAATATGGATATTAGCTGGGACAACGTGCGGCTCTTCCTGGCCGTCGCGGAGCACGGCAGCCTGACCGAAGCGTCGCGGCACCTGAAGGTCGGGCAACCCACCGTGAGCCGACGCTTGGCCGAGCTCGAGGACAGCCTGGGCTATCCGCTGTTCGATCGCGGCGTCGAAGGCGCCACGTTGACGAGCCAGGGCGAGCGCTGGCTCGAGCCGGCGCGCCGCATGGCCGAATGGGCGGGTGAGCTCAGCAGCACCGCCGAGCTCGCCGACGCGGCGCCCGCCGGCATCGTGCGCATCACCGCGCCGCCGGGCGTGGCGTTCGACTTCGTGGCGCCCTTCGCGCGCTTGGTGCGCGACAAGTACCCGAAGCTGACGCTGCAAGTCTTGTCGCGCGTCGAGTTCGTCGACTTGGCGCGCCGCGAGGCCGACATCGCGCTGCGCTCGCGTCCGCCGACCCAGCGCGACCTGGTCTTGGTGCACTCTTTCACGCACCTGAACGACGCCTTCGTCAGCAAGAGCTACGCGAAGAAGCTGCCCAAGCGCCCGAGCCTGACCGACATCGACTACATCGCTTGGGGGCCGCCCTTCGAGGAATTTCCGCCCAACCCCCAGCTAGCGGCCCTGATCCCGAGCTTCAAGCCGGTCTTTGCGTCCGACGACTTCATCGTACAAATGCGCGCGGCCGAAGCCGGTGTGGGTGCGATGTTCATGCAGAAGGTGCGGCATCGCTTCAATCGTGACAGCGACTTGGTTCCCCTCGGTCTCGACTTGGGACCTCACGCCAAAAGCACTCTGCACGTGGTGTGCGCCAAATCGGCCCTGGGCGTTGCCCGGGTGCGCGCGGTTGCCGAGTTGCTGAAAGGCGAGCTCATCTACGCCGAGAAGCTGTCGCGCGAGGCGTACTGTTGAGCCCGCTTCGTGCCGAGGCCTGCCGCCGAGGCTAGGCTTAGCGGTCGACCATGGATTCGAAGCTGTCGGTCGCGTTGCTCGAAGCCTTCTGTGCCTTGGGCTTCGTCGTGTGCTGAGTCGTGTTGGGCTTCTGCTTCGGCGGGTTGCTCGGCCCTCGGCTGTTCGACCACGGCGGGCAAGGCTTGGCCGAGGTAGGCGCCATGCTGAACGGCGCCATCCTGGGCACGGCGTTGGGCGTCGCGGCGGCCACGGCCGCGTTTTTGCGCCTGACACGCGCGCGCCGGCAACGTTTGGCCACGAGCGCGCTGGCTTTGGCCGCCTTGACCGCGCTGTTCACGGCCGTCGCGGAGCAGGGCTTTGGCGCCTGGTGAGGCCTGGTACGGCGCGCGCGGGGTGATAGAGTCGGCCGCGCCGATATGACCAAGTTGTCCGTCAACGTCAACAAGGTGGCCACGCTGCGCAACACCCGCAGCCTCGAGATCCCGAGCCTGGTGAACGTATCGCGCGTGGCGCTCGATGCTGGCGCCCACGGCATCACCGTGCATCCTCGGCCCGATCAACGCCACATCCGCCCGGGCGACGTGGTCGAGCTGGCGCGGCTTTTGGAGTCGTATCCGGCGGCCGAGTACAACATCGAGGGCAACCCGTTCCACGGCCTCATCGAGCACTGCGAGCGCGTGCGTCCTCACCAGGCAACCCTGGTGCCCGACGCGCGTGAGGCCTTCACCAGCAACCACGGCTGGAACTTGGTCGAGCTCGACGCGGCTTCCCGAGCGGCGCTGGCTCGCTCGGTGGCCGATCTCAAGGCGCTCGGCTGCCGCGTGAGCCTATTTCTCGATCCCGTAGCCGAGATGATGCCCATCGCCCGCGAGCTAGGGGCCGATCGCGTCGAGCTTTATACCGAGCCCTACGCCGCGGCGGCTCTGGCGGGCCGCGGAGCAGAATCGCTCGCGCTGTATGGCCGGGCCGCGTCTGCCGCGCGCGCGGCCTCCTTGGGCGTCAACGCAGGCCACGATTTGAACCTCGATAATCTGGCCGCCTTCGTCCAAGAGGCACGGCCGATTGACGAAGTTTCCATCGGCCACGCGCTGATCGCCGACGCGCTCACCCTGGGCATGGCCGAGACCGTGCGTCGCTACCTGGCTTTGTGCAGCTAGCCGCGGGCGCCAGCGCGCCGTCGCTGCGAGCCTGAGGGGGGCGCACGCTACGCGGCGCGGATTAGGACCTTGATCGGCTCGCGCACCGAGCCGGGACGGAAATTGCGGATACGCTCGAGGAACGCGGGCGTGACCTCGTAGCCGCGCGCCACGAACAGCGTACCGGTCGCCATCTTCACGTCCGCCGCCAGGACCATGCCGCTGCGCAGCGCGGCCACCGAGATGTCTCGGATCTTGTCGCCCTCACGCCGCTGGCCAAATAGGCTCAAGAGGGCGGCCAGCACCTGCGGCTCGTACTGATCGGCCCGGCCGTTCAAGGTGGTGAGGGCCACGCCGCTGCTCTGCCCTTGCGCCTCCAGCGTGTCGAAGTCGACGGCTACCCGCAAGATTTGGCTCAGGCGCTGCAGCTTGGCTTGCTCGTGCGTCTGATCTTTGTCCGGCTTCCTGTAAGACTTGGTGTACGTCGCCAAGATCTCGCGCACGAGCTCGAGGCGCGGCACATGGCTCAGCAGCTGCTCGGTCACGTCGGGAGAGCGGTCGAGCATGGCTTGCTCTTCGGGGCTGAGCGTGGCGCCGTAGTACACCTTCTCGAGCGTCTCGGGGGGTAGGGTGAAGGTTGCCAGCTGCGAGAGCATGGCCGCGACCTCGACCTGCCAACGCTCGCTCAGCTCCAGCTTGTCGCACAGCGCGCTCACGTGCTGCTTGATCCGCTGGGCCCGCCCGAACGACACCGGGTTCGTGATCGACATCACCTCGGTGAGTATCTTGATGCTGCCGTGCAGCGTTTGCTCGAGCAAGGTCTGCTCGGCCACCGTCTGGCGGTGCAGCTCCACGCCCGCCTCCACCGCGGCCACCAGCTCGGGGGGCGGGCAGGGCTTGAGCAGAAAGCGGAAGACATGGCCATGGTTCACGGCCGCGATCGCGGCGTCGGCCTCGGCGTAGCCGGTGAGCAAAATACGCGTGGTGTGCGGGAACGTCAGGCTCGCTTTGGCCAGCAGCTCGGCGCCGTTCATGCCCGGCATGCGCATGTCGGAGATCAGCACCGCGGCCTGGGGTTGGCGCGCGAGCAGCTCCAGGGCCGCCGCGCCGCTGGTCGCGCTCTCCACCTCGTAGCGGCGGCGTAAATGCAGCGAGAGGCCGCTCAATACTTGTGGCTCGTCGTCCACGCACACGATTCGACTGCGCGCTTTAGCCTCCATGGGGGCTCCGCTTGGCCAAGATTCGTTTGGCGACGGCCAAGATTTGATCGGGCCGACAGGGCTTCACCAGCCAGCCGACGGCGCCCACCTTCTTGGCTTGCTCCAGGGTTGGGGCGCTCACCTCGGTGGTCATGAAGACGGCGGGGGGCAGGTGCGGCGAGGCGTCTTTGCGCATCCATTCCAACACGCCGAAGCCGCTCAGGCCCGGCATGTTCAAATCGACGATCACCAGGCTCAGGTCGTGGGTCTCTTTCAGGGTGGCGATGCCGCGAAAGCCATCGCTGGCGGTGAGCACCTCGAAGCCGGCCGGCACCAGCGCGTCCACGACGACGCGTCGCATCGTCTCGGCGTCATCGATGATCAAGACCTTGGGTTGGCTCACTGCGGTGCTCCGCTCCTGCTCGCGTCCGATTGTAGGGGTAGCCGGATCACGAAGGTGGTGCCTTCGCCCAGCCGAGTCTCGAAGTCGATGGTGCCCTTGTGGCGTTTGACGACGCAGTTGTAGGCCATGGCCAAGCCTTGGCCGGTCCCCTTGCCGACCTCTTTCGTGGTGAAAAATGGCTCGAAGACCTTGGCGCGGGCGTGCTCGGGGATACCGGTGCCGCTGTCTTTGACGCGGATGACGGCGTGGGTGGCATCGCACGCGGTGCTGATCGAGATTTTGCCCTTGTTGCCGCTGCTGCCCACTACATCGGCGATGGCGTGGGAAGCGTTCACGATCAGGTTCAGCACGACCTGGTTCAGCTCACCGCCCAGGCACGGCACGGGCGGTAGCTCTTGGTCCAGCTGCAGGTCCACGTCGGCCACGTATTTCCATTCGTTGGTCGCGACCACCACCGTACTCTCGATCAACCCCTTCAGGTCGGTGGGCGACAGACGGTCGCTATCGGGATGGGCAAAGGCCTTCATGGCGCGGACAATCTTGGTGACGCGCTCCACGCCTCCCAGAGAACGCTCGATAGCCGTCGGCAACGCTTCGCGCGTGTAGGCAAAATCCAGATCGAGCTCGGCCTGGGCGAGCTCCTGCAGGCGCGCTTCGCCGAGCGGGGTTTGGCAACAGGCTTCGACCGCGCTACGCAGCATGTCCAACAGGGTGAACAGGTCGGTGATGCCGGCGTTGGCGAAATGCAGGTTGTCACCGATGAACTGCATGGGCGTGTTGATCTCGTGAGCGACGCCGGCGGCCAGTTGGCCGATGGCGCCCAGCTTCTGGCTCTGCAGTAGGCGGCCTTCCAGCTCACGTTGATTGGTCACGTCGCGCACGATGCAAACGAGCTCGTCCTCGCCGCTGCGCACGATGCGAATTTCATGGTGAATCGTGGCGCCGCTGCTGCTGGTGCTGCTCACGCCCAGGGTTTGCGGACCTTGCGCCAGGGTCAGGGGCTCGGCCAGCGCTGCCTCCAGGCGGGCCCGCACCCGCGCGTCGGCGATGCTCTCGTTCAGCGTCATGCCCTCTTGCAACGCCGCGAACGGTGAGTCGGCGCGCTCGATGCCGCGCTTCAAGCCGAGGATGGTGCCGTCGCTGCGCACGCGAAACAACGTGTCGGGCAGCGCCGAGACCAAGGCGCGCTGCCGGTCCTCACCACGGATGCGCTCGTCGATGTCGGAGAAGATCAAGACCAGCCGCACCGCTTCATCGTTGGCGTTGCGGCCCGCGGCGCCGCGCACCAAGACGTGCCGATAGCCGCCGTGTCGGTGACGCATGCGCACGGTCGTGTACAGGGGCCAACCCTGCTTCAGGTGGTCATCGATCAGCTTGAGGGTCAGCGGTCGATCTTCGTGGTGCATCAGGTCGCGCCAAGCGTCGGGCAGGGCGCAATACTCGGCGTGCTCGGCGCTGTCGAAGCCCAACAGGTGCTTCCAGCGCTCGTTGTAGGCCACCTCGTCGGTCTCTAGGTTCCAGTCGACGATGCCGTCTTGCGTGGCGCTCAGCAGCAGCTCCAGCAACTTGGCCTTGGCGTCATTGGCGTCCAGGTCCAGGCTCATGGCGTCAGCATTTTCTTGGCTGCTTCCAGCGCCTGCGCGGCCTCGCCCTCCAGGGAGCGCAGCGCGTCGGGCGAGAGCCCTAGCCGCTCTAGGCGCTCGATGTCCAGGCTCGGCGGGGGTTGAAAGGGCGAGGGCGTGATGCGGCTGACCAACGCGTCGGCCAAGTTCACCACGTCGACCACGTCGAGGCCGTCGTGGTCGACGCGCTCGGGCTGCTCGTGAAAGGCTACTGCTTCGAGCACGGAGTGGGGAATGCCCCACAGGCCGAGCAGGTAGGCGCTGAGCGCGGCGTGCTGCTGGCTCGCAGGCTCACTGTCGACGGGGCGCGTCGCCAGCACCAGGTGGCCCATGTCGCGCAACATGCCCGCCACGAAGGCGTCGTCGGCCTTGCGCCGCTCCGCGGCGAAGTAGCGCCGCCCCAGCAGGCCCACGGCCAGCGCGTTGATTTGGAAGGCGGTGTAGCTCGCCTGCGGTAGCGGGCGCTTGCCCGTCTGCATTCCGGCCACCGTCTCCATCGCCAACGCCAAATCTCGGAGCGCCAGCGTGCCCAGGTACGTGGCCGCTTGGCTCACGCTGCTGACCGCGCGCGGCAGGCCGAAGAACGCGGAGTTGACGACCTGCAGCACCTTTGCGCACAACGTTGGCTCGCGCTCCACGATGCGCGCCACGTCGCCCAGGCTGGAGTTGGGATCGCCCAGCGCCTTGGAGATGGCCAAATAGGTGGTGGGCGCCGCCGGCAGCACGCTCACGTCGGCGCACAGCGACTTCAGCTCGTCGGCGGCCAGCACCTCGTTGAGCTCGCAGCAGCGCTTGACGACGTTGCGCAGCTTCTCGGCGTCGCACGGCTTGGCCAAGAATTGATGGGCGGTAAACACGCTCTTCAGTGCCGTTTGCGCGTCGGTCTGGCCGGACAACACGAGCCGCACGGCGTGGGGCTGCAGCTCCTTCACCCGCGTGAGCAAGGCGGCGCCGTCGATGATCGGCATGCGCATGTCGGTGATCACGACGTCGAACTTGGAGCTTTGGATCTCCTGAACGCCGGCCGGTCCGCCCAGCGCGAACACCATGTCCCACTCACGGCGCTGAGGTCGCAGGACCGCCCTCAAGGCCTCCAAAATCGCCTGCTCGTCGTCGACGAACAGCACGCGCTGCCGAGGCGCGCCTGGCGTCGCGATGGTTCCGGAGCTGGGGGGCGGTTGGATGTTGCGCGCCTGCATGGGGCCTTCACGAGGCAACGTGCCTCGACCATGGGCCAGCGCGCTCGGTGTAGGAGCTACGCCCCTGGCAATGGACCAACGGCCAAGCCGCTCGGGCCTGAAGGGGTCGAGCGGTCGCCGTCGCGCGCTCGTTCCTGGAAGGTCGCCTCAGCCTCCACCAGATGAAGCGGCTGCATTAACTGGCCGGGGTAGCCTCAATGGCTCGAGTTGACGGACCCGAACTGCAGCGGCACGGCGCCCTGAACCTGGACGGCGTACCAGCCGGGCTGTGGATCCGGGACCATCAGCAGGCCACCCTGGAGGTGATCGAAAGGCGTGCGGTAGGCCGTGACTTGGGTGATGACGTTGCCGTTCGCGTCCAAGATGTCGGCCAGCTCGGGCTCACCGCTCGGGTACTGCGGCTCGGGGCGATCGAGGCCCCAGCGCGGACCGCGATGGTCGGTCAACAAGAACAGGTAGTGCTGCATGTCGCCCTGTGGCGGCAGCTCGCGGGCGTTGCTGTTCAACGTGGCGATGCGATTAGCGAGCAGGCGGTACGTGTAGTCGCTGATCCACTGATTTTTGCAATACCCCATGATGTCGGTGGCCGTGTCGGGGTTGTGCAGCTTCTCGGGGGCTTCGAAGCCCCACCAACCGATCTTGGCGCCCGAGTACGGGTAGTCCGGATCGGGGCCGGCGGCGCCGCCGCACGGGGAGTGGGGCCGGCCGTGGTTGTGACCGACTTCGTGAGCCATGGTTTGGGCCGAGGTGACGTCCGCGTAGGAGAGGCCCAGCGCCGCGCGTTGGTGGCGCGCGTTGTTGTTCGCGGTGGTGACGAAGCCGATGCCCGCCACGCAGCCGCCGTTGCAGTATTGGCCGAGGTTCTCCGTCGGCTGAAAGAGGCCGTAGTAGTAGGTGTCGGCCGCAGCGTTGTCGGTCTGGTGGAGCCTGGCGATTTGGTCGAGCGCTTCACTCCAGCCGTCGCCCTGCGCCGACACGGTCTGGCTGACGGTGAGCGGGGAGCCGACGGAGATTTCTACGCCGCTGGCGGGGTACATGAGCGCCACGTACTTCTGATAAGTCTCCAGGCGCTGCATGTCGCTGGCGGCCGTCTTGCCGTTGGCGACCAGCGGAATGAAGCGAATTTTGACCGTGCCCGTCTTGCGCGTGACCAGCTCTTGATTGTCGGTCGTGGGGAAGCGCGGCTTGCCGGCGGTGCCGGCCGGAGTGCCGTCACACTCCACGATTTCCACCGCGTAGCGCGTGGTAGCCGTGAAATCTTCGGCTTTGACGTCGAAGTTGAAGGTCGTCGCCATGCTGTTTTCGGTCGACGCGGTCGTTACGCTTCGCTTCGAAAAATAGTTCGATTTGACGTCGCCATTGGTGAGCATCAGCCGCGCCGAGACCGTGCGGTTCACCCAGCCGCTCTCCAGCTTGACGAAGGCGCGGACGCGGCCCGCCTTGCCTTGAATGACGTCGGCTGGTCGATCGTCGGCCGCGACGGACATGCCTTGCTTCATCAGCGGGATCTTACCGACCTGGTACACCGAGATTTCGTCGATGCTGATGCCGAGGGCAGGCGTGCTGGTGCACGAGTCACCGAACGCGCCCGAGCATTTTCCGGCCTGACACGACTCGCCGACCGGGCAGGCCATGCCACACGCGCCGCAGTGTGCGGGCGTGGACTGCGTGCTCACGCAGGCGCCGTTGCACAGCGTTTCACCCTCGGGGCAGGCGCACGAGCCGTTGGTACAAGGCAGGCCGCCCATGCACTTGGTGGCGCAGTCGCCGCAGTGGTTGACGTCCGTCTTGGGGTCGGTACACGCGTTGTCACAGACGACGTCCGTCGCCTCGGCGCACTTGCACTGCCCGGCCTGGCACGATTGGCCCGAGGTGCAGGTTTTTCCGCAATCGCCGCAGTTGAGCGAGCTGTTCATCAAATCGACGCAGGCGGCGCCGCACGCGGTCTTGCCGCTCGGGCAGCCGCAGGTGCCGGCAGAGCAAGCTTGTCCGGCCGCGCACTTCGTCTCGCAGGTGCCGCAGCTGCCGGCGGTGGTCTGCAGATTGACGCAGGCGTCGCCGCAGCGCGTGAGCCCGGCGGGACAAGGCTGCGTGCTGGGAATACAGCTCGTGACGGCGCAGATCTCGCCGGCGGCGCAGGGCTTGTCACAGCTGCCGCAGTGCTTCGGCGAGTTGAGGTTGGAGCACTCGCTGCCGCACAGCTGCTCGCCGGCCGCGCACGCGCATTTGCCGTCGACGCAGCCCGCGCCCCCGCTGCACGCGGTCGCGCAGGAGCCGCAGTGAGCCGCGTCGGTCATGGGGTCGGCGCACTGACCACTGCAGAAGAGCACGCTGTCCGGACAGCCGCACACTCCCCCGAAGCAAGGCACGCCCAGGTCGCACACTTTGCCGCAGCCGCCGCAGTTGGCGGCGTCGGTCGAGGTGTTCGCGCAGGTGGCTCCGCACTTTTGAAAGCCCGCCGCACAGGCCGTGTCGCACGAGCCGCCGGCGCAAACCGCCGGGGCTGTGCAGGCATTGCCGCATTGGCCGCAGTTGTTGCTCTCGGACTGCAGGTTGACGCACACGCCGTTGCAGGCCGTCAGCCCTGGCTGGCAAGCGAGCTGGCTGCTGCTGCCGGCGACGGGCAGGTTGTTCCCCTGGCTTGGATGCGGCGTGCCGCTGCCGTCTCCACCACATGCGCTCGCGAGCAGCAGCAGCGCCGTGAGCACGCTGAGCAACGCTCCCCAAGATCGCGACCCCGCTCCATGGTTCCAGGATTTTTGCATTGTGGACAGCCAGATAAAAACCCTGAGGCGTCCACCTCATGGCTCCCATCTAAAGTGAACGAAGTGTGCGACGGCGGCTCATGTGTTCGCAGCGAGCGGTCGCGAAAGCGCTCATGGACGCACCTCTGCGGAATCTTTCCCGCGTGGCGGTGCAGCTCGGGCCTTGGGGCGGGGTGCGAGATCGAAATAGAGCATGGCGCCTCCGACCCCCGAAACCCCCAGCCCGGCGCCGGCAAAGAAGGCGGTGGTCCTTGACATGCCGGGCTGATTGCTGGCCGCTTCGGCGACGATCGCGCTGCCGAGCAGCAAGAGCCCCGCTCCGGCGGTGACGAGAGTCTCGACGCTCACCCCGGCCGGCTTCTGCTCGATGATCACGAGCGGGGCGGGGGTGGGGGTGAGCTTGGGCAGAGCCACCAGCCGCAACCACACGTCGCGTGCCTCGTGCGCATCGAGCTCGACCACTTGTTCTTGGCTAGCGTGAGCATCGAGGGTGAGCGCGAGCCGGTGCTTGCCCGGATAGGTCTCGCCCGTCCACGGCGTGATACCCACGGGCCTGCCGTCGAGCAGCACGGTGGCCGACTCTGGCTTGGACAGCACCGTGAGCTGTTGTACTCCGCGCTCGGCTATCTGTTGCTGGAGCTCGCGCACGCGTTCGCGCACCTCGGCTCCGTCGGACGGCCTGTCGGCTTGGCGCAGGTAGTCGCGGTAGTAGCGCAGCGCGGCGCTGCCGTTACCCAAGTTTTCGTAGGCCCGCGCGATGTTGAAGCACAGCTGGGTGTCGGGGTAGATGCGCTGCGTCTGCAGGAAGATCTCCACCGCCTGGTAGAAGTTGCCCTCACGGTAGGCGGCCACACCCTGCTGGAACAGCGCCCGCGCGCGCTCTTTGGCTTCGGCTTCTGGCCCCTCTAAGTCGACCTTCGGCGCGAGGCTCGGCGTGGGCTCGGCCGCGACGGCCGGCCCTGCGCTCGACTTGCCGCGAGTCGGTTGCGACTTGTCGGCGAGGCTCCACTTGGCTTGCGTGAACAAGCAAGCGAAGAGCAGCGCTCCTCCGATCCGCACGCGCAGCCGAGCCATGAGCTTGTTGGGGTCCAACGGCCAGAACGACCGGCCCTGGGCCGGATTAAGCGGGCAGGGCGGCTTCGTGCTTCAGGCAGCGCGGGGTCAGCCGCTGCACCAGGAAATCACGCAGCAACGTGACGCGGCGGGGGCGCTTCGGGCCGCTCGGCGTCACCACCGCGACCTCGGCCCCGCCCATGCTGAACTCGGGCAGCACCCGCTCTACCGGGTCGAGCGCGCCCACGCGGCTGCACGTCGCGATCACGATCGTCGGCAAGAGCCCGATACCGAGCCCGATGCCCACGGCCTGGCGCACGAACAACATGTCGTCGACGTTGACGCGGCCGCGTACCTCGATGCTCGACGTTTCGCCGTCCGGACCAATGAGGCGCCACAAAGCCTTGCCGTGCTTCCCGCGAAACAGCACACAATCGTGGTTGGCCAACTCGGCCAGGGTGGTGGGGCGGCCGTGCGCTTTCAGGTAGTCGGGGGCCGCATACATGCCGAGCCCGGCGTTGCCCAGCCGCCGCGCCACCAGCGAAGAGTCGTGCGATTTGCCGGCGCGTATGCCGATGTCGAAGCCCTCTTCGATCAGGTCCACGATTTTGGAGCTGAACGAGAGGTCGACGTGAATGTCCGGATACTCGCGCACGAACTCGGTGACGACGTCGGCCAAGCCCATCACACCGATGTCGAGCGGCGCGGTTACCCGCACCACACCCCGCGCTTCGGTATCCATGCCCGTCGCTGACTCGGCGGCAGCTTGAAGCTCCGTGAGCGCGCGCTCGGCCTGCTCGAAGTAGGTGCGGCCCGCCTCGGTCAGCGCCAACTTGCGCGTCGTGCGATGCAGCAGCTGCACCCCCAGCTCTTCTTCGAGCTCGGTCACGCGACGGCTGATCGAAGACTTGGGCAAGCCCAGCGCTTTGGCGGCGCTCGTGAAGCTCTGTTGTTCGACGACGCGCACGAAGGCGGTCACGAGGTTCAGGTCCATTGTTGTCAACTTAGCAACGAGCAGTTCCCGATCAAGCGGCTAGTTATCCTGCCGGCAACAATTAGGTTCAGGTCATCGGAGCTAGAAACCAATGACCCGCACTCAATTCAAAGCCAAAACCGCTGCGCGCCTCGCCCTGGGAGCCATTTTTACCGTCTTCGGCCTCAATGGCTTCCTGCATTTCCTGCCTATGCCCGCTCCTTCCGGCTTGGCGGCCGTATTCACGGGCGGCATGGCTGCCACCGGCTACTTCTTCCCGCTCTTGAAGGGCACCGAAGTCGTCGCCGGCTTGCTCCTCCTGAGCAACCGCTTCGTACCGCTGGCGCTCACGGTGCTGGCCCCAGTCGTGCTCAACATCGTCCTCTTCCACGCCTTCTTGGCGCCTGCGGGCCTGGCCCTGCCGCTGCTGATCGTCGCGCTTGGCCTGTACCTGGCGTACACCGAACGTGCCGTCTTCGCTCCGCTCTTACAAGCCAAGTCGAGCGAGCCTGTCCCCGCCAGCTCTCCCCGCGGCCACGCCTCCGCCGCCGCGTAACCCGACCTGGATGGAGACTTCGCTGGAACCGAGCACGTAGCCGCGCGCCCCGCACCTCCCCCCCCACGGGCGGCAGCGCGCCCCCCCAAATCCCCCCTTCCTCTCGCCTTCCCCCCTTCCTCCCTTCTGTAAATCTCGCTCTCGCTCTCGCCCTCGCTCTCGCTCTCGCTCTCGCTCTCGCCCTCGCTCTCGCTCTCGCTCTCGCTCAGCCTCGCGCGGGCGAGTAGGGCGGGCTGGCGAAGGCCGAGGTTTCGGCCAGCTCTTCCGTCACTTTTTTCAGCCAGGCGCGTTGGCGGTCGGGGCGGTAGCCGAGCGAAGTGTCTTGGTCGAAGTCGCGGTTACGCTCCAAGAGGTCGTCGGTGGCCTTCTGCAGCGCCACGTTGAGGGCCTTCTGCGCGGAGTCGCGCACTTCTTGCTCGCTGCTGCCTTCGACTTTCATCTCACGGCTGATGTCGCCGACTAGCGCGTTGAGTTTTCTGGCCCCAAGCTCGTACAGCGCGAAGTGGATTTGTTCGTGCTGCAGCACGTAGCCCGGCGCGCGCGACGCCGCTTTCTCGTTCCACCACGAGCAACGCCGGTCCATCAGCGCCATGAAGGCCAGCTTCTTGACCTCGACCCAGTGGCGCTTGGCGCTGCTGGGCGTATCTTGGCGCCAGTTGATGGAGAACGCGGTGTCGGCGGTGGTGCGCACTTGCCCGCAGGTCGCCGCTCCAACGCGCGCCGCGACGGGCGCAAACTCGGGCGGCGCTTGCGTGCCGCGAAAATCCGCGCGCGTCAGCTGCCGGTAACCGATAACGTCGCTCGAGTCGAGCTGACCGGCGTCGACTACGCCGCCTTTGGGGGCCGCGTATTCGGGCAACGTCGAGCAGCCCAAGAGGAACAGGGCGGAAAGCCAGCGCTTCACGTGGCTCGTCGGCGTCAATCGCGCTTCCGCTCGAGCTGGGCAATGTCGCGCACCGCGCCCTTCGCGGCGCTGGTTGCCATCAGGGCGTAGGCCTGCAGGGCCTGCGAGACATACCGATCGCGGTTGGGGCGGAAGGCGTCTTTGCCCTTGGCCAGCATTTTCTGACGGCGGGCGTCGAGCTCGGCGTCGCTGACCAGCACGTCGATCTTGCGCCCGGGAATGTCGATGCGGATGCGGTCGCCCTCTTCAATCAAGGCGATGGCGCCGCCCTCGCCGGCTTCCGGCGACACGTGACCGATGCTCAAGCCGCTGGTGCCGCCGCTGAAGCGACCGTCGGTCACGAGCGCGCAGGCTTTGCCGAGGCCCTTACCCTTCAAGAACGAGGTCGGGTAGAGCATCTCTTGCATGCCGGGGCCGCCGCGCGGACCCTCGTACACGATCACCACCACGTCGCCGGCCACGATTTGATCGGCCATGATGGCGTCGCAAGCGGCGTCTTGCGAGTTGAACACACGCGCGGGGCCTTCGAACTTCCAGATCGATTCGTCGACGCCGGCCGTCTTCACGATGCAGCCATCTTGCGCGAAATTGCCGTACAAGACCGCCAAACCGCCCTCCTTGCTGAAGGCGTGCTCGGCGTCACGGATGCAGCCCTTGGCCAGATCGGTGTCGGCTTCTTTGAAGTATTTGTCCTGAGAGAAGGCCACCTTGGTCGGCACCCCGCCCGGCGCGGCCAGGGCCCGCGCCTTGGCCGCCGCGCTGGCCGTGGCCCGGTGAATGTCGTGCTCGTCGACCGCTTCGCCCATGGTCTTGGCGTGCACCGTGCCCACGTTGCGGTGGAGCAGGCCGGCTTTGTCGAGCTGACCCAAGATGGTGAAGATGCCGCCCGCGCGGTGCACGTCTTCGACATGGTACGAGCTGGACGGGGCCACCTTGCACAGATTCGGCACCTTGCGGCTCAGGCGATCCATGTCGGCCATCGTGAAATCCACGCCCGCTTCGTGAGCGATGGCCAAGATGTGCAGCACCGTGTTGGTGGAGCCGCCCATGGCAATGTCGAGGGCCATGGCGTTCTCGAACGCGTCGAACGTGGCGATGCTGCGGGGCAAGACGCTCTTGTCGCCCCCCACGTAGTGTTGTTTGGCCATCTCGACGATGCGCTTGCTGGCGGCCTCGAACAGCTCCCAGCGCCGCGCGTGGGTGGCCAGCAAGGTGCCGTTGCCGGGCAGGGCCAGGCCCAGGGCTTCGTTGAGGCAGTTCATGCTGTTGGCGGTGAACATGCCCGAGCACGAGCCGCAGGTCGGGCACGCCGAGCGCTCCATCTTCGCCAGCTCTTCGTCGCTCACCTTGGAGTCGCTGGACGCGATCATCGAGTCGATCAAGTCGAGCTTGCGGATGGTCGGCTTGCCGTCGCGATCCAGAGTGCCCGCGATCTTTCCGGCCTCCATGGGGCCGCCCGACACGAAGATGGTGGGGATGTTCAGGCGCATGGCCGCCATCAACATGCCAGGCGTAATCTTGTCGCAGTTCGAGATACACACGAGCGCGTCGGCGCAGTGTGCGTTCACCATGTACTCGACCGAGTCGGCGATGAGATCGCGGCTGGGTAGGGAATAGAGCATGCCGCCGTGGCCCATGGCGATGCCGTCGTCGACCGCGATGGTGTTGAACTCCACGCCCCAGCCGCCAGCCTCGTCGACGACCTTCTTCACTTTCTGGCCGACGTCCCACAGGTGCACGTGGCCCGGAACGAACTGCGTGAAGCTGTTGGCGATGGCGACGATCGGCTTCTCGAAGTCGGCGTCTTGCATGCCGGTGGCCCGCCAGAGCGAGCGCGCTCCGGCCATGTTGCGGCCGGCGGTCGACGTGCGGCTTCGGTACCCGTTCATGGCGGTCATGCCCGGAAGCCTATCCGAGGCGCTTCATTGCGCAATGCGCATCAGAGCAAGACACTGTTGCGTTTCAGGAAACAACGGCGACACGCCTGAACGGGACCTTTGCTGCCGCAGGGCGCGCCCCGCAGGCCGCCGCCCGCCGAGCCAGCTCTGGCCCCGTGCTATGCCACAGGCCGATGCTGGTGTTCGACAACCGCGCTCTCCGCAGCCTGCCGATGGATCCCAGCAGCGAGAACCGCACGCGACAGGTCCACGGGGCGTGCTTTTCTCGCGTGCTGCCGACGCCGGTCGCGTGCCCACACACGCTGGCCGTGAGCCCGAGCGTGCAACAGCTCTTGGGGCTCTCCCACGAGTTCGTGCAAAGCCCACGCTTTGCGCAGGTGTTCTCGGGCAATCAGCTCCTGCCGGGTATGGACGCCGCGGCCGCTTGCTACGGCGGTCACCAATTCGGTAACTGGGCAGGCCAGCTGGGCGACGGTCGCGCCATCTCGCTCGGCGAGCTGGTGAGCCCTGCCGGTGAGCATTGGGAGCTGCAGCTGAAGGGCGCAGGGCCCACGCCCTACTCGCGCCGGGCCGACGGTCGCGCCGTGATGCGCTCGTCGGTGCGCGAGCTCTTGTGCAGCGAGGCCATGCATCACCTGGGCATTCCGACCACGCGCGCCCTCTCGCTCGTCGGCACGGGCGAGCCGGTGCTGCGCGACATCCTGTACGACGGCAACGCCAAGCACGAGCCGGGCGCGGTGGTGTGCCGCGTGGCTCCGTCGTTCCTGCGCTTCGGTAACTTCGAGCTGTTTGCGTCGCGCGGCGACGTGGCGCTGCTGCGCACCTTGGCCGACTTCACGATTCGCAGCTATTTCCCCGAGCTGGGCGCGCCCTCGCGCCAGGTGTACGTGGCCTGGTTGAACGAGGTCGCGCGCCGCACGGCCGAAACGGTGTCGAAGTGGATGAGCGTGGGCTTCGTGCACGGGGTGATGAACACCGACAACATGTCAATCCTGGGGCTGACCATCGACTACGGCCCGTACGGGTTTCTCGACGACTTCGCGCCCGATTGGACCCCCAACATCACCGACGCCCAAGGGCGGCGCTACCGCTACGGGTCACAACCGCGAGTCGCGCTGTGGAACGTGGTGTGCCTGGCCAACGCCTTGTATCCGCTCGTCGAAGACGTAGCCGCGCTGGAGACCGTCATCCCGACCTTCACCGCTACGCTCGACGCCGCGCGCGCGCGCAACATGGCGGCCAAGCTCGGGCTCGCGCGTTTGAACCACGACGAGCTCTCGCCCGACGGGGTGCCGCGCGTGCCCGACGCCGCGCTGGTCGATGACTTGATCGAGCTCTTGGCCGCCGTCGAAACGGACATGACCTGGTTCTACCGCCGCCTGGCCGACGTGCCGGTGAGCGAAGCCGAGAAGGCCTCGCCCGAGGCGTTGCTGGCGCCGCTCGAAGAGGCATTCTACGAGCCTGCCGGAGTTACCGCCGAGCACCGCGCGCGGCTCTCGGCTTGGCTCGGGCGCTACGCCGCGCGCGTGCGTGAAGAGGGGAGCCCGGACGCCGAGCGTCGCGCGCGCATGAACCGGGTCAATCCCAAGTTCGTCCTGCGAAACTACGTCGCCCAGCTAGCCATCGATCGCGCCGAGCAAGACGACGGCAGCGTGGTGCAAGAGCTGCTCGAGGTGCTGATGCGTCCCTTCGACGAGCAGCCGAGCAAGGCCCACTTCGCGGCGAAGCGGCCGGAATGGGCGCGCAACCGGCCCGGCTGCTCGATGCTGTCTTGTAGCTCGTAGCGTCCGTTGCACTGACGCGGAGGTGCAGGCTGGCGCTTGGCGCAGCCGCCCCGGTGTGTCGTTTGTGCCTCGAGCTAGGGCTGGCAACCTGCGCGAAACGCTGCGGAAAAGGCCGATCTGAGCGCGCGCGGCGCTCGGCACGCGCCTTGCTGAACGTCGGACCGTAACTCGAATTGGAGGCATCATGGTTCGCTTCACTACTGTATCTACGTGTATCGCTCTCTCGTTGCTGAGCGCGGTTGGTTGTAACAAGGCCGCCGACGAACAACAGAAGGCTGACGAGGCTCGCAGCGAAGCCGACAAGAAGGTCACCGACGCCAATCGGGACGCCTCGGAGAAGATCAACGCTGCGCGCGCCGAGGCCGACAAGAAGGTCGCGGATGCTCAGGCGAACTTCCTGAAGCTGCGCGAAGACTACCGTCACAACGTGACGGAGGACCTCGTGTCGGTGGACAAGAGCATCGCCGACCTCGACGCCAAGGCGCTGACGGCCAAGGGCAAGACCAAGACGGAAATCGATGCCGCTATGCCCAACATCCGCTCGCTGCGCGAGAACGTCTCGACCGAGTATCGCTCGCTCGAGATGGCTTCGGCCCTGACCTGGGACGACGCCAAGGCGCGCGTCGATAAGGCCGTGGATGACCTGAAGAAGGCCATCGACAAGGCGGACTGAGCCCCACGTTGGTCCTAGGCCCCCATCAGGCCTTCTAGGCCCAACCAGGCCACGGGCGGTGCGGCAGCAAACGTCGCACCGCCCGTGGCTGGGGTGGCAACTCGAGGCAAGCAACATGCGAAATTACGCGCTGCCAAAGACCATTTCGCAGCACCCCTGGCGCATCGCGGCCCTCGTGGGGGTGCTTGCCAACGTCACGTTCAACGCCATCAATGCTCGCATCGGCGAGCACCTGAGCGTTGCCGATGTGAGCGACGCGCATCCCACGCTGTTCACGCCCGCCGGCTACGCCTTCGCCATTTGGGGGCTGATCTACGGGGCGACTCTACTGTACGCGGTCAGCGCGCTCTTGCCCGCGCAGGCTGACGTGCGCTTCCACGACCGCGTGGCCCCCTGGCTCCTCGCGACCAACCTGCTCAGCAGCGTCTGGATCGTTTGCTTCACGACCGAGCACTTCCTGCTCAGTCTGCTGGTCATCTCCGCAACGCTAGGTTGCTGCGTGGCCATGTATTCCATCGCCAGTGATCATCTGGTGAGCGAGCACTTGAGCCATTTCTGGCGGGTGCCGTTCGGCCTATGGCTGGGCTGGCTCGGCGTCGCCACGCTGGCCAACCTGTGCATCACCCTCGCCGCGGCAAACGTCGCCGCGTGGCCCTTCTCGGCCGCAGTCTGGACGGCGATTCTACTCGTCTTCGCCGGGCTCGCCGCGGTCTCGATCAGCGCGCTCTTTCTGGATCCGGTCGTGCCGCTGGTCGTCAGCTGGGCCACCGCCGCCATCGCGGTCGCGCACTGGCAAGACTCGTCGCTGGTCACGGTCGTGGCGTCACTCGTCGCCATCAAGACGCTGTTCATCGGCGCGCGCCTACTCGCCTTCAGTAGCCTTCCGTTGCCGCGCAACGAGCGCGAGCGCATGGAGCACGACCTGCGCTTCGTTCCTCCCTCGAAAGCTTGAGCCGGCCGCCGTACGTACGCCGAAGCGGCATCGTAAGCATTCTGCGCGTAGCAATCGACCAAAAGCCGAACGCTTCGAGGCGTAGCACGCTCGCTGTCCACCTGACGGCTTGAAAATCGTATCGATGATCGATATATCGCGCCGCCAATGTTCAGGCACGCGGCGCGGGGTTGGCTGGGGCGGTTCAAGCCGGTGCGCACGCCTTTGCCGGGTTGGGAAAGAGTAGCGGCGTGGCTGGGCGCGCTGGTGGGGCTCTTGTTCACCGGCGCCGTGTCACACGCTTGGCTGGGCTCGCTCGAGCACGTGCCGCTGCTCATCGCGCCGATCGGCGCATCCACGGTGCTCGTTTTCGGGGTGCCGGCCAGCCCGCTCGCCCAGCCGTGGTCGGTCGTCGGCGGTAACATCTTGGCCGCGCTCATCGGCGTCACCGCCGCGCGCTTCATTCCGGTCCCGTTGTACGCGGCCGCAGCGGCCGTCGCCACCACCATCAGCGTCACCAGCTTGCTCGGTTGTTTGCATCCGCCGGCGGGCGCGGTCGCCCTCACGGCGGTCATCGGTGGGCCCGTCATTGCCGCGGCCGGCTATCGCTTCGCGCTCGTGCCGGTCGCGCTCAACTCGCTGCTGTTGGTGGGCGCCGGGCTCGTGTTCAACAACCTCACGCGCCGCACCTACCCTCACGTCGCCGCCATGCCAGTATCGGCGTACCGCACCGCCGACCCGCCCGCGGAGTTCCGGCTCGGCTTCAGCGCCGCCGATATCGACGCGGCCGTCGAGCAGCTGGGCACCCCGCTCGAAGTGCAGCGCGACGACCTGCACGCTCTGTTTCGGCTCGTCGAAGAGGCCGCGCACCGCCGGCACCAGGCGCCGATTCGCTGCGGCGAAATCATGTCGCGCGATTTGGTGACCGTAGGTCCCGACGACAGCGGGCAGCTGGCGTTCGAACGGCTGCGCGAGCACGCCCTGCGCGCCTTGCCGGTGGTCGAGCCCGAGACCGGTCGCGTCTTGAAAGTGGTCGACGTCGCGACGGTCGCGAGCCACCCCGGCACCGTGGTGCGCGAGCTACCCTCGGTCCATTTCGAGCTCGTGCACGTGGACGAGCTCGCCCAACACCTGGCCTCCACCTTGGCCTACGGCGGCGCCCACGAGGCCATGGTGGTAGACGACGACTCACGGCTGGCCGGGATCGTCACCCAAAGCGATCTGCTCGCGGTCCTGGGCCGGGCGCAGCTCCACCGCCCCCGCACCACGACGCAACGCTCGTCTTCTCTGCGCGCCCTGCACCGCGAGCGCGCAGAAGCCGCGCGCAGCGCCGCTAGGCGGTGACCCTAGATGGGGACCGCTCGCGCGTGCCGGTAAGCGTGCCCGACGGTTCGTAGGGAATCGTCGAGCCCGTTTGTTTGGTAGGCCAAGGTTTGTGGCGCGGGCTGGGCCCGCGCGCGCCGCGCCCAGCTGGGCGCGCAGGGGCGAGCCGACCTTCGTGGGGCACGCGCCACAAACCCTCACAACCCCAGGCCGACCGGCCCCGGACCGCCAACGGTAACTTACGGATCGTCGGGCACGAGCACGGGCACGGGCAAGGGCAAGGGCAAGGGCACACTTACGGCGAGACCCAGCCATTCAGGGACACCCTAGGCGCTGAGCCGGCTCTGCCTAGCAGCTTCACAATCGGGTCTGTCAGGGGTATGTCAGGGTTGCCCATGCAGCGAACCGAACGCCTTTTCGCCCTCGCGGAGTATCTGCGAGGCCGTCGCACGGGGGTGACGGCCGAGACGCTGGCCGAGCGCTTTGGGGTGACGGTCCGCACCATCTACCGTGACCTGGACACGCTGCGCGCGGCGGCGCTGCCCGTCTCGGCGGAGTCGGGCCCGGGCGGGGGGTACGCCCTCGATCGCAGCTACAGCCTGCCCCCGGTCAACTTCACGGCGCGCGAGGCCGCGCTCTTGGTGGCCCTGGGCAAGTTCGCCATCGACATGCGCCTGTTGCCGTTCAGCGAGACGCTACAGTCGGGCCTCGACAAGGTGCGCGCCGCGCTCTCCACGTCGGCCCAGCGCGAGCTGCTCACGCGCCTGAAGGAGCTATCGTTCCACGGCGTGCCCGCGCTGCCCAGCGATCAGAAAGTGCGCTCGGCCATCGAGCGCGCGTGGTTCGAGCAGCAGCCGGTGCGCATCGTTTACGTCGACGGCAACCACGTCGAGAGCAAGCGCGTCGTGCGCATCCAATCCGTGATGATGGACCGCCACGAAACGCGCGTCGAAACCGTGGACACCGAGACCAACGAGCGCCGTTACTATCGGCTCGATCGCATCCTGCTCGCCGAAGTCCTCCGTATGGATGCGTAGCGGCCCTGGCTCGCCGTCTCGGCGCTGGCTCGCCGTCTCGGCGCTGGCTCGTCGTTTCGGCTCGAGCGACTGGACGCCGTCGATGCTCCGCGGCAGACCGCGCCGCTTCGCGAGGCGCAGGTCAGCGCTGGTCTTTGCGCTGGGTGGTCCGGGCGATCAGCTCGCGCACTACCCGATCGGTCTTTTCGTTCGGTGTCTCGGAGCGCGCGTCCATTTTCTCGAGCGCGCGTAGCTCGTCTCGCACGCTGCGGCGCCGGCTGGAGGCCTCGTGCGCGGCGGCTTTCTTGCGCCAGCGAGCGGCCAGCATGCCCACTAGCGGCCAAGCTTTGGCGCCGTCCAGCGGCTCGAACGGGATGAGGTTCAGCGCGGCTATCCACAGGTTGATGTCGGTGAAGACGTAGACGATGAGCGCCACGTGGGGCGACGAGGGCGGGCCGAGCACGAGCAGCAGCAGCTGAACAACCGCGTACAGAGCCAGCTGCGCCCATACGCCGCCCCACGCCACCACCGCTTCTTGAACGCGGGTGCCGGCGCTCTCGTGCCGGCAGTAGCCGCCCGCGCCATGCACGGCGATCTCCGACAAGCCGAGCCCGTAGCGTACGACCAGCAGCGCGTGCCCCAGCTCGTGAATCAAGATCAGCAGGGCAAAGCCCAGCCAAAACGCGGGCAAAATCTGGAAGCGGCTCCAAACCAGGGCGCCGAGCAGCAATGTCCAGTGCACCCGGATGGGCGCGCCGCGGACTCTGCCTAGCGTCCACCAGCCGTGGCTCACGGTGACTCAGCCAATCTCGAAGCGCTCGATGCGTTCACGCCCTGGGCAGCCTATCACGGCTTGACGGCCACGACCCGTAGGCGCGTGTAGTCGAGCCACCACGCGCCATCGCGGTACAGCTGGGCGTGGCAACGGCGCTCGACGCCCGCCACGACCTCCGCGCGCCGGTCGCCCAGGGCGCGCAGGAGCGGCAGACAAAACAGCTCGAGCCAGGTGGCGAGGGCGCCGCTGCCCTCGAGGCGCGTCGGCCGCTCGAACCACAGCGCCGTGCGTACGAACAAGCCGGCTTGGTCCAAGATGAGCGCGTATTGGGCGACGGTGGGGAAAAACCAGGCCGGGGAGGCGTGACCTTCGATGCCGCGCTCGACCAGCTCGTCGCGCAGGGCGTCGCGCACGGTCTGCACGCAGCGCGCGCCGCCCAGCTCGGCCACGAAGCGGCCCCCTGGGCGCAGCGCCCGCGCCACGCCTTGCGCAACCGCCTCGGCGCGCGGCATCCAGTGCAGCGCGGCGTTGGAGAAGACCGCGTCGAACTCGCGCTCGAACGCGAGCGCTTGCCCGTCGGCGCGGCAAAAGCTCAGCTGCGGGTGCTTTCGCTGGGCCTCGCTCACCATTTCGGCAGAGGCATCGAGGCCGAGCACGCGCGCTCCGCGCTCGGCGATCTGCGCGGTCAGATCGCCGGTCCCCGCGCCCAGGTCGAGCACGTGCTCGGCGGGTTGGGGGGCGAGCAGGTCGAGTAAATCGGCGCCCAGCCGGGGCACGAACGCCCCCGCGCGATCGTAGTGAGAAGCGTTCCAAGCCTGTTCGCCGATGCTCGTCATGGGCCACAGGCTGCGCGGCGCCCGCCATTCTGTACAATGATACGATTCGATGAATATCATTCATTGAAAGAATCGATGGAGCTGCGCGATCTCGAATACTTCTTGGCCGTGGCGGACGCCAAGAGCGTCACCGCGGCCGGTCGCCGGGTCCACGCGGCGCAGCCCACGCTTTCGCACGCGCTGGCGCGCCTCGAGTCCGAGCTCGGCGAGCGCTTGCTCGAGCGCAAGGCGCGCGCGCCGCTGCGCCTGACGGACGCGGGCGAGCTCGTGGCCGCTCGCGCTCGCCAGGCGCTGTCGGCCTTGACCGGCCTCAAAGACGACTTGGCGTCGCTGCGCGGGCACGTCGGCGGCAACCTGCGCATCGCCGCCATTCAGAGCCTGAGCGCCACGCTGCTCCCGGTTGCGTTGGCGCGCTTGGCTCACGAGTACCCGGGCATCAAGGTCGGCGTGCGCACGCTGGCCGCGGAGAGCATCGCGCGGGCGGTGGCGTCGGGGCGCGCAGACGTGGGCCTGCTGGCGGGCGCGCCGCGCGCCTCGCTGCGTGGCCTCGCCGTAAAGACCTTGTTCGAAGAGCCGCTCGTCGCGCTCATGCGCCGGACCGATCCGCTGGCTCGAGCCAAGCGCTTGCGGCTCGCGCAGCTCGCCCCGCGCGAGCTCGTGCTGGTGCCGGACGGCACGTTCCTATCGGACATCATCCATGCTGCGTGCGAGCAGGCGGGCTTCAGCCCCAACGTGCGGCTCACGCTGGCGTCGGCAGAAGCGCTCCGCGAAACCGTACGCGCTGGCCTCGGCCTCACCATTTTGCCGCGCGGTTACGCGTCCCCTTCGGACCGCGATTTACTGGCCGTGCCGCTCACGCGGCCAACGCCGCGGCGTGAGGTTCTGCTCATCGAGCGCGGGCCGGGCCAGCTCGCCACTCCCCGCGCGGTGCAGGCATTTACGACCATTTTGGCGCAGTTGCGCGCGGGCAAGGGGTGAAGCTCGCGGCGGGCGAACCAGCAGCTCTGGCTCGAGTATTGCCAAGGGCCCGCGCTAACAAATCAACCTACCGCTGTGGGTGACGCCGCCCGGTAAGCCGGAAGAGCGGCTCACGGTGCGCTGAGGCGACGCCCTTGGGGCGGGCTCGGGCTCGGCCACGCCTAGCGCGCCTGCGCGTGTCAGCCGTATTTGGCAGCCAGCTTCTCGACTAGCGCGACGTAACTGTGCATGGACGCGTCTTTCGTGCCGCCGCGTTTGCCGGCCCAGGCGTCGTACTTGGCGCGACCTTTGAAATCGAGCATGCCGGGGCGCTCACCCGAGACGTCACCGACGGTGCCTTGCTTGAACAGCGCGTACAGCTCCAAGAGCTCGGAGGCGTCGGGCGTTTTCGAGAGTTGTTTGACGCGCAGCTGCGCGGCCGCGAAATCGTCGCTGATGGCCATGCCCGGACGTTAACACAACGTCCGGGGGGGACTCGAGCCAGGGCGGCGCGGCCAGCTCGTCGGCGCTGGCTCGCGCGCGCCGCGCTCGCTCAGACCTCGGCCGCGACGGCCGCCGCGTGGATGGTCGCGGCGATACGCACGCTGTCCCACACGTGGTCTTCGGTCAGACCCTGCTTCAGCACCGTGGCTTCGTGGGCAGCCATGCAATTTTGGCAGTTGTTGATGGCGCTGACGGCCAGGCAAAACAGCTCGAAATCGGCTTTGTTGCTGGTGACTTGGGCCAGCCGCTGCATGCGCAGCCGCACCGGCTTCTTCTCGTAGTCCTCTTTGCCGATGACGTGCTTGAAGCGGTAGATGACGTTGTTCATGCCCATCAAGACCGCGGCCGCCTTCGCGTCCGCGATCACGCCGTCACCCACGCTCGCGGCGCGTGCGTCTGCTTCTATCGCTTGCTTGAGCGCGTCGTTCCGGGCGGCGTGCGCGCAAGCGATGGCCGTGCCCCAAACCTGGTCCGCGTTCAGCGTCCCAGCCGTGAGCACGTTTTGAAGGTTGATCCGGACGTCTTTGGCGACGTCCGGAAAGCCCTCTGCCAGCTTGGCAGTCTGCTCCATCAGACAGCCTTTTTGAGCTGAGCCGACAGAGTCTCTTCACCCTTCTTCCAGTTGCAGGCGCAAAGCTCGTCGGTTTGCAGGCCGTCGAGCACGCGCAGCACCTCGTCGACGTTGCGGCCGACGCTCAGGTCGTTGGCGGCGGCATAGCGAACGACGCCGTCCGGATCGACGATGAGGGTTGCACGCAGGGCAACGCCGGCGGAGGGGTGCAAGATGCCGAGCGCGGTGGCGAACGCGGGGCTGAAGAACAGCAGCGGGTGCTTGAGGCCCTTCAGGTCGGCGTGGTCTTTGCGCCAGGCCAGGTGCGAGTGCTCGTTGTCGGTCGAGCCGCCGAGCACTACCGCGTCACGATCGGCGAACGCGCCGAGCTTCTTGTCGAATTCGACGATCTCGGTCGGGCACACGAAGGTGAAATCCTTCGGGTACGTGTAGATGACGAGCCACTTGCCGGGGTAGCTCGAAGACGAGATGTCCGCGAACTCTTTGCCTTTTTCGATGCTGACACAGGCGACGGTCTTGAACTCGGGGAGTTTGCTGCCGGGGACGATCATAGTTCTAGATTCTCCAATGGTTGAGTGTTGTCATCCGCCCGGAGGGCGGCGTGAGACATAATCTAGATTTAGATATAGTCTAACCCTCGGTCGCGTCAAGAGTGCGTTAGCGGCCAGGCCCGGAGCGGCACCGAGCCGAGCCCGCCCCAGCGGCGGCTCAGTGCTCGCCCCCTCCTTGCGTGAACGTCTTCGGCATGCGCGCGTAGATGAAATAGGAATAGCCGACGGCCAGCGCGAGGCCGGGCAGCCACCACAGCAGCATGCCGGAAAGCGTAGCCGGCGCGGCGGCGGCGGCGTCCAAGGAGAGCTCGCGACCGGGAACGCGCGCCGTGAGCGCGTGGGGGAAGATGGCCAGGGCTGCGCTCAAGACCAACCCGAAGATGAGCGCACAAGACGCCAAGAAGGCCCGCGCGGGAGCGCGGCCTACGAACACGCGGACGCCGAGCAAGCCAGCGGCCGCCAAGAGCGGCCACACCGCTCCCGGCGGAAACTGCTTCAGGTTTTGGAGCAAGCGCGGCTGCACCCAGGCGCTGGCCAGCGTGGTTGCAACCGTGAGCGCCGTTACGGCCGGCCACGATTTGCGAGCCAAGCCGTCCGCGCGCTGGGCCAGCGCACCTTCCGTCTTGAGCCCGAGCCAGAGCGCACCGTGCAGGGCGAGCGCGGCCGTGGCCGTCACGCCGACCAGCAGCGTGTACCAGTCGAGGATGCCGGTGACCTCGCCCACTCGAAAATCGGTCCACAGCGGCTCGAAAAACTCGCCCTTTTCGTTCAGAGGCAGGCCGCGCACCAGGTTGCCCAGCGCGGCGCCAAAGAAGAGCGCCAAGAGCGCGCTCGCGCCGCTGAACGCGACGTCCCAAAAATGGTGCCACAGCGGGCTGTCCAGCTGATGCCGCAGCTCGATACCCAAGGCCCGAAATAGTAGGAGCCACAGCACGATCATCAGCGGCAAATAGAAGCCCGAGAAGGCAGTGGCGTACAGGGCCGGGAAGGCCGCAAACAAGGTACCGCCAGCCGCGACCAGCCACACCTCGTTGCCGTCCCACACCGGGCCAATGGTGCGCAGTAGCGTGTCCCGCTCGGCGGGCGTCTTGGCCAGCGCAAAATGCAGCATGCCCACCCCGAAGTCGAAGCCGTCGAGCACGGCGTAGACGGCGAGCATGCCGGCCAGAAGCCAAAACCAAAGCTGGGCCATCACGCTTCCTCCGCCGCGCTCAGCCCGCGTCGCACGACGCGCGAGACGAGCAAGAAAAACAGCAACGACAACATGGCATACAAACCCATGAAGCCGAGCAGTGAAAACAACGTGCTGCCCGAGCTAACGTTGGTCGAAGAGCCGTCTTTGGTGCGCAGCACGCCGTGGATGAGCCACGGCTGCCGCCCGAGCTCGCTCGTCAGCCAGCCCATGGTGTTGGCCACGAACGGCAGCGGGAACGCCAACATCACCGCCCAGAGCAGGCCGCGGTGCTGGAGCAGCTTGCCGCGGTAGAGCAGAAAGCTCGAGACGGCCATCAGCCCAATGAACAGCGAGCCGAGCCCGGCCATCACGTGATACGAGTAATAGAGGAGCGGAATGTTGTCGGGCCAGCGCTCGCGCGGAAACTCGCTCAGCCCCTTGATCTCGGTATCCCAGCGCTGGTGGGTGAGGAAGCTGAGCATGAACGGGATGCGAATCGGGTTGTCGATGCGCAGCTCTTCGACGTTGGGCTGGCCGATCAGCGTCATGCCCGCGCCGACCTCGGTGTGGAAATGCCCTTCCATGGCGGCAAAGGTCTCGGGCTGGTGCTCGAGCACCAGCTTGGCTTGCTGGTCGCCGGTGGGAAACGCCGCCGCGAGCGACGCCACGGTGCCGACCACGACGGCCGCGCTCAGCATCTTCTGCGCCACGCGCAGATCGCGGTTTTGTAGGACGTAAAAGGCCGCCGTGGCCGCGACGGTGAAGCTGCCGGTGATGGTCGCGCCCGTCATGGTGTGGGCGTACTGTACCCAAGCCCAGCGATTGAGCAGCAGCTCCGAGAACGACGTGAGGTGAATGATGCCTTGCGCGTCGAGCACGTAGCCTTGCGGGTGCTGCATGAAGGCGTTCGTGCAGATGATGAAGAACCCCGAGAGCCAGCTACCCACGCACAGCGCCACCGTGGCCAGCAGGTGGCGCCGCGGCCCGAGCTTTCGTTCTTGGAAGAGCACCAGGTAGAGCACCGACGACTCCAAAAAGAAGGCAAACATGCCTTCCATGGCCAGCGTCTGTCCGATGACGCCGCCCGCGATGCGCGAGAAGCGCGACCAGTTGGTGCCGAACTGGAACTCCATCGGTATGCCCGTGACCACGCCCATCACGAAGCTGATACCCAAAATCTTGGTCCAGAAGCGCGCGGCGACGTCGTAGTCAGGGTCGGCGGTCCGCCACGCGAGCAATTTCAGCACCACCAGCACCAGCGCCAGCCCCATGGTCAGCTGGGGGAACAAATAATGGTAGGTGATGGTGAAGGCGAACTGAAACCGATGAAGGCCCAGTGGAGTCATCTGGCGCTGAGCCTAGGACAATCGCGCTCGAGCTGCCTCTGCCAGATTGTCGCAGGCGCGCACGCCGCGCACGCCGCGCAGCGACGCTCACGTCGCGGAGCGACGAGCATTTGGTGACGCGTTAGGCTAGCCTACGTTCGCGAACGACTCGTCGTTCTGGCGCGTCGCTTCCAAGAGCAGCGAGCCGATGGAGCGCGGAGCGAACGAAGGCGCCTCCGCGGGCTGCTGCCGGAACCAAAAGCGCCCCTGCTTCCAGCACAGGGCCGTGCGCAAAGTCTGCAGCGGATCCACGTCGTTCTCCGAGAGGCGGCTGCTGACCACGCTGCCTTCGGCCAGCTCGAAGCTCGCCAGCTGCCCGTCGTCGGTCGCCACTTTGAGGCGACCGCTGTGGCGCTCGATCTCGAGCATGGCCATCACCGTCGAGAGCGAGACCTCCGAAAGGACGCCGTTGATGCCGGCGCCTTCGTGCGGCTCGACGTCGTCGAGGTCGGCGCCGCGCGACGACGTGGGGCTGCGGTCGCGGGGGGCCAGGTGCGACTCCGGGAATTGTGACGGAGCGCGCGCGGGCGGCTGCGACGCGGCGGCCGGAAAATGCGAATCGCGCCGGCCTCGGTCCGCCAGCGAGCGCTCCACGCGATTGAGCGAGTGCTCGAGCCGGGCCATGCCGTGCTCGAGCCGCGCGACCGTGCCCAGCAGGCCTTCCAGCACGGCCGCTTGGCGTTCGCTGGCGACGGCAACGTTGTCGATCATCTCGACGCTCTGCTGGTCCGAGCGACGCTCGAGCTTGTCGCGCTGGGCGGAGCGGCGCAGCAGCGTCTCGAGCCCCTCCTCGACGCCCAGCAAGCGCTCCGAGAGCGCGTCGAAGCGGGCCGAGAGCTCGCGGCGGCGCACGTCGCGCGCGCGCGCCGAGTCGGGCGGCTCGCTCTTGGGCTGCGCGCAGCTGCTGTCGAGCGTTTGGCGAGTGACCTCGGGCGAAGGCGCCGTGTTGACGCGCTCAGCCGCAGCCGCCACGGCCGGGGGGACGCCGGCAGGCTTCGTGGGCTCGACCGGCGGCTCGAAGATGTTTGCCAGCCAATGCTTCCACGTGGCGCGGCTCCAGTCGTTGTTCAGCAGGTGGCGCGCCGCCTTGCGTGCATTGCTCATGACGGGCGGGAGTATTCTCGACCCCGAGGCGTCTGAGAAGCGTCGCCGGAGCTACGAGCGGGATTCTAGTAGCACTGCTTATGGAAGCCGCGAGCGTTTAGATTCCGTATTGATCGGCATCGCTGGCGGGCTTCGGTGCCGGCGCGGGCGCGGCTGGTGTCGGCGTGGGCGCGGCTGGTGTCGGCGCGGGCGGCGTCACCTCGGACGGCGTCACCTCGGGCGGCGCGGCGGTGGGCTCGGGCGCGACGGGTGCCGGCGGAGGCGCGACGGGCTCGCTGACCTCCGGCTCGAGTCGATCGTGAATCACCACGTGGTCTTCGCGGGGGGCGCTGCGGCCGCGCGCGGGGCCTTGCACGCTGGGCACGGCGGGCGTCGATGCGATGCCGACCGCCGGCGGGCGGGCGGCCGCAGCCGCAGGAGCGCTAGGGCTCTCGCTGGGTGTGGGCGCAGCCAGGGGGGCTTCGGGCGAGGCTTCCAAGGGGAGACCCGCGTTGTCGGGCAAGCTTCCAGTGGCGGAAGCGACCTGCCGCGCCAGCCATGGGCGAGCCGCAAATACCGCGATGGCCGCGGCGGCGCCGAGCAGCAGCCAAAGCGCGCCGCGCCCTTTGCGCGGACGCACCAGCTCGAAGCTCGGCTCCGGAACGACAGGCGCTGGCGCGGCTTGGCCCGCGATCATGGGCGCGAGCGAAATGGCGCGGGGAGTATCGAAGGGCGGGCGAGAAGGCGGAGCAGTCACGGCCGGCGGTGCGGGCGCGGGGCTGGGCGCAGGCGGATTCAACTGAGCGGGCGGCCCCCACGGCGTGAGGTGCGGCCTGGGCGGCGCTTGCGCCGGGGGAGGCGCACTGGACGCCACCGACTTGACGGGCAGCGGGGTGATGATGACATCCGACGTGGGGATGCGGGCGAACGGCTGCGTCAATGCGTCGGGAGACGATTCGAGCTCGACGAATGGTGGCGGCACGCCCAGCAGCGTCTGGACGTGCCTGGCGGAGGTGACGACCGGCACGGGCGCCGCTTTGGGGTGAGTCGTCATCTCTTCTTCCAGGTCGAAGAAGCTGTCGCGTTGGAGGCGTTCGGCCGCGGCCTCGAGCGCCGCTTCGTCGCGGGCAGGCGGCGCAGTGGTGTGGCTGGCGTGCGCGGCTGGCTGGAGCGGCGGCAGCGTGGCGCGCTGGCTCTCGGGAGGCATGGATTCACGGACGTGGCTGCGCGCGCGCCGCTCCGGATTTTGAAACAGCTCCGCCATGCCGGGGGGACTTGCCAAATAGCGCGAGCAGGCGCTCTGTAGCGTGTTGCTCATCTCGGCCACGCTGGCGAAGCGCCGGCCGGGGTCGACGGCCAAGGCGCGCTCGGCAATGGCGGCCAGCGGCTCGGTCCACGCTTCGCGCTCGGGCGGGTGCGCGGGCGGCACGCCGCCGCCCATGAGACGCGCGATGATGTCGTCGACGTCGTACACCTCGAGCATTCGCTGACCGGCCAGCGCTTCCCACAGCAGCACCCCGAGGCTGAAGACGTCGGAGCGGACGTCCACCCGGTCGCCCAGCAGCTTTTCTGGGGCCAGGTAGTAGAGGCGCTCGGGCGAGCGCTGTTCGCCTCGGACCCAGTGTGACCGCACCACGGGGATCAGCCGGCCAACGCCGTCGTCACCCAGCACCAAGTTCTCGGGCTGCACCTCGCCGTGAACGAAGCTGAGCGTGCGATGCAGGACCCCCAAGCCGTTCATCGCGTCCAGCAGCCAGCGCAGCGAATAGGGCAGGGAAAGGCGCCCTGGACCGCCGAGCAAGCCCTCCACCTCGGCGAGCGTCTTCTGGTTGGCGGCCGAGAGCTCGAAGCCCAGGCCGATGCGGGCGGGCTGCACGAGCGCCAAATGCGGGCTCTTCAGCGCGGCAATCGCGCGCAGGCTCGCTATCGACGGTAGCTGAAGCTCTTTCAACGACACGGGGGGCCACTGAGCAGTCCCGGCCACATCGCTGGCCGGGACCGCGTAGCTTGCCACGCCCGGGCCGCTCGTCGTCACTTCTTTTCGTGGTGGCCGCCGAACTCGAAGCGCATGGCCGAAAGCAGGCGGTTTTGGAAGTCTGCCGCGCCCCGCGAGCTGAAGCGCTGAAATAGCGCCGCGGAGAGCACGTGTGCGGGCACGCCTTCTTCGACCGCCGCCTCCATGGTCCAGCGGCCCTCGCCAGAGTCAGACACATTGCCGGCGAAGTGGCCGAGCTCTTCGTCCCGCGCGAAAGCTTGCGCGGTGAGATCGAGGAGCCAAGAAGAGATGACGCTACCGCGTCGCCAGACCTCGGCGATCTCCGACAGATCGAAGTCGTATTGGTAGTATTTGGCGTGGCGGAGCGGGGTCGTCTCGGCGTCGGCCTCGCCCGTGTGGCGCTTGCCCACGTTCGCGTGGCGCAAGACGTTGAAGCCTTCGGCGTAAGCGGCCATGAGCCCGTACTCGATGCCGTTGTGAACCATCTTGACGAAGTGACCGGCGCCATTGGCGCCGCAGTGCAGGTACCCGTGGGGCGCCGTGCTATCCGCGGCGGCGCCGCTGGTGGCGGCCACGTTGCCCACGCCGGGCGCCAACGTCTTGAAAATGGGGTCCAGGTGGCGAACGACCTCCGCGTCGCCGCCGATCATCAGGCAATAGCCGCGCTCCAGACCCAGCACGCCTCCGCTGGTGCCGCAGTCCACGTACTCCACGCCGCGCTCCCGCAGCTTCGTCGCGCGCTCCACGTCGTCACGGTAGTAAGAGTTGCCGCCGTCAATCAGGATGTCGCCCGGTTGGAGTAGAGGAGCAAGCTGCTCGATGGTCGAGTCCACGTTTGCGGCCGGGACCATCATCCACACCACGCGCCGCCCCTCGAGCTGCGCCACCAGCTCGCCCAGCGAGTGAGCTCCGCTCGCACCCTCGACCACGAGCTTTTCTACCGATTCGGGAAACACGTCGTAGGCCACGCACGTATGCCCAGCGCGCATCAGACGCCTTGCCATGTTGGCGCCCATTCGACCGAGTCCAATCATTCCAAATTGCATCGCGCTTCTTGCTCCTAGTCGGCTTTTCCGAGCCCCGTGGCTGGGTGTTCCACCTTCACTGGCCCTGCGCAAAGAATTGTTAGCTTTGCGCGCTCCGGCTGGCACATTGCACCAGCTCGCCTCAGGTCACGCGTCATGTCCGTAGCCCGCATCCTCGTCTTCGTCGTTTTGATGCTCGCGGCGCTGGGGAGCCTGAACGCGTTCGTCTTCCGTTGGGCGCGGAACGCTTTCGGCCTGGGCGCCAGCGCGGGCCGTGTTCTGCAGGGGGTGCTGGCCGTGTCGCTCGCCGGCATGGTGCTCGGGCGTTTGGCCGGTCGGGTTGGCTTCGGAGCGTGGGTGCCGGGGATGATCGCGGTCACGTCCACGGTTCAGCTCGCGGTCGTCATCAGCGGCGCTCTGCTGCTCGTCGCCGAGGTCATCGGCCGGCTCTCACGGCTGCCGCGTCGGCTGCAACAGCTGCGCGGAGGGCCGCCCGTCAAAGCGGCGCCGCGCTCCGAGGTCGCAGACAGCGCCGCGCCCGTCCCTGTCGCGGCGCCGCGCTCCGAGGTCGCAGACAGCGCCGCGCCCGTCCCTGTCGCGGCGCCGCGCTCCGAGGTCGCAAACAGCGCCGCGCCCGTCCCTGTCGCGGCGCCGCTGCCGTTCCCGCGGCGCACCTTCCTGGCTCGAGCTACGGCGGGCTCGGCGTTTTTAATCGGTAGCAGCAGCTCGCTCTACGGCGCCTTGAAGGGCCGCTACGACTACGTCGTCGAAGAGGCGGTGATCGAGATCCCGGGGCTGCCTCGGGCGCTCGACGGCTTCAGCATCGCGCAGTTGTCGGACGTGCACATCGGCGTCTTCGTCGGCGACGCCGAGCTCAACATCGCCGAGGAGCTGCTGCGCCAGGCCAAGCCGGACCTCGTCGTCCTCACCGGAGACTTGCTGGACAACGACGCGCGCCTCGCCAGCCAGCTCGGCCGCTTCGTGCGTCGCTTGCCGCCGTTCGCCCGCCAAGGTGTCGTCGCCGTCACCGGCAATCATGATTATTTCGCGGGCGCGGACGAGATGGCGCGCGCGGTCACGGGCGCAGGCGGACGCATGCTGCGCAACGACGCGCTCGTCATCGGCGGCGCGGGCGCCGGCTTCGCGCTGCTAGGCGTGGAGGACGTGTGGGCGCGCCGCGACGGCGCTGGTCCGGACCTCGAGCGCGCGCTCGCCGCGTTGCCGCGCTTGGGCGGACGCGTCGCTCCAGCGCTCGACTTGCCGCGGGTCCTGCTCTGCCACAACCCGTCGTTCTTCGCCGAGTCGGCCGGTCGCGTGGCGCTGCAGCTTTCCGGTCACACCCACGGCGGCCAAGTGAACCTCGGCATTCGCCCCGCCGACTATATCCTGCCCGGCGGCTGGGTCGCCGGTCGCTACGACGAGCGAGGCTCGGCCCTGTACGTCAATCGCGGCTTCGGCACCGTGGGTCCGCCCGCTCGCCTCGGCGCCCCGCCCGAAGTAACCCGCATCATCCTGACGTCGTCGTGAAAAATTTCTCGCGACTGACCAGTCACGAATCTCGCAGCGCGTAGAGGCTGGCTGCCTGCTCCCGGGTGAGGGGTGTACACTGATAGTCGATGTGCGGCCGCTTTTCGCAGGAAGCCGAGCTGAGCGAGATCAAGCTGGAGCTCCAGATCGAGCAGCTGGAGCTGTTTCGTGAGTTTCGGCCTGCGTTCAACATTGCGCCCTCTCATAGCGGCGGCTCCGAGCAGGCGTTCGCCATTCAGACGAGCGACGGCCGGCGCGTGCTGCGCCTCGGGCGCTGGTGGATGATTCCGCATTTTTGGAGCCAGCCGCTGAAGCAGCTGCCGGCGGCCTTCAATGCGCGCGCGGAAGAGCTGGGGCAGAAACCGTTTTGGCGCGACGCGTTTCGGCAGCGCCGCTGCTTGGTTCCCGCTACGGGGTGGCGAGAGTTCCAAGCCGAAGGCAAGCACAAGCAGCCGTATCAATTTCGGTTGGCGGAGCCGCTGTTTGCGTTCGCCGGGTTGTGGTCGCGTTGGAGGTCGCCCAACGACGAGCTGGTCGAGTCTTTCGCCATCGTCACCAGCGAGCCCAACGCTCTGGCGGCGCCCTATCACGATCGCATGCCGTTGGTGGTGCCGAGCGATTCGTACGGCCGCTGGCTCGACCCCGAGGCAGATCCGCAGGCGGCGCTGCTGGAGGTGCGCCGGAGCAGCCAGCGCTTGGCGCTCGACATTTTTCCGACCAATCCGCTCGGCAACAACGTGCATTTCGAGGGCCCCCAGGTCGTGGAGCGGATCGACTTGGCCGCCGCCCGCGAAGCTCGGGCGCGGCAGCCAGTCAAGACGCGGCCGCGGCGGTCCGCGCCGCGCCCTACCCGCGCGGGCTCGGAGCTCCGGCAAGGAGACCTCTTTGGCGGCGCCGATCAACCAGCCACATCATCTAGAAAGGCGGGCCGCTGATGGGGTTCCCTATCGGGCATTCGGGCGTTGTCGTCGCCTGCGCGTCGCTGCTCTTCGGCGCGTTCCTCGGCTGTGGCAGCGAGCGCGTCCCGAACCAGCATGCCGCGCCGACGGCCGGCTCGGGCGCAGTTGGCGGACACGAAACCACGGCCGCCGCAGGCAGCGCCGCGGTTGGGGGCGGAAGCGCGAGCGCGGGCTCCGCGCAGACGGGCGGCGTTGGCGCGACCGCCGGCACGAGCTCGGATGGCGGTGAGCTGAGCGCGGGCGCCTCCGGTACGGCCGGCGCCTCCGGTACGACCGGCGCCGCGGGGGCGGCGGGCGCCGCCGGCACTGGCGGCTCTGCTAGCAGTTGTCTGCCTGGCGCCGCCGCGGCCTCGCCCTGGCCCGGAAAGAACCAGGTCAAAACGCTCGACACCGAGGGGCAGTTTCAAAGCGATTTGAGCGGCCTCACCTTCGAGCCAGCGGAAGGGGGCGTGCTGTGGGCCTCCAACAACCTCTCGGGCAAGCTGTTTCGGCTGGTGCAAAGCGGCGCCGGTTTCGTGCCCGACACCGCCAACGGCTGGGCCGCGGGCAAGGCGTTGCGCTATCCCGATGGCCAAGGGCAGCCCGACGCCGAGGGCGTGACGCTCGGAGCCAGCGCCGCCGACGGCGTCTACATTGGCTCCGAGCACGATGGCGCCGCCGCGTCCACGAGCCGTCCGTCGGTGCTCCGCTACGATGTCTCGGGCGCCGGGGCGTCACTCACCGCGACGCACGAATGGGACCTCACGGCGCTCTTGCCCAAGCTCGGCGCCAACACCGGCATCGAAGGTATCACTTGGGTTCCGGACAGCTTTTTGACCAGTCAAGGCTTCGTGGACGAAGCCAAGCAGCACGCTTACGCGCCCGCCGAGTACGCAAACCACGGCACCGGACTATTTTTTGTCGGCATCGAAGAGAGCGGCAAGCTCTACGGTTTTGCGCTCGACCACGCTGACGGCTCCGCCGCGCTGCTGGCCACGATCACGACGCCCAATCAGGGCGCGATGGGCCTGGAGTTCGATCGCGACACTGGCAACTTGTGGTTCAACTGCGACGACGGCTGCGACAACCAAGCGGGTGTGCTGCGCATCGACACGCAAGCAGGCTCCGCTTCGCGGGGGAAATTCGTCACTCATCGCCTGTTTCAGCGGCCGGCGTCGTTGCCTGACTCCAACAACGAAGGCATTGCCATCGCGCCCAGCTCCGAGTGTAACGCCGGCTTCAAGCGCTTTTTTTGGACCGACGACGCCGACGCGAGCGGCTTCTCGCTGCGCACCGATCTCATCCCCTGCGCGCCGTGCCTCTGAGGCGCGGGCCTGCCGTACCGGCTAGGTGGTAGGCCGGATGCCAAGCTTGAGCAGCAGCCACTCCAGCTTGCGGAAGAAGCCGACCCTGTCGAGCAGCGCGTTCATCCAACCGGTCGTGATGCAATAGTGGGTGAGGTGCGGGCCCGAGTGGTGATTGGCGTGGTGGCCCGACGAAAGCACGAGGCGGGCGCGCTGAAATAGCCGCACCAGCCACGGGCGCTCCACCGCGTGAGCCCACTTGTGCAGCTGTGAATTGAAGTAGCTGCCGAAGAAGACGCCAAACACGCACGTGAGCGCGAACGGATCTTCGAGCACCAGCAGGAGCACGAGGTGCACCGGAGCGCTGAAGATGCAAACGTCGCCGTTCGTCTCGATGAAGTCGTGGCGGGTGATATCGACCTGGTCGGCGTGGTGTTCACGGAACGTACGCACGAACCCGCCGAACACGGGCATGGTGGGGCTGCCGTAGGTGTCGGCGCTCCAATGCACCAGACCGCTCATGAAATCGGCCAGGCAAAGCCCGCCGAAGCAGGCCAGGGCCGCTAGCCACCCGCCGCCCTCGGGCAGTGCGCGAACCGACAGCACGGCCGTCAGCGTCGTGAGCACCGCGGCCACCGCGAGCCCGCCCACCTCCAGCAGGCGGTGCGACCGCGCGTACTTGTAGGGACGCCTAGACTCTGAGCGCAGCGCTAGCTCGGCCGCTTCCCCAGACAAGGAACGAGACGATCCCGGCATCGTGGTCGCATCCTATACGAGACAGGCGGGGGCGCGGATGCCGCCGGGGCGGCGATTTTTCGAGCTGCCTCGGCCAGTTAGCCAAAAAGCGCTAAAAACGAAGTCATTCGTTGGACCGAGGGCGCAACGCGCGCCGCCGCTGGGCTGCGGTTTGGCTCGACCCGTCCGGGCTCCAACCGGGCGGAGCGAACAAGTAGCTCAGCGCGCTGCGGAGCGAGCGGGCGCGGCCCAGGTCTTGCGCCAGCGCCTGGAGCTCGTGGCTGGCGATGCGTAGCGGATTGAAGGTCGTCAGGTCGTGCGTGATGCCGTAGCGCACGGGCTCGCCTTCGCGGGCGAAGGTGCCGAACAAGCGATCCCAAATGATGAGCACACCGCCATGATTGCGATCCAAGTAGGCCACGTTCTTGCCGTGATGCACGCGATGATGCGACGGCGTGTTGAGCAACCACTCGAGCGGCCGCGGCAGCTTGTCGATCGCCTCGGTGTGGATCCAAAACTGATAGATGAGGCTGATGGCTTGGGCCGTGAGGATCATGGCCGGCGGAAAGCCCAAAAAAGCCAGCGGCAGCCAAAAGATGGGACCGGTGACGGGGGTGAACCACGGTTGGCGGAGGGCCGTCGACAGATTGAAGTATCGACTGCTGTGGTGGTTGACGTGCGCAGCCCAGAGCAGCCGCACGCCGTGATGGCTGCGATGAAACCAATAGTAGCAAAGGTCTTCAGCGAAGAAGAGCAACAGCCAGGACCACCACAGCTGGGCGTGGCCCAGGTCGAGCACACGGTGCCGATAGCCCCACGACCACAGCGCGACCGCGCCCAGCGTGGTGAAGGCGCTGATGGCGACGTTGCCAATGCCCATGCCCAGGCTCGCGAAGGTGTCCCTCTTTTCGTAGCCGAGCAGCCGAGCCGCGCCGCGTTCTCCTCGCGCGTGGCGCCTGGTCCACCACACCTCCAGCAGTAACAGGGCCAAAAAGCCGGGGATGGAGAAGAGCAGCAGGTTCGACACGGGGGGCGCTCAGGCGCGGCCGAAGCGGATGGCCGAGCGCGCTTTGGCTTTGACCGCCTCGTCTTCGCGGTTCTTCGGCGCGGCGGTGGTCTCCAGCGAGTCGACCAAGCGGCGCGTCACGGCCGCAATCTCGTGCACGGCTTGGTCGAAGGTGATGAGGTTGCGCCCGCTGGGCTTGCGCTGGTTGCTGACCTTGCGCACGTACTGCAGCGCGGCGGCGAATACCTCGTCGTCGGTGGCGGGCGGTTCGAAGTTGAACAGCGGGCGAATGTTCCGGCACATGGCAAAAAGCATAGCGCTTGACGCGGGGGGCGGGAGCGGGGTTCTGTGGGCGCCGCATGTCCGCTCTCGCCGCTGCGCTGTTCGTCACCGCCGACAAAGCCCAGGCGAGCGAGCTTGCCCGTCTGATAGCGCCCGCGGCTCAGCCTCGGCTCGGCCTGCAAGCAGCCCGCATCGGCGCCGAGGGCGGCACGCTGTTCCTCGACGAGATCGGCGACATTACCTCGGCCGTTACAAATCAAGCCGCAGAACCCTGTACAACGAGCTCGAAGAGCACGAGCTCGGGTAGCCGATGAGCGAGCCTGCCAAAGTCGCGGTGCTGGCGGGTGCGAGCGGGCTCGTGGGGCGCGAGCTCCAGCAGCTGCTGTGCGAAAATTCCGCCTACGCCGCGGTGCACAGCTTGGTGCGGCGCGTCACGGCGTCCACCGCAGCGAGTCCGAAGCTCCACGAGCTCCTCGTCGACTTCGGCGAGTTGCCCCAGCTACCAGCGTGTGACGACGTCTTCATCGCGCTCGGCACGACCATCGCGCGGGCAGGCTCCGAAGCGGCCTTTCGCCGCGTGGACTTCGACTACGTGCTAGCGGTGGCGCGCGCCGGGCGCGCAAGCGGCGCCACGCGCCTCGGCGTCGTCTCCGCGCTGGGCGCCGACGCAAAGTCGCGCGTCTTCTACAATCGCGTGAAAGGCGAGATGCAAGGCGCCGTGAGTAGCCTCGGGTACGAGAGTGTAGTCATCGCTCAACCTTCGCTGTTACTCGGCGATCGCGAGAGCTTGGGCCAGCCTACCCGCAGGGGTGAAGTTTTCGCGCAGCGGCTGCTGGGGCCCGTCATGGGCCTCATTCCCCTGTCTTTTCGGCCAGTTCGCGCGCGCCACGTCGCGCAGGCGCTGCTCGAGGCCACGCTCCACAGCGCGCCCGGCACGACGCTCGTTGCGTCGCGCAACCTGCACGTCGCCGCGGGCCGTTGACGTTCGCTCACGCAACCTGCACGTCGCCGCAGGCCGTTGACGTACGCTCATGCGTCGTTCGCCGGCACTTCAGGCCAAGCCTTCATGCGCTGACAAGCGCGCCTGATGTGCGCGCGCAATCACGAAGACAGTGAAGAGTCACGCCGACGCTTCAAAGGGGACGCGAAGGAACGCGTAAAGAGACGCGGCGAATCCAAATTCGATCACACAAAGCGTGCGCGCGCTGTTACGGTCGACGTGGATCGAGCCGTTCGAAACTCAGCGTGTGCCGCCCGGTCCGGGGGCACGCCGTCGGAGACATTGGATGACGACACGGACTCAGCGCAAAGGCTGTGTGTTCGCGAGCGCCTTCATTGGAGCGTTCGCTTTTGCGGGGCTCGCGAGCGCGGCGCACCCTGGCGCTGGCCTTGCCCCATTGCCTTCCACATCTAAAGCCGAGGCTGCCGGCGTCAATGGCTCGCGCGAAGAAATTCCGCGCTTGGCCCTGACCCCGCCCGCGCTCGGGGTCCACCTGAGCCGACCGAACGAGCTGCCTTCCTCCCGCAGCTTCCGCCACGAGATCGTCTGGCTCGGCATGCGCATTCCAACCCTAATCGCCTTCGGTCTGAGCAGCGTGAGCGCTGGCGGCGCGGTCGTGACTGGGTTCGCGGCCTCGCGCGGTAACGACCCCAGCACCTGCGACACCCGTTGCGCCGAGCACAACGTTCACCGGCGCGGCCTGCTCATCACGACCGGCGTTCTGACTGGCGTCGCCGTCGCCGGCCTCGGCGTTGGCGTCACCTTCATGCTGAAAGAGCCGCGTGATCCAAAGGCCGACGCGGTGCGCCCCCGGCTCGATCTGCGAGTCTCCGCTCAGAACGCCGTGGCCAAGATCGGCTGGGTCTTCAGCAGCTTTTAGGCTGGAGCACGCGGAGCTCTAGCCTCCCGTTTTGCCGTAGCCGGCGGCCTGGATGTTTCGAAGCACGGCAAGCTCGGTGTCGTCCGCGGGAAAGCCCGCCACGATGGCGCCCTCGTAAAAGGTGCCCGACGAAGCCGTGGCGTTGTCGGCGCTGACGCCCAGCAGCACGCCGCCATCTTGGTAGAGGGGTCTCGGTAACGCGCCTTGGCTCGCGCTCGTGAGCGCGCTTGCTGTGCTTGCATCGGCAACCCTGAGCAAGAAATTGCTCGCGTTCGTCTTCAAGAAGCCCAACGCGAACCTGGCGCCCAAGGAAGGATTGGATGGATCGATGACGACCTCCTCCGAGCCGCTGCTGCGCAGGCTCAGGTGAAAGTCGGCCATGAACCAGGGGCCGTCGCCCGCGCCGGCCACGGTGACGCCGCTGCCGTAGAACAGCGCGGTCGCATCGTAGAACGTCTTCGCATTGTGGGGGCCGTTGCCGAACTCCCAACAACAGCCGACACCCGCGTTCGTGCCGTCCGCGAGCAGATAGATGCCTTGGGGCTCGTTCGAGCGCGGCATGCCGTCTCCCGAGCGCGCGAGCCGGTACGCCTGTCGGGCTCCCATCTGCAGGGGATGAACGAGGTGCCCGCCCACCGTTAGCGGCGTGGGCGTCGCGCTGGCCTCGAAGTCGTCTTGATCGGCGTCGGGCCCGCCCGCCTCGATACCGGCACTGGCGACGGGCAAATGGCTGCCCTGTCCGGATTGGTCGTACAGCAGCGAGACCGTGCAAATCGTGCCGGCACAAGCCGACGCTAACGTGGCGGCGTCGGCGAACCCATCAGCGGTTTGGGTGATGTCGTGCGTCTGCCCGCCCGAGCCGGTATTCTGATTCGAGCTGCCGCTGCGAACTTGATAGAGCGGCCCCGTGTACGCGCTCGAGAGGCGGCGCACGGTGCTGTATGCCGCGACGCACGGCTGTCCGGCCTCTCGGTAGATGTCGCAGGGGCCGGGGCTCGGGGGGCCTGGCGTCGCGCCGGCAGTCTCCATGCCGCCGTCACCCGTGACGTTGAGCTCGCCGCCAGCGCCGCCGAAGCCACCGCTGCTCGTCGTGCCTGCCGTGGCCGTCGTGGCGGCGCCCGCCGTGGCCGTCGTGGCGCCTGCCGACCCGGGAGCGCCCGCTTCGACACCGCCGCCCGTGGGCGCTCCGCTGGTTGCGCCTGGCGACGGCTCGGTTTCGTCGGAACCTCCGCTCGTCACGTCTGCACGCGTGCGCCCGGAGCACGCAGCCATGAGGAGGGGGACCCCAACCCCGACCAGCCAAGGCCAACGCCCGCTGTTCATGGCCCCCTAGATAGCGCAGTCCTTCGAAGACGCCAAATGCCTCCTGAATCGAGGGCGGTGCGCGGCTAGCTGCCCGAATGACGCGCGAATGACCCTAGAACGCGCCGTCCAACGTCACCTCGCCGGTGACGCCGACTTGGTACGAGGCCACGCGGCGTTCGAAGAAGTTGGTCAGCTCTTGAACGTCTTGCAGCTCCATGAACGAAAGTGGGTTCTTGGTGCCGTAGCGCTTGGGCATGTCCAGCTGCTGCAGGCGTTGATCGGCCACGTACTCCAGGTAGCCGCGCACGTCGCGCAGCGACAATCCGGCCAAGCCTTCGCCCAGCAAGTCTTCGGCGAACTGCGTCTCGGCCTCGACCGCCTCTTCGAGCATGACCACGACGTCTTTTTGCATGTCGGCGTCGAACAGGTCCGGCTCTTGCTCACGCACCTGCTTGACGACCTCGAACGCGAACTGCATGTGCGCGCTCTCGTCACGGAACACCCAGTTGGTGCCGGTGGCCAAGCCGTGCAAGAGGCCACGTGAACGCAGGTAGTAAACGTAGGCGAACGCCGCGAAGAAGAACAAGCCCTCGACGGCGGCGGCGAACGTGATCAGGTTCATCAAGAACTGACGGCGCTGGGCCCGGGTCTCGATGCGATTCACGTCTTGAATCGAGTCGATCCACTTGAAGCAGAACTCGCCCTTCTTGCGGATGGACGGGATGTTCTCGATGGCTGAAAACGCTTTGGCTCGCGACTCGGGATCGGGAATGTAGGTGTCGAGCAGCGTGAGGTAGAACTGCACGTGCAGCGCTTCTTCGTACAGCTGGCGGGACAAGTACATGCGCGCTTCGGGCGCGTTGATGTGCTTGTACAGGTTGAGCACCAAGTTGTTCGAGACGATGCTGTCGCCGGTGGCGAAGAACGCCACCAGCCGCTCGATCAAATGCCGCTCTTTGGGGCCGAGCTTCTTGCGGATGTCGTCGACGTCGCTGGCGAAATCGACCTCGTCCACGGTCCAAGAGTTCTTGATCGCGCTCTTGTACATGTCGAAGAAGCCCGGGTACTGCATGGGCCGAAGCGACAGGCACAGCCCCGGATCGAGCAACTTCTCCGGACGGCGATGCGAGCTCACTGGCACGCCTCGCACGCTTCTGGATTCTCGAGCGAGCACACGACCTTCTCCGTGTCGGTGTACTCTTTCTTGGGCGTCGACGACGAAGGCGGCGCCACGCTCGTCTTTTGAATGCGCGTGGCGGGGCGCGAGCGCAGGTAATACGTGGTCTTGATGCCCTTCTTCCAAGCGTAGAAGTACATCGACGACAGCTGCCCAATGTTCGGCGACTCGCTGAACAGGTTGAGTGATTGGCTCTGGTCGATGAAGGCGCCGCGCTCGGCCGCCATGTCGATCAACGAGCGCATCGGCAGCTCCCAAGCCGTGCGGTACAGCGTGCGTAGGTTCTCGGGCAGATCGGTCAGGGTTTGCACCGAGCCCTCGGCGTGCTTCAGCTGGTTACGCGTTTCGTCGTTCCACAGGCCGAGCCGCACCAGGTCGTTTACCAGGTAGCGGTTCACCTGCAAGAACTCACCCGAGAGGGTCTCGCGCTTGAACAGGTTCGAGACTTGCGGCTCGATGCACTCGTAGCAGCCGGCGATGGCCGCGATGGTGGCGGTGGGCGCGATGGCGATCAAGAGCGAGTTGCGCAGGCCAACCTGCATGATGCGCTCGCGCAGCTCGTCGAAGCGCGCTTTACCTTCGGGCTGCACGCCCCAGGCCTCGAACTGCAGCTCGCCACGGGCGGCCCGCGTCTCGCGGAACGCGGGGTGCGCGCCCTTCTCGGCCGCCAGGTCACAAGAAGCCGACAGCGCGTGGTAATAAATCTCCTCGGCGATCAAGCGAGACAGGTCGCGCGCCTCTTGCGAGTCGAAGGGCAGCTTCAGCTCGAAGAACACGTCCTGCAGGCCCATCACGCCCAAGCCCACCGGGCGCCACGCCGAGTTCGACGTCTTGGTCTGGTGGATCGGGTAGTAGTTGAGGTCGATCACGCGATCGAGCTGGCGCACCGCCACGTGCACGGTGCGGGCGAGCTTCTCGAAATCGAACCCCTCGGGCGCCACGTGGCGAGCCAGGTTGATGGAGCCGAGGTTGCACACCGCGGTCTCGCTGTCCGACGTCACTTCCAGGATTTCCGTGCACAGGTTGGACAGGTGCACGGTGCGGCCCGGCAGCGCCGTCTGGTTGCACGCCAGGTTCGACTTGTCTTTGAAGGTGATCCAGCCGTTACCGGTCTCGGCCAGCGTGCGCATCATGCGCGCGTACAAATCGCGAGCGCGCAGCTTCTTCACGGCCAGCCCCTCGGCCTCGGCCTTCTCGTAGGCGGCGTCGAACTCCGGACCGTACAGGTCCGTCAGCGTCGGCACGGCCTTGGGATCGAACAGCGACCAATCGCCGTCGGCCTCGACGCGACGCATGAACAGGTCGCAGATCCAGTTGGCCAGGTTCAGGTTGTGGGTGCGGCGCTGAGCGTCGCCGCTGTTGTCGCGCAGCTCCAAGAACTCTTCTACGTCGGCGTGCCACGGCTCCAGGTACACCGCGCAGGCGCCCTTGCGCTTGCCGCCCTGGTTCACCGCCGCCACCGAGGCGTCGAGCGTCTTCAGCCAGGGCACGATGCCGCTCGAATAGCCGTTGGTCGACTCGATCAGCGAGCCCCGCGAACGCACGCGCGTGTACGACAGCCCGATGCCGCCCGAGAACTTCGAGAGCAGCGCGACGTCGGTGTACTTCTTGTAGATGTCTTCCAGGTGATCGCCGGGAGAATCCAGCAAAAAGCAGCTAGACAGCTGCTCGTGGCGGGTGCCCGAGTTGAACAGCGTGGGCGAGCTGGGAATGTACTCCAGCGAGGAGAACAGCCGGTACATCTGCAGCGCTTCCATCACCGTCTCGGATAGCGCGCAGGCCACACGCAGGAAGAATTGCTGCGGCGTCTCGATGACCTGGCGCGTCTTGGGGTTGCGCAGCAGGTAGCGGTCGTAAACGGTGCGCAGGCCGAAGTACTCGAAGCGATCGGTCTTGTCGTTTTCGAGCGCGTCGTTGAGCTTGCGCTGGGCGCGCGTTACGAAATCCAGCACGCGGTCGTTCACGAGGCCTAGGCGATGCCCGAGGCCAATCGACTGCGAGAAGGAGTGCACGTCTTGGTGCTGCACTTCTTTGTCGATGAAGGTCGCCAGCAGGCGGGCGGCCAAGCGCGAGTACTCGGGCTCTTCCGCGATCAGGCTGGCCGCGGTCTGAATCGAGAGCTGATCGAGCGCCTGGGTGGTGGCGCCGTCGAACAAGCCGCCGATGGTCTTGAGGGCGACGCGCATGGAGTCGACGCGGCCCAGGCCTTGGGCGCTGCGGCTCACGGCCTTCACGATCTTGTTCACGTCGACGGGCTCGGCGTCGCCGTTGCGCTTCTTGACGCGCATGGCGGTGGCGGGGGCCATGCCCGATTGGCGGATACCGCTGTCGCGGCTGGAGCTCGCGCTGTCGTCTTGTTCTTCCGTCTGCGAAACCGGTCCGCCGACGTCGATTGCCTGCACCATGTTGTCTCTCCCTCTGCAGTGACGCGCGGAGCCAGCCCGCACGTCGGCCAGTCAGTCGGGCTCGTGTGCCCGACCTACTTCGACTTGGTCTTCACTTTGCCGGGGGGCAGTGGCCCCGCCGGCACGACGATGGAAACGAAATGCCCGGCGCTGGCGAAGGATTGCCAGACCACCGAGCTAGCTGTGGTCACACGACGACTAAAAGAAGGCCCGGGACTGCTGCCGAGCACTCTACTGTGCGCCTTCGTAGTGCTGACCGGCTGGCCAGGGCTCGAAAGCAGAGGCGCAACATATTGTGGTTACGCCTGTTCAGTCAACCCATATCTAGGGGTCTACTAAACAAAAGACCCGGTAAGAAGACGTTCAGCGACCGTTGACAGCCGCCAAAACGGCGCTCTCAGCACCAATATCGGGGGGGAGCGCGCGTTCAGCGTCAGAAGCCGCAATTCTCAGCGTGTTTATCGCGCTGTCGTCGCTCGGCAGGGCGCTCCAGAGCGCGCAGAAGGGCGCCTGGGCCAGCGCCTCGTACAACGGCAGGCGCGGGAGGCCGGCGGGCGTCTCGACCAAGTGAATGAAGCGCAACGTGCGCAGCGCGTCGAACCACGTCAGCAAGCGCCGCTCGCGCACCCGCGCGTCGGGTGAAGCGCTCAGCATCTCTCGTAGCGCGTCGAAGGCCTGCAGCTCGTCGAGCGCGCTCGAGACCGCGCCCATCGTCCCAGGATCTAGCGCTTCTTTCAGCCGTTGCGAGAGGGCTTCGGGGTCGCGCGCGGTGACGGCGTGCCGCAGCGCGCCGAGCGCGACGCCAAGCAGCTCGAACACCCTCGGGTGATAAGTCGACAGCGCGCCGCCGTTTCCGACGATTTCACCGACCTTGCGACCGGTACCGAAGGGCACACGATCGGATGTCCTGCTACGCAATCGAATGGGCTCGCACGCAGGCCGATGCAGCGCCCCGACCTTGGCCAGCTTGTCCAGCAGGTAGAAGTCTTCACCCGCGTTTCTGCGCGGAAAGCCGCGTACTTCTGCGTACGCTTCGGCCAAGACGACGATCGAGCTGCCCATGCTTTCGTAGGCGTAGGGCGAGCCTGCGGCCGCCAAGCCGAGCGTGTAGTAGCGGAGCGATAGCTCGTAGTCGGCGGTGGCGCGGTCGATCGCGGCGTCACCCGCGGGGGTGTGCCAGAACGGCAAGGTCAGGGCGACGCGGCGCACGCCGTTCGGGGTGAGCGGCGCCACGGCCGCGATGCCCGGGAAGTAGCCGGCCGGCGGCTGAGCGTCGGCGTCGGTGGTCGCCAGCCAAGGGGAGAGAGAGCCGCCGAGCCGATGCAGCTGTAGCGCCAAGTCCATGCCGATGCGGCGGGCCAAGCCCACGCCTTGCCCCAGAGGCATGCACTTGCCTGGCGTGGCGCGGTCGAGCAGCAACAGGTCGAAGCTCCCGAGCCTGCCCAAGAGAGCGCTCGCGGGCGAAAGCTCGAGTGCCGGTAACTCCTGCCGCGGCACCAGCCGGTCGGCCAAGATGCGCAGCAAGCGCGCGTTGGCTTCGTGCGTCGCGGGGGGCGCTTCTTCGGTGGCGTTCACTACCGCGATGACCAAGACTCGACCGCCCGCTCCGGCCAACGCTGGCGCGAGATTTTCTAGAAAGCTCTGGTCTTCGCGTTGCAGCGGCACCACGAGCGAGGCCGCGTACTGGGTGTGTAGCTCGCGCGCCCAGGCCGCCTCCGGCTCGGCGTAGCGCTCGAGGTACTTGCGCACGGCCAGGTCGGACATGGCTCGCCTCGGCCTAGTGGACGGCGGCGCGGTGGGGCAGGCGCTGGACGAGCTCGGCTTCGAAATCGAGCATCTCTCCGCCACGCTGCCGGACCTCGGCGTCGCTGAAGTACAGGCGCGCCATGCGGAAGAAGAAGGCGTGATGGCGCGATTCGGCGCGCGCAAGCTCCATGTACGGGGCGTGCAGCGCCGGCTCTCGATCCTTCAAAGCCTCGGCCACCATGTACAGGCGCTCGCAGCCGCGCGCCTCGACGACGCCGGAAACGAGCAGCCGGTCCAAGAAATGGATGTCTCCGCCCGCGCGAATTTGCGAGCGCAGCGCGTTGACGTACGGATCTTTGTAGTCGTCGGCGAGCGTCAGGCCTCGCTCGGCGCAGATGCGATACATCACGTGGAAATGCTCGAGCTCTTCTTTGGCAAACTCGATCATCGGATCGAGCAGCTCTTTGCGGTCGGGATAACGAGCGACGAACGACATGCCGGTGGCCGAAGCCTTGCGCTCGCAGTTGGCGTGATCGAGCAAGAAGGCGTTGAAGTCGCCGAACACGGCCTCGAGCCATTCCGGCGGGGTTTTGACGCGCAGGTCCAGCATGCTGGGCGGCCGTTATAGCCGGCTCCGTCCGTTCTGCTAGTTTCGGCCGCCCTGGCTGGCCATTCCGGCGCTCGGCTGCCGAGAAACGCTCAGTCGCCCGCGACGTGCACGACGAGACGGCGGGTGTGCGGGCGCTGACGGTGCTCCCAAACGTAGAGGCCCTGCCAGGTGCCCAGCGCTAGCCGCCCCCCGGTCACGGGAATGGTCTCCGAGGTCTTGGTCACGGCCGAGCGCGCGTGAGCCGGCATGTCGTCTGGACCTTCGTCGTCGTGGATCCACGGGCGTGACTCGGGGGCCAATTCGGCCAGCCATTCGCCCAGATCGCGCAGCACGTTGGGGTCGGCGTTCTCTTGGATGACGAGGCTGGCCGAGGTGTGCTGGATGAACACCGTGCAGAGAGCGGTCGAAAGCCCGCTGCGCCCGACGACGGCCTCGATTCGAGCCGTGACGTTCGTGAAACCACGCCCCGGGGTGCGAATCTCCACGACTTCTTGATAGGCGCTCAACTTGCGGCGACTATGCGATCATCCGCGTCCGCGTGCCAGCTCCCGAAACCCGCATCAGCAGCTACCCGCCTGCGCGCCCTTCACTGCGCGGCCTGGAGCTGGGTGCGTTCGAGCGCCGTTTGGACGACCTGACGCGCCGGCACCGCATCGCTCACGTTGCCTTCATGTTGGGGCAGATCCTGGTGCGCCGCGACATTGCCGCCGCCACCAGCGCCATGGCTTTCGACCTCTTCCTGGCCGCCATTCCCATGCTGGCGCTATCGGGGTGGCTGTTCGGCAAGCTGCTGCTCGGCAACCACGACTCGGTGCTGCAGACGACCGCTCTGCTGCTCAACCTGACCCCCAACGAGGTGCAAGCCATCACCTGGCAGCAGCTCGATCGCTTCGCGCTCGGCACCGTGGCGCCGTTCGCGCTCTTGGGCGCCTTGTGGATGGCTTCGGGGGCCTTTCATACTTCCATGAGCCTGCTCGAGGCGTCGGCGGGCACGGTTCGTCGGCGTTGGTGGCACAAGCGGCTACTGGCGCTGGTGAGCGTGCTCGTCAGCATCGTGCTGTTTGGGTCGTGTGCGCTGTTCGCGGTCTGGGGCTCGCTCGGTCCCTCACGGCTGTTCGTCGCCATGTCGGGTGGGGACGTGGTGCTGAACCCGGGCGTGACGCACTACCTGCTGCTGGGGCTGTTGGCAGCGCTCGGCATCGGGCTCGTAGCGTTGTTCTTCTTCGTGGCGTCGCCGCGGCCTGGCGTGCGGCGTCGGGTGTTCCCTGGCGCGGTCGTGGCCGTGCTGGCGGGCAGCGCCGTGTCGGGTGCCTTTGCTTTCTACGCCGGGCACCTCGCCCGCTTCGCCCTCTTTTACGGCAGCCTCGCCGCCGTCGCCGTGACCCTCGCCTGGCTCTGGTTCGTCTGCTTCTCGTTCCTGGTCGGCGCCGAGCTGAACCAGCTTCTGGAAAACGGCGAATAGCTCGCCCGCGCTCGCCCCCCGCCTCCGCTCGCTAGCTTTGCTACTTGAGTGGCCCCACGCACACGCCAAAATTCTTGGGAAGCTCCGAAGACGCCTGGCACTTTTGCGTGCCGCAGTCGTTCTTGGTCGGATCGGTGCGGCAGAGCTTGATGCACTGGTGCGTGACGCTGGAGCAGACGTGGTTCCACGCGCAGGGGCAGGCGTCACCTTGTTGGCCCGCTCCGGGCTTGAGGCAGGTGGTGGTGCCGTCGTCGCGCACGACCATGCAAGCGGTGTCGTCTTTGCAGCGGCACTCGCTACCGCTGGGGCAGGGGAATGGATCTTCCAGGCTGCAGGCGTCGGCGGGCACGCAGACGGGGACGCGTGGCGGCTCGACGCCGCTGATGGCGGAGTCGACTTTGCGTAGCGGCCGCTCGGCGCAGTAAGTACCCGAGGTGCACGCGCTGCCCTGAGCACAGCAATAGGGTAAGCAGCGCCCCGCGTCGTTCTCGGTCACGCAAGCAAAGCTGGGGGCGCAGTCGGCGGCCGAGAAGCAGGGCGCGTTCACTTTGCCGGCGCCGGCCGGCACGCACTGCCGCGAGAGCTGGCCGTCCTGCCGCGTGACCTGGCAGCCGTAAGCGGCCAGCCCGCCCGCCTGGTCCACGCCGTGGCCGCCTTCTCCGCCCGCTCCGGCGCCGCCGTTCGCCGCTCCTGCGTTGCCATTGCCGTGGCCGCCCTCTCCACCCGCGCTTTCTCCGCCCGCGCTGGCCCCGCCCGGGCTGGCCCCGCTGGCCCCGCTGGCCCCGCCGGCGCTGCTGGCACCACCTTCAGCGTCGTTCCCACCCGCGCCCGCACCGGCTCCGCCAGTCCCGCTTTCTCCGCCGGCGCCGCCCGAGCCAGTTTGCGGAGGCATATACGTGCTGCAAGCCGAGGCGTCGTCCGGCAGGCACAGGCCCGCGCCCTTGCCGACGCCGCACAGCACGTTCAAGTCATCCATCGACCCGCCGTCGAGGCTCGACGCGTCTGGGGTCACCTTCGTCGGGTCACCTTGCGTTCCGCCGCCGGTCCCCGCCGTGTTGCCCGCGGGACCGTTCGGGGAGTCATTCGGGTCGTTCGCTGAGCAGCCACCGGCGAGCACCCAAGTGAAGCTCGAAAAGAGCGCTCCGATCGCGAATAGCCTCGACGTCCTCATGCCATGTCTTTCAAAATGCTGCCGCCGTCGCGCTCGCCAGGTAGACGGCGAACGTTGCTAGCCACAGCGTGACACGTCCACGTAGCCGCGCCTCGTAGCCCCAATAGGGAGCGAGCGGCGGCACCACGAACGCCAGCAAGCCGCGCCACCACGGGCCCCTGCGCAAGAGCCCTATGACAAGCGTGACATGGGCGACGATGTGCAGGCCGACCGCGACGCTGATGAGGGCGAGCAGGGCGAAGTCCAAGCGGCGGCCAACATAGCCGTTTTTGCGGAACATTCAGGCTCCTTCGCTGTTCGCTCATCTCTGGTCCGGCCCGAGCCCGTTGCAAGAACCGGGCGTGGGCAAAACCTCGACAAAACCCGGCCTGCCCCTGCCAGGGCCTTCATTGTAGACTCCTTAGCCTTGCGTCACATCTCCTCGCTCCTCGCGTTCGCCGCGCTCGGTCTGCTCGCCTCCCTGCCGGGGCTCAAGTCGGCCCAGGCTGGTGCGGCCACGGCTCGCCCCGACACCATGCCCGTCAGCCAGATTCACCGCGGCATGAAGGGCTACGGCCTGACCGTCTTCGAGGGCACGCGCCCCGAGCGCTTCGACGTCGAGGTTATCGACGTGCTCAAGAATTTCCGGCCTCGTCAGGACCTCATCCTGATCAAGACCAAGCACCCTCGGCTCGAGGTCGCCAAGGTCGTGGCGGGCATGAGCGGTAGCCCCATCTACCTCGACAACAAAATGATCGGCGCCTACGCCTACGGTTGGAGCTTCGGCTCCGAGCCGGTCGCGGGCGTCACTCCCATCGACAACATGATCGACGACCTGCAGCGCCCGCTGCCGGACAAAATCTTCGGCTGGCCGCTGAAGACGGCGAGCGGCGGCCAAGCGAACGCGGCCGGCGCGCGCGCCCTGAACGACGCTGGTCGTTTCCGCGGGGCTCGCTACGACTTGCAAGAGCACGCCTCCGCGCTCGCTCGAAGGCACGCCCCTGCGGGCACCGTCACCGCCACGCCCGTGGCTACGCCGCTGCTCGTGGGCGGAATGAGCAACGGCGCCATCGCGCTGGCTCGCGATCTGTTGTCGCCCTTGGGCATCGAGCCCTTGCAAGCCGGCGGCGGTGCGGCGCCCGATCCCGCGGCTCCCAAGCGCTACGAAGATGGCGGCGCCATCGGAGTGCAGCTGATTCGCGGCGACATGAGCGCGATGGGCCTGGGCACGGTGACGCGCGTCGAAGGCGACAAGCTGGTGGCGTTCGGTCACCCGATGATGGAAGCGGGCGTCACCTCGCTACCTACGTGCATCGGCAAGGTGCTGTGGTTTTTGGCCAGTGATCAGCGCAGCTTCAAGATTGGCATGGGCGTCCGCGACGTGGGCGCGCTGGTCCAAGATCGCCAAGCCTCCATCACGATTTCGCACTCCGCGCAGGCGCCGGTGGTGCCGCTCAAGGTCAGCATCAAGGGCATGCCCGGGCTGCCCAGCTCGAACTGGAGCTTCCAGATCGCGCACGAAAAATTCATGACGCCGTCATTCATGTCGGTGGCCATCGGCAGCGCCCTGCAAGCGGTGGCCAACGAGCGCCAAGACGTGTCGTGGACGGCGGTCAGCAAGCTGAAAATCAAGGGCTACGGCGAGCTCCGGCTGGAAGACTACGGCGTGGCCATGGGCGGCACGCCCGAGGCCGGTGAGTTTGCCCGCTCGAACCTGGTGCGCGCCGTGGGCTCCGTGCTGAACAACCCCTGGCAGCCCGCCTTCATCGAGAGCGCCGAGATCGAGGTGGAGCTGCACTATGCGCGCGACATTCTGCGCTTGCGCGGCGCCGAGCTGCTCGAGTCCGAGATTGACGCCGGCAAGCCGGCGCGCGTGCGCGTGACGCTGGTGCCTTACTCGGGGCCGGAGCAGACCCGCATCTTGAGCGTCGAGCTACCCGCCTACCTGGCCGGGCAGACGGTGGCGCTGGACATCACGCCTGGCTACGCCGAAGAGCGCGAGGTCGCGGCGCCCGATTCACTGCAGGACCTGATCCGCAATTTCGTGAGCCCGATCTACCCGCCCAAGTCGCTGGTCGTCAGCTACAACAGCGGTAGCGGGCTGGCTTTCCGCGGCCGCGTTGCCAAGAACCTGCCGCCCGGCGCGGTGGACGCCATTCGACCCACCACGAGCTCCATCGGCCCCGACAGCGTCGAGAGCTCGGTTCGCACCGTCACTTCCGTTGGACAATTCGTGGTTGGCCGCGACCGCGTCAGCGTCACCATTCGCCCGGATTTGCGTTGAAACTCAGGATTCGGGGACAATCCTCGCCCTTGCCCAAGACCCGCATGCACAAGATCGCTCGTTTCTCACTGGTTTCGCTCCTGCTCTTGGCTGCTGCTCACGCGGCTGCCGTCGGCACGCGTCGCTTCGTGCTCGACGACACCTCCGACCTCAAGGGTGGTGACCTGAAAGGCGTCGCGCTCGACTCGGACGGCCACGTTCGCGCCGGTTTCAGCTTGGGCGCAGTGCCCGCCAGCCAAGCGACCAGCGTGTGGAGCGCGTTGCCCATGCCGGACGGCTCGCTGCTGCTCGGCACCGGCAACGAGGGCAAGCTGCTCAAGGTCGCGGGCGGCACCGTGACGGTGCTGGCGGAAACCAAGGCGCTCGTCGTCACCTCGCTGGCGCAAGCCTTCGGCGGCGCGGTCGTTGCCGGCACCCTGCCCGACGGCAAAGTGATGAAGTGGGAGAAGGGCAAGCTCAGCGACTTGGCCACCCTCAAAGGCGCCGAGCACGTATGGAGCGTGGCCTACGACGCCAAGGCCAAGGTCGTCTACGCGGCGACCGGTCCGGAGGGCAAGCTCTTCCGTATTACCCAAACGGGTGATGCGCAGGTTTACTTCGACGCGCCCGAGCAGCAGTTGATGAGCGTGGCCGTCGCGCCGGACGGCACCGTGTACACGGGCGCGAGCGACAAAGCCAAGCTGTACAAGGTGACGGCGCCCGGTCGGGCCAGCGTGCTGTTCGACTTCGGCCGCACCGAAGTGCGCGCCATCGCCGTGAACCAAAAGGGCGAGGTGTTCGCCATCGCCAACGACATCAAGTCGTCGTCTTCGGCGCCTTCGCGCTCGCGCAGCGCCGACGCTCCGGCGCAGCCCAGCGCCACCGGCAGCAAGACCAAGGGCAAAGGCACGCTTTACAGCTTCAGCCCCGACGGCAAGCCCGACCAGCTGCTCGACGACAGCGACGAGCACTACACCAGCCTTTCGCTCGGCGACGACGGCCGCCCCTACGTCGGCACCGGCGTGGAAGGCCGTGTTTACACGGTCGACGCGGGCCACACGTCGGTGCTGGTGGCCGACGCCGAGGAGCGTCAGGTGGGCGCGCTGGTGATGGCGGGTAAAGACCGCTACGTCGTCTCGAGCGATCCGGCGGTCGTCCACGCCGTGAAGGGCAGCGGCGGCCCAGACGCGGTCTGGACCAGCAAGGTGCTCGACGCCGGCATCCGCGCTCGCTTTGGCCAACTGTCGTGGGACGCTTCGGGCACACTGGAGCTGTCGACCCGCACCGGTAACACCAAAGAGCCGGACGACACCTGGAGCGCGTGGAGCAACCCCGTCACCGCGCCCGCTTTGGTGACGAGCCCCGTCGGTCGCTATTTGCAGGTGCGCGCCCGCTTCGCCAAAGACCCGAACGCGGTCTTGAATCAGGTCGAAGTGGCGTTCTTGACCGACAACCTGCGCGCCGTGCTCACCACCGTCGATGCCCGCGGCGGCGACGGCGAGACTGGCGACGATTCGCCCAAGGCCTCGGGCGGGCCGGTCACGCGCCGCGCCGAGTCGACCGTCAATTTGACGTGGAAGCTCGACAACCCCGACAAAGACGAGCTGCGCTACCGCCTACAATACCGGCTGCTGGGCACGAACGACTGGTTCGACCTGCTCAAGGCAGGCGAAAAGCTGACCAAAGAGACCTACAGCTGGGAAACTTCGGATCTGCCCGAAGGCCGCTACCGCGTGCGCGTGACGGCCAGCGACGAGATGTCCAACCCGCCCGACCGCGCCACCAAAGACACGCGTGAGAGCGGCATCGTGCTCGTCGACAACACGCCGCCCACCATCGACGCCCTAACCGCTACCGGCACGCACCTGAAGGGCATCGCGCAAGACGGCGTCGGCCCGATAGCGCGCATCGAGGCGTCGCTCGCGGGCAGCGATGAATGGCTGCCCTACTTCGCCGCCGACGGCATCTTCGACGAGCAGCGTGAAGAGCTCGACTTCGACGTAAAGAGCTTGATCAAGACGCTGCCCGCTCTCGTTAGCGTGCGCGTCTACGACAAGGCCAACAACTTCGTCGTCCGCTCCGTGCTCGTCAAGTAGCCCCGCGCGCCTCTGTCGGCGGTGGCACGCCGACGGAAACTTCCGCCGTGCGCTCTGCCGCGCGGCGGGTCAGCCGCCCGCCTTGGCTTTGGCCTTCTTCTCGGCGTCGGCCTTGGCCTTCTTTAGACGCTCGTCACGGGCTTTCTTTTCGGCGTCGTCACGGGCTTTCTTTTCGGCGTCGTCACGGGCTTTCTTTTCGGCAGCTTCTTTGGCCTTTTTCTCGGCCTGAGCTCTCTGGTCGTCGCGCTCTTTCTGCTTCTTTTCGGCGTCGTCGCGGGCCTTCTTTGCGGCGTGAGCTCTCTGGTCGTCGCGCTCCTTTTGCTTCTTTTCGGCAGCTTCTTTGGCCTTCTCCGCGCGCTCTTTGGCCTTCTTCTCCCGCTCTTCCTTGGCGTGAGGGCCTCGGTCCTTGTCACCGTCGTGATGGCCGTCGTGGTCCTTGCGGCCGTCGTGGTCTTTGTGGCCGTGCCTCTCGTCCAGCCTCACGGCGCCGTCCTCGAGGCGGTGCGGGGCGGCAAAAGCGCTCCCCGAGCTCGCCAAGAGCACTCCGGCGCTCAACGACCACCACCTCTTCTTTGCTCTCGTCAGCATGAGCTCGTCCCTTCCGACTTTCCGGGATTGGTTGAGCTTCGAGCTACGTTGGCGGCTCCAAAACTCTTCCCTCGCGATCATTGGGGTAACCTTGCAAAAAAGTCAGTTCGGTGTCGAACTGACTTTTGCGACGCGAGAGGAGCTCGCGCGCAGCCGCGAACGCGTGGCCAGCGTGACTTCGCCGGCCCCGTTCGCGGCGTTACTTGCGCACCGCGTGCAGGCTGGTCTTCGGCTCCACCTGCGTGAACGCTTCGGCCACCCAGCGATCGCGCACCTGCTTGGCCAAGTCCGGGTGCTCCCGCCAGGGCACGGCCACCGCGTAAATCAAGCAGCCGTCCGTGTAAGCGGGGTAGGCCGCCCAGGCCGCCGAAAATGACGTGGTCGTGAAACCAACCGAAAACTGGCCGTCGACCGAGTGCACCTCCAGCCGTTGATCGCGCCACCGCTGGTGGTGCACGCCAAAGGGGCCGAATTTGACGTTGAAGGGCTTGGTCTGCGGCCGGCCCCAAGCCTCGAAGCGGCGCATGCAGTTGTCGGAGGTCACGGCAGTGCCGGCCGGCACCTCTTGCACGAAGCCGATCGCCAAAACGTGGTGCTCGTTGCCATAACGGAAGCCCACGAAATGCTCGGTGCCCCAGTAGCGCACGCGCTTCCAGTGCTCGGCGTCCGGCAGCGGCACCAGCAGCTGGTTATCGCGGTCGCTGCGCTGGCCCCAGGCCTCGTCGAGCTGGCGAAACAACGCCGCCTCGGCCGGATCGGCGGCGTCGCCTCCCGGTTCTTTCACGCTCACACTCTCGGGCGATGGCGGCTTGGGTCGCGCTTTGGCCACCGGCGCGCCCGCTGCTTGCGGGCCCGGCCCAGCCTCGGGTGACGCGCCCGCTGTGGCGGCATCTTGCGCGGGCAGTGAGCCCGACGCGCACCCCCACAGCGCAACGCTCAGCAAGAACGCGCGAGGCCAGGTTGGTGACACACCGGTTGGACGCTCCAAGCCCTCTCAGTATGCATCACCAGTGCCGCACCTGCCCGCGCCGTTACAATACCAGCACAAACGCCGGAGGCACGCGCTCCTCCGCCTCACGTCCTCAGGCAAGGTGGCTCGGGCGAGTCGGACGGGAGTGCGCCTCATCGTGGCCGCGAAGAAAGCGTGAAGGTTTGCCTGGGCTCGCGGGACCCACGCTCATGGGCTGGACTTTCTCGCGGCGGCTGGCACTACCGGTAGAGGTTGGGGCGCTCGTTGCGTCTGCGTTTCTTGGTGTGGGCTGCCAAACCGGTCCGTTCCTCCAAACCGAGCAGTACGAAACGAGAGCGGGCGAAGAGGAGCAGATTGGCAGCGCCTGCCTGTCGGTCGAAAAGGGCGGCGGCCTGGGCGGGGGCCGTGCCCCGGGCGTCCCCGGCGCAGCGGGCGAGGGCGGCGACGACGGGGACTACTCGTTCAGCTACGACGGCACCGGCGGGGGCGTGCGGTTTCGAGTGCTGGATGGCGCCGGAAAGAGCTTGGCCGACAAGAGCTACGACAGCGCGTTCATCGATTCGGGGCGGAAGGACGAGGTCACGATAGAGCTTGGCGGCAGGGCCGCGCGCTTCGTTGCCTGGGGCGTTCCGCACTGTGGGCAGCCTTGAGTGAAGAGCTTGGCGGAGCCGACCTCAGATCTCGAACGACTGCATGCGGATCTGATTCAGATCGTGCACGCCGAGGCCAAACTCGGCGCCCGTCTGGATGTAGCGGGGCTCGCGACCGGCGTCTTTGAGTGACGGCAGGTTCCGAGCCTTACGCTCGTCGTTCACGACCTTCACGCCCATCGTGTCCATCGCGATGGGGTCGGTGCACACGTACAGCGCGCCGTGAGGAATGCGCGTCTTTGGGTCCTTGTCGAGCGGACCCTTGTCGTACATGACCTTGAAGGCGTCGGTGATGTGGAGGCGCACGCGGCTGGTCACGATGGGGTGGTTGTACAGCATCGCGATCTGCGGGCTGGCCTGGTTGGCGTGGTGCTCGTGCGGGTTGTTGACGTTGCCGTGCGTCATGTTCTTCATCGTGCCGGTGTAGCCGGAGATCGAGTGATCTTTGATCATCGTGATGTTGATGACGGCCGTCGCCTCGGTGAAGATGCGCGCGTACTTGGTCTTGATGCCCTGGTAGATCCTGATCTCGGGCATTTTGTGGTCGGCGTTGTTGTGGGTGCCGGTGGCCACGCCCGCCGGGAGCTTCCACTTGCGCACGCCCACGCGGGTGCCAGCCAGAAAATCCGGAAACTGCTCGTACACGATGACCTTGCTGGCCGGTACGCCCAGCGCCAACACCGCTTCGACCACGGGCAAGATGACCTCGTAGTTGGTGGCCATGGTGTAAGTGCCCTTTTGGCCGGCGATGCCGTTGACCTTGATGGCCACCACGTCGTCCTTCGAGATGAAGCGACCCATGGCGGTGTTCAGGTTGGTCGCGCCCGTGAACTCCATCATCGCCTTCTCGAGCAGGCTCTTGGCGATTTCGGGCTTGGGCCAGAGCTGGTTGGGCTGCATGAACGAGGCAAAGTCGCCCTTGGCGCTCACCTTGGTGATTTTGCCGGGCGTCGTCAGCGGGGTGAAGCCGGCGGGCGGCTTGGCGATGTACGAGTCGATGCTCGGAGCGGCCTCGCTCTCGTGGGGGTGGAGCGCGACGGCGCCCGCCGCTGCAGCAGCAGCACCTGAAACGAAACCGCGGCGAGTGGCGAGTGGCATGCGCTGTGTCATCACGACCTCCGAGCGGGAAGCTAACACGCTGGCCGCCGGCTGGCCACCGGGCGGCCAGGCTACTCAGGCCCGTTCTCCGGCATTTTTTGCCGGAGAGAGCGATGGCACGCGCCTCGCAATGTCCCGTGCATCGCCCGCATTGGGCGATGCATCAAGGAAGAACATCATGGATCAATCTAGGCTCAAGGTTTGTTACGTCATCACGCAGCGCGGCGAAAAGAAGTACTGGAACCGCGTCGGTGTTGCGTTTCTCAACAGCGACGGTTCCATCAACGTGAAGCTCGAGTCCCTGCCGGTGGCGGGCGATTTCCAGATTCGCGACTTCGTGCCGCGCGAAGAGAACGCGGGCACCACGCTGCGCGGCCGCAATGGCCAGAGCGACGACGAAGCCTTCGCGGCTTGAGTCGCCGCGGTATCGCGTAACCAAAAGGGGGAGGAGCGGTCCGCTTCGGATCGCTCCCACCATCTAGATCCAATTTGGGGGACTCATGGCTATCGAAGATTTCGAGTGGGATGGGGACGTGGAAGCCACCAGGCCTTCGCGGGCGCGCCTGGCGGCAGCGGCGGCGGCGGCGGCGGCGGTGGCGGCCGAGCGAGAAGGCGCCGCTAGGGGCCACGCGCGTTGGCTCGAGCGGCTGCGTAAGAGCGTGTGGCTGGAGCCAGCGTTGCGGCTGGGCGGCATGGCGCTGCTCCTGAGCGTTTTGGCCGGCATCGGCGTGGTCGCGACCACGTACGCCAAGCCCGGCTTGAAGTTGCCGGAGGGCTCGCGCGTGCTCACCGACGCGCTGGGCACCAGTTGGCTGAAAGCCAGCGGTCCGCCGGAAGCAGCGCCAAAACCGCGCGCGAGCGCGAGCGGCACAGCCCCAAGCACGCAACCTTCGGCGACGTCCGCCGCCGAAACCGCGCCGGCGCCCGCGCCATCGACCGCCGCTCCCGCGCCGGCGGGCCCCGTGCCTGCCGGTATCACGGCGGACGGCAAAGTCATTCTCAACGTGGCCTCGGCCGATGAGCTGACCAAGTTGCCAGGCGTTGGCCTGAAGCGCGCCACGGCCATCGTGGCTTTGCGGACCAAGCTGAAGCGCTTCAAGCACGCGAGCGACTTGCTGCGTGTCAAGGGCATTGGCGCGCGCGGCCTGCAGCGTATGCTGCCGCACCTTGTTCTGGATCCGCCCGCGCCCTAGCGCCGCCATCTACTCGGCATGGTTGGCCCTCTCGTGCTCCGCCGATCCCTCGCCGGCGCGCGCGCCCACGCGCCCGTCTCACGTTGGCTCCGCTTTGGCGCCCACTCCCGCTGCCGCTTCCGGCCCCGCTGCCGCTCCGGCTACCGCTTCCGCTGTCACGTCGAGCGTGGCTCCTGCCTCCGCTTCCGCCTCCGCCTCCGCCTCCGCTTCCGCTTCCGCCTCCGCTCCGGTCCTTGCTCCGGCCCCGGCGTGCCTTCCGGGCATGCAGCACGTCAAGACCTCGTACTGCCCCGAGATGAAACGCGAGTGCGTCGACAAAGAGTACGACGAGCCGAATCGCATTACGATTTGCCACCGCTTTCGTGAGGGTAAAAACGACTGCCAGGCGCCGCGCGTTCCGCTCGACTACTGCATCGACGACTACGAATATCCCAACAAAGCCGGTGAAAAGCCCCCGGTGATGGTCAGCTTCTTCGACGCCGAGGCGCGCTGCGCCGAAGCGGGCAAGCGCGTCTGCCGCGAGAGCGAATGGGTAGCCGCCTGCGAGGGGCCAGAAGAAACTCCATTTCCGTACGGTTGGCGGCGCCAGCCCGAGAAATGCAATTTCGACAACAAGTGGACTTACCCCATCTTGGATCGCGTCTACTCGAAGGACGCTGAAGTTCAGAGCAAGGAGCTGCAGCGGCTGGATCGCAGCTTGCCCAGCGGCGCTCGCCCGGAGTGCAAGAGCGGCTTCGGCGTGTTCGACCTTACCGGTAACGTCGACGAATGGGTGCGCGCCGACCAAGAGCGCGGCAACCGCCGTTCGCGCTTCGCTGGCCTGAAAGGCGGAGCGTGGGGCCACGTGCGCAACGCCTGCCGCCCCGTCACCACCAGCCACCCCCCCGACTTCAAATATTACTTCATCAGCTTCCGTTGCTGCGCCGATGCAGCGACGCCAGGTTGAGCGAAGATCGCGCTCACCCTCGGCGCCACGGCCAACAGGGGCTGCCGAAGCGCGGCCTGAATTGCAGAAGCTGATGGGCCGTCGCTCGGTACCGCTACCAGTCCACGAAGGTGTCGGCGCCACCCATCTTTGCCGGGAGCCCGGCGTAGTGCGGGAGGTCATCGCGAATGGGCAGAACCGCAGAGGCGCAGTTGATATGAAACTTCGGTACGAACATACCCGCGGGAAACAGAGTGGCGGTCACGCCTCTCACCCGTGGATTGGGCTCCGAAAACATTCGGGTCCCGCAGCGAGCGCAGGTCCGGCGGGGTGTGGTCCGCAACGCCCAGCTTTGGAGGTCGCCCCGAGTAATCGAGACGCAAGACACATGGTAAAGCGCCACCGCAAGGAGCGGAGCGCCATGAACGAGCTGGCAATCCGCGCAATGACAATAGAAGTGAGCGAGTGCGATCCCCGACACCTCGACAGCTACGGCACCGCAATGGCACTCAATCAGCATGGCTTGACCATGACCGAGGCTTTCACGCGGAACAAGAACGTTCCTGGCCGGACGCCGCGGGACTCGGCCTACCGTCGAATTTCGGATGGCGCGCTCAGGCCGTCTTCGGCGCCAACGTCGGCCAGCGTCGCCCGGTCTTGGGGTCGACGAGGGTCGTGTCGGTTTCGTACACGCGCGGCGAACGATGCAGGGCCCGGAGAGCGCGCAGCAGCGGGAGCGATTGGTAGCGGGCGGGCCAGCGCGCGCGCAGAATTTCACGCAGCGCGGGGGCGTGGCGAGCGCTCATGGCGGGGAACAAATGGTGCTCGACGTGGTAGCCGAAGCCGAGCGTGAGCCACTCGAACCAGCGCGGGCCGGTGACGCTCAGGGAGTTGAGCAGCGGATCGTTCACGTCGGTGTGGGGGCTCAGGCTGTGATTCGTGAGGATGAACCCCATCACGATGGCGTTGGCCACGAGCAGCGGCAGCACGTAACCGAAGAGGAACCCGAGCGGTCCCAGCGCGCTCGCGACGACGGTCCAGAAGGCGACGCCCAACGAGGTCTCGACCACCGCCCGCCGGTGCTCGGCCGGCGTGAGCCACTTGCGGCGGCGCGCGTCCACCAGCATGTGCACGCTTTGGATGGTGAAGCCGAAGAGCAAGCTGAGCACCCCGCGCAGGCGCTTGCGGCCAGGCGCGAGCGCGGTCACCGCGCGCACGAGCGAGCTCTTTCGATACTCGGCCAGCGTGGGGTACGCGTCGGGGTCTTCCGCGGGGCGGTTGGTGTTCTGGTGATGAACCCGGTTGTGCCAGGCCTCCCAGAGCCGCGGAGAAACCACGAACGGCAAGAAGCCCACCCAGCCCAGCGCGCGCCGCAGTTTTTTGCCGCGCACCACCGCGCCGTGCAGCGCCTCGTGCCCCAAGAACGTCAAACCCGCGAAGCTGCAGCCTATGACGAGTGAGATCAGCAGCCGCCCAAACCACGGTAGCTGCAGCACCGACAAAGCGAGCCCGCCGCCCACCAGTACCGACAGGTGCACGGGCAACCATGCCAGGCGAATACGCGCTGGCGCGAAATGCTCCCGAGAAAGTAGCGGGCGGATTTCTTGCGCGTAGGCCGACGTTGAACGAGGTTGCACGCCGTTCATCCTGACCAGCGTGGAGGCCATCGACCATCCGTCGCTCGTCACGAACCGTCACGATCTGCCCCGGCGCGACGCGGCGCGCTTCGTCGTTGCTCGTTGACGCGCGCGGTCACGTGCCGGTACGTTTGGAGGATGCGTCAGTGTTTGCTTTGGGCGGGCGGCGTCACTCTTGCGGTCGGGCTGCTCCTGAGCTGCGGAGAGTCAGAGAGCGGCCCCGGGGTTGGCGCCGCGGGCGCGGGCGACGACGGCGGCACGGGGTCGGCCCTCGCCGGCAACGGCAGCGAGCAAGATGGGGGCAGCTCGGCGTCCCGCGGCGGCCAGGCGGCCGATGGCGGGCAAGGGCCGAAAGGCGCGGGCGGCGCGCCCGGCTCCGACGGCGGCGCGCCCGGCTCGGACGGCGGCGCGCCCGGCTTCCCAGGCGGAGCGCCCGGCGTCGGCGGGGTCGAGCAGAGCGGCGGCGCCCATGACGCGGGCGGTCACCACGCTGGCGGCGCGGACGGATCGGCCGCGGGCGCAGGCGGCGACTTTGCGGAGTCGGCTGGAGCGGGTGGCGCCGGCACCGAAGCGCCCGCGTGCGACGACGGCAAGCTCGAGACGCAAGACCTCTACAATCCGTTGTACGGCTGCGCGCACCTTACCGATGACGTGGCGGGAGGTGGCGACGGCTGGCTCTATTACGACGCTGGCTTCTACGTCGATGAGCGCACCGGGGCGGCTTGGTCACCGCTCGCCGCGGGCGCCACGCTCGAGGCAGACGAGGCTACCTGCGCGGCGCTCGAGCTCGGCGGGTTGTCCGGCTGGCGTCTGCCTACCATCGACGAAGTGCGCGCTTCGTTCGCGGGCGGCTGCCCCGCCACCGCCCCGACGGGAAGCTGCCCGATTCACGATCCGACGAACCTGTCGTCCGCGGAGGTGTACACCGCAGCCTGTGCGTCGTGTCTGGGCAGCGCAACCTCGGCGTACTGCCCCAAGAATGTGCCGTTCTGCGCCTGGCTCAAGACAACGTCACCGTGTACCGACTGCGCCGGCAGCCAGAACTGGGCTTACGGGCCGTCGAATGGCAACTTTGCCGCAATCGACGCGAGCTCCGGCATCACCATGAGCTGCGTGCTCCCCAGCCTGCCCGGGGGCGTGCCTTAGATCGAGCTGCGCGCGGTGACGAACGCGCAGCCATTCCCCGACGGTGTCCAGCGCCGCGCCCCGCTCGCGTCGCAACCGGAAGGCCTCTCCACGTCGCAAGAGTCAGTTCGCTACCGAACTGACTTTTCAGAGCCGGAAGGCCTCTCCACGTCGCAAGAGTCAGTTCGCTACCGAACTGACTTTTCAGAGCCGGAAGGCGTCTTCACGTCGCAAGAGTCAGTTCGCTACCGAACTGACTTTTCAGAGCCGGAAGGCGTCTTCACGTCGCAAGAGTCAGTTCGCTACCGAACTGACTTTTCAGAGCCGGAAGGCCTCTTCTCGTCGGAGAGCTCAGTGAACGATGTGATGAATCTCGAGCGGCACCGAACTGACCTTCGAGCACGGCGACCCCGTTCGCGTCCGAGCGCGGCTCCGTCGAGGAAGACACCCTAAGTCGTGACGGCGAGCCGGAGCTTCTCGACGAGCGGCTGAATTTCGGCGTGGCGCAGCTTGAACAGCGAGCGGTTGGCGACCAGCACGCTGGAGACCTCGAAGATGGTTTCGACCTCGACGAGGCCGTTTTCGCGCAGGGTAGCGCCCGACTCGACCAAGTCGACGATCGCGTCCGACAAGCCGACGATCGGCGAGAGCTCGACGGAGCCGCCCACGTAGATGATTTCGGCTTGAATGCCGAGCGAAGCGTAATGCTCGCTGGCGATGCGCGGAAACTTGGTGGCGATGCGCGGCACGTCGGGCAAGACGGCGCCGGCCGGAGCCGCCACCACCATTCGGCACTTGCCGATGCCCAAGTCCAGCGGCTGATACAGGTCGCAGCGCCGCTCGCGCAGCACGTCGCGGCCGCTCACGCCCAAATCGGCGGCGCCGTACTCGACGTACGTGGGCACGTCGTCGGGCTTCAGCAGCAAGAAGCGCAGCTTACCGTCGGCGCTCTCGCGCACCAGCCGCCGGTCGTCATCGCCCAGCGCGCTGGTGTCGAGGCCAGCGGCCTTGAATAGCGGCGTCAGCACCTTCGTTACGCGCCCCTTGGGGATCGCGATGGTCAGCGGGGCGGGGCTCACGGCTCCTCATTCTTTAGGGTGATGCGCTCGATGTCGGCGCCTGCGCCGGCCAGCTTGTGCTCGATGTGCTCGTAGCCGCGATCGAGGTGGTACACGCGCCGCACGATGGTCTCGCCCTCGGCGACCAGGCCGGCCATCACCAGCGAAGCGCTGGCGCGCAGGTCCGTCGCCATCACGCTCGCGCCCGACAAGCCGGCTACGCCGCGCACGATGGCCACGTTGCCGCGCGTCTCGATGTGGGCGCCCATGCGGATCAGCTCGGGGACGTGCATGAAGCGGTTTTCGAACACGTTTTCCGTTAGCACGCTCTCGCCTTTGGCCAAACAGCACAAGGCCATGAATTGGGCCTGCATATCGGTCGGAAAACCAGGGTGGGGCGCCGTGCTCACGTCCACGCCCCGCAGCGGCCCCAAGCGGCGTACGCGCACGTGCTCGCCCTCTCGCTCGATTTCCAGGCCTGCCCGGCGGAGCTTCACCACCACGGGCTCCAGGTCGTCCAGCGGCGCATTTTCGAGCAGTACGTTGCCGCCCGCCAGGCCGACGGCGGCCATGAACGTTCCGGCCTCGATGCGATCGGCGATCACCGCGTGGTCGAAGGGGGCAAGCTCGTCTTTGCCTTCGATGTGAATGGTCGAGGTGCCCGCGCCGTCGACCTTGGCGCCCATCTTGTTCAGCACACGGCCCAGCTCCTCGATCTCGGGCTCGCACGCCGAGTTCACGAGCGTGGTGCGACCCTTGGCCAGCGCGGCCGCCATCATCAGATTTTCGGTGCCGCCGACCGTCTGCATGTCGAACACCACTTCGGCGCCGCGCAGCCCCTTCGGCGCGTGGGCGACGATGAAGCCGTGCTCGACCTCGATTTTGGCGCCGAGCGCCTCCAGCCCTTGCAGGTGCTGATCGACCGGGCGAGCTCCAATGGCGCAGCCGCCCGGCAAAGAAACCTTGGCCGAGCCGTAGCGTGCGAGCAGCGGCCCCAGCACCAGCACGCTGGCGCGCATCTGGCGCACCAAATCGTACGGCGCCTCTGGCTTCACGCTGCCGGTCGGGGCCTTGATGCGCACCTCCGGCATGGCGACGTCGACCGGGCGGCCCAAGTAGCGGAGCAGCGCCGCCGTCGTCTCGATGTCACGCAGCGCCGGCACGTTGCGCAGCCGGCTCTCTCCGTCGGACAGCAGGGTGGCACACAAGATGGGGAGGGCAGCGTTCTTGGCGCCACTCACGCGGATGGTGCCGCTGAGCGCGCGGCTACCACGGATCCTGATCGCGTCCATGTGGCGCTCTCGATATGCCGAACCGCCCCGCCGCGCAACCTTGGGCTGGGTAGGCCGGGGTTCCTGGCGCGGCCGCGGCCGCGCGCGCCGCGCCCAGCTGGGCGCGCAGGCAAGGCCTACCAAACCGCGAGCAGACGTGGCTAACCTCGCGGAGATGCGTCGCTACGCCGTGCCGGTTCGGTTCTTGTTCGCGGGCGCTTTCGTGGCAAGCTCGGCCGTCGCCGAGGTGCCCGCGCTCGACCTGCGCCGCCTAGAGCTGCCGACCGACGAGGCGGGCGGCCTGTACACGGAGCCGGCCAGGGCTCCGGGCCCGCTCAACTGGAATGCGGCGCTGGTCGCCTCGTACGCCAACCGCTTGGTGGTGCTGGAAGACGCGTCGGGCGCGGAGGTCGCGGTCCCGGTGCGCCATCAGCTCTCGTTCGACTACCTGTTCGGCCTCGGGCTGGGCGATCGCGTCGCGCTCGGGCTCTCGCTGCCGAGCGTGATTTACCAAAGGGGTAGCGACGTGTCGGACCGCGTGAGCGGCGCCGCGCCCTTGCCCAAGAGCGCGCTCGGCGACTTGGCGGTCTCGGCCAAGGCCGTACTGCTGCCTGCCGGCGACCTGGGCGGCTTCGCGCTGGCCGCGCTCGGGCGCGTCACGCTGCCGACGGGAGATCCGACCTCGTACGTCTCGGACGGCAAAGCCACCGGCGAGCTGCGCGTGTTGTCCGAGCTCAGCCTGGTCGCGCTCACGCTGCGCGCCACCGTGGGCGCGAAGGTGCGCGGGCAAGAGACGAGCTACCTGGGCCAGGGTTTTGGCCACGAATTGCCCTGGGGGGCCGCGCTGGTGCTGCGCCCGCAGGCCTTCGGCTGGGACGACCGTGGACGCTGGGCCTGGTCGATAGAGACGCACGGCGCGGTCGCGCTCACGCCCAGCTTCGGCGCCGCCGCCGCTAGCCCGGCCGTGATCGGCGCGGTGGCTCGCTACACGCCCTCGGAGTTTTCGCTGCTCGGCGGCGTCGAGGCCCCGTTGACGTCGGCCGTCGGCGTGCCGTCGGTGCGGGGCGTCCTGGGCCTGGGTTGGGCGCCGCGCTTCTACGACGCCGACGGAGACGGCATCGAAGACGCGAAGGACGAGTGCGCCGAGCTGGCGGAAGACCGCGACGGCTTTCAAGACGGCGACGGCTGCCCCGACTTCGACAACGACGACGACGGCGTGGGCGACGAAGACGACAAGTGCCCGGCCGAGAAGGAAGACGCCGACGAGTTCGAGGATCAGGATGGCTGCCTGGATCCGGACGACGATCACGACGGCATCGTGGACGTGAAGGACGCCTGCCCGCGCGAAGCGGGGCCCGATTCTCCGGACCCGAAGCTACGCGGCTGCCCGCTGCGCGACCGCGACATGGACGGCGTCTACGATCCGGACGACAAATGCCCGAAGAAGGCCGAAGATCGCGACGGTTTCGAGGACGCTGACGGCTGCCCGGACCTAGACGACGATCAGGACGGCATCCCCGATGGCGACGACGCGTGCCCCGCTCTGGCCGGCATGGCCCGCGAAGACGCCAAGCTCAACGGCTGCCCGAGCCCCGACAAAGATGGCGACACCTTCGACGACGTCGACGACAAGTGCCCCGACGCCGCCGAGACCTTCGACGGCTTCGAGGACACGGACGGGTGCCCCGACGCCGACGAGAAGAAGCCGCGGCCGCTGCTGGCGCGCTTCGACGAGAAGACCGGCAGCGTGCGCGTGTCGGCGCCCATCACCTTCGAGGCCATGCCGCGCGCGCTCGAGCTGACCGAGAAGTCTCGCGCCCCGCTGCGCGCGCTGGCGCAGCTGCTGCACGACAAACCCGGCTTGACCCTGCTCGTCGGCGTCCGTCCGCAGAACGCGAGCCCCGCCGCGGCGCAAGAGGCGAGCAGCCGCAGCACCAGCATCGTGCTGGCCTTGCGCGCTTTGTCGCATCGCGACGACGTGGCCGAGGGCGTGAGCTTCTCGGTCGTGGCCAAGCTGCCGGGCGCAGCCGCCAGCGGCATCGGCTTCGGCACGACCGCCGCCGGGGCCAAGGCGAAACCGAGCGCCAAACCATGACGCGGGCGCCGTGGCGCCGCGCGGCTCCGGCCTGCCTTCTGGCTTGGCTGTCCGTCATGGGGCACGCGCACGCGGGCGAGCCCGAGCGGGGCCCGAAATCGCCCGGTTTATTCAGCGACTTGGGGGCGTCGGCGGCCGAGCGGCTGCTGGCGAGCGAGAGCCCACGCGACCGTCTGCGCGGGCTCGAGCGGTTGTCTGCCCTCGGCACGCCGCGCGCGGTCGAGCAGCTGGCGCGCGCGCTCGATCCGGGCGGCGCGGCGCGCGGCGCCGAAGAGCACTTGGCGGCGGTGCGCGCGCTAGCTCCGCACGCCAAGCTGGCCGACGCTCGTGACGCGCTGGTGCGCGCGCTGTCGTCGCCGCCCGTCGACGCCGACGCGGGGGCGCTCTCGGAGTGGGTACAGAGCGCGGCGGCCTTGGCGCTGGCGCAAACGCAGGATCCTGCCGCGCTCTCCGCGCTCGGGCGCGCGCTGCGCAAGCCGGGTCGCGCCGCCGAGCTCACGCGCGATGCGCTGCTCGCCAATCCTCCGCGCGACCTGGCCCCGATTTTGCGCGCCCCCGGCGCCCCCACCAAAGAGCTGTGCGAAGCCTTGGGCGCGCTCGGCGATCTGCGCGCCGAAAGCTTCCTGCGAGACGTGGTGCGCCGCGGCGTACCGGAAGCGCGGGCCGCGGCGGCGCTGGCCTTGCTGCGCTTCGGCTCGAGCGAAGTGCTCGAGCTCGCGCGCCATTGGCTGCGCTCCGAGCGCCAGCCGGTGTTGCTCGCCGCCGCCGCCGAAATTTTGGCGCGGCGTGGCGCCGAAGGCGCGGCCCCGGCCCTCGCCGAGCTCGTCGGCAACGACGCGACGCGCGAGCTGGCGCTCGCGCTGTTCTTGCAGACCGACGGCCGTGTTCCCGCTCCCGCCGCTTTGACGCCCGCGCTCGCGCCCGAGCGAGCCCCGGCCCTGCTCGAGCTGTTTGCCCGTTCGAGCTGGGGCATGCCCCGCGTCGAACGGGCCCTGCAAGACCCTGAAAGCGCAGGTCTGGCCAGCTACGCGCTCTCGCGCGCGCCTCTGCCCGCCGCGCGCGCCCGGCTCGAGCGCGCGCTAGGCGAGCCGCGCTTGCGCGCTTTCGCCGCGCGCGGCCTGGCCTTGAGGTACGCGCGGCTCGGCGAGAGCTCGGCGCCGCTCGGGCAGGCGTTGCCGGCCATGCTGCGCGCTCCCGCGGCCGCTGAACGCGCCGCGGCCGCGTTCGCGCAAGCGCTGCTCGACCCGAGCTCCATCACGGCCAGCCTGCGCTCGAGCGATCCTTTCGTGGTGCGAGCCGTGGCCCGCTCGGCTTCTTCGGGCGAGCCCGCGCGCGTGGCCGTGCAGCGCCTGCTCGACGAGCGCGATCCGCTCTTGCGCGTCGCGCTCGCGGCGGGCCTGGCCGACGACGCGGCCGCAGAGCTGGCGCCGACCGCGCTCTTGCTCGAGCTGGCGCACGGGGCGGGGCCGGCTTCGTTGCTCGCGGTCAGCGCCCTGGCCGCGAGGAAGGACGCCGATCTGCAGCCACTCATCCGCGAGCTCTTGACCAGTGGCGATCCGTGGCTGCGGGCTCACGCGCTGCTGGGCTTGGGGCGCGCGCGCGCTCCGGACGTGCTCGGCTTGATCGAGAACGCTTACCGCTTCGAGCCCGACGCCTCCGTGCGGCACGCCGCCGTGGCGGCGCTCAGCCGGCGCGCCGAACCAGTGAAGGCCCGCATGCTCACCCTGGCGGCCACGCTCGACAGCTCGCGCCTGGTCCGCGAAGCCGCCCGCCTGGCGTTGTCGGGGCAAGCGCTGGGCGACGGCGTGGGCGGCCCGGAGACGCTATGGCTCGAGCTGGCCAAGAACCGGGGCACGGCCGCGGAGGCGCAGCCCGCGTCGCAGGTGCGCGTCGGCGCGGGGCTCGCGCTGCCGGCGGTGGCCGACGCAGACGGCGTGATCGTGCTCCGCGGCATGGATCCGGGGGTCGTCGAGGTCCGACTTGCGCTTCTGGGCGAACGGGTGTTCGTTCCGGGAGCCAGGCCATGAAGAAAGCTGCTGAAGGCAAAGCCGCGCCCGCCAAAGCGCAGCCCGAAGCCCCGGGCTTCGAAGAAGCGCTCAAGCGCCTGACCGCGATCGTGGAGCGCCTGGAGAGCGGCGAGCTTTCGCTGGACCAGTCGCTGTCGCTGTTCGAGGAAGGGACGCGGTTGTCTCGCTCTTCGCAAGCTCAGCTCGACGCCGCCGAGAAGCGCGTCGAAGAGCTGTTGGCCATCGACGCCGCCGGTCAGCCCGTCGTGCGTGAGCTCGATCCGGAGTAGCGCGTGAGCACCGTGGTCGAGACCGCCGCATTTCTCGCCATCGGCAACGAGCTGCTCAGCGGCAAGGTCGTCGAGGCCAACTTGGCGCCGCTGGCCAAGACGCTACGCGCGCTCGGTATCGAGCTCAGGACAGCGGAAATTCTGCTGGACGACGTGCCCACTCTGGCCAGCGCCATCGCCCGGCTGTCGGCGGCCCATGGTCTCTTGATCACGAGCGGCGGCGTGGGCCCCACCCACGACGACGTCACGATGGAGGCCGTCGCCAAGGCGTTCGGCCGCAAGGTGGTGCGCGAGCCGACGCTGGTCGAGCTGGTGCGCCAAACCTTCGGCGACAAGACCACGGACGCGCACCTGTGCTTTGCCGACGTTCCGGAGGGGGCCGAGCTGCGCCGCGCCCCCGACGTTTCGTGGCCGACACCGGTGCTCGGAAACGTCTGGATCTTGCCGGGCGTGCCGGAGGTCTTCCGCATGAAGCTCGCGACTTTACGCGCGTGGGTGTCCGGGCCGCGGCCTTTCATCAGCCGCGCGCTCGTGCTCAGCCGCGACGAAGTGGAGCTCAAAGACGCGCTCGACGTCGTCGTGGCCGCCCACCCCGCCGTGAGCATCGGCTCGTACCCGGCCTTGTTCAATCCGCGCTATCGAACGCGCATCACCTTCGACGGTACCGACGCAGCCGCCGTGCAGGCTGCTCTCGACGATCTGCGAGCGCGCCTCGAGCCCAGCGCCGTCGTCGACGTGGAGTGACTCAGCCGACGCCCTTGTAGCGCGAGGCCAGCAGGCCCGTGGCCAAGCCGAGATCCAGATCCGCGAGCAGCAGACCTTCCACGCCGTAAGGCTGGTAGCCGAGCAGCGCGCCGTCGGGGCGGACGACGGCGGAGGTGGTGGGCGAGCCGGGGCAGGCGACGTTCACGGTGGCAAAGTAGACGGTGTTCTCGGCCGCCCGGCAAAGCGCCGATTTTTCGTGGAAGCTGCCGGCCGGGTCCGCGAACGCGCGCGGCTGATACGCGCCCGGCTCTGCCTCGTGCACTTGCGGGTGAAAGACGATTTGCGCGCCCTGCTGCGCGGCCCAACGCACCGTCTCCGGGTAGCGGAAGCCTTCGTGGCAGATGACGACGCCCAGCTTCACGCCGGCCGTCTCGAACAAGCGGCGCCCCTGGCCCGGCACGTACACGCCTTCTTCCGAGGGATCGAGCTGCACCTTGTCCTGAAAGCCGAGCCGCTCGCCCTGGGCATCGATGACCAGCACGCTGGCCATCACACCGCCGGCCACGACGCGCTCGGTGCCGAGCACGACGGCAACGCCCGCCGAGCGCGCTGCTTGCGCGACCTCCTGCCAAGCTCGTTCGAGGAACGCGGCGTCGCCGGGCGGCGCGCTGGTGCCGGGCCTTCGGTAGCCCGGCACGTAGCACTCCGGGAAGCACACGATGCGAGCGCCCGCCTCGCCTGCTTGGGTCACGCCGCGCACCGCCAGCGCCACCGATTCGTCGGCGCTGCTCGGGAAGCGGAGGTTGGCGAGGGCGATGCGAAAGAGCGTCATGGCGCCGATATTGCCATGACTGGCCGCCGTCGCGCTGCTGGCGGCCACCCGCCGCCGGCGCGTTGGGCCCGCGAATGCGCGGCATTTCCCCTTGGCATGCTCGGTGCTTTCTTGGACCTCGAGAGTGAGGTCGGTCTTGTTGGCAATCAGAGAACGAGCGTTGGAGTCAGGGGTGCACGAGCTGGGAGACGCGGAGCTGTTGACGCTCCTGCTCGGCACCGGCAGCACTGGTCACTCGGTCGAGCGCGTGGCGTTGTCATTGCTCGAGGCGTCGGGCGGTATCGAGGGCATCGCGCGCTTGGGGCCGCACGCCTTTGCCGTTCAGCCCGGTGTCGGCCCCGTGAAGGCGGCCCGCTTGGCCGCGGCCATGGAGCTGGGGCGCCGCGTCGTCATTCGTTCTTTGGCCGAGCGGCGGCAAATCATCGATTGTTTCGAGGCTGTAGCCGAATGGGCGCGCCCACGCTTGGCCGCGCTCGACCACGAAGAGGTGTGGCTGCTCTGTCTGGACGGCCGCAGCGGGCTCAAAGCGAGCCTGCGCATCGCTCAGGGCGGGCTACACGGCTGCGCCTTGACCGCGCGCGACGTCTTGGCCCCCGCCGTGAAGAACGGCGCCGCGGCCATCTTGCTCGTACACAACCACCCGAGCGGCGATCCGCAGCCGAGCCCCGACGACGTAGAAATGACCAAGCACGTCGCAAAGTGCGCGGAGCTGATCGGAATACCTTTACTGGATCATATCGTCGTGGCGCGGGGCGGCGCTCGCTCGGTCTTGGATGAGCGCGTGTAGCAGCAGGCTCGCTTTTTTCTCCGGACCCTGCCCGGTCGCCCGCGTCGAGCATCGACCAGATGCCCTGTTCCGAGACGCAAGGGCTCGCGCGGCGGCTTCGAACGCGCGTGGGGCGACGCATTGGCCGGACCAGCGAGGCGCCCAAAATCTCAGCCCTCCGATCTCACGATCTTCCCGTGAAAAAATCTGGGTCCGTAAAATCCCTAAAAACTGCCCGCTAGACGGCTCTTTCCGAAGGCTTGGGCGCTGGGCTATCCTGCCTGGTCGATGAGCAGCCCGGAGATCCATTTCGGCGCGTTGACCGACGTTGGCCGAACGCGTGAGCACAACGAGGACAACTACCTCGTCGACAAGAAGCTCGGGTTGTTCGTGGTGTGTGACGGCATGGGCGGGCACGCCGCGGGGGAGGTGGCCAGCGCGCTGGCCGTCCGCACCATCCACGACGAAATCAAGAAAGAGGCGGACCTGCTGCGCGACTACGCCGACGGCGCGTCCGGCGGGGCCAAGGTCAGCAAGCGCGACGTCCTGAACATGCTCGAGTTCGCGGTGAACCGCGCCTCGAACAAAGTGCACAGCGAGGCCGCCAAGGACCTCAAGAAGCGCGGCATGGGTACGACGCTGGTAGCCCTCTTGATCGTCGGCAACCAGGCCTTCATCATCTACGTGGGTGATAGCCGCATCTACCTGCTACGCGACGGCTTGCTCGAGCAGATCACCGAAGATCATACGGTCTACAACGAGCTCATCAAGCGCAAAAAAATGCCGAAAGAGCAGGTCGAGCAGCTGGCGCAAAAGCACGCCATCACTCGCGCCGTCGGCGTCTACGAGCACGTGGAGCCCGACACTCTGGTCGTCGACTTGCTCCAGGGAGATCGCTTCCTGCTCTGCTCCGACGGCCTCTCCGGGTATTTCGAGGAAGAGCTCGAGCAGCTCGGCAAGTTCCTGGCCAAGCCCGACGCCGACGTCGTCGTCAAGGAGCTGATCGACTGGGCCAACGAGCACGGCGGCAAAGACAACATCACGTCGGTCATCGTCACCGTGGGCGACGCATCGGCCCGCGACGAGAACCGCGCCAAGAAGCTGCAGCTCAAGCGCGAAATTCTGGCGCGCATGCCGCTGTTTCGCCCCCTCAACGATCGCGAGATTTTGCGCGTCCTGCAGGTGACCGATGTCCTCACCTACAAGCCCGGCGAGGTGGTGATCAGCGAAGGCGAAAAGGGCGAAGAGCTGTTCATCGTGCTCTCGGGGCAGCTGAAGGTGACGCGCAACGGGGCCGACGTAGCGGTGCTGCCCCCCGGCGCGCACGTGGGAGAGATGGCCCTGGTGCGCAGCCAGCCGCGCTCGGCCACGGTGACGGCCGAGGTTCACAGCGAGCTGATGGTGATTCGGCGCCAAGAGTTCTTCGAGATCTTGCGCAAGGAGCACCAGCTCGCGGTCAAGCTGCTCTGGCAGTTCACGGGCGTACTGGCAGATCGCCTGGCCGAGACGACGCGTGAGCTGGGCGCGGCCAAAGAAGAGCTGGCCGCCGAGGACATCACGAACGAAATCTTCGCCGAAGACGAAGACGAAGACCGAAAGACGCTGGTCATTCCTCCACCTCCGCCTTCCCGCCTGCCCGAATGAGCGTCGGTCGCACTTGTCCGCCGCACCGGTGAGCACCATGGCGTCGTCGCGCGCGCGCGCGTATCCGCTCGGGCTGGCGTTGCTGCTCTTGGCTTGCAGCAAAAGCCGCGTGGATACCAGCGCGGGCGGCCGCGTGGAGCGCGCGCCGACCGCTGCCGTGAGCGTTGCCCCCGGGCCAGCCAGCGCGGTCGCGAGCGTCGCGCCGACGCCGCGTGAGCCCATCTGCCGCGCGCTGCGCGTCGAGGGTGACGCCAAGCTGGGCGAAGCCGCGCTCGCCTCTGGCGCCGAGCTCGACGGCTCGGAGTGGGTGCGGCTGGCCAAGGGGGCGAGGGTGACGCTGAAGCATGCCGGCAGCGGTCGCGAGCTATCGTTGGCGGGGCCGGCGCTGTTTCGCGCGTGTCGGCGCGGGCGCGAGCAGGTGCTGCTGGCGCAAGGCCAAGTCACGGTCGGCAGCGGCATGGGCGCGCGTCCCGGCGCGGAGGTCTTGGTCGCTACTCCGGTGGCGGGCGTCCGTTACGCAGACGCGGAGTTTTCTCTGCGGCTCGACGACAAGCGCCTCACGCTGGAGGTGCGAGCCGGGCAAGTGCAGCTCGACACCGCGCCTTCTGGCGGCGCCGCGCCGGCCAAAGCTCCCAAGAGCGCGCTCCACGCCAAAGACAAGCTGGTCATCCCGCTCGGCAAGCCCGACGCGGCGGCGTTGATGTCGCGCTGCCAGGTCGCGGCCGAGGCCGCGGAGGCGAGCGCTCGCAAGGTAGGAGACAAGAGCTCGCCCGAGCCGCTCGGTGAGCGAGCAAAGACGCACGTTCTGGCGCGCAAGACCGCGCGGTCTACCTGCACCATGGCGGCCGCCGCCACCGGGCTGGTGGCCGACCCCGCAGCTGCCGCCGGGCTCTGGGCCGACGCGCTGCGATGGGAGGGATTGTGGGAGAGCATCCCCCGTCCCGCTCGAGCTCAAGCCCCGGAAAAGTGAGCCATCCGTTGACAGTTTGCGGGGCGCGCCGCTAGCGTCCGCTGAAACGGGCGCGTTCGTTCGCCCGAGGTCCTAGGATGAGGCGCTTGACCTTGAAAACGTGCTCTGCCCTGCCTCTGGCGGGGCTGCTTTTGACCTCGCTCGCTCACGCCGAAGAACCTCGAAAAGTCAGCGAGCCGTCGGTCCTGCGTGAGCCGTCCGAGGTGGTGCAAGTCGTCGACGCCTTCGACGACGAGGATCTGTTCGATTTGCACCTGTCTCTCGGTTACCAAAGCACCTGGAAGAGCGCCAAAATCCTGCGCGAATCGTCGCTGACGGACCCGGGCTTCAGTGACGGCGGCTATTCGCGCGCCAACCTGAACGTGGCCGAGTACTCGTCGCGCGTCAGCCGCCTGAACACCCGCGCCGACATCGGTCTATACAAAGATCTGGCGCTGGTGATTCGCCTGCCCATCGTCCTCTCCGACGATCGGGAGCTAAAAGGGCTCTCGGGCAGCGACAAGAATCAGTCCTTCGCCCTGGCTGGCGCGCCCGGCGAGCAGCTGTTTCAGCTGCCCTTCAAGTCGCCCACGCGCAGCGGCGTCGAGTACTTGGCCATCGGCCTCGACGCTGCGCCCATGAGCCAGGCGCGCGACGCCACGAAGCCCACGTGGCTGATCGGCATCGAGGGCCGCTTCGACGTGAGCGAGCCGATGCATGCTTGCACGAAGAGCCGCAGCACGCTCAACGTCAACTCGGGTCTGGCCCCCGGCTCCGCGCAGATAGAGTGCGCGCACTACTCCGACATCAACCGCAACGGCGTCGGCGGGGAGTACCCGGCCGCCGTCGATGGCGGCACCCTCGAGGGTACGTTCAAGGGCGGCCGCAAGCCTGGCATCAGCCGCGGCGTGACCGGGCTTGAGGCCCACACCATCGTCTCGCGCCGCGTGAAGTACATCGAGCCTTACGGCGGCTTCCGCGCCCTGTTCGAGTTTCAGAACGGGAGCAGCGACTACGGCGCGACCGATCTGAAAGGCTCGCTCGTCAATCATCCGCCCCTCAAAGGCACGATGATCTTCGGCCTGAACGTGATCCCGTGGGAAATCCGCGAGGCCTTCCAGCGGCTCGCCTTCGACTTTCGCTTCACCGGCACCTACGTGTCGGAAGGGCGCGACTACTCCGAGCTGTTCGACGCCCTCGGCACCTCGGACGCGGCCACGTTGCGCTACCCCAACTACGGCGAGTTCCAGGCGGGGCCACGCCAGCCCGACGGCACCATCCCGTCGGTCGTCAACCCCAACTCACAGCGCGTGTACTTCACGGGTCTCACCGACGTACAGCAGCACGGCGTGTACACGCTTTCGGGCAGCGTGAACTGGCAGGTGGGTGAGTACGTGAAGTTCAACCTCGGCGCGGGCTACACCCTGACTCAGGCCCACTTCATCACGTTCGATCAAGCCTGCAACCCCGACTTCGCCAAAGACCTGAACAAGGCCGGTCCCTGTCGCGGCTCGAAGAAGGATTCGAGCGGCGTCGACAAGGACACTCCGAGCGGTATTCCGAACCCCAACTACCGCAAGACAATCAACGACCCGGGTCATCGCTTCAAGGTCAGTGGTTCCAGCGATTTCGACGCTTGGATCAACGCGACCGTGATGTTCTGAGGCCATGGCGCGCCGCGCGGCTCGTGCGGTTCTGGTGGCGCTCACGGTCACGGCCGCGGCGCACGCCGGCCCCAATGACGTAGTGGCCTTGTCGGCCGCGCCGGCTCACGAAGCGCCTCCCGACGCAGGCATCGACGTGCTGTTGCCGCGTCTCGACCAGCTCGTCTCCGAAGCCGTTCAAGATCTGGGGCTGACGCTGGCGCTCGAGCCGCACGCCGCCCGTGAGGTGCCGGCCGACGAGGAGCTGGTCAAGCGGGCGCGCGAGTCTTGGGTCGTGTTGCCCACGGTCGAGCGCGACGGCCGCGCGCTGCGCTTACGCATCGTCGCCATTCGTCCCGGCACGCGCGTGATGCTCACGCGCAGCGAGCGCTCTTCGCCCGAAGATCTGGACGTGCGCGTCGCGGTGATGATGCGCGATCTGCTGCAGTCGCGCGTGCTGGCCGAGCCTGCCTCGGGCCCCGCTCCGGCCAGCGCCGAAGACGTGGAAGCGCGCGAGCCTCGCTCCTCCGGTCGCGCCGTGCTGGCGCTGAACGCGGCGGTGTTCGGCGGTTACGTCGGCTACTCCATCCAAGCGGCCAGCGGCTCGTCCGACGAACGCCTGGTCTATCCGTTGGTCGCGCTCGGCACCGGCGTTGGCTTGGGCGCTTCCATGCTCGTGGCCGACGAATGGGACATCCGGGTCGGCGGTGCTTGGTTCTTGTCGGCGGGGCTGTGGTGGCCCACCAGCGCAGGCCTGCTGCTGGCCGCCCACCACGACGTGCCTAAGGAAGATCGCTACGTTTACGGCGTGGTGTCCGGCACCGCGGGCGTGGCCCTGGCCGTCGCGGCCATGAGCGCCAGCCGCGTTACCGACGGCGACGCGGCGCTGGCCCACACCGGTGGCGTGCTCGGCATGGGCCTCGGCGGCTTGGGCCAGCTGTTCGCGGAAGGCAGCACCAGCAAGACGCCGATCGGCGGCATGGGCTATGGCGCCGCCCTGGGCACGCTCGGCGCTGGCGTGCTGGCCACGCAGCTGAACGTCAAAGCTTCGCGCGTGCTGCTGGTCGATCTCGGCGCAACGCTCGGCGCGCTCACGGGCGCCGCCGCCGGCAGCCCGCTCTTGCTGGTCGACGAGCAGGAGAGCAAATCACGCACGCGCGCTTGGCTCGGCAGCATCTTCGCGGGCACCGTGCTGGGGGCGGGCATCGGCTGGTGGAGCACGCGCAAGGTCGAGACGACGACTCCACGAGGCTCGCTCGCGGCGCTGCCCTACGCCGTGGCCACGCCCGACGCGCGTGGCGCGCGCTTCGAAGCTGGCATGCTCGGGCGGTTCTGAGGTGAGCCCCGTCATGGGCGAAGGCGAAGCGCTCCGCGTCGTGCTCGCCGAAGAGTGGGCGGGGCGGCGCGCCGACGAAGCCGTGCTGCGCTCGTTTCCCGGCTTCTCGCGCAAGGAGGTCAAGGAGCTGTTCGAAGCAGGTCGCGTGCGCGGCGCGGGGCGGCGCCTCAAGAAGGGCGATCGCGTCGAGCCGGGTATGGAGCTTTGGGTCGAGGCGCCGCAGGTCGCCATCGTGGCCGATCCTTCGCTTCCTCTCGTGGTGTTGTTCGAATCCGACGACTTCGTGATCGTCGACAAGCCCGCGGGGTTGCCGACGGCGCCGCTCGTCCGCACCGAAACGCGCTCGCTCGCGGCCGCGCTCTTGGCGCGCTACCCCGAGATGCGAGGGGTGGGTTTCCGCGAGCGCGAGCCGGGGCTCGTACACCGGTTGGACAATCAGACCTCGGGCGTCGTGCTCGCGGCGCGCAGCCAAGCTGCATTCGAGCTGGCGCGCTCGCTGCTCGAGTCTTCCCAGCTCGAGAAACGCTATCTAGCCGTGGTTGGTGCCGGCGCTCCCGACGCGGGCGAGCTGCAAACGCTGCTCGGTCCGGACCCGAGCGATCCGCGGAGGGTGCGGGTCATGGACGACAGCGGCGACGGCTACGCCAAGCTGAGCCGCACGCGTTACCGGGTGGTACGGCGTGGCCCACGCTTTGCCTTGGTCGAGCTCAGCGTGCAGCGCGCTTTCCGCCATCAGATCCGCGCTCACCTGGCCAGCTTGGGCTTGCCCATCGCTGGCGACGCTCTCTACGGAGGCGCGGCCGCTCCGGAGTTGGGCGAGCGGCACGCGCTGCACGGCAGCTACATCGCGTGGGCCGGCGACGCCGCCCGCCCCGGCTTCCGCGCCGAAGCGCGCCTGCCCAGCGAGCTCGAAGCGCTCGTGGGCGGCGCCGAAGACGGCTGAGCCAAGAGCGCGAGCAGCTCTTCGAGGAGCGCCAGAGTCTCGGCGACGCTGGGCACCTTGGGGCGCAGAACGGCGACGCGCTCTTCGGACTTTCTGCCGCGCTGGAACGACATTTGCGCCGGCAATGCCCGCGCACACGGCGAATCTTCGCGCACGCGCAGGAGCACGTAGGGCTCGGCGACGACGCCACCCAGGCCCAGCGCGTGATCCGTCCCTACCTCGACGGCCATCAGCCCCGACAGCGCGCCCTTCGGCTGCAGCAGCAGGCGCAGCTCGTCGGCGTCGCTGCTGCCGCGAGGCAGGCGCGCCAGCGGCACCGCGCGCACCTTGCGCCGGCGGAGGCCGCCGAGCAGGCGCTGCAGCATCCGGCGTGGGTCGCCGCCGGGCAGCGCGGGCAGCTCCTGAGAGCGGCCGGTCAGAAACACCGGTAACAGCACGCTCGTAGCGAGCAGCAGCTCGACCGCACGGTAGGGCGAGTGTTGTCGCTCCCAAAAGTGCAGCGCCAGCGCGCCTGCCAGCAGCAGGCCCAACACCAGCGCGCCCGGCAGCGTGCTCGCATCCAGCCAGCGCCCCGGCAACTTCGTCGACTGTCGCGCAAAGGCGTCGGCCTCGGAGAGCGGCAACCACTGACCGGGGCCGCGCGGCGCGGCCCGGCCCGGGGTCGCGTACAGCGCGGCGCAGGCCATCACGCCTAGCAAGAGCACCGCGGCCAGCGTCGGCTCGTCCCAACGGCCGCCCGCGATCACGGCCAGGCCGAGCAGCGCGCCGGCCACGGCGGCCCGCACTCCCGGAGCCAGCGGCACGAGCGCGCGCGCTTCGGCGCCGCGCAGGGCCGCAGCGGCGGCAAAGGTGCGCCACTTGGCGAACACCAGTGACCCCAACGCCAGCCCCGCCAGCGACGCCCCGAGCAGCCAGCCCAGCCGCTCGCGCGGTGACTCGCCCAGTGCGTGCGAAGCCAGCAGGGTGGGCGTCGGCGACGCCGGCACCGCTCCGAAGGCGTCGAAGGTAGAGTCCGCCACCCAAACGCGCCATAGGGCAGGCTCGCCGCGCGCCACGTGCGGCCGCACGATCTCGAGCTCGTCCTTGCCCGGCGCGCGGCGCAGGTTACCGACGAACACTCCGCCGAGCTCGTCGAGCTCATTGACGGCGCCGCCGCTCGAGCCGGGGGTGGGCAACATGGGGGCGACGCTGGCTTCCGGGATCCGGAAGGTCACGCGCGCCGAGTCGAGCCCGTCGTCGAAGCGTGGGCCCACCCAGCGCAGCTCGACGTGGCTACCAACGCGACGAATCAGCTCACGCTTCGCGAGCTGCGTCCGATAGCTGAACCGGAACACGTAAGAGCCGGTTCGCAGCCCGCGCTCGCGCTCGACCGTGAGCTTGAGCGAGCCGTCGGGCTCGCGAAAAAGCGAGAGCGGCACGGTGCCGAACTTCGGGTCATCGGTGCAGATCACGGTCGCGTCGGGCAGGGGCTCGGCGTCGCCGTCTACGCCGGACACCGGTAGCTCCGCCAGGGGGCCGCCGCGCAGCCGCACCCCCAGCTCCTGAGTGACGATGGCGGTGCCGTTGCGCTCGACGTCTACCGTCGCGGCATGAGCCGTCACTCGGGTCTCCACCCAGCCGGGGCGGGCTTGGGCCGGAATTGCCGCTAGAAGCAGGGCAGCGCTGGCCAAGGCAGCGAGATGTCGTCTCAAGACATACATCGGACCACCTGTGCATACCTTGGCCGACACAAGCGGCCAAGGTTTCGGATCCTCAGGACTTATCGAAGTGCGGCCGCCCGCCTCATTCGGCCTTCAGGGCGTCCTTGACGGCCGGCGCGCTGGTCGCGATGGCAGCGGCGCCATCACCCAGCACCGCCGCTGGCAGCTCCATGTCGAAGCGGGCGCTGCCAGGCCCCACCGTCACGGAGAACGGAATCGGCGTTTGACCGTGATTGGGCGTGGCCAGCAGCGCCTTGCCGATCTCGGGCTTCTTGCTGCTGCGCTCGAGCGCACGCGCCGCGTAGGCGAGGGTGAAGAAGCCCGCCGCGGCGATCTTGTCGTTGCGCGCAGGCTTGGCGAAGAACGCTCCGGGCTCGCTCTTGCGATGCTCGGCCATCACGCGCGCCATCTCTTGGGTGTCGTCGCCGGTCATGACGTACGTGAAATCACCGTCGGGTTGCACCACGATGTTCAGGCGGCTCAGCTGCTTCGCGTCGGGTCGTGGCAGCATGTTCTCGAACACTCTGACGAGCTTGCTGTGTTCCTCGGACCACGCCTTGGTGTCGACGGTGAGCTGAAATAGCGTACCCGGAGCCTTGAAGCCGGCGAGCTTGAACGGCTTCTTGGTCATGGTCGGCCAAGCCTTTTCATCGATGTGCTTGTCTTTGCGCCAGCGCTTGAGGGCCGGATCGGCAAGGAGCGCGCTGAGATCGCCGTACAGGCCGAGGATGCGAGCGGCCGGCTCGGACAAGCGCGTCGTCATCGTGTCGGCGTGCAGGTAGCCGATGGCGTCCTTTTGGCCGGGGCTAACCGCGAAAGCGAAGGCCTCGGGCAGCTTGCTCAGCCAGGCGTCCAGCACTCGCCGGGCCCGCTTGCGCGTCGCTTCGGGCAGCTTCTCGTGCTCGAGCAGGCCTTCCACGAGCTCCCCCGCGATGCGCCCGAACGCGGCGTAGCGCTCCGCCGGCAGGGCCATGTTGTAAGCGGCCAACGTGGCGTCGGGGGGCAAGCGCGGTAGCGTCGCCGGAATGGACACGGGCTTCACCGCGGCAATGGTGCCGGCCAGCCACGAGCTGTCGCCCTTCAAGCGCAGCTCGGCGGAGCCGGTCAGCACGCTGCGGGCGGCGTCCAGGCGCGCCTCCAGCCGAATCTGGTCCAGGTCGTTGAACAGATTGATGACCTCGTCGGCGCCGCCGTAGATGGCGTCCTGTAGGGCGCGATCGAACTGCGGCGAGTCCAGGGCAATCTGCCGCTGCGCGACACCTGCCAACAACCGCAGCGCCGCCACGTCGTGCCCGTAGTGGGCTTGAATCGGCTTGGCGTCGAGCGTGAGCTCGAAATCGGCGCCGGTGTGCGGCTCGCTCGGTAAACCGCGCGTGGCGTAAGGCAGCAGCGCGTCGACGTCTTTCGTGGATTTGCCGCAGATGAGGCGCGCGGGAGCCGCGCCCACGCTGACGGCGACCGAGCAGCTCACGTCGGGAAAGTCGCCGACTCGGTAGATGCCGGGGGCCACCTTGCGGGTGGGGAGCTGCAGGGCGTCAGCCGCGCTCAGCGCTTCGTCGAGCGACTTCAGCCCGACCGAGCCGATGAACAACGGCGGCGGCACCTTGCCTTCACCGAATGCGTCGAGCGCTACCAGCATGTCGACGGGCGCTTCCCACAGCACCGCCCGCGAGAAGGCGCGCGCCTGGGCCGGCATCATGTCCTCCACCCGCAGCGGCAGCGAGCTCCATTTCGTCAGCGTCTCGGCCAGTAAGCGGGGGCGGGCCACGCGGCCCACCACCACGAGCTCCGCTGGTTTCGCCACCGGCGACAAATCCGGCGGCTCTTCGGCGAGCGCGAGCGGTGCGGTGTCCACGGGCTTGGGCGCGGGGCCCTTCGCCTCGGGTTTGGGACCACAAGCTACCAGCGAACAAGCGACGAAAGCACTGACCCAAGAGCGCATCCCGAGGACGCTAGCATGGGGTAAGCTCCCCTCGCGATGGCCGTCAAAGTTTACCAATATTCCAAGTGCTCCACCTGTCGGAAAGCGCTCAAGTGGCTCGACGGACGAGGGGTCGACTACGAGCCGGTGGACATCGTGACGGCTCCGCCAAAAAAGCAGGAGCTGCAGCGCGCGCTCAAGAGCGGAGTGCCGCTCAAGAAGCTGTTCAACACGTCGGGCCTTTCGTATCGCGAGGGCGGTTGGGGCCAACGGCTGGCGACCGGCAGCGTGACGGAGGCTCAAGCGCTCGAAGCGTTGGCCAGCGACGGCAAGCTGATCAAGCGGCCTTTCGCGCTGGCCGGCGATGCCGCGCTCGTGGGGTTCGACGAAGCCGCCTACCGAGCGGCGTTCGCGTCGGTGAAGGCGTAGCGCTAAGCCGCGGGCGCCCCGCTCAGATCTCGGCGCCCTCCAGCCAATGGGGGTGCTTGGCTGTACCGTCGTATTTGTTCGCGGTCTTGAACAGCTCGTGCTTGCCGGTCGCGGCTGCAGCTTTGGTGCGGGAAAGTAGGCTCTCGCGCTCACTCACCGAGAGCGGCGCGAAGTCGCGCGCGAGCTTCAAATCCTGCTCCAGCACCTCGCGACTATCGATCCCCGTTATCACGACCGACGTCGGCAAGCTGAGCGCGTAGCGCAAACACTCTTGGGGGGTGACGAGCCCGCTCTTCAAGATGTCGCCCGACCCCATCGACTTCATGCCCAGCACGCCGATGCCGCGCTGCTCCAGCACCGGCAAAACACTGGCTTCGAAGCTCTTGAAGTGCGCGTCCATCACGTTCAACGGCATCTGCACCGTGTCGAACTCGAAGCCTGCGCTTTGTGCGGCGTGCAGCATGTGCAGGTGAATGGCCGGATCTTTGTGGCCCGTAAAGCCGATGAAGCGCAGCTTGCCCGCTTTCTTGGCGCGCTGCAGCGCGCCGATGATGCCGTCTGGTGCGAACGCTCGCTCCGGGTCGTTCATGCGAATGACCTCGTGCACTTGAACGAGATCGATGACGTCGGTCTGCAAGCGCGCGAGCGACTGCTCGAGCTGGGCGGTAGCGGCTTTCGCCGTGCGGCCGTCCAGCTTGGTCATCAAGAAGACGCGTTGGCGGTAGCCGTCGCGCAGCGCGTGGCCCATGCGCACCTCGCTCAAACCATCGTTGTAGTCCCAGCAATTATCGAAGAAGGTGATGCCGCCCTCGATGGCGTCGCGCATCAGCCGGATGGCGTCTGCGTCGCTCAGTTTGTCCTTGTTACCAATGTGGGCGCCGCCCAAGCCAAGCATCGACACCTCCACGCCGGTGGAGCCCAGCTTGCGCTTGGGCACGCCCTGCGCGCTCGCTCCGGGGGGCGCGGCGCTGGCCGTGGGCGGCGCTGGCGTCGGCTTGGCTGACGCGGCAGCGCCGCGCTCCGGTTGCGGAGCTTGGCCGCGCGAGCAGGCCACGGCGCCGAGCAGGCCGCCGAGAGTCAAGGAGCAGAAATCAGCTCGGGTCAGCGCGTTGGACATGGTGCGCGGCGATCTGCAACGCGTGTGCCTGCGCTGCGCCGCGCGCCTCCTGCGTCCGCGGCCGTGGGTCTTCGTGCTAATCGGCATCGCGTGGCAGCCGTTTCCGAGGCGTAAAACCTCGGCAGTGATCGTTATGCGGGGCCAAAGCGGGTATGCATGGCCTTGGGCCCGCCGCTCTTCGTGCTCCGAGGCCCGGCCTTCACCGCCGTTGGGCTCGGCATGGCTCTTGCTCACACTCGGTGGTCAGCAAGGAGACCCCATGAGCAACGCAAGTAAACGCAGCGAAGGCGCCGCCGAGAAGCTCGGTGGCAAAATCAAAGGCGCGGTCGGCAAGCTGATCGACAACGAGCAGATGGAAGCCGAAGGTCGCGCCAAAGAGGCGAAGGGTCGCGCCAAAGAGGACGCGGCCAAGGCCGCCGAGCGAGGCAAGGGCAAGCTCGAAGAGGCCACGGGTGCGCTGAAGAACCGCGTCGGCGCGGTGATCGACAACGAGCAGATGCAGGCAGAGGGCAAAGTGCGCGAGCTCAAGGGCGAGGCGCGACAAAAAGCCAATCGCTGAGAACGCGCTCGAGGAGCCGACCGGCGCGTCGCCTGCAGCGCGCCGGTCAGGTCCGAACGGGCGCCACCTGCACCGCCAAGCGCGGAGTTGCTCGAAACACGATGTAGCTCCGGACCGGGTAGTAGTAGGTCAAAAAGAGCGCAAAATTCGCGGCCAAGCCCAGCAGCTCGGGAGCAACCTCGGGCAAGAGGTGCAACAGCAGCCGGTACAGCAGCAGGTTGAGAGGGAAGGCGATGAGCTCGGAGATCACGAAGCGCGTGGCTTGCGGCCCGCGGGCCTCGTTCTGAGCGCGAAACGCGAACGAGCGGCTGCCGAAGAACAGCACCACGCCGCCAGCGCACAAACCGACTGCCCTGGCCCACGTCGGGTCGAGGTGAAAGACGCGCAGGCTCAGCGTGAGCGCCGCAAAATCGAGCGCGGTTCCGCCTCCGCCCACGATGAGTGAGCGTGCAAAGCGCATGACCGACGCCCGAAAGGACGAGGACGTCGGCGTCGCCAGGGGAACAGCCAGCACGTCCTCAGTGTAGGACTCGTGCGTTGAGACGTCAGGCGACGTTCTGTCACGTTTTGGTGGCGGTGCATCGCGGCCAGCCCGTTCGTCGACGTCTGCCCCCACCCGTCTGCCGGAACCCGGAACACCCGGCTGCAAAACGAAAACGCCCGAAGCCTTGCGGCTCCGGGCGTTTCGTCAGCTAACGGCGCGGATCAGTTCGACTCTTCGAACTCGGCGTCGATCACGTCGCCGCCCTTCTTCTTCTTGCTGCCACCGTCGTCCGCTGGCGCTGGACCAGCGTCCGGGCCCGCGCCGGGCGCGCCACCCGGAGCGCCACCCACACCCTCGTACATCTTGGCCGCGATGGCGTGGGCTTCCTTCTCCAAGGCCTCGAGCGTCGACTGGACCTTCTCGTCGTCTTGCTTCTCGACGGCCTCGCGGCCCTCTTTGATCAGCTTCTCGACGTTGGCGATGTCTACGCCCACGAGCTTCTCCTTGTTCTCGGAGATTTGCTTTTCCAGCGTGTAGCACATGTTGTCGAGCTTGTTCCGGCGGTCGATCTCTTCGCGACGCTTCTTGTCTTCCTCTTCGTGCGCGGCCGCCTCTTTCACCATGCGGTCGATGTCGTCCTTGTTGATACCGGACGACGCCGTGATGGTGATGCGCTGATCCTTACCGGTCGCCAGATCTTTCGCGCCGACCGACAAGATGCCGTTGGCGTCGATGTCGAACGTCACCTCGATCTTGGGCATGCCGCGCGGAGCCGCCGGCAGCCCTTCCAGGTGGAACTTGCCGAGCGTGCGGTTGTAACGCGCTTCCGCGCGCTCGCCCTGCAGCACGTGGATTTCGACGGAGGTCTGGTTGTCGCTCGCGGTCGAGTAGATCTCCTTCTTTTGCGTAGGAATGGTGGTGTTGCGCGGAATCATCACCGTCATCACGCCGCCTAGCGTCTCGACGCCCAAAGAGAGCGGCGTGACGTCTAGCAGCACCACGTCTTGCACGTCGCCGCTCAAGACGCCGCCCTGCACGGCCGCGCCGATGGCCACGACCTCGTCCGGGTTCACGCCTTTGTGCGGCTCTTTGCCGAAGAACTTGCTGACCGTCTCTTGCACCAGAGGAATACGCGTCGAGCCGCCGACCAGCACGACCTCGTTGATGTCGCTGGGCTTCTTCTTGGCGTCGTCCAGGGCGCGCTTCACGGGCTCCATCGAGCGCTCCACCAGCGGGCGGATCATCTGCTCGAGCTTGCTGCGCGTCATCTGCTTCTGCAGGTGCTTCGGACCAGAGGCGTCCGCCGTCAGGTACGGCAGGTTGATGGTCGTCTCTTGCTTGTTCGAGAGCTCGATCTTCGCCTGCTCGGCCGCGTCCTTCAGGCGCTGAATCACCATCTTGTCTTTGGAGACGTCCAAGCCGGTGTCCTTCTTGAACTCCGCCACCAGCCAATCCATCAACAGGTGGTCGACGTCGTCGCCGCCCAGGTGGGTGTCGCCGTTGGTCGAGATGACCTGCACCACGTTGTCGCCCACCTCGAGGATCGAGATGTCGAAGGTGCCACCGCCAAAGTCGTAAACGGCGATGATCTCGTTGTTCTTCTTGTCCAGACCGTAGGCCAGCGCAGCCGCCGTCGGCTCGTTGATGATGCGCTTGACGTCGAGGCCGGCGATGCGGCCCGCGTCCTTGGTGGCCTGGCGCTGCGCGTCGTTGAAGTACGCCGGTACGGTGATGACCGCCTCCGTGACCTTTTCACCCAGGTAGTCCTCGGCCGCCTTCTTCAGCTTCTGCAGGACCTTGGCCGAGACCTCTGGCGGCGCCATGGCCTTGCCGCGCGCCTCGATCCAAGCGTCACCGTTGCTGCCCTTCACGACCTTGTACGGCACCCGCGAGGCTTCCGCGGAGCCCTCTTCGAAGCGACGGCCGATGAAGCGCTTGGCGGAGTAAACCGTGTTTTCGGGGTTGGTAACCGCCTGGCGCTTGGCAATCTGACCGACCAGCACCTCGCCCTTGTCATCCCAGGCAACGACGGACGGCGTGGTGCGCGCGCCCTCTTCATTGACGATGACCTTGGGTTCTTTGCCTTCCATGACGGAGACGACGCTGTTCGTCGTTCCGAGGTCGATACCGATGATTTTGCCCATAGCGCTTACTCCTCAACTCCTGCCGGAGCTCCGGCTTGGCTCCGGCCGCCCACTGCGTGGCGCCTCGGAAACCTTGAATCTTCGTGGCTCGGGCTATTCCCGAGTGACCGACGGGCCGCAACATAATCATGTCGATCCCCCGGTCAAGGATGGAGAGAAGATGAATTTAAGGGGGCCCCGCTGACGTTTCTGCTTGACCAATTTTCGGCCGCGGTTAGTGTCCCCGCCTCCTTCCCCCCGGGGCTGTAGCTCAGCTGGGAGAGCGCTGCGTTCGCAATGCAGAGGTCAGGGGTTCGATCCCCCTCAGCTCCACAAAAACGGCGGTTCCTCACGGAGCCGCCGTTTCGATTTGGTGCGCCCATGGCCGCCAACACACGCCCGCTCGAGGTCGCAAGAGTCAGTTCGGCGCCGCGCCACCGAACTTACCGGACGGCTCTTCACGTCGCAAACGTCGGTTCGCTACCGAACTGACTTTTCAGAACCGGACAGCTCTTCACGTCGCAAACGTCGGTTCGCTACCGAACTGACTTTTCAGAACCGGATGGCCTCTTCACGTCGCAAACGTCGGTTCGCTACCGAACTGACTTTTCAGAACCGGATGGCCTCTTCACGTCGCAAGAGTCAGTTCGCTACCGAACTGACTTTTCGGAACCGGACGGCCTCTTCACGTCGGAGAGCTCAGAGAAGGATGTGATGAATCTCGAGCGGTTCCGAACTGACTCTTGAAGCGCGGAGACCCTCGCGCGACATTGCGACGTGCAGAGGCTGCGCGAAGACGCGGCGGAGGTGTGGCCGGAACTTGGGGGCTACGCTGCGCCGACGCCGCTCAGCAGCTGCACCAGACGCGCCAGCGCGCCGTCCAACTCGCCTGCGATGCGCTCGGCGTTTTCGAGGTCGCTCCAGCGCGACCAAGAAATAACCAAGAGCCGCTCCTGCTCGCCGGTGGGCGAAGGTAGCGTGCGGAAGGTGATGACCGAGTAATCGGCTTCGTCCCAACGCAGCGCGATGTCGCGGCCCTCGGTGTGAGCGAGCACGATGCCGCTCATGGTGCCGCCGCCGCTGAGCGCGATGCGATAGCGCGATCCAACGGCGCCCAGCGTCGTCGAGGCGCGCCCCAACCAGGCGCCCAGCGCGTGGGGCAACGTGAAGAAGGCGTGGGCTGCCTCGGCCGTGGTTCTGGCGGGTTTGACCAGCCATACGGTTTCTCGCTCTTGCCCGGCGTAGCGCTCCAGGTAATGTGAGAGCGTGCCCAGAGCTAGCCGCCACGACGACTCGGTGCCGAGCTCTTCGTCGTCTTCGAACGGCGCTGAATGGGAGAGCTCGACTTCACCGTCTTTGACCTCGAAGCGTACGCGCGAGTCGCCGTGACCGAAAACGACGAGACGACCCTCGTTCAGCTCGAGCACGTCCAAGCGAATGGAAACGCCCAGGTCCGGCCAACCCAGCCCCAAGGTTTCCCCCGCCTCGACCGAGCCCGTTACCTTGTCAGCTTGCCACCCGGCAATTCCAGAGGGAGTGGCGCAAGCCACCCACAGCGCATTGCTCGAAGCGGGAATCTTCTGTGAAATTCGGATGGTTCTCAAGAGGGCCGGCCCCCGAGTAGCACAACAATGGCGGGCCGCGTAAAGTGTGGCTGACGCCGCCGAGCGAAAGCGCATGAATCTCCCACCGAAAACCGCGCGACGCCGTAGCGGCCTCGGGGCTCGCCTCTCGGCGCTCCTCGGCGCGGCGCTGAGCGGCCTCGTCGCGTTAGGCTGCGGCTCGACGGGCGCGGAGCCCGCAAGTCGCCGAGCGCAGCCCATTGCCGGCGGCACCGCCGATGCTTTGCACCAGAACGTGTTTCTGCTGGTGAGCGAGACCCAAAACTCGGGCTCGCTGTGCACGGCGACGCTCATTGCTCCCAACTTGCTTCTCACTGCTCGGCACTGCGTCTCGCCCGGAAACGGCGATGACCACGTGCTGTGCGGCGACTCCGTGCTCGAAGATCCGTACCCAGCCAGCGCCTTCTTCGCGACCAACGATGCGCGGCCGGGCCACGAGAGCCCCATCTTCCGCGCCGTGGCCGTCCGAGTCCCCGGGTTGGGTGAAGACACGTGCGGTTACGACTTGGCCCTCGTCATCTTGAAGGAGAGCGTACCCAGCGACATCTCCATGCCCGCCGTGCCACGGATCGATCTCGAAGTGGAGCCGGGCGAGGCCTACACGGCCGTCGGCTACGGCTTGGACGAAGCCGGTAAGTCGCCCGGCGGCCGCATGCAGCTCGACGGTCTGAGCGTGGAGTGCGAGCCGGGCAGCTGCGGTGACGGCGTCGAGTCCACCGAGTTTCTCGGCGAGAAGGGCATTTGCTCCGGCGATTCCGGCGGGCCCGCTTTCGACCGAGACGGCAAGGTCGTCGGCGTGGTGTCGCGGGGCGGGCCCGAGTGCAGCACACCCATCTACAGCACCGTCACCGCCTGGCACGATTTCATCGTCGACACGGCCAAAGAAGCGGCGACCCTCGGTGGCTACGAAGCGCCGTTTTGGGTCACGAGCGGGCTGAGTGATCCGCCCGTGCTGGTGGGCCAAGGCGGTGAGAGTGGAGCGGGCGGGCCCAGCTCGTCCGGGGCGGCGAGCGAAGGCGAGGCCTGCGACGCCACGACGGCCTGCGAGAGCGAGCTGGTTTGCTACATCGCGAGTGCAGAGCCGAACGCGACCGCAGCGCCGAACGCGACCGCAGCGCCGAACGCGACCGGAAGGTGCTCGGCCACCTGCCAGCTCACGACCGACTGCCGGGACGGATTGGTCTGCCAAAGCGCGGGCACGGTGTCCGTGTGCACCTTGCCCAGCGTGCGGCCGAAAGATCCCGGTGGCTGCACGCTATCGCGGGGCCCCTCACGCCCCGGGGCGGGTCAGCTGCTGGCAGCGCTCACGGCGCTCGGCTTCATGTCCCGCCGTCGCCGTCGCAGTGCCCGGGCCTGATCGCAAGGCTGCCGCACTTCTCGCGGGGCCTCCGCGGTCCTACGCTTTGCCGCGTCCCCATGTTGCTTTCTGCGCTCGATTTAGTGCCTGTCGCCGAGGGAATGACGAGCGGTGACGCCATCCGGCGCAGCTTGGCCCTGGCTCAAGAGCTCGACCGGCTCGGTTACCACCGCCTTTGGTATGCCGAGCACCACAACATGCCCGCCATCGCCAGCACCACGCCGGCGACCATGATTGCGCTGGCGGCGCAGCAAACGTGCTCGCTGCGCATTGGCTCGGGCGGAGTCATGTTGCCCAACCACGCGCCCCTGCAAGTGGCGGAGACCTTCAAGATGCTCGAGGCCCTTTACCCGGGCCGCATCGATTTGGGCATCGGTCGCGCTCCCGGCACCGACCAGGTGACGGCCCTGGCCCTGCGCCGTTCGCGCGAAGCGCTCTTGGCCAACGACTTCCCGGAGAAGCTCGAAGAGCTGAGAGACTTCGGCAGCGGGCTCCAACGCTCTCACCCCTTCGTCGGCGTGACCGCGTACCCCGAAGACGTGCCGCTGCCCCCCGTCTGGCTGCTCGGCTCGAGCGACTTCAGCGCTGCCCTGTCGGCCAAGTTGGGCTTGGGGTTCGCCTTCGCCGCGCATTTCAGCCCCGATCGCCCAGACATTCCCATGCTGGCGTACCGGCGCGACTTCCAGCCGTCGGATACTTTGGAAGCGCCGCACGCCATCCTGGCCGTGTCGGTGATTTGCGCCGAAACCGAGGCCGAAGCAGCGCGGCTCGCCAGCAGCATGCAATTGTCTTGGGTGCGGCTGCGCTCCGGGCGCCCCAGCAAAATCCCTTCACCCGAGACCGCGCTCGGCTACCCCTACAGCGAGCAAGAAGCAGCCGTGGCCCAAGCGTACCGGCACTTGCAGATCGTCGGAACGCCCGCCACCGTCCGTGAACGCATCGAAGCGCTCGCCAAGCGCACCCAAGCCGACGAAGTGATGATCACCACCGTCACCCACGACCCTGCCGCGCGCATCCGCTCCTACCAGCTACTCTCGGCCGCGTTCGCTTCGTAGCAAGGCTCAAAGGCCTCGCAGTCGCGGCACGAAAACGAAGGCCGCCGTGGCTAGCGCTCCCACCGCACAAATCAGCACCGCGGCCGCCGCCACGTCTTTGGCACGAGCCACCAAGGGATGGAAGCCAGGCGCCGCCACGTCGCACAGCACCTCGAACGCCGTGTTCATGGCCTCAGCCATCCACACCAATACGACCGCGACAACGAGCGCCAACCATTCGAGCCGGTCGAGTCCCACCAGTCCCCCCGCCGAAAGACGGCCACCGTCGCCGCCGCATGAACCCAAGCGTTATGCTGCGAGCCCGCGAGCACCCGCATTCCGCGCCACGCATACACAAAGCTCCGCAACCGCGCCGCAACGGAAAACCGCCGTCTCATTCGTCGATCATGCCACTCCTCGTACGCGCCCCGCATGGACCTTCGAAGGAGATACCGAGGAGCCCTCCTCACTCTCTAAAAGTCAGTTCGGTGTCGAACTGACTTTTGGACAGAGTCTAGGAGTGAGTTCGGTGTCGAACTGACTTTTGGACAGAGTCTAGAGTGAGTTCGGTGTCGAACTGACATTTGGACAGAGTCTAGGAGTGAGTTCGGTGCCGAACTGACTTTTAGATTGAGTCTAGGAGTGAGTTCGGTGTCGAACTGACATTTGGACAGAGTCTAGGAGTGAGTTCGGTGCCGAACTGACTTTTAGATTGAGTCTAGGAGTGAGTTCGGTGCCGAACTGACTTTTGGACAGAGTCTAGGAGTGAGTTCGGTGTCGAACTGACTTTTGGAACGTCGAAGGGGGGCTCGGTCACGTTTCGGGTGCGGAGCGGGAGTGAGCTCGGTGTGGGAGGTAAAGCGCGTGGCGTTCGTCACTCCGCGTCGCGGCAGCAGCGCGTGCCGGTGCTGTAGTCGTAGTACGCGGAGGCGTGCACGCTCACTTTGGCTTCGCAGCCTTGCGTGGTGGAGCGCGAGTAGAAGCCACCCAGGAACATGCCTTCTTCGACCCACTCGTCGACGTTGCCGACCATGTCGAAGATGCGCTCGTCGTCCCAACGCGAGGCGCAGGCGGTCGTCTCGCCGGTCGGGCGCAGCAGGGGAGCTTCGCCCTCGTAGACTAGGTTCAGCCGTGGATCGCGGTGACCCAGCGAGGCAGAGCCGTGCAGCACTGCGGCCGGATGGATGAAGCGGTACACGTTGCACACGCCCTGCCGGTAGCTGCCCCCGTAAGGGTGCTTGAGGCCTGCCCTGCCTTTGCAAGCGCCGACCCATTCGTCTTGGCTGCACAGGCGCTTGCCGGCGTTCTCGCAGGCCCGCCGCGCCAAGACCTGAGACAGGTAGCTCTGCGGAACGACGCCCGGTCGCGACACTGCTTTGGCCTCGAAGCGTCCGTGGCGCTGCAGCTCGCTCAAGGGCGGTAGCGGCATGGCGCGGGCGGGCGCGTTACCCAGCTGCTCGCGCTCGGTGAGCCAGCCGCGCCACACCTCGCTCACGAGCGCGGGCGCCGGGGGGTAATAGGGGGAAAGCGCCTCACCCGTGGTTTTGTCGATCGTGCTGATCTCCCAGCGGTCGACGCAGTAGCGGCCAACGCGCGCCATCTCGGCCGGGCAGCCTCGTGAACGCGACGTTTCGGCCTCGGCCGGGCGCGGCCCCCCAACCAGCGTCCCGAGCGCGCCCACTCCGGCTGCCAACGCCAAGATTGCCATCGCTCGCTGACGCACGCCGTGACCATTGCACGCCTTACGGTTACGGCCTAAATCGAATCACCATGGCGCTCGGGACGGCGGCAGCAGCAAGCGCGCTCAAGGCGCAGGTAACCCGCACCAGCGGCGTTGTAGATCCGCGAATTCTGTCGGCTTTCGAGCAGGTGCCGCGCCAAGCCTTCCTCCCGGCAGAGCTTCGCGAGCGCGCGTACGAAGATACGGCGCTGCCGATCGGGCTCGGGCAAACCATCAGCCAACCGTCGATCATTGCGCTCATGCTGCATGCGCTCGAGTGCACGCCGCGCCATCGCGTGCTGGAGGTGGGGTCGGGGTCCGGTTACGTGCTGGCGCTGTTGTCGCGTCTCGGGTGCGACGTGTTCGGGGTCGAGCGGCACGCCGAGCTAGCGGCGCGCGCGTCCGAGACGTTGCGCAGCATCGGCGTGACCGACGTCGTGGTGCACGAGGGCGACGGCACTTACGGCTTGCCCGAGCACGCCCCGTACGATCGCATCCTCGTGTCGGCAGGCGCGCCCGCCATCCCCGAAGCGCTGCTCGCCGAGCTCGCCGAGGGCGGCCGTTTGGTGATGCCGGTCGGCGGTAGCGACTCCCAGATTTTGGTCACGTGCGAGCGCGACGACAAAGGCTCGCTGCACTACCGCGCGGGGGCCAGCTGCGTGTTCGTGCCGCTCGTTCGCGACTCGTCGCCGCCACCGGCGCTCTAGCGGCGCGCTAAGCCGAGCCCACGGTGCGAGTGGTGAAGGCGATGGGCGTGGTGCCGACCCGCGTGTAAGCCGCCGTCCAGGCGTCGGCGCACGCGGTCTCGAACACGAGCTCGGGAGCAACGTCGATGGGTAGCCAGGACCCGTTGCGGATCTCGTTCTCCAGTTGACCGGGTGCCCAGCCGGCGTAGCCCACCAAGGCGACCAAGCTGCGCGGCACGGTGCCGGCCGCGACGGTTTCCAGCACCTTGCGCGACGCTGTGGCCGTAATACCAGCGCCCACGTCGAACTGTCCGTCATGGTCTTCGAAGCGTTCGTCGCTCCGGTACACCAGCCACACTTGCTCAGGCGAAACGGGCCCGCCCACGCGAACCGAGCGGGAAATATCCGGCGGTACCTCGGTGATCTGCGAGCGAACGAGCAGCTCGGGCAGTGTCATCAGCTCGCGACCGTTGATGATCCAGCCGAAAGCGCCTTCCGGCCCATGCGCCGCCAAGAGCACCACGGAACGATCGAAGTTCGGATCTCCCGGTGGAGGTGACGCGACCAGCAGCCCCGGGGCCAGCACGGACATGACCTTGCAAGCTACCCTGGCTCCTCCTGTTCGTCGATAGGGGAGGGTAAAGACGCCCGGGGCCGCGCCGCGGGCCTTTTTGGGGGCGCTCGGCCTTGATGCAGAGAGCCTTTGCGCCGGAGGCTTTCGGGCACCTTTCGGGCGGGGTGGGGATGTTGATAGAGTGGCGGCCGCTGATGCAGGTCACCTTCTACGGCGTTCGCGGGTCCGTCCCGGCACCTGGCCCGCACACCGTGCGCTACGGGGGCAACACCTCGTGTGTCGAGGTGAGGCTGTCGGACGATTCGACAGTGGTGCTGGACGCCGGCACCGGTATGCGCGCGCTCGGCAACGCGCTCATCAAGCGCGGCCGCTCGACGCCGGTGCACCTGCTGCTTTCGCACACCCACTGGGACCACGTGCTCGGGCTGCCGTTCTTCTCGCCGTTGTACCGTAGCGACACACACCTCTTCGTGTACCCGCTGGCCAACGACGCGCAGGAGCTGTTTCAGCGTAACATCTTCAACGACATTCACTTCCCGGTGAGCGTCGACGACATTCCGGCGCGGCTCGAGCTCACGCGGCCCGAGAAAGCAGAGTGGCGCATCGGCTCGGCCATCGTGCGTCGCATTCAGCTGAACCATCCGGGCGGAGCGCAGGGCTTCCGCATCGACGACGACGACGGCACGTCCGTCGCCTACCTGACGGACAACGAGCTACACGCCGAAAACGCCAAGACCACGGTGGACGAGCTCGCTCGCTTCGCGGGCGGGACGGATCTTTTGATCCACGACTCGCAATACCTGCAAGAGGACATGCCGGCAAAGCTGGGCTGGGGTCACTCGGTGGTCACCGAGGTGCTGCGTCTCGGGGTCCTGGCCGAGCCCAAGCAGCTGGCGCTGTTCCACCACGATCCGGAGCGGAGCGACAGCGCTCTCGACCTGATTGGCGAGACCAGCCAGGCGTTCATCGCGTCCGAGGGTAAACAAACGCAGGTCTTGGTGGCGAGCGAAGGGCTCTCGGTTCAGCTGAAAAAGTAGCCTTGGCGCCCGGCCCGCCCGCCGTCTCCCCATAGACGTTGACGAGCGCGCTTCTGCGAGTAGGATTCGCCTCCCCTCCAGCCCCAACCCGGTTCACGCTCTCTTCTGTAGACTCCACTCAGCCCCTGAAAATTACGCTTCGGTGAGGTAGCCAAGCGGTTAGGCAACGGTTTGCAAAACCGTTATACGCCGGTTCGAATCCGGTCCTCACCTCCGTCCCCTTCGGGTCCGTCGGCACGTCCCGTCGTCGGTGCCCCGTTCGCCTGCTGAAGCAGGCTCGCTTTTTGGCAGCGAATCCGGTCCTCACCTCCGTCCCCT